>Ga0265338_10000558_pt1 | contig 65316 bp, 55 predicted proteins | sample 42126metaG_FD_193579 | JGI IMG/M metagenome (GOLD analysis project Ga0265338, IMG submission 193579) | Rhizosphere microbial communities from Carex aquatilis grown in University of Washington, Seatle, WA, United States - 4-21-26 metaG | ecosystem: Host-associated > Plants > Roots > Rhizosphere...
CAAACGGCGTTACGGACCGGTACTTTGCGGCAAAGAAGCTTCCATCGCTGCGGAGGATTGTACGGACGCCCAAGAATTGGAACCGTATTGTCCAGTTGGCCCAGGAGCACAATTTCACACTGCCGGAAAAACCCGACTCAAAACCCCTGGAAGTTTTTCTCAACGCTGCTCAAGCTGCCGACCCCCTTCGCTTCCCTGACCTTTGTCTCAGCGTCATCAAGTTGATGGGCCCGGGAGAATACGTTGTCGAACTTCCTGCGGACACTGCGGTCGGACACTTTGGCCTTGCGGTGAAAGACTATTCTCATTCGACAGCGCCGAATCGCCGTTACCCGGACCTGATTACGCAGCGTATGCTGAAGTCGGCGATGAGCGGGGAGCCTCAGCCATACACGAACGACGAATTAGAAACACTCGCGGCTCATTGCACCGAAGAGGAGGACGCTGCAAAAAAGGTCGAACGGCAGGTTGAGAAATCTGCGGCAGCAATGCTGCTCGAATCGAGGATCAGAGAACAATTCGATGCTATCGTTACCGGAGCTTCTGTCAAAGGTACGTGGGTTCGCCTTGTGCATCCTCCCGTAGAAGGAAGGCTCATCAATGGGTTTGAAGGAATGGAAGTCGGACACAGGCTTCGCGTAGAACTTGTCCACACGGATGTCGATAGAGGATTTATCGACTTCAAGAAAGTGTGACGATACGATGATCTCTCGCCAGGCCGCCAAGGCGCAAAAAACTTTCTTATGTTGTCAATCAGGGCTTTGCGGCTCGGCGCAAGATTTTTGCTCCATTTTTCCTCCGAACATCTCTTCAGATAATGATCGCTGATTGGCATTAGGAATGAGACAAATAAAGAACCCCGTGCTTTCTTGTGGAAGGCACGGGGTTTGTTGTGGGCGCTGCGGGGATCGAACCTGCGACCTTACGCGTGTGAGGCGTACGCTCTGAACCAGCTGAGCTAAGCGCCCGCTTGTAAATCTTGAGGGGACTACCAGCGAAGCCCCGTCGTATTCTGACGGGATTGGCTATGTGCCCATGATTTATACCAAAGATACAAATCAAAGCAGAAAGAATCAAATTTGTTACTGAGGAATTGGCCGTCCCATTTGATTGTAGATTCCTTCGATCAAATTGATGTTCTCTTTTGCTTCGGCGTTGTTTGGATCGATCGAAGCAACAAGTTTGTATTGCCGCAGCGCCGAAGGATATTTTTCTTTCGGCGGCTGAAGTGATTCGTACATGAGAAAATTCGCGTACTTCAAGTGGCCGTCCACCTGCGCCTTTTTGACAAGTTCGTCGTTCGGACTGGCCTTGCCAAGGTCGTCGATCATAGGGATGCCCTTGTCAAAATCCTTGGCCGCAATCAACTTTACGGCTTCGTCGATCTTCGCTGGGTCGGCCTTTTTTTCGCCGCAGCCTGCAGCGAACACCAGCGACAGAACGGAGAACAGCAATAGGTTTTTTATCATAAAAGGCTTTCAAATAATTATGGGATTTTTTAATGGCATAAAAAACTTACAAAATATTTTCATCGAAACCAAATTGCATTATTCGCTCTCGGATACCTGGTTCAGGACATCATCTTAGGACGGAATATTCGATAAAATAAATCAATAAGGATTCGACAGCTATTTGGTTTTCTGCGGAACATTTTTAAATTAGAAACAGTCTAAGTTCAAAGTTGCCATATAATTACGCTTGTTTACTCATGTTCGGAGGTTGAATGGAGCACGATATAAAAGCTATCAACGAGAAGATTCAGCGAGAAAGCGCTTTTGTTGACCTTCTCACGATGGAAGTAGGGAAAGTCATTGTTGGACAAAAAAATATGATGGAGCGTCTGCTCATCGGCCTGCTGTCCAACGGACACATCCTGCTCGAAGGAGTCCCCGGCCTCGCTAAGACGATGGCCGTTAAAGCTCTCGCAGCAGCAATCCAGGCAAAATTCCAGCGGATTCAGTTCACTCCCGATTTGCTCCCTGCCGACCTGGTCGGAACTTTGATTTACAACCAAAAGGACTCAAAATTTCAGACGAAGAAAGGGCCGATCTTTGCCAATTTCATTCTCGCCGATGAAATCAACCGGTCTCCCGCCAAAGTGCAGAGCGCGCTGCTTGAAGCGATGCAGGAACGGCAGGTGACCATAGGAGAAGAAACGTTCAAACTTGAAGAACCGTTCCTTGTGCTGGCAACGCAAAACCCCATTGAACAGGAAGGCACGTATCCGCTGCCGGAAGCGCAGGTCGACCGTTTCATGCTGAAGGTGAAGATCGACTATCCGACGAAAGAAGAAGAACTCCAGATCATGCGGCAAAACGTAAGCGGAACGGAAATCCAGGTTAAGCCGGTCGTCTCAACAAAGGATATCCTCCGGGCACGGGGAGTGATGGGGGAGATCTACATGGATGAAAAAATTGAGCGATACATCCTTGAGATCGTTTTTGCGACGCGCAACCCGAAAGAGTACGGGCTTCCGGGCATCTCGCAACTGATCAGTTACGGCGCCTCGCCCCGCGCGACCATCAACCTTGCGCTCGGAGCGAAAGCCTACGCGTTCATCAAACGGCGAGGGTACGTGATCCCGGAGGATGTGCGCGCAGTCAGTCTCGACGTGCTGCGCCACCGCGTTGCCGTGACATACGAAGCGGAAGCGGAAGAAGTAACGTCGGAAAACATCGTGCAGGAAATTCTGAATAAAATCGAAGTACCGTGATCAATGAACAATCAACAATCAACAATGATCAATAGATGCTCCTCTTTTGATGTTGATTGTTCATTGATGATTGTTAATTGAAAAATGACGACTCAAGAGCTTCTCAAAAAAGTACGACAGATCGAGATCAAGACGCGCGGGCTGGTGAACCACGTCTTCTCCGGCGAATACCATTCGGTCTTCAAAGGGCGCGGAATGGAATTCTCCGAAGTGCGCGAATACCAGTATGGAGACGATATCCGCTCGATCGATTGGAATGTCTCGGCCCGGTTCAACCATCCCTTCGTTAAAATATTTGAAGAAGAGCGGGAGCTGACGGTGATGCTCCTTGTGGACCTGAGCCGCTCTGAAAATTTTGGAACGGCCGCTGCAATGAAGAACGAGATTGCAACGGAAGTCTGCGCAGTCCTGGCATTCTCGGCGATTCGCAACAACGACAAGGTCGGCCTCATCCTTTTCACCGACAGGATAGAAAAGTTCATACCGCCGAAGAAAGGGAAGGCACACATTCTTCGCATCGTGCGCGACCTCCTTTCGTTCAACCCCGAAGGAAGCGGCACGGACATCAAAGGGGCGCTTCAGTATTTGAATTCCGTCATCAAAAAACGTTCGATTACGTTTTTGATCTCCGATTTTATCGACCAGGGCTACGACGCGGCGCTCCGCATCGTGAGCAAGAAGCATGACGTTATCGCCATAACGCTGCAGGACCCGCGCGAGCGAGTGATGCCGAGGATCGGCCTCGTAAAGATGCAGGATGCGGAGTCGGGGGGCGAACGCTGGATCGACACGAGCAGCATTCATATCCAGCAGGCGTTCCGCTACTATTGGCAGCAGCATGAAGAGCGCCTGAAGAAATTATTTCTGTCAACCAAGGTCGACAGGATCGATATTCATATTCAAAATCCGTACATCAAACCGCTGATCGATTTTTTCAGGATTCGCGAACGGCGGTTGTAAGAATGGTAATGGAAATCAGTCGGGACGTATTGAATATTCATACAAAGGGCTTTGTCGCGCGCTTCTGTGCCGTGGCTCTCCTTTTTGCCGTTAATGCTTCATCCCTTTTCAGTCAGGAAGTTTCGGTCACCACGAGCGTCGATTCGACGCATATCACCATGGGCGACTGGTTGAACCTGACGGTGCAGGTGAGGCATGCAGATTCGGTGAACATTCTTTGGAGCGCACTACAAGACACGCTTGGCGTTTTTGAGATTGTTCGGCTCGACACGCTGCCGGCCGTCGGAAACGGCGGGTCAGTCGTCGAGGGACGAAAGATCACGCTTTCCGCGTATGATTCCGGGTCGTTTGTCATTCCGCCGATCCTTCTCGCATACGTCCACGCGAACGACACGACACAGCGCTATGTTCAGACCGATTCGGAGACGATACAGGTTTCTTCCGTCGAAGTCGACACCGCGAAGGCGATCAAGGACATTAAACCGCCGCTCAGCGTTCCGTTAACGTGGAAGGAAATCGCTCTGTATGCAGGAATTGTTCTGGCCGTTGCGGCGCTGATCTATGGCGGATATTATTATTACAGGAAACGAAAAAGGAAAGCCGGAGAAATTATCGAAGAAGAGGCGCCGAAGATCCCGCCGCATATCCTGGCAATGACCCGATTGATGGAGCTGAAAGAAAAAAGGGTGTGGCAGCAGGGGAACTTGAAGGAATTTTACTCTGAAGCAACGGAAATTGTGCGCCAGTATTTTGAGGGACGGTACGGGATCATGGCGCTGGAACTGACGTCCGACGAAGTGTTCGCGCAGCTCCGGCGCTTTACGCTCGATAAGGACGTTACTAAATTGATCGAAGCGTTCTTTATCAACGCGGACCTCGTAAAATTTGCGAAGTACACTCCCGTGCCGTCCGAGAACGAAGCTGTTATTCCCCAGGCGCAGGAAATAGTAGAGCAGACGAAGCCCAAAGAAGAGGTGCCGCAAAATGTTTGATGTGACGTTTGCGAACAAAGGCTTTCTTTTTCTCCTGCTGCTGATTCCGGCATTGTCGGTCTGGTATTACTTCCGCCAGAAATACCGTGAAAGCGAAGTGCGGTTCTCGAGCCTGATTCCTTTTTCCGAGGTATCGGCGACGCGAAAAGAACGCGCCCGCCACTTGCCGTTCATTCTTCGCATGGCGGCACTTACGTTCCTGATTTTTGCCCTTGCGCGTCCCCAGTCGACATCGCATGGAGAGAATGTCTACAGTGAAGGCATTGATATTATTCTCGCCCTCGACATTTCCGGCAGCATGCGCGCGGAGGATTTTCACCCGAACCGTATCGAAGCCGCGAAAGCTGTTGCACAGGAATTTATCAGCGGACGCACGAATGACCGCATCGGTCTCGTCATTTTTGCGTCAGAAAGTTTTACGCAGTGTCCGTTGACCGTTGATTACGGTGTCCTCAAAAATCTGCTCAAGCCGGTCAAGCCCGGGATGATTGATGAAGAAACCGCCATCGGCCTTGGAATTGCCAATGCAGTAGCCCGTCTGAAGGACAGCAAATCAAAAAGTAAAGTCATCATCCTGTTGACAGACGGTGTGAACAATCGGGGTGAAATCGACCCTATCACAGCCGCGCAAATGGCTGCATCGTACGGCATACGTATCTATACTATCGGTGTGGGAACGAACGGCGAGGCGCCGATTCCTGTTCCAACGCAATTTGGAATGCGATACCAAATGATAAAGTCCGACCTGGATGAGAACGCGCTGACAAAAATTGCCGACCTGACGGACGGGAAATATTTCCGCGCAACGGATAACAGCACGCTGGAAAGGATTTACAAAGAGATTGACAGGCTTGAGAAGACCCGGATGGAAGTTCGTTCCTACAGACATTTTACCGAGCTATTCTATCCTTACGTCGGATTCGCTTTGCTTCTGTTAATGGTTGATATCGGAATATCGAAAACATGGCTGAGGAAGCTCCCATAACGTATGATTCGTTTTGCACATCCTGAATATTTGTACTGGCTTGCGCTTCTTCCGCTGATCATTTGCCTTTTTTGGTTCGTCGGCAAAAAACGGAAGGAAGCAAGGGAGAAGTTCGCCTCAATCGGAATGTTCGATCGGCTCGCCGCAGACTCGAGCGGCGGAAAACGCGTGACGAAAGCATCGCTCCTCATCACGGCGATTGCATTCATCATTGTGGGTCTTGCGAACCCTCAGGTCGGCATCCGCCAGGAGGAGGTAAAACAGGAAGGGGTCGATATTTTTATCGCTCTCGATGTTTCTCTCTCAATGAAAGCAGAAGATGTAAAGCCGAACCGCCTGGCAAAAGCAAAATACGAGATCGGCAATCTTATCAGCAGGCTTGGGGGAGACCGGATCGGATTGATTATCTTCTCCGGCGAGAGCTACGTCCAATTTCCCATGACGACGGATTACAGCGCAGCCGACCTTTTTCTAGATGTCGTTGATGTCGAATCGGTGCCGACCCCGGGAACTGCCATCGGGAGCGCAATTGAACAGGCGATGAAATCGTTCGATTGGAACACGCCGACGAAAAAAGTTCTTGTCATTATCACCGACGGAGAAGATAACGAAGGGGACGCGATGGCGCCGGCTGAAGATGCAGGCAAGAAAGGCGTGCTGATCTATACGATCGGCATGGGCTCGCCCGCAGGAGCACCGATTCCGATCTATGATGCGAACGGTCGTCAGGCCGATTTCAAGAAAGATCGCGGAGGCAATATTGTGTTGACGAAGTTGGATGAAGCAGCTCTCGAAAAAATTGCGACGCTTGGGAACGGGAAATATTTTCGCGCCACGAATAGCCAGGACGAACTGGATGTGATCTACAAGGAAGTGAATGCCCTCCAAAAGAGTGAGTTCGGGACCAAACAATTCACTGAATTTGAGGACCAATTTCAGTATTTTATAGGGGCAGGCCTCGTTTTGCTGCTGATCGAAGTTTCTTTGTCCGACAAAAAGATCCCATGGCTGCAAAAGATTAATCCATTTAAAGGGATAGCTGTCGATAATAAACAGTAAACAGTTAGCAATGTACAATCAACAATTAACAATTAGCATAAACCAAGAGCAATCAAGCATTAACCAGAATTGATGAGCATTCTCCATAAATTATTCATCGTGAGTGTATGCATGATTTCGCTGGCCGCAGCTCAGACTGTGCGCTCGCACATCAGCGACGGCAATGCGATGTACAAGGACCAGAAATTTTCGGACGCCGAAGCTGAATACCGGAAATCATTGGAGAAGGATAATCAAGTGATGCAAGGGTACTTCGACCTCGGAGATGCGTTATATAAACAGCAGCACTATGACGAGGCCGTCCAGAACTATCAGAATGCGTTGACGAAAACCGCCGCACCCAAAGTTCAGGCACAGCTTCATCACAATATCGGCAATGCTCACCTCGAACAGAAGAACTACCAGGAGGGCATTGGTGAATACAAACGCTCTCTGAAACTCAACCCCGACGATGAAGAGACAAGGTATAACCTCGCCTATGCCGAGAAGATGTTGAAGCAGCAACAGCAGCAAAAACAGCAGCAGAACAAGCAAAACAAGAACGATAAAAACCAGCAGAAGGATCAGCAGAAGAAACAACAGGACAAGGATAAGCAGGATCAGCAAAAGCAAAATCCTCAGCATGACCAGCAGAAGCAGCAGCAACAGCAGCAGGAGAAGCAGATGTCTCGCGCCGACGCGGAACGAATCCTTGACGCCTTAAAGAATGACGAGAAGAATGTGCAGAAGAAGCTTCACAAGAAACAGGTTGTGCGGGGGAGCGTAGAAAAAGATTGGTAGCTGGAAAGTGAAAAGTGAAAAGTTAAAAATGAAAAGTTATTTTTCAATGACAGGGTTGATGGTGTTGACCCTTCCTTTAGTGCTCGCTGCCCAGGGTGTTTCGTTCACGGCATCGGTTGATAAGAACCCGGTCGCCGTGGATGAACAGTTCACGGTGGAGCTTACGCTGAACGGCGGCGGCATGGGGGGCGGAAGTGTTCCAAAATTACCCGACCTCAGCAAGTTTATGGTGCTTTCGGGACCGAACCAATCGTCGAGCGTGCAGATCATCAACGGTTCCGTCTCATCTTCGGTGACGTACAGTTATATTCTGCAGCCCCGCGAGGCCGGAAAGTTCACATTCGGTGCCGCTACAATTGAAACCGGCGGAAAACAATACTCCTCTCAGCCGATAGAAATCTCCGTTGTGAAAGGCGCTGCTAAACCAAAACAATCCGCGTCCTCTGGCCAGCCTTCGGATAATACTGTGCAGGTTGGCGACAATCTCTTTTTGCGCGCAGCGGTGGACCGCTCGCGTGTCTACCTTGGAGAACAGATCACCGTAACGTTTAAGCTCTACACAAGACTTCAGATCACCAATGCCAGCGAAAAATTGCCTTCAATGACTGGATTTTGGGCAGAAGATCTTGGCGTCTCTCAGCAGCAAGCCGCCGCGACGAACGAAGTGGTCAACGGTAAGCAGTACCGGGTCGCTGTATTGAAAAAGGCTGCGTTGTTCCCGACGCAGTCCGGGGCGCTTGAAATTCCCCCCCTGGAAATTACCTGTCAGGTGCAGATACAGAATCGCAAACGTTCCAATGATTTCTTCGACCAGTTTTTTAACGACCCTTTCTTCAGCAACGTCGCAACATCGAACGTCACGATTAAGAGTCCCGCCGTAAAAATTACCGTTCTGCCGCTTCCGAAAAATGACGTGCCCGCGTCTTTCAAAGGCGCAGTAGGAAAATTTAATTTGAATGCGAGCCTCAGCAGTCCGACGGTGAAGACAAATGAGCCGTTATCGTTCAAAGCCACGATCGGCGGCACCGGCAATATCAAGATTCTCGAGGCGCCGAATCTCGAGGTCTCCAACGATTTTGAAAAATACGACCCCAAGGTCACCGAGACTATCGACCGTAACGCCGCAGTGGTGAACGGTTCGAAGATGTTCGAGTGGCTCCTTGTTCCGCGCTATCCCGGTCAAAAAAGAATCCCCCCGCTGGAATTTTCTTATTTCGACCCCGTGAAAGGAAAGTACATCTCGGTGAAATCCGGTGCGATCGATGTCACTGTCGAAAAAGGGAGCGCCGAGGCGCCGCAAATTACTTCCGGAATCTCCAAGGAGGATGTGAAGCTTCTCAATCAGGACATTCGCTTTATCAAGACAAACTCGGGATCCTTCCGTAGAAAAGGGGGGGATATTTTCTCGATGACGACGCTTGCACTCATGACAATCCTGCCGCTGCTTGCCTTCGTCGGACTTGCTGCGTACCGGCAAAAGACTGTAAAAGAATTGTCCAATGTTGCATCGTTCCGCTCACGCAAAGCATTGAAGACCGCGTCGAAAAAACTTAAGCAAGCCAAAGTGTTGTTAAGCTCGGACAACTCCGAAGCATTTTACGCGGAGATCTCTCGGGCGCTGTGGGAGTATGTTTCGGACAAGCTTGCGATAGACCGGGCGGAACTTTCCATCGAAAACGTCATGAAACAGCTGGAAGGCAAGCCGATCTCGCAGGAGGTTGTTGCGCGCCTGAGAGAGTGTCTGGAGGCCTGCGAGTACGCGCGGTATGCGCCGGCGAGTGCGAAGCAGGAAGAAAAAAGCAAAATTTATGAAATGGCGAGCGGTGTCATTGTTTCGACCGAAAAGGAGTTGAGCAGGTGAAACGATTAACAGCCGTGTTTCTTTTTTCAATCCTTGCTGCGGGTATTTCACTCGGCGATGAAGCGGCGCAGACGTTCGAGCAGGCGAACCAGCTTTATCTCCAGGCAAAATACTCCGAGGCGGTCGCACAGTATGAGAAGATCGTCGCAAGCGGATGGGAAAGCGGCGAACTCTATTTCAACCTGGGCAATGCCTATTACAAGAGCGGAAATATCCAGAAGGCAATTCTGAACTACGAACGCGCCGCACAGCTGCTTCCCCGCGACGAGGATGTGCAGTTCAACATCCAGCTGGCCAACCTTCAAGTTGTCGACAAGATCGAGGCGGTCCCGCGTCTTTTTATTTACCGGTGGATCGATTGGATGCTTTCCCTCTTTTCGCTGGCAACGATGGGATGGATCGTGTATTCTTTTTTCGTGCTGACCCTTGCAGCATTTGCGGCATTTCTTTTTGCTAGAACTTACACTCAAAAAAGACTCTCCATGGTTGCCGGGCTTCTGTTTTCGGCTGCGCTCATTCTGACAATGATCGGATTCGGCGTACAGTCGTATACGGAGGCAAACACTGAATTTGCGATCGTCATGAGCGATGTTGCGAACATCAAAGCTGCGCCCGACAGCAAAGGGAACGACCTTTTTGTCCTGCACAAAGGCCTTCGAGTTCAGGTGCTGGACAACGTGAACCATTGGCGCAAGATCCGCCTCGCCGACGGGAAGATAGGCTGGATTCCCGATGAAGATTGCGAAAGTATCTGACCGGCAATTTTTTCTCTAATTGTGCCGGCATGACCTCAGGCATTTCGGAAATGCCTCTCGCCCACAGTATTTCCAGGCTGATCGCGATTGACAATTCCACTTATAGTTCATACATTTACGGGGCGTGAGCGAGCTACAGCGGGAACGAATTCTGCAATTGCCTTTGTCCGGCCAACATTCCATGAAGAAAATTAAAATTCTTGTTGTCGATGACCATCCGCTTGTCCGTTTTGGGGTCATCAACCAATTGAAATCCTACGATGAATTCGTCGTCGTCGGAGAAGCCGAGGACGGCGAAGACGCTATTGCAAAAACAAAAGCGCTGTCGCCCGACCTTGTTATCATGGATATTTTCATGCCCGGCATTTCGGGCATTGAGGCGACGAAACTGCTGAAAAAGAAATATCCGTCCACCCGTGTGTTGATTCTGACGGGCTTTGAGAACGAAGACTATGTCTACCAGATTATTCGTTCCGGGGCCGGAGGATATGTTCTGAAGAGCGTCGAAAAGGAGCAGTTGATCGAAGCGGTGCGGTCCGTGATGAAGGGGGAGAAATTCTTCAGCCCGGGTATCTCGAAACTGATCGTCGAAAATTTTATACGAAAAGCGGAAGGTCAGAGAATTCCCCCCGTTTCCGACGACGACATTCTTACAAAAAGAGAAAAAGAGATCCTCATCCTCGTTGCCGACGGACTGACCAATCAACAGATCGCCGAAAAGCTCTTTATCAGTGCGCGGACGGTCGATACTCATCGCACGAACATCATGCAAAAATTGAATATCCACGATGTGGCCAATCTCGTCCGGTATGCAATTGACAAGGGGCTCGTGCAGTCGAAAGAATGACACCGGCCTTGGCACAAGCGTCTCCGCAAGAAAGTAACGACACATTGCACAGGACACTTCACCCATCACAGCCTTGACCCATAATACCGGCGATGAAGAAAATTCAGATCCTGATAGTTGACGACCATCCGCTTGCACGATTCGGGATACGGAACCAGTTGAAAGACGTGACGGATTTTACCGTTGTCGGAGAAGCGGAGGACGGCGAAGAGGCACTGGTGAAAGTGAAAGAACTCCAACCCGATGTGATCATTCTTGATCTCTTCATTCCGCTCATCTCCGGGTTCGAAGTTGCAAAGACCGTGCGGAAGGATTTTCCCGGCATGCATGTTCTTATTCTGACGGCGTACGAGCAGGAAGAATACCTCCATCAGGCTCTCGAATTTGGCGCGGAAGCGTTTCTGCTGAAAAGTGCTGAGAAAGAGGAATTGATCTCTGCCATCCGATCCGTTGTGAAAGGCGAAAAAGCATTCAGTCCCCGTGTCAATGAGGTTATCGTAAAAGGATTTTTGGGAAGGCGCGAACAGCCCAAAACTTCTCAGCCCCCGTCGGTGCTCCTCACGGCTCGAGAAAAAGAAATCCTCGAACTTGTCTCGCGGGGTCTTACCAACCATCAAATTGCCCAGAAACTTTTCATCAGCTCAAGGACCATCGATACGCATCGGACGAATATCATGCACAAAGTAGGCGTTCACGATGTTGCCCATCTCGTCCGGTACGCGATCGAGCATGAACTGATACGAGATAAAGAATAATTTTCCCATTGCATCTTCCGCTTCATGAAGCCTTCTTTCCTGGAAGCCCTCGCAGGAAGGCGCGCCTGTGCAGCTGATCCTTCAACTTACATCTGGAGTTCTACGTGGACAATAACGCTTTAGATCAATTGTGCATTAATACAATCAGAACGCTTGCCATCGACGGCGTGCAAAAGGCAACGTGCGGTCATCCCGGCATGCCGATGGGCGCTGCGCCGATGGCGTATGTTCTCTGGACGCACTTCTTGAAACACCATCCTGCTCATCCGCATTGGCAAAACCGGGACCGGTTCGTACTTTCGGCTGGACACGGCTCCATGCTGCTCTACAGCCTTCTCCACCTCACCGGCTATGATGTTTCGCTCGATGATTTGAAGAATTTCCGTCAGTTCGGAAGCAAGACTCCCGGCCATCCGGAATATCATTTGACAGCCGGAGTCGAAACGACGACCGGTCCGCTCGGCCAGGGATTTGCCAACGGCGTCGGCATGGCGATCGGAGAGCGGTACATCGCTGCTCGGTATAACCGGCCGAACTGTGACATCGTGGATTATCGGATTTACGGCATCGTGAGCGACGGCGATCTGATGGAAGGCGTCTCGTCCGAAGCGGCATCCCTCGCCGGCCATTTGAAGCTCGGAAATATTATTTATCTGTACGACGATAACCACATCAGCATCGACGGGACGACAGACTTTGCGTTCACCGAAGACCGGATGAAACGTTTCGAAGCGTACGAATGGCATACGCAGTCCGTTGCCGACGGGAACGACGTCGAAGCGATCGATGCCGCGATTCGTGCTGCTCAAAAGGTCACAGATCGCCCATCGATCATTGCTGTGAGGACGCATATCGGCTACGGCAGCCCGCATAAGCACGATACCGCCGAAGCCCACGGCACTGCTCTCGGAGAGGAAGAAGTGAAGTTGACGAAAATCGCCTATGGCTGGGATCCCGAAAAGAAGTTTTTCATCCCGCCGGCCGCTCTCGATCATTTTAGGAAAGCGGTTGAGAAAGGAAACGCTGCGGAGGAAGAGTGGAATAAGAAATTCTCAGAATACAAAAGCGTTTACCCGGAAGCAGCGGAAGAGCTGCAAAATCTGCGTCATGGAAAACTGGGCGATGCATGGAAGGAAGCGCTCCCCAAATTCGGCCCCGATGTTCCTTCCATGGCAACCCGTGAAGCATCGGGTAAAGTGCTGAATGCAATCATGCCGTATCTGCCGGGACTCCTCGGTGGTTCTGCAGACCTTCGTCCGTCGAATAACACTTTTTTGAAGAATTCTCCCGAATTTCAGCCGGGGAGTTACGACGGAAGGAATTTCCATTTCGGAGTGAGAGAACATGCGATGGGCTCCATTCTTAACGGCATGGTACTCACGGACGGTCTCATTCCATTCGGCGGAACATTCCTGATTTTCTCCGAATACATGCGGCCTCCGATCCGCCTCGCTGCACTCATGGGTATTCGGCCCATTTATGTTTTCACTCACGACAGCATCGGCCTGGGGGAGGACGGGCCGACGCATCAGCCGATCGAGCAGCTTGCGTCGCTGCGAGCAATTCCCAACATGACGCTGCTTCGCCCCGCGGACGCCAGCGAAACGGCAGAGGCATGGAAGTATGCCATCGAACATCGAAGCGGACCCGTCGCCATTGCTCTCACGCGGCAAAAAGTGCCGACCATCGATCGTACTGCGTACGCTCCTGCCGACAATTTTTGGAAAGGGGCGTACACGCTTGCTGAAAGTTCGTCGAACCCTGATATCATCTTGATCGGCACGGGCTCGGAGGTCCAATTTGTCATCGGGGCATACGAACAGCTTTCGGAAAAAGGTTTTGCAGTGCGGGTTGTGAGTATGCCGTCGTGGGAGCTGTTCGAGCGCCAGACAAAAGAGTACCGTGAAAGCGTTTTTACTCCTTCAATAAAAAAGCGGATAGCGGTCGAAGCAGGCGTTCCGATGGGGTGGACGAAATATGTGGGCGATGAAGGGACGGTTCTCGGCATCACAAAATTCGGGGCGTCGGCTCCGTTTGAGATCCTCTATAAAGAGTACGGTTTTACTGTAGAAAACGTTGTCAAGAAAGCAGAAGAAATGCTCGGGTAGTCCGTTCATCAACCTGACGACTTGGAATTGTGGAATCATTCGCATTAGACCGTCCCGTTATCACGCCTGAGTTCCGCCGGGAGCGCATCATCAATTGGCTGTCGCTTGGCTTTCTCTATGCGTTCTTTTACATGACCCGCTATAATTACACTGCGGTCGCACCGACGCTGGCGGATCTGCTTGGATGGAAGAACACAGACCTCGGCATCTTCGAAACGTTGATGCCGCTGGTCTACGGCCTTTCAGTCGTTCTCAACGGCCCGCTTGCCGACCGGACCGGCGGGAAGAAGGCGTTCCTTTTTGGTGCTGTCGGGGTCGCTCTCATGAATTTCATTTTCGGGATGTCAAGTCTTGCCGTTCTAAGCCCGGCGGTGTGGGCGGGGACCGGCCTTGCGCGGCATGTTGTGATTCCGGCAGCGCTCAAATTCGGCCTGTCCGGCGGCATGATCCTGACCTTGATGGCGATCGTGTGGGGAATGAACGGATACTTCCAATCGTTCGGCGCCCTCTCGATTGTGAAGGTAAACGCGCAGTGGTTCCATGTTCGCGAGCGGGGAACCTTTGCCGGAATTTTCGGCGTGTTGATCCGCATGGGACTGCTTCTCGCGTTTCAAGGGGTACCGCTCATTCTTCTCGTGCTTCCGTGGCAGTATGCGTTCTGGATACCCGGCGCGTGCGTGATGGTGCTCTTCGTCATAAATTATTTTTTCATGCACAATTCCCCAAAAGAAGCAGGGCTGGGAGACTTCAATACCGGCGATGAGGTTGAAGGCGATGAAACCCAACCTTCGTCTCTTGCATTCGTCATCAAAAAAGTCTTTGCCTCCCGGCTCATGTGGATGATCGCTCTCGGATCGATGATGATCGGGTTCGTCCGCCGGAGCGTCGTCGATGCATGGTGGCCGAAATATTTTGTCGATTTCCACGGTGCAAATAGATCCACGTTTGCAACATATCTTCCGTACATCATTGCAACATGGGGCATTGCGCTTGCGGGAATTGCGGGGGGATTTGTTTTTGGAATTGCTTCGGACAGAACGTTCGGCGGGCGGCGCGCACCCGTTATTACATTTGGGTTCATCGGAATGGCGGTCGTCCTGGCGCTGTTCGGAGTTTCCGACCTTCTTAATTTCGGCCCGGTCATCGCCGCGTGCTGTCTCGTTCTTCTCTCATTTTTTGTCAACGGCGCACACGGAATGATCGGCGGTGCGGCTTCGATGGACTTCGGCGGAAAACGCGCCGCGGCGTCTGCCGCCGGACTTTTCGACGGAATGCAGTACCTTGCCGGTGCGTTTGTCGGTATGGGAGTCGGGTACATCACGACCAACTGGGGATGGGGAGCGTGGCATTGGGCGCCGATTCCGTTTGCATTATTCGGGGCGTTTGTGATGTCCCGATTGTGGAATGAGCTGCCAAAAGGCAAGGCGGCTCACTGATGTCAGGGCAGGCTTCGGCTTCGAGCGAACCACCTCTTTCGCAGGATCTTCAACGAAAACCTCTCCAAGAAGCACACGGGAGATATTCCGCAAAAATTCTTCTGAACAAACAGTATGATGTGTCCGGAAACACCCTAGTACTAGCGTCATGAAATTGAAATTCCCCGCTCCAGCCATTGCATATTTCATAGCGTCGAGCTTGTTCCTGTCTCATTACGTTGCGGCGCAAAACCCCGATCGTGACACTCTGGCCGCGAATCGAGTCGGAGTTTATCCTCTCCCGATCTTCTTTTACACTCCGGAAACCGGCTTTGCCGGAGGCGCTGCCGCGCTGTATCTACGTCGGGACACCGTTCAGCCTGCCGGCCGTCCGTCGAACGTCACCGGAGACTTCATTTATACGGAAAAAAAACAGGTCATTCTGGAAATTGACGGTGACTTTTATTTTGATGCAGGCGGCTACCGATTCTTGACTACCACCTGGTATAAAAATTTCCCGAATAGCTTTTTCGGAATCGGGAATGACGTTCCGTCGAGCGCACGAGAGAGTTACACGTCTCGATCATATTTCGCAAAAATTGTCTTATACCGGAATATCTTTTCACAGTTCAATCTTGCACCGCTGTTTCAGTATGAGTCCGCGACGACGGTCCAGAAGAAAGCTGGGGGGCTTCTTGCCTCCGGCACCATTCCAGGAAGCGACGGCGGAATCGTTTCCGGCGGCGGAATTGCGGCAAACTGGGATTCGCGCGACAACACGTTTGCAGCATATTCAGGAAGCTTCTATCAGTTGACGGCGGTGGTAAACGGCAAATCGGTAGGAAGCGATTTCAACTACAGCGAAGTTGCACTCGACACCCGCAATTTTTTCGAAGTTTATCCATCACAAATTCTGGCATTTCAGACGAGTGCGAAGGTCATTGACGGAAGGGCGCCGTTTCAAGACCTGGCTGGATTTGGCGGTCAGGATTTTCTCCGCGGATATTTTGACGGCCAGTACCGGGATAAGACCGAAGTGGGAGGACAAGTCGAATACAGGATCCCGGTGTGGTGGAGATTCGGCGCAGCAGCCTTTGCGGGTGTCGCGCAAGTGGCCGACAAAGTCTCGCTCTGGCGTTTTGACGGATTTAAATTTGCGGTGGGAGCGGGCATCCGCTTTATGCTGAAGCGCGATGACCGGGTCGCACTCCGTCTTGATATGGGGTTCGGCAACAACTCTTCGGGAGTATACTTTACTGTCACCGAAGCGTTTTAATTTGTGGTCATCTCCGTTTTACTTCCTCAGCCCCCACAGTTTCGTCGTCACTCTCTCCAGTTCTTTCCCGATGAGTGCGGGGTCGAGTGTCTTCTCCGGTTCATTTTCAAACGTCGCGTACGGAATTTTGAATCCCTTCACATCAATGTAATTCGGATCCTTCTTTTCGAGTTTCTCCCAGTCGTTGGTCTTGTAGTAGAACTCCATTTTTTCATCGGGAAGAGAGTGGTACAGGATCGAATCCTCCTGGCCCTTTTTTGCCCGCCGGCGGTTTTTGCGCACCGACTCTTCGTACGACACACGGATGTAGATCAACGCTGCGCACTTCAAAATTTCTTCATGCATGAATGTCAGCGCTTCGGAGATGCCATTGTCCCCGCCGCGCGCAAATTCCACGAGCGTCGTCATTGAATCGTGATACCTCGGATTCCGAGCCAGCTTCTTCCGGTATTCAAGGCCGATGCGTTCGATGTATAGATTCCAGGTAAAGTGATCTTTGAACCAGTATCTTTCGTCGGACCAGACGCGCGGTTTGCCGTTCCTGCTCAGGATGTCGTCGATCTCAAACGATTCCCACACGTACAAGAAATCATCAAGCTCTTCGAAGTCCGCGATATGGAACCGTTCAAGGCGTTCCTTTGTGCTTGTTTTCTTGAGAAAATCGATCACTTCCGATTTTCCTGCCGCCGGCCGGCCGGTGATAATGAGAATTGGAAAATTTTTGCCGTTCATAGATAGCCTTATATGTGATTTGAGATTTCTAAATAATCCAGAAACTGATTTCGCGCAATGACGCCAAGTCGCAAATTGATTTCTGAATAAGGTCTTCGCGCCTTTGCGGCTTGGCGCGAGAGAATTTTCCATCTCACTGAATTTACTTGTCTTCTTTAAACCGATTCTCTACTCTAGAGTCGACCTCTTTCTCATCGTGTACTTTCTTTTCCAACGTCTCGAACACCGTTTGCTGGAGATAGACAGGGTGGAGGACTTCGATGCCCAGATAGTGTTTTGCTTCGCCGAGAAAGAAGTCGCTTGCCGCTCCGATGTATGTCGCTTTCTCATCGAACGGCTTGCCGTTGATTTCAAGCTTTACGATTTCAATTGCACCGTCCGAATTGCGTTTCCACACGCATCGTATTCCCGACGTTTGGATCCTCAAATGCTTCTCGAGATAATTGAGCACGATCGTTTTCAGTTCGGTGCCGCTCAATTGGAACGTGGTCAAAATATTCCTAAAAGGGAGTATTTCAAAGATGTCCCGTTTCGTTATCGGTCCGGCTGAAAGATTTTTCCTTATCCCGGTGTTGTTCATGAAGCCGACATCGGCATGAGCCGCCTCACGCTGAGCATCGGCGAGAAAATCGCCGATCCCGGATTCTTCGTTATCATTGCGCGTCCAGTCTTCCTTCAGCGTTCCGATCACCTGGCTGTAATCTTTTTCAATGCCGTGCTGCACGGAGTCGATGAATGTTGATAATTTCGTTTTCGGCCGGGCGCTGTTATACCATAATTGAATAAGCTGGCCGTTATACTCCGTTACTTTTTTATTCTCAACGGTCAAGTCGAGTACACCGAGGTTCTCGCAGTACGACCCGGTTTGAACGATGATGACGCCGTTAATGAATTTCGGCTTTTTCAACCGCGTGTGTGAATGGCCGCCGACGATAACGTTGAGGCCGTGGACGTTCATTGCAAGAACAGAATCGTCTTCGACGCCTTCGTGCGTTAATGCGATGATCAGATCCGTTTTCGCCTGCAGCTCGTCGATGAACTTTTGAGTTGTTTCTACCGGGGAAAGGACCTTGATCCCGACGAGCATTGCCTGATTCACCAGACCATACAATCCTTGCGACATGACTCCGATAATCCCTATTTTCAATCCATTCTTTTCCAAGATGACGTACGGCTTGTTATTCACCGGATACTCGCCCTTGTCGTTCACGACATTCGCGGAGACTGTCGGAAATTGTGCGATCGCGGTGAGCTTCAGTAGATTCTGTTGGCCAAGGTCGAAATCGTGATTGCCGAGGCACCACGTGTCGCAGCCGATCATGTTCAGCATTTCGAACAGCGCCCCGCCAAGGGCTCCCCGGTACTCGTATTCTGTAACCGGGTTGCCGGTCATAACGTCGCCTGCATCGAGATACAAGGCGGCAGTGTGTAGCGAGCGGATGCTGTCGAGCGCGAACGAAAGTTCGTTGATCCCGCCGACCATCGGCTTCGGACTTTCTCTGATCCAGGTCGCTTCGTGCGGGACAAAATTTGCGTGGATATCGTTTGTATGAAGGATGGTAATCGACTTCGGCTGGGAGGCCAGCGGAACAACGACGAGAAGCCAGAAACATCCAGCAAGAAGAATTGCTTTTATTGAGTGCGTCCGCATAAGATGGCGATGATAGGTTAAGGAATTGTTAACTATTATTGTTTGAAGATACGAAATTAAATGCTTTTTTGGAATAGCACTTTCTATCTTTCTAACTTTGTCGTATCTTGCACCGTTATGAGAAGAACCGGGAGAATGAAAAGCTTGAGGCGAATAATTCTATTTTTAGGGATATTGCTGACGATGATGAAAAGTCAGTTGTCAGCTGTCGAGCCGCCGCGACTGATCATTTTTATTTCAGTCGATCAGATGAGAGAAGATTACTTCGAGAGATTTGCGCCGAATTTCACGGGAGGGTTTAAACGGCTCTACTCCGAAGGAGTGTTTTTTTCGAATGCAAAGCTCAATTATGCTTCGAGCGTGACATGCCTCGGCCATGCTACTCTTAGCACCGGAACATACCCGATGAAAAGCGGCATGATTGAAAATGAATGGATTAATCCCCTCACGAGAAAGTCGGTCTATTGTGTTGAAGATACCGCAGCAGACCCCGTCGACAACGAAGGGGGTGGTTCTTCTCCGAAGAATCTTCTCGTTACAGGAATCGGCGATTGGCTGAAAGCTTCCTCTCCCGCGTCGAAAGTGATCGCCGCATCTGGAAAAGACCGTGCGGCAATATTAATGGGAGGCAAGCACCCCGATTACGCATTCTGGTACAGCAAAAAGAACGGCCACATGGTAACATCGGAATACTACACGCAGCATGAACCGGCCTGGGTGCGAACTTTCAACGAGTCAGAGTGGATAGAAAAGAATGTTCCTGCGTCGTGGACAAAACTCTTGCCGGACAGCGTCTACACGAAAGAAGGTCCCGACGATTTCAGTGCCGAAGCGAAATGGGATTCTTCTTCCTCATTTCCCCATGCATTTTCTCCTTCAAGAAAAAAAGAGCAGATCCTCACCTCGCCGTACGGCGATATGCTGGTCCTGGATTTCGCACGCGAGGCGGTAGCAGCGGAGAAACTCGGTCAACGATCGGTTACGGACCTTCTTTGTCTTAGCCTGTCCGATTGCGACTACGTTGGGCATGCGTTCGGTCCGAACAGTCATGAGATCATGGATCATTTGTTCCGGCTCGACCGCGCGCTCGGTTCCTTCTTTTCCTGCGTGGATTCGGTTGTCGGTTCTTCCAACGTGCTGGTGGTGTTGAGTGCTGACCACGGGGTCATGCCGTTGCCCGAATTTCTTGTTCAATTCAGGCATCAAGAGGCGCGGCGAATTCTATATCAATCTCAAATCAAGACAAAAATTGATTCAATCGACGGCGCAATCCGTCGAGATTGGGCGATAACAGACCCGATTTTTGAAACAGGGGGATTTTTGAATTATGCTGCGGCCTCTCGCGCGGGAAAGGACAGCCTCCAGCTCGAACAACGCGCCGGTACAGCACTCCGCCGCATCGACGGCGTTGCTGACGTATACTTTCGCCGCGAGTTGATGGACGCACGGACGTCCGACCGGCCGTATCTTGCGCAATTCAGACGAAGCTATTACCCGCCGCGCGGGGAAGACTTTCAAATTCGGTACTGTGAGTACTGCCTCGTGGAATCGCATTCCACCGGGACGACTCATGGCTCGGTATACAGTTATGATACCCATGTGCCGATAATACTTATGTACCCCGGAATTGAAGCAATTCATATCCAGCGTGAAGTCCACACAGTCGACATCGCTCCGACACTTGCACGTATTCTCTCTATAAACTATCCCCGTACAGTCGACGGCGTGCCGATGGAAGAATTTAAATAACATCGGTTCCGTGATTCTTCGTTCCTTTCAATGCTGACGATGGAGGATTTATGACTCGTCCAATTTTCACCTACTCTGTTGCCCCTTCTCTTCCTCAACCCCTGCAGCGCCTCTATGCACTCGCATACAATCTCGTTTGGGTTTGGGACCACGAGCTTCTCGAAGTGTTCATGCGTCTCGATACCGATTTGTGGGAAGAATCTCACCACAACCCCATCCAGATGCTCGGAGCGATCAAGCAGCAACGCCTTAACTCGCTGGCGCATGATGAAGCATTTCTCGGCGAGCTTGACCGGGCGTGGGACCGATACGCACAATATCTCGACGTAAGCTCGAGCTGGTTTCAAAAAAAACACGGCAAGGAGAGCACTCCCGCCGTTGCCTATTTTTCTGCCGAGTTTGGGCTGACGGAATGCTTGCCGAATTACTCGGGCGGGCTGGGAATTCTTTCCGGCGACCACATCAAATCGGCGAGCGATCTGGGGATTCCGCTCGTTGGCGTCGGATTGCTCTATCAAAAGGGTTATTTCAGCCAGTATTTGAACGTGGACGGCTGGCAGCAGGAGCGCAATCCTGAAAATGATTTTTACACGCAGCCAATCCAAATCGAGAGGGACAAAGAAGACAACCCCATTACGGTGTCGGTTGAGTACCCGGGGCGAAACATTTTTGCGCAAGTATGGCGTGTGCAGGCAGGGCGGGTTCCCGTGTTCCTGCTGGATACAAACATTCCGTTGAACTCTCAGGAAGACCAGGACATCACGGACCAATTGTATGCCGGTGACCGTGAATTGAGGATGAAACAGGAAATCATGCTCGGCATCGGCGGCTACCGGGCGTTGTGCGCAATGGGAATGAAGCCGACGGTCTGCCACATGAACGAAGGGCACTCGGCGTTTCTTTCCCTCGAGCAATGCCGCCAGTTGATGAGAGAAAATAACATTTCCTTTGCCGAAGCTCGCGAAGCGGCGACTGCCGGCGCCGTCTTTACCACTCACACTCCTGTGCCTGCGGGAAACGATTACTTTACTCCGGCATTGATGGACAAATATTTTGGACAGTTCTACGGAACGCTCGGAATTTCCAGAAAAGAATTTCTCGGATTAGGCCGGAGAGATATTAACAATGACGCCGAAGATTTTTGCATGACGATTCTGGCTCTGCGAATGTCCGCGTACAGCAACGGCGTCAGCAAACTTCACGGCGAAGTCTCGCGGGCGATGTGGCAGAATGTTTGGCCTGGCATTCCGGTCCAAGACACGCCGATCGGCTCCATTACGAACGGCGTTCACGTTCCGTCGTGGGTCAGCCGCGATATGATGGGATTGTTCGAACGGTATCTCGGTCCCCGATGGAAGGACGACGTCAGCGAAAATGCGCTCTGGAGCTTCGTGCACCGGATACCAGACGAAGAATTATGGCGCACACATGAACGAAGACGGGAACGGCTGGTGGCGTTTGCACGGCAGCGGCTCCGATTTCAATTTGAATCCCGGGGAGCGCTCCGTAACGAGGTCGCCCAAGCATCGGAGATCCTCAACCCCGATGCATTAACAATTGGTTTTGCGCGCCGTTACGCAACGTATAAAAGAGCCACCTTGCTTCTGCGCGATGCGGAACGTCTGATCCGCATACTGAGCAACAAAGATCGGCCTGTGCAATTTATTTTTGCGGGGAAGGCCCATCCGATGGACAATCCTGGAAAGGAATTGATCAGGGAGATCATTCATTTTGCGCGCCAGCCCGAAGTTCGGCACCGTATGGTGTTCATTGAAGATTATGATATGGTCGTCGCCCGATACCTTGTTCAGGGCGTCGACGTTTGGTTGAATACTCCGAGGCGTCCTCTCGAAGCAAGCGGAACAAGCGGGATGAAAGCAGCGGTGAACGGCGCGCTCAACCTCAGCGTTCTCGACGGATGGTGGGTGGAGGCATGCAACGTCAACACCGGCTGGGCCATCGGACAGGGAGAGGAGTACGGCGACGAGAAATATCAGGACGAAGTCGAATCGAACGCGCTCTATAATCTTCTTGAGAAAGAACTCATTCCTCTCTTCTATCACCGGGGTGACGACGGATTACCCCGTGGTTGGATCAGCAAAATGAAGACCTCAATGCGGGAAATCTGCCCGGTGTTCAATACCAACAGGATGGTAAAGGAGTATGCGGAGGAGTATTATCTTCCGGCCCATAGCCGCTATTCATCGCTCACGAGTGAAAAATTGAAGAGCACAAAAGCTCTTGCAGTATGGAGGATGAAATTACAGCAAAGCTGGGGAGGGATAAGGATCGTGGGGGTCACATCGGACGGGCAGAAAGGGATGAAGGTCGGCGAGTCGCTCGATGTTCACGCGAGCATCGACCTTGGAGCGCTGACGCCGGATGATGTCACGGTCGAACTGTATCACGGCATGCTTAATTTGAGCGGAGAGATTGCGAATCCGACGGTCCTTCCGATGGCTGCCTCCGGAAAACCGAAAGGAAGGGTGTTCGAATTTCTCAGCACCATCCGGTCGGATTCGAGCGGACGTCAGGGCTACACCGTTCGGATTCTTCCGCACCACCCCGACATCGACAATCCATTAAAACAAGGATTGGTGCTTTGGGCGTAAGATCTATGTCCTCGCTGTCGGACACCGTTCCCTGGAAATCGTGAATTGTTGAAGTATGCAAGAAGGTACATTAAGAAGTGTCCGGCAGCTGGCCAAACGTAGCACGACCGCATCCCTGAGTTGATGCTTTCGAAACTGAAATTGATTATATTTATCTATCGAAATTTGTCAACTCATCGTTCAACAATTTAAGAGGGACCGCTATGATCAGTAAATCAATTCAGGATGCGATTAACGTACAGATCAACAAGGAATTGTATTCATCCTATCTGTATCTTGCGATGTCCACCTATTGTGCTGAGTCGAACTTCTCCGGTTTTGCCAGTTGGATGAACATCCAGAGTACGGAAGAATACGGCCACGCGATGAAGTTCTACAATTACGTGATCGAACGGAACGGGCACGTCGAGTTGGAAACGATCGAGAAGCCGCTAGCGAAATTTAAGTCTCCTGCTGATGTGTTTAAGCAAGTGCTCGAACACGAACAGAAGGTAACGGCGATGATCAATAAGTTGTATGAACTCGCCGTGAAAGAAAAAGATTATCCGACGCAGATCATGCTCGAATGGTTTATCACCGAGCAATTGGAAGAAGAGAAGAGCGCCGGAGACATTCTCGAGCAATTGAAGATGGTCGGTGATTCGCCCGTGAGCTTGATGATGATGGACCGGCAGCTGGCCGCAAGGGCGAGTAAATAGAACCTATCTCAAAAATGGTCTTGCGTTAGTCCTTCTCCCGAAAAGATGGCCTCGCCAGACGCCTCCGGGACAGGGTGAACAAATGGCCCTTTCATCCTGAGGAAGCGATCCCGTTCGAAGAGCGGGAGAGCGCATCGAAGGGCCAATTGATGTGTCTTTGAGATAGCTTCTAATACAAAGAAGGACGTGAGAAGGTATCTTATTTTTCGTACCTTCTATAGTCATCTGAATTGTTCGTTCACAGGAAAAACGGAGTATACAGGTCTCATGTCTCACGCGCTGTCGGTTCTGCTTATTACGGCTGCTTCGGTTGCCCTCTTCCATACGCTCTTTGGTCCCGATCATTACCTCCCGTTCGTTGTCATGTCGCGTGCGGGAAAGTGGTCACAGTTCAAGACAATTTGGATAACGATTATCTGCGGCATCGGGCATGTTGGAAGCTCTGTTGTTCTCGGCTTGGTCGGCATAGCGTTCGGCGTTGCGGTAATGCATCTTCAATGGGTTGAATCATTCAGAGGCAATCTTGCCGGCTGGGGGCTTATCGCCTTCGGCCTGATGTACGGTTCATGGGGCATTGTCAAGGCTGTCCGAAACAAGCCGCATCATCATCTCCATCCCCATTCCGACGGAACGACGCACATACATGAGCATACGCACGAGCACGAACACCTGCATGTGCACGAACCCCAAAAACAGTCGATGACGCCGCTGTTTCTTTTTGCGATCTTTGCTTTCGGCCCGTGTGAACCCCTTATCCCGATTCTGATGTATCCGGCGGCGAAGGGAAACTACTGGGATGTCGCAGCGGTCACGGTTGTGTTTGGCGCGGTAACGCTTGTGACCATGCTGTCCGTTGTTTTGGGATCTTCTTACGGTCTTTCATTTCTTCCTCTGGGAAAATTGGACCGCTATACCCATGCGCTTGCAGGATTCGCAATCCTCATGTGCGGAATTGCCATACAATTCTTCGGTCTGTAATTCCAATCCGAGAGGAAGTCTTCTCGATATTTCCCAGGTATACAAAAAATTTCTCTTGACAATCTCTTTATTCCTTGTTAACTTTGTAGTAGAAAGTGCTTTGTAGAAAATATTCATTGCTACCAATCCAACTAGGCATCCACTAAACGAAGTAATTCCTATGGCCTCTATCGACGATCGCCTCAAAGATATCTATGAAATCCGCTCAATGATGGAACAATCGTCGAAGTTTCTTTCGCTGAGCGGCCTCTCTGGAATAGGCGCCGGCATTGTCGGAATAATCGCCGTCGTTATCGCAGAGTTCTCTCTCGGACCGGTTGGAAATGAGAGTCCCGTGATGAACGATGCCCCGTTTGCCATCATCGGATCGGTCGTGACGTTAATTGTTGCAGTGAGCGTTGCGGCATATTTCTCGGTGCGAATGGCTCGGAAGAAAGGGCTTCCTCTCTGGGGCACGTCCACAAAGTCTCTGCTGATGAATTTGTTCATCCCGCTGGCATCGGGCGGCCTGTTTTGCCTTGTCCTGCTGTATCATCACATTCCGTTCTTAATCGCTCCTTCGATGCTGATTTTTTACGGGCTTGCATTGTTGAACACGAGCAAATATACATTCAAAGAAATTCGCTATCTCGGAGTGAGCGAAATTTGCCTGGGGCTGATCGCCGCACTCTGGTTCCAGTTCGGGCTGATCTTGTGGGGTGCAGGCTTCGGAATCCTGCATATAGTGTACGGAACCGTCATGTATTTCAAGTACGAAAAGTGAAAGAGATCTTAGACAATCTGAACAAGGTTTTCGAAAACCGTATTCGTCTCACGGTAATGTCGATGCTCGCCGTAAATGACTCGATGGACTTCAATTCACTGAAAAAGATGTTGGCGCTTACCGACGGGAACCTCGCCACGCATATCGCAACGCTTGAGAAAAAAAAATATATCAGAGTCGAAAAAGAATTCGTCGGAAAGAAGACCCTTACTACGTATTCGGCGACTCATGCGGGGAGGAAAGCGTTTTCCGAGCATATTGATGCAATGGAAAAACTGATTAAACAGTCTAAATAAGAATGTGACAAGAATACACTTAATCACCATAAACTAAAACAAATGAGGAGGTTGCCTATGTCTGCAAAACTTTTGTTCACGATCATAGGGTTCAATGGGCTCGTTGTAATATTTCTTGCCGGACTTGTCGTTGTGTATTTTCGGCCGAACCAATTCGGGATGATGTCGTCGTTATTCCTTGGATGGCTGACAGGATTTATTAATCTCAGCACTTCCGAGGCTCAATTTCCCGTGCTCCTTCTTCTTGCATTCGGGTTCTTTTTGGGATTTACAACTCCCAGGAGCGTTTGGAAACTGGCGATTGTGCTTGGCTTGTTTGTTCCTCTTTCGCAATTCATTTGGATTGGCGTGACGCATCAAAATGATTTACTCCTCTCCGACGGGGTCGGGTCGCTCATTTCCTTCCTTCCGGCCTTCGGTGGAGTATATCTCGGCAAGTTCATCGAGGGAGTACATCGGACTCAACGAGGTTCGGTGAACGGTCTTATCGCCAATGAAAGCCATACCTGAAAGGACTCCACGATGCCCGGTTCATATCCGTTCTTGCGGTCACCCGTGAAATTGCTGGCTATTCCTTTTGTGATTATTGCTCTTGTCGTTCTCTATTGTGTTCATTCATTGCTGCAGAGATCCCGTTGAACTGCCCGCTGAAGGCGCATGGCAGAATTGGTCTATCATGAAATGATGTATTCCGAGGTGAGTGAACAAACCAAGCGGTTGACAATTCGTTTTGCCATCGTGGCCGTATTTTCAACCGCGATGGCGTGGATGGAATCCGCAGCAGTGGTGTATTTACGAACGCTGGTGAACCGCGTTGAGCCGTACCAAGCCGCGCCGCTCCCCATCCTCAATTCCTTTGGCGCAACAGAACTTGTTCGCGAGGGAGCGACGCTGATCATGCTTCTCACCGTCGGCTTGCTTGCAGGGACTTCGTGGAAAAGCCGGCTTGGCTATTTTATGACCGCGTTCGGTCTTTGGGATATTTTCTACTATCTCTTTTTAAAAATAATTGTCGGCTGGCCGCACTCGCTGTTGGATTGGGACGTCCTTTTTCTTATTCCGCTCCCATGGTGGGGGCCCGTTCTGTCACCCATGTTGGTTTCACTCATATTGATTGCCGTAGGGAATTTGCTAACGGTGGGCGATGTGGTTCCTTCAATCCGAGCGGGAAGGCTGGGCTGGACTTTTCATCTCTTCGGAATATTGCTTGCCTTATACATATTTATGGCGCATTCCATCGAAGCACTTGGAAAAGGGATTGGCGGAGTTGTTGAGGAACTTCCAAACTATTTTCATTGGCCGTTATTTGTCGTTGCGCTCTTTTTTATGGCCATGCCGTTACTTGATGCGGGAAGACGATCGCGAAAGCGGGGATTACAAATCGGCTCCGAAATCAGCTGAGCGCATGTTTCGATACCCATTTGTTGTTCTTTATAAAAAATCTCCATCGTTTTTCTCTCCCCCGCGAAATGCCGATGCGAACTGACGTTCCAGTAGCCGATTTTGGAATCGATTTTCCTTCTATAAAAAAAATCTCATCTCCAAGCAAATCCGTTCCGTTGTCTTTTCCCGTGATCCCGAAAGCCTGGCATAATTTTGCTGGACCGTTAGTCAAAGCGTAGAACTCGCCCGCGCTTTTGTCAATGCTCCTGTTTCTTTTTAACGCTTCAATTCCCGTGATCGGTTCAACGGCCCGAATCAGCACAGCCTCGCCGTAATCCCTTTTTCCCGTCACAACGTTCGCGCAGAAGTGCATGCCATACGTAAAATAGACATACAAATATCCCCCTTCCCGAAACATAACTTCATTCCGATTCGTTTTCCCGCGGTACGCGTGGCTCGCCGGATCCTTGGCGCCGCGGTAGGCTTCCACTTCGACAATTCTTCCGGAGAGAATCGATCTCCCGCTTTTTCGAACGATGAGTTTCCCGAGAAGGTCTTGTGCCACGAGGAGGGCAGGGCGGGTATAAAATGAGCGGGGAAGCTTTTTCAAGGAAGTGAAAAGTTAAAAGTGAAAAGTTAAAAGTGCGAAAGCCGATCTTTTTGAATTTTTAACTTTGCACTTTTAACTTTTAATTATTTCTTGAATTCCTTCATTACCCGTTCAACTTCTTCAATCGTCATTCCGGTCCCGTACTTTGCTTCTTTGTTTTTCTCAATGTCAGCCTTTTCCTCAATGTGAGGTTTGGAATGAACCGGCTGATTACCCGCTTTCAGGCGAATCCTCTCGTCGATCTCTTCCATCCAGTTATGGGGTGATTCCTGCGAAGATCTCACCGGCTTCTGAATATTATCTCCGGTCTTCTGAATCTTATTATCAACCTTCGCAGTTCCCGTTTCACCGGCATTGATCGGCCTCGTCTCGAATGCAAGCCGTTTGATGTTGATGAGATGTTTTGCAGAGACGTTTTCAGAGATGATCGATTTCCCAAAAGTCCCCGGTCCAAGCGTCATCGAAGGGAGAAGTTCATTCGTGTAGCCGACCGCTCCCAGCGCAGCCTGGGTGTTCACAAGAATCCTGCATGCCGGCTTTTCAAGCGCGAATTTCATAATGATGTCCCTATCCGAGGAATGAATCGCCATGGTGTGTCCTAATCCGCCGAACTCAAGCATCTCAATGCAGCGCTCGCAGCCTTCACGCCAGCCGTCTGCCGTGAACATCGAAAGGACCGGCGACAGTTTTTCTCTCGAAAGAGGATATTCTCTCCCAATTGCTGGGAGCTCTGCAATGAGACAGGAAGTATCCGCGGGAACTTCAAACCCCGCTTTGTGCGCGATGAACGAAGGCGATTTGCCGACGATATCGGGATTGATCGCACCTTTCGCATCGAACATGGTTCGGCTGAGCTTTTCCTTCTCATCAGGATTAACGAAATAGCTTTTTAACTTTGTGAACTCTTCGATGACTTGTGCCTTGATGGGTGAGTCAAGGATGACTCCCGATTCGGTTGAGCAGAGAACTCCCCAATCGAACATCTTTCCCGAGACGATGTCCGCGACGGCTTTCTTTATGTCCGCGGTGCGTTCAATGAACGCCGGAACATTTCCCGATCCGACGCCGAGCGCCGGCTTGCCGGAGCTGTAGGCGGCGCGCACCATCGGATTGCTCCCCGTGGCAAGGATTACCGCGGTCAATCTATTTGTCATCAGCTCGTTCGTTCCTTCGAGGGAAGGAGCCGACATGCACGCGATAAGGCCATGCGGCGCTCCCGCGCGTTCTGCGGCGTCGGCAACGACCCGTGCGGCTTCAAGCGTCGATTGTGATGCACGGGGATGCGGGCTTGCAACGAATCCGTTGCGGCCTTTCACGGAGATGATCGCCTTAAACATTACGGTCGAGGTTGGATTGGTGGAAGGAATCAACGCTGCAACAATTCCCATCGGCTCGCCGATCTCGACAATTTTCTTTTCCCTGTCTTCGAGTATAACACCGACCGTTTTCAATTCTCTGATCGATTCATATACCCGCTTTGTCGCAAACTCGTTCTTCTTTTTCTTGTCCTCGGCTTTGCCAAAGCCCGTTTCGTCAAACGCCATTTGTCCCAGGCGTCCTGCATCCGCAAAGCCGGCATCGGCCATCGATCGTACGATCTTGTCTACCTGTTCCTGCGAATACGCCCGAAACGCCAGCTGAGCTTCCTTCGCCTTGATCAGAAGTTCCCGGACTTCCTGAACGGACTGCAGGTCTTTATCGAGAGGCATAGAACTTCACCTTTAAAGTTCAATCGTTCTTTTTCTCTGTGTCACTCTATGTCAACGGCCTTTTTCACAGAGTGACACAGAGAACTTACTGAGTTCCACATAGAAAGACGGTTCTGCGCAGTGTTTCTAGAAGAGGTTTTCCTGGTTGATAGATTTCTTCTTTATCCCAAAATGTTTGTACGCAATCGCGGTTGCTTCTCTCCCTCGCGGTGTCCTTTTAATGAACCCTTCCTGGATAAGGAACGGTTCATAGACTTCTTCGATCGTCCCCGGCTCTTCGCCGACAGCGACAGCAAGGGATCCAACGCCCACCGGGCCGCCGTCGTACTTCTCGATGATCGTCCGCAAAATGCGCTTATCCATCTCGTCGAGGCCGAGGTCGTCGACTTCTAGTGCGCGAAGCGAGTGTTCGGAAACCTCCTTGGTGACGACGTTATGATAGTGAGAAAGTTTTTTGTCGGCTACGGCAAAATCCCGACACCTTTTCAGCAGACGGTTCGCGATGCGAGGTGTTCCGCGCGACCGTTTGGCGATTTCCGAAATGCCCGCCTCTTCAGTCTCGATTTTCAGGATGTCGGCAGAGCGCTTGATGATGGTCGACAGCTGATCGGGCAGATAGTAGTTGAGCCTGTTCGTTACGCCGAAGCGGGCGCGAAGCGGCGCCGTTAACAGTCCCGCGCGGGTCGTCGCTCCAACGAGCGTGAACTTTGGAAGTGAAAGTTGTATGCTCCGGGCGCTCGGTCCCGCATCAATGATGATATCCAGCCGAAATTCCTCCATCGCCGAATACAGATATTCTTCCACGACAGAATTCAGGCGGTGGATTTCATCGATGAAGAGCACGTCGCCTTCCTGCAAATTCGTCAATACGCCGGCCAGGTCTGCCGGCTTGTTAAGAACCGGACCCGACGTGATCTTGATATCGGCACCCATTTCATTGGCGATAATATACGCGAGCGTGGTTTTACCCAGACCGGGGGGGCCCGTGAGCAGGACGTGGTCGAGCGGTTCATTCCGTTGTTTCGCAGCCGAGATGAAAATTTTCAGGTTGTCGACAATATTTTTTTGTCCGACAAATTCATCGAAGGCCGACGGACGGAGTGCATGGTCGAACTCCGTCTCATTGTCGAGACGTTCGGGCGCGGTGAAGTCCGAATCGCGTTTGGTTGATTTCATTGAGGATGAATCTACAAAGAAACGGAGTGAAGTTCAATGTGGAGCGACGTACGGTAGTTTCGTCAAAAACAGGGCGTCTTGCCAATTAGCCTTGGCAAGTTTTTCAGACAACTACGATAAATCGATATGATGTCCACCATCTTTTTGACAGGCTATTTCTTTTTCTCCAGCGCTTTCCACATTGCGGCCACCAGGCCGCTGAGATCTTCTCCCGTTACGGCAGAAATAGCATGAACGGAAATTCCCTTTCGAAACTTTAGTTTCTTCAGGGCCTTTCGGAGCGCAGGGTCGGCGATGTCGAGCTTGGTAAACACGACAAGTGTCGGCTTCTTCGGCAAATCTTTATTGAATGCTTTTAACTCGCTCGCCAAGGTCGCAAAATCCTTTTTCGGGTCGGGGCTTGTACATTCGACCAGATACACGAGCACCTTGGTGCGCTCGATATGCCGCAGAAATTGCGTTCCCAGTCCCTTGCCTTCATGCGCCCCTTTGATGAGACCGGGAATATCTGCAACGACGAAACTCTTTCCCTCCTGGAAATAGACCATCCCAAGGTTCGGTACCAGCGTCGTAAACGGGTAGTCCGCAATTTTCGGCTTCGCCGCGGATATTTTAGAGATCAGCGTCGACTTTCCGGCGTTTGGAAATCCTACGAGTCCAACGTCGGCAAGAAGCTTAAGTTCAAGTTCCAGGCTGAATTCTTTTCCCTCTTCGCCCGGAGTGCAGATGCGCGGCGCCTGGTTGGTCGATGTTGCGAATTCAGAATTTCCTTTTCCGCCCCGGCCTCCCTTGGCGACGACGATCTGAGTTCCATGATCGACCAGGTCGCAAATTATTTCTCCGTTGAACGCGTTCTTGATGATTGTCCCGCACGGGACTTTTATCAAAATATCCTGTGCCGACCTGCCCTCCATGTTCGAGCCTTCACCGGCATTGCCGTTTTGCGCGATGTATCTCCTTTTGTATCGGAAATCGAGGAGCGTTGTCAGCTGTTTCTCGGCCCGGATGATCACATCGCCCCCTTTGCCGCCGTTGCCGCCGTCCGGGCCTCCCTTTGGAACGTACTTCTCGCGCCGCCAATGAATGATGCCGTTGCCGCCGTTGCCGGAGCGCACAAAAATTTTCGCCGAGTCAATGAACATAGGAGTCCAAATTCTATTTTTGAATATCTAAACTCTAAACAGAATTGAATTACAAAGCTGGGTACACTTGTCTTGTTTTTTCCAAAATTGCGCCAAAGATTTTTGTTAGTTCTGTGGCTTCTTGAATAAGATCACCTCGAAACGCGCTGAGACTATCAGAGCTGTCAAGAAGTTGCAGCCAACATCGGCTCTCTTTTGCTTCCTCTTTGCAGATATTTATTCTCATCGCGAAATCCTTTCTTCCGAGCGATTCGTTCGCCTCTATGTAATTCGCCCCGACCGAACCTGAAGATCAGACCAATTGTTTTACGATTTCAATGGCAGGCAATGTTCTCGACACATTATTAACGAAATGAATAATATCTTTCGCAAACCTCAAAGTCCGATCTTCCAAATAGTACTTTTTCATCTCCCACCCCCCTTAAAAACTAGGATTTAGATATTAGGATTTAGTATTTGTTTTCTTGTACCTTCACTTAAATCTGTTCTGCACTTTGTTAGTGAAAAGGATTGCTTCTTTCCTGAACGCTTCGACGTCATTCATCAGAAAGTAATGGTCGATTGAAAGCGCCGCCTCTTCCCAATTTGACGCAGCAAGCACTTCTTTCACGGCCGCCTGGAATTGTTCCTCGTTTTGCCGGAAGACGTGCTTAATGATTGTCCGTTCTTCTTCGAGCGAAAACAGGGGAGGAGTGGGTTTCGGCGGTTCTGGCGGCTTGGAAAGCGCGGTTTCAACCTCCTTTAGCACGACCGGCAATGCCGGCAATTCCAATGAGACGTCGTCATGCGCCGGCAAGGGTTCGGCATTCTCATCGAAGACATGGGCATGTTCGTCTCCCGTTTGCACTTTTTCGAGAAGATTGACAAGCTGGCCGTAACTTATTTCTTTGACACCGTTCACTTCGCGCTCGCGGACCAATCGTTCACACATTGCGGCCATTTTTTTGTCTTCAAAGAAATACATGAGCGCCCGGGCCGGAACTGTCTTCGCAGTAGCGCTCATCGTGTGCGACCGCGCGTACGCGACAAAATCGTACAGCGGCTGCGTCATTTTCGCGAGTTCGATGCTCGAATGATTTTTCACAACCTCTGCATCGATCCTTGCGATCAGGTTTCTTCCCTCCTCCAGCGTTATCTCTTCTACGCCCCGCTGCCGAATATATCGGCGGAGAATGTCCGGAAGATACGCGTAATCCCGGCAATAGCGAAGTTTCAGCAAGATCTGTTTCATCGATGTGCGCGCCGATTCTTCGAACAGAAAACTGTTGAGCGTCCATTGAGGCCGGCAAAGATAGTTGAGCATGAAGTGGACGCACTTGTCGAGAGTTGATTCGAAGTCGGCCTTCGAAAAAATATAATTGTGGATGAGGAGCGCATTGGTCTGGTCGCGGAGCATCGCAATCTCCGGGAGCGTATAATTGAATTTGGACGACCGCGGCTGCGGCTGTTGCTCCGCATCGAGCATCCATTCAACTTCCGCCCGGAAAAATATCTTGATGTTCGACGGGATGTTTGACTCGAATATCTCTCTTAATCCGAGCGCTTTGGCTTCGCCGATCGTTGCCTGGCGGACCGTTGCGATAAGTTGTTCGGTTTCTTTTTCAAACATGGCTATCCGTTTCTGTTAATCAGACTCTTTCTTTACTCCGCTCTTCACCCGGTCGATTTCTTTTTGAGCGGCTGTTTTGAAGGCCGGGTCGATCCCCGGTTTGTCGATGATCTGCTGGTACATATTCAGGGCTTGATCGAATTTTCCCATCTTTTCGTACGATTGGGCAGACATGTAGTATGAATTTGGAGTCCAATCGATTTTTGTCTTCTTCGTGATGAGGTATGGGACCTTCAGGAATTCAAGAATGGCCTGCTGGTATTCTCCTTTATCGAAGTACGATTCTCCCAGATAGTAGCGGATTTCAGATTCGAAATCTTTGTTCGCCGTCTCGAGGAGCGCCTGGAGCTGCACGATCGCCTGGTCGTAATATCCCAGCTTCTGATACAGTACGCCGAGGTCGACCTTCTTGTTCTGTATCGACTCGTCGTTCGGATATTTTTCAATGAAACTCCGCGTCAGCTCGAGAGCACCGTCGTACAGCGCGAGCTCTTTATAGGCTTCGATGAGGTTGCTCATTGCAAAAGGGAGGACATCCGGCGACTGGTCCGGTTTGTCGACGATGAGCCGGTAATATTTCACGGCTTCGTCGTAATTTTCTTTGAAGAAATAGATGTTTCCGAGTGCGAGGTACACTTTTGGGAGAACAGCGGATCGCGGAAACGTCCGCATAACGTGGTCATATTGTCGTAGCGCGCTGTCGGGCAATTCTTTCGTTTCGAGAATTTTTCCTATCCAAAAATTTGCCTGCGGAAGGATCTCGGTAGAATCGTATTTCGACGGGAATACCGTGAGAATCGCCAGCGCGCGGTCCGGCTCTTCTCTTCGATAGAATGTCATTGCTCTTTCAAATTCGAATTCTGCAAGAGCGTTCTTGTCGGATCCGTAAAATTTTAGGAATTCCGCGATCTTTCGGTCAGCGTCCTTCTCTTTGTCCGACCGGAAAAGTGAGAGAATAACGTTCTTCCTCGCCGACCGTATCATCGATGAATCCGCATCATTCAGACCGGCTAGCGACTCATAGGTGTCGGCGGCTTTTTGATAATCGCTGCCGGCGAAATACAGCGATGCAAGTTCTGCCGTGTTTGCCGCCGTGCGCTTGGCGGCAATAGATTTTTCAAAGAACTGGATGGAAGCGTCGCTGCGCCCCTTTTGTTTCTCGAATGCTGCAAGCCGTGCAAACGCTTCCGAGGCATCCGCAGAATGGGAATCTTCATTAACGAGCTCAAGATACTCTTGCCGTGCGTCTGCCGTATCGTGCGCCGCGTCGTACGTCTTTCCAAGTTGGAAGATGATCTGCAGCATCCCCTTTGAATTTGTTTGCAGGGGCGACGAAAGCCGGTTCATCTGATGGCGATACAGTGCGATCGCTTTGTTGAACTGGTTCGTTTTTTGATAGCTTTCAGCGAGCGCCGTGATGCAATCAACGGCACGGGACGAGTAAAAATATTTGTTGCGGAGCTGTTCGAACGATGTCGCGGCGATGAGCGGTTTATCTTCGCGCATCGAAAGCATGCCGTTTTCATACAAGACGTCCGCACTGAAAAATCCCTTTGGATATGCCCTGAGGTAACTGCTGAAAACGATCGAAGCAGTATCGCTCTTGCCCAGGTGAGCAAGTTGGATGCCGAGTTGTGCCGTGGCTTCGTCCGCTTCGGGCTGAAGAGGGAATCCGTTCGCGATCCGCGCGTACGTTCCAATCGATTCGTTAAGCATTCCCTTATCTCTTTGCGCATTGCCCAGCGCCAGCAAAATCTTCGACGTGAACGTCGAGCCGGGCCGCTCTTTTAGGAATTGTACGGCCAAACCGGCCGTTGTCTCCGCATTCTTCTTTTTCGTTTGCAGGAGAAATCGATTGAACGCCGCCTCATCGCTAAAGCGCCCGGAAGGATAATTTTTTAGGAACAACGTCAGTGCAGCGGCCGATGTCTGAAGAGATGAAGAGTCGACCTCAGTCTGCCGGTACAGCGCCAGAGTCCGTTTATATGCGTCCTCTTCCCGTGAGAGTGAATCCTTGGAGACCGATTCCGCTTTCTCATACTGCAGCGCTGCTTGCGGAAAATCCTGCAGGACGTCGAGATAGATGTCTCCCAGCCTCATTGCAAGGGAAGATTTCTCCTTCTCCAGAATAAGGTCGCCGATGAGGAGTGCCAGCTGCTTTACGGTTTGCTCTTTGTCGGACGATTTATATTTCTGAAGAAAACTTTTTCTCTCCACCGCTGCGACCGCAAACGGGCTTGCGGGATATGCGTTGATAAGAGTGCCGTATGCCTTCAGCGCCTCGCCGGTTTCCTGGAGCGCTTCGTATGCCAAGCCGATCGCGAAGGCTGCGTCGTCGCATTTTTCATGCTGGGGGTACTGTGCAAGGAATGACGTGTAGAGATCGATCGCCTTTTGCGGCTCGTTCAGATTCTTCCTCTGCAAGTCCGCAATGAGAAAGAGAATATCGGGAGCTTCTTCATCATTCGGAAAAAGGTCGAGGCACTCCTTGTAGTACTCCACAGCCGTTTCAAAATTGTTGAGCGAGGTTGCCAGCGTGGCGGCGCGGAGAAGCGCATATCGTTTTTCCGAGGAGGCAGCAGATTTATCTGCTGCCTCCGAAAATGCGGCGAACGATTTGCGATATTCCTTCAACTCATCGTATGAACACCCCGCACCAAACAATGCCGTTACAACGAGAGCGGAATCTGCGGGATGAAGCAGAGCTCGTTCATACACATCGGCAGCCTTTTTGAATTCTCGCGTGGCCGAATAGCTGTTTCCTAAACCGAGCAGCGATTGCTGGAGTATCTCCTGCGGAAGTTTCAGAGAATCGGCGCACAATCTTTGGAAGTATTCAATCGCCTCTGATTGTCTTCCCGAAGATAAGTAGAATCGGGCTAGTTGAAGCCGTGCCCTGGCCAGCGTTTTTACGGAGATTTCGCTCTTTTTATCGTCGATAATGGAGTGATACAATTTTTCCGCTTCGTCTTGCCTTCCCGATACCTCGGCGACCGCCGCCAATTGGAGAGAAGCTTCCGCGGTCAATTCTTTGTCCGCGCCGCTTTCGGTGACCTGGAGCAGTTCTTGCCGTGCCGCAATGAGGTTGTTCTCTTTGGCGAACATCGTTCCAAGATGAAGATGTGCCGATGTAACCGACTCGTCGGCCGGGTAATCGCTTACGAGCGAACGGAGGCATCGCTTGGCGTTATCATTGTCCCCCGCCTTTTCGAAATAGTCGCTCGCTGTCAGCAGGGCTTTCGGCGCCAATTTACTTTTTGGCTGGAAGATCTCGATTCGTTCGAATGCGGAAGCAGCGTCGGCATATTTCTTCCCTTCGCTGTACATCTCGCCGATATTCCACCATGCTTCAGCCGCCCTTGGATGTTCAGGATATGTAAGTGCAAAATTCTGGAATGCCGCGCGCGCATCGTCATTCTTCTTCAAGGCTCGTTCTGCGAGCGCGATATAGAATTTTGATTCGATGCTCTGAGGGCTCGAGGGGTATGTTGAAATGAACTGTTTGAATTGTTCAAGCGACAGGTCGTACAGTTTGTCGTTGAACAAGTTCAGGGCGAGCTTGAAATCTCCGTTTTCCTTCGTATTTTGGGCCGGACAATACGTGACTGCAAAGAAGAGCAGAATTATGCTCAGACGTCGTACAAGCATCGGCTAGTAACTTAGCTATGGAAGAAAAACAACACTTATATGCATAAGATAGCGCTAATTTCGGTTGCAATCAATTTGAAATGAAAAGGCCTCCGCGTCGCATTGACAGGGAGGCCTTGTAACATGCAGAATGCCCGATCCAGCAGAATTAATTGCTGGAATGTAGGAAGAAACTAATCCTTAAACCTTCTTTGTCGAATCCATTTTCATTTCATCCTGTTTTGGCTGTGTCTTTTTCATCTCTTTTTTAGTGCCATCGGCTGTTAGCTCTTTAATCGAAGTTACTTTGAAAATATCGCCGTTGTGCGTTCCTGTTACAGAAACCATTATTGCTTTTGTCTTGTCGGTCTTTTTCAACAACGCAAGAGCCTGCTTGTCACCATTGTCGTCAAATTTGTACCATATTCCCGCAGACATTAATCCGAAACCGCTTTCTTGACAGCTTTCTTCTAGTGCGCAGCTTTTTGTGTGTTTTTCTGCTTTTGCCATCGCTTCATCCGGAGCTTTTTTAGCCATTCCGGTCGCGCACATATTGTCAACCAGGTAGCCTTTCATCGTATGAGATGTGGATTTATCCATTTTGTCTTGAGCAAAGAGCGAAATGCTCGAGAGAAGAAAAAGCGATAGAAGAATGTTAAGAGGGTGCTTTTTCATAGTGGTCATTCCTTATGATTGTGGGATATATGAATTAGAAATCTGCGGCTGATTGACTTCAATATAACAGCCCGATTGGCTTGAAAAGTTCCTGATTTTCGCGTGTTTTGGGGATTGCACCCTCCCCAGTGAAGAATTGCTGGAAATAGGCCATATCTGCGATTCTCTTAGGGTGCAAAAAACATTCATTTTTCCTAAATAATACTTGGTTTTTAATTTTCCATTTTCCTATATTTCGGCTAAGTTTTTACAGTATGAGTCTTATACTCTTAGCGGTTCTATTTACTATTTCACATAATCAATTATTAATTAACTAATTCAAGGAGCGCCCAATGGCAAAGGCCATGACAAAATCCCAGATTGCTGACCACTTTGCAAAGAAGTTCGGTCTGAAGAAAAAACAGGCTACAGCTTTCTTTGAAGAGCTGGCGACACTTGCATATGCCGAGGCCAAGAATCAATTTACAATTCCCGGCGTCGGTAAGCTTGTTCTGGTCGACCGTAAAGCGCGACAAGGACGAAATCCAGCAACCGGAGAGATTATTCAGATTCCGGCTAAGAAAGTTGTTAAGTTCCGAGTTGCGAAGGCTGCAAAAGACGCGATCCTTACCCAGAATTAATCGGTCTGTTTAGATGTTCTAATCCATGCGACCCCGCAGGCTCTAAATTCGTCGCAATGAACGGGGACGCATGGATTTTTTTTCCCCCCACCCCTTAACGTGCCATACAACAGAGGTCCTATATGACAACTTCTTCAGGTTCTGAAGAAAAGAATAAACAGCTATTGCTTTCATCCAAATTTGAAGTGCTTTCGGACATGGAAGATATTGTTGCCGACCTCATGCAAAAACACGAAGAAAAACGGGAACTCTGGTTTCCTTCCGATTTCTTGCCGGCAGACGAAACAACGAACGAAGAATTGTACCTTAAGCAAATCCGTGAGCGTGCAAAGGGGATTCCGTTAAGCGGACGCGTTGCGCTCGCGTTGAATCTGATTACCGAAGAAGGGCTTCCGCATTTTCATCGCCTCATTGCCGTCCATCTCGGCAACGATTCATTCTGGAAAAACTGGAATTTTTTGTGGACAGCGGAAGAGGATCGTCACGGAAACGTCATCAGGGATTACTGCCGCGATTCGCGAATCATGAATTTTTCAGCAGTGGAGAAGGCGCAATTTCAATACGTTCGCTCCGGCTTCGACCCTGATTGGGATAAAGATCCGTACAGAGTTTTCGTCTACACATCTGCACAGGAACGGGCGACACAGATATCCCACGATGGAACCGGGAGAGTGTGCGGTGCCTACGAGCCGACGCTTCAAAAAATCCTCCATAGTATTGCGATGGACGAGGCCCGGCATTACACCTTTTACCGCTCCGTTTTTAGCGAGGTGCTGAAGAGGGACCCGGACGAAGCGCTCGCATCTGCGGTCACGATCCTGCCGAGCATCGATATGCCCGGCCATTCGCTCCGCAATTTCAATGAGTATGCCGACGTTGTTCGCCGGTCCGGCATTTACGGGCCCCGCGACTACATTTCCGTGGTCGAAGCGTTGATCAAAGCATGGGGACTGGAAACGCTTTGCAATTTGAAGGAAAAAGGGAAACAGGCGCAGGAAAAGATTCTCGCGATCCCTGAACGCCTCAAAAAAGTTGCCGAGTACATCGAAAGCCGCAACAAGTCAAAAACTTTCCAGCTTGAATTTGTTTTCAATAAAGTTTTCCAAATGGGGTAGATGCTTGAAGGTGTGCAATCTTTTCTGTACTTTTGAAGAAGCAGTCACGCGAAGAGAAATCCATGAAAAGCATCCTCGTCCTTTTGGCCGCAGCGTTGGTTGTAGCAAGTTGTGCAAAGAATAATAAAGGAGTAACGGAAACCGGTATGAAATACGAAATTATCAAAGAAGGAACGGGCGCGTCGCCAAAGCGGGGAGACTCCGTCACCGTTCATTATACAGGATGGCTGGAAGACGGGACAAAATTCGACAGCTCTGTGGATCGAAAACAGCCGTTTACATTCAAGCTCGGCGTTGGTCAGGTAATTCAGGGGTGGGACGATGGCGTAGCGACAATGAGAGTGGGCGGCAAAACGAAATTCTTTATTCCCCCGGAGCTCGGCTATGGAAGCCGCGGCGCCGGCGGTGTCATTCCTCCAAACGCGACGCTCGTTTTTGAGGTCGAGCTGTTGTCGATCAAATAATCCTCTTCCTTTAAAAAACTGTTCTCCATGGCCAAGCCGTTCTTAATGATCTATATCCGACCGGGCAAGTGCGATTATTGCGGCTGCTGCGTCGGTGTCTGCCCCGAGGATGCGATCGAACTTCAGGAATCGAAGATCGCAGTGATCGAAGAGCGCTGTACAAACTGCCGCAAGTGTGTCTGGGCATGCCCGTGGGAAGTGATTGAATTTCATCGAGAGGGGATCACGGACCTCCCAAAAGAAATTTCCGCATTAGACGATCTTCAATTTGCACACTCACTGAAATGAAAAACGATTACGACGTTATCGTTGTGGGTGCCGGCCCGGCCGGTTCAACCGCTGCACGGTACGCCGCAGCCGGCGGGGCATCGGTCTTGATGCTTGAGAAGGACCGCGACGTCGGTTATCCTGTTCGATGCGGAGAAGCGGTGAGCCATGAGGGAGTGATTCAATTCATCCAACCCGATCCCAAATGGATCGCGTCGACAGTGACGAAATTCCGCTTGGTGGCGCCGAACGGCAAGAGTGTTGTCCCGCGCCTTGACGGAACGGGATACGTGCTCGAACGGCGCATCTTCGACTACGAACTCGCTAAGCTTGCTGCTAACGAAGGAACGGAGATCGTAACAAAGGCGTACGTTTACGATCTTCTGAAGGATGACGTCGGCGCGGCGGCCGGAGTACGGGCATTGATCAAAGACGTGAAGGTCGACATTCGCAGTAAAATTGTCATCGCTGCGGACGGTGTTGAATCACGGGTGGGTAAATGGGCAGGCATCGATACGACGTGCCACATCCGGGACATGGAGAGCTGCGCACAAATGACGATCTCCGGCGTTGATGTCGATCCCGATGTTCTCGACTTCTACTTCGGTGACGAGGTATCGCCGGGAGGATACTTATGGGTTTTCCCCAAGGGGAAGAACACGGCGAATGTCGGCCTCGGGTTGAGCGTTGAAGAGGCGAAGAAAAAACCCGCGATAAAATTCCTGCACGAGTTTATGGAGAAGAAATTTCCCAACGCCGCAGTTCTTACGCACATCGCCGGCGGAGTCCCGTGTGCAAAGACGTGCAGCCGGATCGTTGCAAATAATGTGTTGGTCGTTGGCGATGCAGCACATCAAGTGAATCCTGTTTCCGGCGGAGGAATCATCAGCGGGATGATCGGCGGGATGATCGGGGGCCAGGTTGCTGCGGAGGCGGCTGCGGCACACGACTTGTCCCGTCTTTCAGAGTATGAGAAACGATGGCATAAGCGTCTTGGGTGGCGGCATGAGGTGTTCTACAATATCAAGGAAGCGATTGCCGGCTTCTCCGACGACACCCTCAACAATATTTGCGAAAGTGCATTGGAGCTTCCTGTCGAAAAACGAACGCTCGGCGGCATTTTCCGCACTGCCCTGTGGAACAAACCGTCAATGATGCTTGAAGTTGCAAAGGTCTTTGTCTCATGATTTCGCAGATGGATCAGATTTAGCTCAGATTGCAGATGAAATCAGATAGGGTGAAAAGAGGAACGGTTGATCAGATCTTAGAAATTCGTAAACGGTTACCGGGGATCTTCTATCTGTTTACTATTTACTGTTCACTTCTTACTCTCCCAGTCTCCGCCCAGCAGAAATCCAACCAGGAACTCGTTGACGTCCTTTCTGTCAATCCCACGATCGCCCTCGACATCCGGTACGCCACCGAGAATAATTTCACCCATCACAAACTCTACTCTGTCGTAAAATGTATGCTGCGCCGCGAACCGGCTGAAAGCCTGAGCGCAGTGCAGAAGGAATTGAGAACTCACGGGCTTGGACTCAAAATATTTGACGGCTACCGCCCCCTTTCCATCCAAAAAAAATTGTGGGAAGCAGTGCCGGACGATCGGTATGTCGCAAACCCTGCCAAGGGATCCCGCCACAATCGAGGCGCTGCAGTCGACCTGACGATCATCGATTCTCTCGGCCGTGAACTTAAAATGCCCACGCCATTCGATAATTTTACTGACAAGGCTCACTGCGATTACAAGAAGCTCCCGAAAAAGGTTTTGAAGAACCGCGCCCTTCTCGAGAAAGTGATGGAACGCCATGGCTTCCTGCGGATGCCGACGGAATGGTGGCACTTTGATTTTCACGGCTGGGGAAAATTTCCAATCCTCGACGAGCCATTGGAATAGTTCCTTTGCTCTCAAACGGCCGCAGGTTACCTTGCGCCTTACTCGCGTTTGCCGTATATTGAATCTGAAAATATTCGCGAGAGATGTTTTCCTGTTTTCACCGGCGGCTTTGTCTTGAACGACGACGTTAAAAATATCCTTCTTGTCCGCATCGATAGAATCGGAGATGTCATCCTCTCGCTCCCGATGCTGCCGCTTCTCAGACGCCGATTTCCCAACGCTTCGATCTCCGTTCTCATGCGTCAATACACCCGCGAACTCGTCGACGGGAATTCGTGTGTTGACGAAGTTTTGATGTATGAACGTGAAAATAGCATTCGATCGCTCTGGGCGATTCTGAAAGAGCTTCGCAGGAAGCGTTTTGATATCGCGATCATTCCGTATCCACGTTTCCGTCCAGCGCTGTTGTTGTTTTTGGCAGGAATTCGCATTCGGGTCGGCTCCGGGTACCGATGGTATTCGTTCCTGTTCAATAGAAGAGTGTTTGAACATCGAAAAGACGCCAAACGGCACGAGGTGGAATACAACCTCAATTTGCTCGGCGCCCTTGGGATTGCACCGGAAGGGGAGCCGGAGTTTGAATTTTCAATTTCTCCTTCGGCGGTTGTTGCTGTTGACTCCTTGCTCGCCGCAAATTCAGTTTCGTTGCTTGACAGATTCGTCATCCTTCATCCGGGGAGCGGCGGTTCATCTCGAGATTGGAGCGCGGAGAACTTTTCCAGCCTTGGAAATGATGTGCAGCAGAAGCTGGGGATCAAAGTTGTCGTGACAGGCGGAAATGGTGAAGAAGGATTGGTTCAAAAGGTCGTCGCCGGCATGTATAAAGCTCCGCTTGCGATCGTTGGAAAGCTCACCCTCATGGAGCTCGGAGCGCTGATTCGCCGGGCAAAAGTTTTTGTGTCGAATTCGACCGGCCCGATGCACGTCGCCGCCGTTGTCGGAACTCCGGTCGTAGCGTTCTTTCCGCCGATTGTGCAGTGCAGTCCCGTTCGGTGGGGACCATATACAAGCAAAAAAAAAATCTTTCTTGCAGACAACAAAAAATGCACGTTGTGCAAAGGCTCGCCGTGCCGTTCAAACGTCTGCATGGACCAGATCGCGGTTAAGGAAGTATTTCTCGCGGTCAAAACTTTTTTGGATGGGCACGATTAAATCAAATACCGTAACGATACGCATCATCGCGGCGTTGGCAGTTTTCACGGCAGTGGGTTTCGATTCGTCCTCTGCGTTCCAAGCTGCAACGCCGCACCCAGACTCGGGTCAGGCTGCGTTTGCTGTCGGTGAAAGGCTTGTGTTTGACGTTGGCTATGGATTTATCACTGCCGGTCAAGCGGTCATTTCGGTCCCCGAATATGACACGGTCGCCGCTCATCAATGTTTCAAAGTGATGTTCCAGGTAAACTCGACTCCGACGTTTTCGTGGTTCTTCGAAGTCAAGGACCGGTATGAAACCTATCTTGACGTCAACGGGGTTTATCCGTGGCGGTTTGAACAGCATGTCAGAGAGGGACACTACCGGCGGGATTTCATTGCGGATTTTGACCAGCTGCATCATGTTGCAAAAGTCGCCGATAAACAATATCCCATCCCGCCGAAGGTCAACGATATCATGTCGGCGTTTTTCTTTGTCAGGACGCTTGATTTTTCAGATAAGAAAATCGGGGAGAGAATTCATCTTCAAAACTTCTACAAAGACTCGACGTATGATCTCGATGTTCAATTCATAGGGAGAGAAACAATCAACGTCGAAGCGGGGACATTCAAATGCATCATCGTCGAGCCGCTGGCAAAAGAGGGAGGCCTCTTCAAGAGCGACGGCAGAGTACTTATTTGGCTCTCCGACGACGACAGAAAAATTCCGGTGAAGATCACGACAAAAGTCCTCATCGGTTCGATCGGGTCGGAACTGCGCGAGTACTCCGGCATCAACGGAGAATTGAAAGCGAGGATCAAGTAAATGTCAAAATATATCCAGGCAGACCTCTCGAAGGTCAAGACGATTTCGATTGCGTCGCGCAAAAGCAAAGTGGCCCCGAAAGATTTTGGCGCTCCGTTCGATCCATCGACACAGTCGTTTGCTGGATTTATCCGATCGCTGCCGAACATTCTGGCAGCGGCTCAACTCAAGAAGCTCGTAGCAGATATTATCCGATCCCGGAAAGAGAAGAAGCCCGTCATCGTGATGATGGGGGCGCATGTTATCAAGGTTGGGTTGTCGCCGATCATCATCGACCTCGTGCGGCGGAAAATCGTCACTGCGATCGCGATGAACAGCGCCGCTGCGATCCATGACGTAGAAACAGGATTGTGGGGGAAGACGTCGGAGGACGTTGCGGAGAACATGCTTGACGGGAAATTCGGCATGTCGAAAGAAACCGGAGAGTTCATCAACAACTCGCTCTCCATCGGCTATGCCATGACCACGATGGGGTACGGCGAGACGCTCGGGCGTGCCCTGGTTGAAGCGAGGGCAAAGAACAAGCGGCTCAGCATCCTTGCGACCTGCTACGAACTTGACGTTCCTGTTACAGTCCATGCGGCGATAGGCACTGACATTGTCCACCAGCAGCCGACGATGGACGGCGCCGCGACCGGCGAGCTGAGCTTTCGGGATTTCAAGATTTTTTCCAATATCGTGAAGGATCTCGTCAACGGCGGCGTCGTGTTGAACATAGGGTCGGCTGTTATTATGCCCGAAGTTTTTTTGAAAGCGCTGACGGTTGCCCGCAATCTCGGAAGCAAGGCTCAGGGATTTACGACGGCGAATTTTGACATGTTGCGGCAATACCGGCCGATGATGAACGTGGTGCTCCGTCCGACGCAAAAAACCGGGAAGGGGTACGATTTCTCCGGTCATCATGAGATCATGATCCCCCTGCTGGCTGCATTCGTAAAACAATACCTCAGGCCGAATGGACGAACGCGGCGAACATAGCACTGACCTCCCCTCGTCAGAAGAAAATGCTGGAGCTTCTGTGCCGGGGGAAGGAGCGTTACGGATGAATCCTTTGGGATTCGTCATCCTCGCACTGGCCGCGATATTTTTTCTTTACCAGGTCGTCGGTGGAGGATTGACCCTTCTGTTGTTCGGGCAATCTGTTACAAAAGACAACGTGCAGTGGATGCGGGTTGCGACCATGGTCGCACAGATTGTATTTTTGCTGATCCCCACGCTTCTTCTGATGCGGATCCAGCATGGCTCAACGAGAGTTGCGTTCCCGCGGCGGTCGCCGAAAGCCACCGAGTTTGTTCTTGCTGCGGTCGGGGTGTTATCTCTCGAGCAGGTAATGGAAGGATACCTCTTTTTTCAGGATAAGATTCCGCTCCCGGAATCTGTTCGTCCGTTCATAGAAACGGTCCGAAAACTGATTGAAGAGACGTATACGATGCTCGTTCAAGCGCATTCGCCGACGGAACTGCTTTTTGTTATCATCGTCGTCGCATTGACGCCGGCGATCTGCGAAGAACTCCTCTTCCGCGGATTGATCCAGACGAACTTGACGCTGGCGACGAATAAGAAATGGGGGTACATTTTCACCGGGATCATCTTCGGGTTGTACCATGTGAACCCGTTTCTCATCGTCCCGCTCGTCAGCCTTGGAATCTTGTTCGGGTTCTTCATGGCGAGGTCGGAGACGATTCTCATTCCCATGGCTGCTCATTTTATCAACAACCTCGTGTCCGTTGTCGGCGTGTATTTTGACTCTGACATAAAAGAATCGCCGACTCTGTCCATGTTCAACTCATTGTCCGACTATTCGGCGGCGTTTGTAGTATCTTCCACGGCGGGATTTGCAATCATCTTTATTGTCACGATGTATTTTTATTGGCAGGTGACGTCAAGGTTTGGCGATCCCTCCGCTGAAGGAGCGGCTGCATGACCTGTCCGCACTGCCACGGGACAAATACGGAAGGAGCATTCTTCTGCACGGATTGCGGAAGAGCGCTCTGCGCGCAGGATGTCGTTGAATGCGAGAACCATCCAGGTACTCATGCGGTCGCCATTTGCATAGTCTGCGGTAAACCGGTGTGCGGCGATTGTTCGGTGATGAAGGGAAATAAATTGTATTGTGACGATGTTTCCCATCCCCGGTTGATGACCGCTCACGCAAAACTCGCAGCGGTCGCAACGGAATTTGAGGCCGATATGGTTGTTAAAAACCTTTCTTTGAACGGGGTGCAGGCCGTTCAGTTCTCCGCAAAGAAGTTCTCCCATTTCTGCCGTCTCAGGGACGATCAGTCGACATCGATTTTTGTCAAAAGTGATTCCATCGAGAAAGCCCGGGGATTGATGGAAGAGATGGGACTTGACGAGTTTGTGGCACACGAAGGCGGGCCGCAATGACGCCGAAATTCTCGAACCTCGTGTCGCGGATTCTTGTCGCTCTTGTCGCCATCCCGGCGGTCCTCTGTGTTTCGTATTTCGGCGGGTTCTTTTTTTTCTTTTTTGTCGCTGCTGTTTCTTGCCTTGCGCTGAATGAATTTTATTCGATGGCGCTCCTCAAGGGGGCTGCCCCGCAGCGAATCCTCGGAATGGCAGCCGCGGTTGCCCTGAATGGAGTTTTTTTTCACGGACGGATCCGGTCGCTTTTCTCAAGCATATTCTATGACCGCGAGATCGCCGCTCCGCTTCTCGGCACTTCCCAGATCTTTTCGACCATCCTTCTTTTTTTCTTTGTCCTGGTTCTCCTCTTCGAACTCTTCCGGAATAGAGGGTCGGTCTTCGCGAATGCGGGATACACTATCCTTGGGGTGGTGTATATCGGCGCATTTCTCGGCACCTTCATCGGCATACGTGAATTGTTCGGGAGTGGATTTCCGTATCGTCTTGTACAGAATTGGGTGACGGACGCACGAAGCGCCCCGGACGCATCTATGGACGCCGCCGTGTATGCGTGGGGAGGTCTGACAATCATTGCGATCTTCGCTTCCATCTGGATGTGCGACACGGCGGCGTACTTCGGCGGATTAGCAATGGGGCGGCACAAACTTTTTGTCCGTGTGAGCCCGAACAAGACGTGGGAAGGCGCCGTGTGGGGTTTCTTCGGTGCGGTTGTCACGATGGCCGCTGCACAGAAATTCTTTCTTCCTTACCTGAAGTTTCATCAGGCTGTGACGATCGGCATCATTATCGGCGTGTTTGGGCAAATCGGGGATCTGGTGGAATCTTTGTTTAAACGGGATGCAGGAGTGAAAGACTCTTCGACACTGATCCCGGGGCATGGCGGCGTGTTCGATCGGTTCGATAGCTTGATATTTGTCTCACCGATTTTGTATCTTTACCTAACCATCGTAGTGTTGTCATGAAGGAGTTGAGAGAAGGACCCGGAGTGGACAAGCCATCTAAAAAGATCACTATTATCACGCTTGGCTGCGCAAAGAATCAAGTCGATTCCGAGGCGCTCTGGAGCCAGTTGGAAGGAAACAACCTTGAAGTGACCTCCTCGATCGCCGATGCGTCCATTGCGGTCATCAACACATGCGGCTTTATTGACGAAGCAAAAAAACAGTCGGTCGATACAATTCTCGAAACTATCAAGTTGAAGAACGAGGGGAAACTCGAGAAGGTGATCGTCATGGGATGCCTTTCGGAGCGCTACCATAACGACCTTTCGAAAGAGATCCCCGAAGTCGACCGTTTCTTCGGGTCGAACGACGTACCGATGATCGTCAGCGAATTAGGGGGAAACTATAAGTATGAGCTGCTCGGAGAACGTCAGCTCACAACCCCGCCATACTCTGCATACTTGAAAATTTCAGAAGGCTGCGATAATCCCTGCTCTTTTTGCGCCATCCCGATCATGCGCGGTGTGCACCGATCAAAGCCGGTCGGCGAGATCATGGATGAAGTGATGAAGCTCGTCAAAAAAGGAGTGAAGGAACTGATCGTGATCGGCCAGGATACAACCTATTATGGGCTAGATCTCTACGGCCAAAGGAAGCTTGCATCACTCCTCAGCTCTCTGGCGAGTGTCAAAGAGCTTGAGTGGGTTCGGCTGATGTACGCCTACCCTGCAAAATTTCCTCAGGACGTCCTGCAGGCTTTTCAGGAAAATCCGAAAATTTGCCGGTACATGGACATGCCGATCCAACACGCTTCGGATAACGTCCTTAAATCGATGCGCCGCGGAATAACGAGGCGTGCAATGGAGTCGCTCATCGGCACCGTGCGAACAGCCGTACCGGATATCGCGCTGCGCACGACGTTGATCACCGGCTATCCGAACGAAACCGAACGCGATGTAGAAGAGTTGGTCGATTTTATTAAGACTGTTCGTTTTGACCGTCTCGGTGTTTTTACCTACTCGCAAGAGGATGGAACAGGCGCGTACGGCCTCGGCGATCCGGTTCCGCACGACGAGAAGGAAGCCCGCCGAGCGAGGATCATGGATGTGCAGAAGGAAATTTCACGCGAAAGGAATGAAAGCCGCATCGGGAAGACTTCCCGGGCGGTTGTCGAGCGGAGCGAGGACGGAACGCACATCGGCCGGACGATGTGGGATGCTCCTGAAATAGACAATGAAATTTTTATAACACCGACAAACGGAAGACACCTTTCGGTCGGTGAATTTGTTGATGTACTCGTGACCGACGCCGCAGAGTTTGACCTGTACGGCGAGACAGTATGAACTGACCTGCTGCTGAATAATTTTATTCACCCGCACACTGCCGAATGCGAACGCTTATCATCGGTACATTCTTCCTTATTTCCCAGTTCGGTCCTCTTCGAGCTCAGGTCGATAACCGTTCAGACCACACTCAAGTCGGCATCCCTGCATTCTATCTTGAGGCTCTGAGCTTCCGCTCGAACGATCTGTCTGCGGTGCGGATCGATGTATACTCTGAAGTTCCCTTCGAAGTACTCCAGTTCGCAGCAACGGACAGCGGCTTCGTGGCGCGCTACGAGATCACTATCGACATCCTCAACGACGAGGGGACCGGAATTCTTGAAAAATCCTGGAGCAAGGCAATTTGTGTACGTGCATTCGATGAGACGCAGTCGAGAAGAGAATTCAGCCCCGCGATGGGCTCGTTCACGCTGGCGCCCGGAACATACGAAATGCACGCCGAGCTGCACGAGCAGGAATCGGGTAAGACTTTCACACAAGTGAGGAAAATGGAAGTGCCCGATTATTCCGGGAGCGCCTTCTCGGTCAGCGATATCATGCTGGTGAACCATGTTACGACCGAGGGAGGACAATCGACGCTGGTCCCGAACGTCTCGGGAAACCTCTACGACCTTCCTCACGGATTTTCTTTCTTCTTCGAGGTCTACAACGGAACCGGAGCCGATTCTGTGATGCTGACATATCAGGTGATTGACAAAAAAGAAAAACGCATGTACGTCCAGAGCGAACGCCGCCGCCTGGAAGGAAAAAAGTCGGAAGTGATTGCGGAAATGGACAGTGCGAGATTTCCGGCCGGAGCGTATCTCCTGGAGGTCGATGCACAGACGATAAAGAAATCAGATACATCGGAATCCCATGCGGCTGAAAAAAGACGCGCGTTCGTTATGCGGTGGAGAAGCCTGCCGGCGACGCTCGCCGACATCGACCTTGCGATCAAACAAACAAAGTATATTGCCAACAGCAAAGAATACGACGCCATGGTCGACGCTTCCTCGCTTGAAGAAAAGCAAAAGCTCTTTCAGGAATTTTGGCGGAAGCGGAACCCCAGTCCCGGCTCGCAGCGCAATGAAAAAATGGAAGAATACTACAGCCGCGTTCAGTATGCGAACGAGCATTTCTCTCATTTTATGGACGGATGGCGTACCGATATGGGGATGACCTTTATCATCCTTGGTGCGCCTGGCGCCGTCGACCGGCATCCGTTTGAGATCGATTCTAAACCGTACGAAATTTGGACGTACTACGAATTTGACAGGCAAATTGTTTTCGTCGATAATTCAGGATTCGGTGATTACCGGCTCGTCACGCCGATTTGGGACTTGGTGGAACGCGCTAATAAATAGAGCGGCCGCCGCAGTCATCGCCGCGCTGCACATCATTTGCGGCCGACGCCTGCTCGGATATTGCATCGTGATGGGTTCCCTCCCTTGTGCACTTCTTTCCCAGGCAAGATTCACTTCGCTCGAATTCCACGGGAATCATTATTTCTCTCAGCGGGATTTGCTTCAATTCCTCACGATATCCCGCGGTGCTGAATATTCCCCGCAAGGGATTCACACTTCCGTTCAATCGCTCATGGATCGTTACCGGGATGAAGGGTTCTATTTTGCGCGTGTCGACTCCGTTCAGCGCAGCTTTTCCGCCGACAGTGCGGCCGTCGGGCTCGATTTTTTTTTGTATGAGGGAAAACAATCTCTCATCGAACGTATGGGAATTTCGGGAATGAGAGCTTTTTTCCCCGACGACGTGCGCAAGCAATTTGAAACGGCTCCCGGCGCGCTTCTCCGCCAGGCCGTCATCGAAAAAGACATTGATGATCTGCTCACCCGTTACGAAAACGACGGCTACCCGCTGGCGAAAATCCGCATCGATTCTCTTGAAGTAGACTCCCTTGATTCTTCGAAGCTGTCATTTGTTCTCGCGGTCACTGAGGGACCGCGCGTGTATCTTACGGAACTTAAGGTTCAGGGGAATTCTTTGACGAGAGGGAATGTCGTCGCTCGCGAAGCGTACCTTCATCCGTACGAAATCTATAACCAGGAGAAGGTCGACGGAATACGGCGGCGTCTCGAACGGCTCGGAATATTTTCTTCCGTAGAGGAGCCGCAATTGTATCTTTCCCATGAACCGGGGTCGGCAGACACGGTCAGCGGAGGGTTGTCGGTCACGGTGCAGGAAGGAAATACAAATAATTTCGACGGCATCGTTGGCTACGTTCCCCCGTTGCCCGGAGAGGGGAGCGGGTATTTTACCGGCTATGTGTTCATTTCGATGAAGAACCTCTTCGGAACGGGCCGGAAAGCGGTTGTGCGCTGGCAGCGCGAAACCCAATCAACGCAGGAACTCGAAGCAACGTACAACGAGCCATGGGTCGCCGGGCTGCCGGTGAACGCCGGCGTGGGGATTCTCCAGCGTAAACAGGATTCGTCGTACATTAAAACCAGGTTTGACTTTCGGGCTGACATTAACCTTACGACCGAACTTTCAATATCCGCGACGCTCAGCCAGGAGTCTGTTGTTCCCTCCGCAAATTTGACTTATTTTAGTGTCTTTGAAAGTAGCCTTCTGTCATACGGCGGTGAGATCCACTTCGATACGCGCGATGATAATCGGAATCCGACATCGGGAATCAACTACGCGACGGCATACAGCCGCGGGACCAAAAACATTACGGGTCCGCAGCAGTATCTTTCGCTCGCGCCGGATCAAAGCTTTCTTGTTGAACAGTTTTCGATGGACTTGGAATATTATCTTCCGCTCTTTTCGAGGCAAGTTTTGCTCGCCGGGTTTCACGGAAAGAAGATTACCTCGAGCGGGTTGGAACAGAGCGATCTGTTCATGATTGGAGGGACGAACACCGTACGCGGCTATCGTGAGAACCAGTTCTACGGATCGCAGGTGCTTTGGTCAAATTTTGAATATCGTTTTTTGACCGGGAGGCTTTCGAGCGTCTTCGGGTTTGTTGACGCTGGATATTTTTCTAAACCTCCCGACGTCCTCCATGATCTTCCTTCGCAGGAGAAATTTCTGTACGGTTACGGCATTGGCACGCGTCTCGATACGTCGTTGGGAATTCTGCAGGTCAGCCTTGCCTTGGGTGAAGGAGATACGTTCAGCACTGCAAAGATACATTTCGGGATAGCGAACGATTTTTAATCAACAGGGCACGAAAATTCATTCATGATCAAACACTACATCGTTCTCCTTCGCCCGTCGAATTTTGTGATCACGGTCCTGTCGGTGCTTGTCTCGTGCCTGCTTGCGGGCGGGAATGCAGGGAACATGCCTGCAATGGTGCTCGCGTCGCTCGCTGCCGGACTGATCGGAGGGGGCGGCATGGTGATCAATGACATTTTTGACGTGGAGATCGACCGCATCAACAAGCCGGAGCGTCCGCTGCCGAGCGGCAATGTGGCGCTGCGTTCTGCAGCGGTTTTCTATGCGCTCCTCACAGCGGTTGGTTTGTTATTGAATCTTTTTTTACATTCGAGTGCGCAGGCGATCGCAGCAGGCGCCGCAGTGCTCATCTTCTTTTACAGTTACAGATTAAAGAGCACGCCCCTTTTCGGAAATGTGACCGTTGGTTTGCTCACGGGCCTGGCGTTTATTTACGGCGGTGCTGCGGTGGGAAATATTGAGCGGGCGATGGTTCCGGCTCTCTTCGCGTTCCTCATAAATGTCGGGCGCGAACTTATTAAAGACATGGAGGATGTCGAAGGCGACGCCCTCAATCACGCGGGGACCTTTCCGGTGAAGTTCGGGATGAAATCGGCCTCGGCCGTTGCGACATTGATTCTTCTCGCGGTCATTGTATCGACGATAATTCCGTTTGCCGATCATCAATACGGGGCTCTCTATTTTGCGATCGTCTTCCTCGGCGTGGATTGTGTCATTGCGTTTTGCCTCGTTTCGATGTGGAAAGACTCGACTCCAAAAAACCTCAACACGCTTAGTGCAATCCTGAAATATGATATGCTCATCGGCTTGATCGCGATCTATCTCGGTTGAGCGTGAGTTTACGGCTGCGAAAACGGGAAAACTTCTGATGATCGAAACGGAACAGATTCGAACGCGGCGGAAGAGGGAAGCAAGAGATCTTCTCCATTACGAGCGCGAATATTGGAAACGGAATATTGTTTGTGTCGCCGGAGTTGATGAAGCGGGGAGAGGTCCGCTGGCGGGCCCGGTTGTCGCCGCTGCTGTCATTTTTAAGCCCGAGGTCTGTATTCCTCTTGTCGACGATTCCAAGAAACTCTCAGAGAACAGACGGGAAGAACTCTACCACGAAATCCGTCGAGAAGCAGTTGCTGTGGGCGTTGGATTGGTGGGGCACGAAGTGGTCGACCGGATCAACATCCTGCAGGCGTCGTTGCTCGCGATGCATAAAGCCATCGCTCAATTGAAAGTCCAACCGGACCAGCTTCTCGTGGATGGAAATTTTTTCCGCCATGAAACAATACCAGTCGAGAATATTATCAAAGGCGACGCATTGTCTCATTCCATTGCCGCAGCATCGATTATCGCGAAGGTAACCCGTGATTCACTCATGAAGGAATACGACGCTGCATTCCCGCAATACGGTTTTGCAAAACACAAAGGGTATGGAACCCGCGAGCATATCGCTGCGATACACCGCTTCGGGCTTTGTGGAATTCATCGAAGAACTTTTCATATTCCAAGCATGGACTCCACAGACGTTACGGTCAGCGCATGATTAATTCTGTCGACGCCTCCCGGGCTTCCGGCCGGCGAATGTCGGTACTCTTAGGCTCACGTCCGGAACGCCCGCAGTTACTTTCTGCGGGTTCAGGCGATCACTATGCGGAGGTATTGACGGCTCGTATTCAGGATCACCGGGGTGCGGTTGTTCACGCGGCGGACGGCCTTGTGCTCGCTGAGTTCGAAGATGCTGCCGATGCGGTCAACTGTGCCATCGACTTACAGGAGCGGTTCGCGAGGTACGACAAACTGCACACCGGCGACGATTCTCTCAATGCGAGCATTGGAATTCATTTCGGTGAACTATATATTTCGGAAGGGTTGTGTAAGGGTGCCGCAGTAGATCTCGCAAGGGAACTCCTGGCGCTTGTTCCTCCTGCGAAGATTTACATCACGCGCGACGTGCTTGTTCGAGTACGTCTGATGCTGCCGTTAAAGTTTGAAGACGTTGGCAGGAAAAAATTCTCCTCCTCGGCCGGCGAGAAGGATCTTTTCTCCGTTGCCTGGAAGTCCGTGACTGCGAACCTTGAAGCCTCCCTGAAACGTTTGAGCGAGGATGATCTTCAGCGGGCGGCAACGCTTTCTTCGAAGCTCGGCCTCGATGCACCCATGAAAGCATCATTTTTGGTGTTGATTTTGTTTATTCTGTTTCTCTTTGTGTTGTTGAAGGCGCTGAAACTGTTTTGAGGAGGGGGGAATGAAGTCACGGCGGTTGATCGGGGATGACGGCGAACGGAATGCGGTTTCATTTTTGCAGCGGCAAGGGTTTGCCATCCTTGACCGGAATTACACCTTCCACCATGGCGAGATCGATGTTGTCGCGAAGGACGGAGACGTTCTGGTCTTTGTCGAAGTGAAAATGCGGCGAAGCGCCCGTTTCGGTTCACCGGAAGAGGCTGTGACGCCGGTGAAACAGGAGTTGATTCGCAGAACCGCAGAGGGTTATGTTCAAGAAAAAAAGTTAAGCAATATTTCCTGCCGATTCGATGTAGTAGCGATCAATGTAGAGAGCGGAACGAAGAGGTTTGTGCATTTCAAAAATGCTTTTTAAGATTTACGATTGTCGATTGCCGATTTACGACTAAAGCAAATGCAGGTCGGAGATCATTCGGCATTCGGATATCGTCAATCGAAAATAATACATTAGTATCCGTCCAACAAACTGTACTGGTTCCATGAATGCTTTTCCATATTTGCTCGGTGCCATGTGCGTTATGGCGATTATGTACCGCTACTACAGCGCATTTATCGCGGCAAAAGTCATCGCACTGAACGACGCCCGGACGACGCCCGCGCACACATTTAACGACGGCAGCAACTATATCCCAACAAATAAGTGGGTGTTGTTCGGCCATCACTTTGCGGCCATCTCCGGGGCCGGCCCGTTGATCGGCCCCGTTCTTGCAGCACAGTTCGGATTTCTCCCTGGGTTCTTATGGCTGCTGATCGGCGTGGTGCTTGGCGGTGCCGTGCACGACTTTCTCATCCTCGGTCTCTCAATTCGCCGGAACGGCAAGTCGCTGGCGGAAATTGCACGGCGCGAAGTGAGTCCGCTCTCCGGAGTTATTGCGTCGATCGCCATTCTGTTCATCGTGATTATCGCCCTGGCGGGGCTCGGGCTTGCCGTTGCGAACGCGCTGCACGACAGCGCGTGGGGAACGTTTACCATAGCGATGACGATTCCGCTCGCACTGTTTGTCGGGCTCTATATGTACAGGATCCGAAAAGGAAGAATTGCCGAAGCGAGCGTTATCGGCGTCGCGGGTGTGCTTGTCTCGGTGTTCGTTGGAAGCTACATCCCGGGATCATGGCTCGAGCCGTATTTTACTTTTTCAAGAGCAGGCATTATCAACCTGATGGCGGCATACGGATTCGTCGCGTCGATCCTTCCCGTGTGGCTGCTCCTCGCGCCGCGCGACTATCTCAGTTCGTATATGAAAATCGGAACCATCGCCGCCCTTGTGATCGGCGTTTTCATCGTCATGCCGGAGTTGAAAATGCCGATGGTGACGGAGTTCATTCACGGTGGAGGGCCTATCATTCCGGGAAAAATTTTTCCGTTCGTGTTTGTCACGATAGCATGCGGCGCGATTTCCGGGTTTCATGCGCTCGTATCATCGGGCACGACGCCGAAAATGCTCGATAAGGAAAGCGACGCCCGGATGATAGGGTACGGCGCGATGCTCATGGAAGGACTAGTCGGGATCATTGCACTCGTTGCCGCAAGTTCATTGTACCCGGGTGATTACTTTGCTATAAACGTTCCCGCACTGAAATTTGCCGCGCTGGGAATTCCAACCGTGAATCTTACAGAGCTTTCGCGTGAGGTCGGCGAAACAATCGCCGGGCGCCCCGGCGGGGCGGTGTCGCTTGCAGTGGGGTTCGCACAGATCTTTACGGCGCTTCCCGGGATGAAAGGCCTCATGTCATACTGGTATCATTTCGCCATCATGTTCGAAGCCCTCTTCATCCTCACAACGATCGATGCGGGGACTCGCGTCGGCAGGTTTCTCGTGCAGGAATTTGTCGGCAAGTTTTACAAGCCGTTTGAAAGAACAGATTGGATGCCGGGGACGCTTATTTCAACCGGGTTCATCGTTTGTTCCTGGGCATATTTCATCCATACGGGAAGCATCAGCAGCATCTGGCCGATGTTCGGCGTGGCGAACCAACTGTTGGCAAGCGTGGCGTTGTGCGTTGCAGCAACCGCGATCATCAACTCGGGAAAACAAAAATATGTATGGGTGGCAATGGTACCGTTGGCGTTCGTCTCCGTCACGACCTTCTCGGCGGGCTTCTTGAATATCACTGATAATTTCCTGCCGATGACGGACAATCCGGCGACGAGGTTTCAGGGATATTTGAATTCCCTGCTTACGCTAATCATCATGGTCTGCGCTGCAATTATTTTGATCGATTCGGCGAGGCGATGGTACCGAATCCTTGTAAAGAAAGAGTACTTTACCGGAGGCAGGCTGGTCTATGCCCCGAACGGAAAGAATGACCCGCCCGAATTCGGATGCTGCTGATCCATGATCTTCACTAAGGTGGAAATTAAGTAGTATTCTAATTTGGATGAATATCGAAAACTCCGTAAGCCGTGTCATTCTGAACGAGCGAAGCGAAGTGAATGCCGAAGGCATCCCTTCGGGAGAATCCACGACAACTCTGCATTGGGATTGCACGATAGTGCAGTGTCATGGGTCCTTCGCTCCGCTCAGGACGACAGCGAAACGGATTTGTTGAAGCATGCCGTTCAAATTAGGACACTGCCAGAAATTGTAATCATCAAAAAAATTTCGTATAATACGATTCAGCGAAACAAACCTGACGCGCTTTCAGCCGTCAGGTTTTTGTGTACCTAAAACTATCCTCCTCTCCTCAATGCCAAAACGAACAGACATCAAATCGATTCTCATCATCGGCAGCGGGCCGATCGTCATCGGCCAGGCATGCGAGTTTGACTATTCCGGAACCCAAGCATGCAAGGTGCTGCGTGAAGAGGGCTACCGCGTCATCCTCATCAACAGCAATCCCGCTACTATCATGACGGACCCCGACCTTGCGGATGCAACGTATGTGGAACCGATCACTCCGGAATTTGTCGAGATGATCATCGAAAAAGAGAGGCCGGATGCAATTCTTCCGACCATGGGGGGGCAGACCGCCCTCAATACCGCGGTCGCGCTGGCCGAACGGGGGGTGCTGGAAAAATACGGGGTCGAACTGATCGGCGCGAAATTAGACGCGATCAGAAAGGCGGAGGATCGCCAGCTCTTCCAGAAAACGATGCGTGCGGTTGGACTTCACATGCCCCGCGGCGGATTTGTCTACAGCTACGAAGAGGCGCTGAAAATTGTCGACGGCATCGGTTTTCCCATCATCATCCGCCCATCGTTCACCCTTGGGGGAACCGGCGGAGGAATCGCCTACAACATCGAAGAGTTTCGCTCGATCGTCGAACATGGAATTACCAACAGCCCGATTCACGAAGTGCTCGTCGAAGAATCGGTGATTGGCTGGAAGGAATACGAGCTGGAAGTAATGCGCGACACCAAGGACAATGTCGTGATTATTTGCTCGATCGAAAATTTCGACCCGATGGGCGTGCATACCGGCGATTCGATCACCGTTGCGCCTGCGCAAACGCTGACGGACAAGGAATACCAGTATATGCGGGATGCTGCAATTACCGTGATGAGAGCTATCGGCGTTGACACCGGCGGCTCGAACGTCCAGTTCGCGATCAATCCTGCAGACGGAAAAATGTACATCATCGAGATGAATCCGCGCGTGTCACGAAGCTCGGCGCTTGCCTCCAAAGCGACGGGTTTCCCGATAGCAAAAATTGCCGCCAAGCTCGCGGTCGGCTATTCGCTGGACGAGATTCCAAACGACATTACAAAATTGACGCCGGCGTCGTTCGAGCCGACGATCGATTATACCGTTGTGAAGATTCCCCGGTGGGATTTTGAAAAATTCAAAGGTGTCGATGAAACGCTCGGCGTGCAGATGAAGTCCGTCGGAGAAGCGATGGCGTTCGGGCGCACGTTCAAGGAAGCGCTGCAGAAAGCGCTCCGGTCGCTTGAAACCGGACGGGCAGGGCTCGGAGCGGACGGGAAGGATGCATTCGACCACCGCAAGCTTTCAGCAAAATCAAAAACCGAGTGGATACGAAAAGTGAAGGACCAGCTTCGAAGACCGAAGCCGAACAATATTTTTTTTCTGCGGTACGCCTTCCAGCTCGGGTTCACGATCGAAGAAATCCACGGGCTCACAAAGATCGACCCATGGTTTCTCTTCAACATCAAGCAAATCGTCGAGACTGAAGACGAGCTTTTCGCGCTGGTGCCGGAACACGATGCGATGAAAAATAAACTCTCGACAATAACGTCCGATTCTCTTCTCAAAGCAAAGAAGTACGGATTTTCCGACAAGCAGCTGGCACATATTTGGAAGACGGATGAGGATTCCGTCAGGGATTTACGAAAGAAGCTCGGCGTTGCCCCAGTTTTCAAAACTGTCGACACGTGCGCTGCGGAGTTCGAAGCACATACGCCGTATCATTACTCGACTTACGAGAAAGAAAATGAATCAGTACGCTCGGCGAAGAAGAAAGTGATCATCCTGGGCGGCGGACCCAACAGGATCGGACAGGGAATTGAATTTGATTATTGCTGCGTCCACGGAGTGTATGCGCTGCGGGAAGAAGGGTACGAGACCATCATGATCAACTGCAATCCGGAGACGGTCTCGACCGACTACGATACCACCGATAAGCTGTATTTTGAACCCCTGACCGTCGAAGATGTTTTGAACATTTGCGAGCATGAGCAGCCCGAAGGGATCATCGTGAGTTTCGGAGGTCAGACTCCGCTCAAGATCGCGAAAGAGCTCGAATCGCATGGCGTTCGAATTCTTGGAACTTCGACGGATGGAATCGACGTTGCGGAAGACCGTAAACGCTTCGGCGCGCTGCTTCGGCAGCAGAACATCTCACATCCCAAATACGGAACCGCGTTTTCGATCAAAGATGCCGTTCTTGTGGCCGAGGAAATCGGATTTCCCGTGCTCGTTCGTCCTTCATACGTCCTCGGCGGACGTGCGATGGAGATCTGCTACAACACCGCATCGCTCAAAGAATACATGAAGAAGGCGGTCGACGTATCTCCCGAGCATCCTATTTTGATCGACAATTTTTTGGAGGATGCGTTCGAGTTCGATGTGGATGCCGTCTGTGACGGCGACAACGTGCTGATCGGCGGCGTGATGGAGCATATTGAGGAAGCGGGAATTCATTCAGGCGACAGCGCGTGCGTTTTGCCGCCGTTCATGCTGAGCGCCGAAAAGACCGAGGAGATCATTCGGATCACGAAAAAACTCGCCCATGCGCTGAATGTTTTCGGATTGCTGAACGTGCAGTTTGCGATGAAGGATTCCGTTGTCTATGTCCTAGAAGTCAACCCGCGTGCATCGCGCACGGTTCCGTTCGTCAGCAAAGCGACCGGCCTTCCTCTCGCCAAGGTCGCAGCGAAAGTCATGGTAGGGAAAAAACTCAAGGATCTCGGAGTTCTGGACTTTGATTTCAAGAAAGTGAAGCACATTTCCGTCAAGGAAGCCGTTTTTCCTTTCTCGAAATTTCCTAAAGTAACCATGTTCCTCGGCCCTGAAATGCGGTCCACCGGAGAGGTCATGGGAATATCTGGGACGTTCGGTGCGTCGATAGCAAAATCTCAGATCAGTGCGGGCAATGCGCTTCCCGAACGGGGAACAGTTTTTGTGAGCGTAAATGAAAATGACAAAAACGACGGAACGATAAAGATCGTAAGGGACTATATCAATCTCGGTTTCGACATCGTTTCCACCGAGGGGACCTCAAAATTCCTTACATCGCATGGAATCGTCAACAAGCAGGTCTTTAAAGTGCAGGAAGGCCGGCCGAACATCGTCGACCACATCAAAAACGGAGAGGTCGACCTGGTGATCAACACACCGCTTGGCGAGGAGTCTCGGTTTGATGAGTACTCGATCGGATGGGCTGCTATCGAGCACAAGGTTTCTTTTATCACCACCCTTTCAGCCGCAGCCACGGCGGTGAGAGCGATTGAAGAAATCAAGCATGGAAAGATGACGGTGAAGAGCCTGCAAGAATTTCATCGTGTCTGATTTCACATCGAACTTCCCAACCTTTTCCCATCGATGGCTAGACCGGATCCAGCGATTTGACACATCGTACTATTTTGTGCGTGTCATTGCAACCATAAAGTTGGCCATAACCTTCCATTTATAAACAAATATCCGGGCTGTCGAGGGATCTGGATCAATCGCAGCTCGAAAGAACCAGGTTTTGCAAGTCAAATCTGCCTTCCCTTCGCTTGACTCATACTCTCCTTTGTAGTAAATTGATTAGGTTATTACATCCATTAAAACCTTTACTTTAAATGAGCAATTTTGAGAGGGAGAAGCCCGCGGCGAGATGGTTTGTTCATCTTGCGTTGATTATGTTGCTATTCAGCAGCCTTCCTCTATACACCCTAACAGCTCAAGCCAGTAATGCTGGTATTCAGGAGGAGCAAGACTACGCTTTTGCCTTCGGGTTGTACCAAGACAAGCTCTACCAACTCGCCTCCGACCAATTCCAAAAGTTTATAGATCAGTATCCTGCCAGTACTAAACGCCCGGACGCGATTTTCTTGTATGCCGAGTGCCGGTATGCGATGGGTCAGTACGATGAGTCAATTTCGGTTCTAAAATCGTTTGCCCGCGAGTTTCCAAGACACAAGCTCCGTCCCGACGCATTGTTCAGGCTTGGCGAAGCCAATTTCAAACTCCGCCATTTCGCCGACGCGATTCCGTTCTACAAGGAAATTGTGGAAAGCTACGGGCAGAACGACCTGGCGGGCGAGGCATCATACTGGATCGGCGAGGCGTACTTCAAAACCGCCGATTTTTCGTCAGCCTCCAAGTACTATGCCATTAGCGCTGAGAAGTATCCTTCCAATAAACTCGCTGATTACGCGCTTTACTCGCTTGGCTGGGCAGCGGAGCAGCAAAAGGATTTTCAAAAAGCGATATCATACTACCAAAAGCTGTTGGATGAAAAGAAGCATAGCGACCTGGTTTCAACGGCGGCTGTCCGGATCGGCGAATGCTACAGCAAGAATGGACAATTTCAGAAGAGCATTGAATTTCTTTCAGCGGCAAGGACCTCAATCACGGATTCGACTGAGACAGCTGTGGCCGACTACCGAGTCGCAGAGGACTATTACAGCCTTCAAGAGTATTTAAAGGCGCGAACACTTTACGATGCATTCTGCGAGCGTTATCCGTCCAACCCGCTCATCCGCACGGTGACCTACTCGATCGGCTGGACGTATCTGAAGACAAATGAGTTCGCGAAGGCGGCGTCGGTATTTGGCGATCTCGCGGCAGGTACGGACGACGTCGCTTACAACTCCCTCTTTCGAGAAGCTCAAGCTGTCCGTTTCTCGGGCGACACAAAGAAAGCGCTGGAACTATTCACTCAAGTAGTTTCTTCGCGGCCAACCGGCGAATACGCAGACAACGCGCTGTTTGAATCCGGCATGATCTACTACGAACAGAAAGACTACGACGCTGCGATTCCATTTTTTGACCAGGTGACGAAAAAGTACCCATCGGCGGATGCTGCTCCGGACGCATACCGGATGCTCGGAGAATCCTACATCGCAAAGAAAAATTACGAGGGCGCGGCACAGGCCTTCCACGCGGTTAAAGGGTTAGCCCCGGCGAATGATACGGTAAAAGGGGATGCTGCTTTTCAGGAAGGCTGGGCTTTGTACAAAATGCAGAAGTTCTCCGATGCCGCGTCGGATTTCGTTTCGTTCTTAAAAGAGCATCCGCGGCATGCAAAGTCGGTGGAAGCGCTCTTTTGGGCAGGGGAATCTTATTTCCAGGCCGGTCAGTTTGCTGATGCGGAAAAATACTACAGCCAGTTTATTAGGCAGGGAACGGGCCAGCCGAAAATTCCGGATGCACAATACGGGCTGGCATGGAGCTACTTCAAGCAGGGAAAGTATCATGACGCGGCAGAAACATTCCAGAAAGTGTTGAGCGTCGGAACTTCTTCTCCGTTTGCCTTTGATGCTGACCTTCGGCTCGGCGATTCATACTATTATATGAAAGAATATTCGAGTGCGGCGGGCGCTTACCGGGGAGCAATTCAGTCGTTTCCTTCAAAGGACGGTATCGAGTACGCGTACTATCAACTCGCTCAATCCGATTACAAGTCGGACAAACTTGATCTTGGCGTGAAAGACTTTGAGAATCTGATATCGCGGTTCCCCAATTCCGACCTTGCCGACGATGCTGAATACGGCATCGGATGGATTTATTTTCAGTCGAAAAAATACGAGAAGGCCATCGGGATATTCCTAAACGTCATCGCGCACTACCCGAAAAGCGAGCTTGTCCCCAAAGCGTATTACAGTATCGGAGATTCGTATTACAACCTGGAGAAGTATACCGAAGCGATCCAGGCGTACCAAAGCGTCGTGACGAAATTTCCCTCCTCCACCTATGCGATCGATGCTGTGAACGGCATACAGTACTGTTATGTTCTGCTCGACAAACCTGGAGAGGCCGTGCGCGCCATCGACGACTTCGTGAAGAACAACTCGTCGGCAAAAACGGCGGACGAACTTTTCTATAAGAAGGCGGACATTTATTTCAGCCAGAAGCAATACGACGATGCGATCAAAGCGTACCAAGAGTTCCTCCAGCGTTTTCCGAAGAGCAAGCTCGCCCCCGACGCTTATTTCTGGACGGGAAAATGTTACGCTGCGTTGAACAACCATCAGGCGGCGCTCGACGCGTTCCAAGCGATCGCCGTGAAGTATCCCGGAGCGAAGCTCGCCAGCGCCGCGTTGTTCGAGCAGGGAGGCGTTTACGCTCAACAAGGTAAACCTACCGAGGCCCTTGCTGCGTTCGGAAAAATCCAGGAACAATACCCCAAATCGGACGAGGCGGCGGAGGCCTCATACCAGCAAGGAGTTGTGTTGAAATCCACGAACCAAACGGATGATGCGGTCAGAAAATTTGAAGCGACGATCACGCAGTATCCGAAATCCGCGGCGAGCGACAGGAGCAAGGTTGCGCTTGGGTGGATGAATCAATCGGTAGAAAACGACGCCCGCGCGTTGGAGTATTTTAAAGCTGTGGCAACGAACCGGACCGACGAACTTGGCGCAGAAGCGCAGTATGCACTCGGCGTCACTCAGCAATCGGCCAAGAATTTTTCCGAAGCGATTCTTTCATACCTGCGTGTGAAGTACGTGTTTCCGTCCGCGGAAGATTGGATTGCAAAGTCGTATTTCAATCTCGGCGAGTGCTATGAAAAGACCAATCAAAAACAGAAGGCAAAAGACGCGTACAATTTCGTGATCAAACAAGGGGGCGAGCGTGCAGCAGAAGCCGAGCAGAGGCTTCGAAAGCTGGAGCAGCTTTGATGAATGTTTTTCGAATCCATACTCTGACGGCATTGCTTTTCTTTTTTCTCGCTGCGCTGCTCTCTGCCCAGGAGAAAAAAGAGCCGGCCCAGCATGATGCAGCGGTGCCGGAGCAGGCCGAGGCTCCGCTCCCCAAGATCGACCTTCCCGAATTTCTTATCACGGGTCAGGAGACGATCGACCTTCCCGTATCGTCGAAGTCAATTTTCGAAGAGGACAAAGTATATGTTGCCGGTTCTCAAGGGCCGGGGCGGAAGGACGACGGAGCAAACGGCGGAGAAAAGTTGCAGAAGGATTTCAGCGGTCCGGCCGGTCAAATGAACGGAAAAGTGCAGGGGGGAATCGGAAACTACACATCGCCGTACATGCAGGGATGGTTCGGGAAAAGTTACGACGGCGGGGGAGTGCTGTTCAACGCAAGCTATGCGTCGACGAACGGACAGGTGGCCGATGCGAACTGGCAAAAAACCGGGATCGGAATCCAGGGCAATTACCTTTCTCCACAGTCGTTCGGAATCATTTCAGGAGACAGATTGAACGGCGGATTAAGTTTCACAGGTCAAACGTACCGTGCCTACGGGTCTTCGGACCCGTCACAGTTGAGGACGTTGAACACTGTACGCTTGAATCTGGGACTTGCATCACGGACGACGGTCAGTGATAAGCTCGACGACGCGCTCGACTATTCCGCTGGGATTTCATGGGACGGGACAGCGTTGAACGACTCGCTTCCTTCTTCGCAAAATGATTTCGGATTGCTGGTTTCCGGGTCGACGAGAAGAGATGATATTCAATTGCGCGGCTCGGTGGAGTACATTGTCTCCGCCGTTTCGATGCCGCTTCCGGCGGCTATCGACACGCATTCGCCCGAGTGGTTTGACCTGCGTTTGTCCGGTGAGAAGTTCTTTCTCCCTGAGCTGCAGGCAACATTGACCGTCAACCAGTTTATTTACAGGGGAAACATTTCGACGACGAGCGGGAGGTTTTACCCGGGCGGTCAGCTGCGCTATTTCGTAAACGATGCAGCAACAGTGTACCTCTCCATCGCGCCGACGGTGGAAAGGAATACCCTGGCCTCGCTTGCCAATTCGGACAAGTATATAGAAAATAGGGCCGAACTTCGTCCCAGCGAAGTTCCATTCACGATTACTTTTGGTTCGGAATATACGTTCAGCGACAAGTTTTATGGCAGTGGTTCCCTCTCGTACAGCTCGGTCCAAAATTTTCCCGTGTTTGTTGAATTAAATAGTGCAAAAGTCTGGGATGTTGTGTATCTTCCGAAGGCAGCGGTGTCGCGCCTTGAGATGGAAGGTTCCTATGCGCTTTCGCAGGGAAGTTCAGCGACGATTGCCGGGTCATTGAATTCAACGCAGGCGGGCGACTCATCGCATAATGTTCCGAATATCCCGATGTTTACCGTGAGCGGCGTTTATCGCCGATCGTTCAACAGCGGAATCATAGCAGAAGTTTTTGCTGAATATTTTTCAAAGCGGTGGAGAGATTTTTCGCACTCCGGCGCGAATGCAGGATACGTTGATGTCGGCGGACAGGGAGAATATCAATTCCTTGAGAACCTCCGTGCAGTGATGCAGGTAGACAATCTCTTGAACCGGCAATACTATGTGTGGGATGGATATGTTGAGCGGCCGTTATTCATTTCTCTCGGTGTAACGTACACTTGGTGATTGAAAAAATAGTCTCTT
>Ga0265338_10000559_pt1 | contig 65284 bp, 61 predicted proteins | sample 42126metaG_FD_193579 | JGI IMG/M metagenome (GOLD analysis project Ga0265338, IMG submission 193579) | Rhizosphere microbial communities from Carex aquatilis grown in University of Washington, Seatle, WA, United States - 4-21-26 metaG | ecosystem: Host-associated > Plants > Roots > Rhizosphere...
GGTCCGGTGAGCGGAACCGCTGGCGGAACGGTCGTTGTTGTGCCGGATGCCGGAGGCGGGGCGACTGTCATTCACGACGGTACGAATGGCGAACGGTCGACGACCTATGAAAGCCCTAGCGGCAAACCCGTCGTGCAAATCAATAACGATTACTCGAATCACAAGCCTTCGAGTGACGCTCCCGACACGGATTACAACCAGCAGCGTCCAAAAGACAATTCGGACACCAAGTTTAAAGAGCAGGCAAAAGACGACGATAGCGACTCCAATCCGAAGCGCGATAAGCAGACGTCCGCCAATGACAATCCGTTTTCCGGACTGGCGCGCGCGATGGCGCGCAGTCAATCGGCGCCCGCGCCGAATCCGGATCTCGACGGATCCGTACCCCGGAGTACGTATTACGGAATGCCGCCCGTCCGATTGCCGGCCGCCGCGAATATCGCCATGACGATGCCGGCCAGCGCGCCGGTCACACTGCATAATTCGGTCGGATTCCGGACGCATGCGACCAGCGAACGTCCGACACTCGGCGGACAAGCTGCAGCAACAAATAGCGTCGGCGGAACGGCGCAGCCGATCATTTTCTATGGTCCGAACGGCGGACAGCCGGTGGCCGGACAATCCGCATCACAAAACAATGAAGCCGGACAATTTAAGGCTGGCGCGAGCTCCCTTTCCGGGGGGGCGCCCGGAATGTTTGCTGCCGGACATCAACCATTTGTTAAGAACCATTTGGACGTCGGCACGAGTTCGACCGGCGGATATAAAGGGTATTCGTCGGGGTCGAAATCCGGACAGCAACAAGCGGGCAACCTCGCGGATTATCTTCCCAATGGCAAATTGGCGGCCCACACCAATGGGTTCTCTGTGGGCGGTGATGCGGGAACCTCAAAAAATCCCCAGATTCTGTCGCAAGGTAAAGATGTGTGGCAGAACATGTCGATGCGTCTACAGTATTTCTGCAAAATCGGGCGTCTCTACGACTGTAAGTGATTTAACACGTATTCGTCCCGCGTTATTTTGTTGCCCACGTTCCGAAAGAGATGTAATTCCTAACCTCTTTGCACAGTTATGGAGTTCTGGTAAGCACTCCTTTTTAGGGAAGGACAGTCAAAAATGGTCGTCATTCGACTTGCACGTTTCGGTAAAAAACATAGTCCCAAGTATCGCATCACGGTTGCGGATTCGCGTCGTTGGCTCGGCGGAAAGTTCATCGAAGTGGTTGGTCACTACAATCCCACTCCGAGCGGCCAGGAAAAAGAGTTCAGCTGCGATATGGAAAAGGTCCAGGCTTGGATTGCCAAAGGTGCCCAACCTTCAGATCGTGTTAAGAGCCTAATTCGCAAACAAGCAAAAGCTTAAGCAGTTGAACGTAAGCGAGAGTTCACGATATACTGAACTCTCAGTCATTCAAGTATACGAATGAAGATGTTCAACTTAGGGGAATAAAAATGGATCCAATGTCACTAAAAGATCTGGTTGAGTTTATGGCGAAGTCTCTCGTCGATAAACCTGATGAAGTGGAAGTGAATGAGATCGTTGGAGAACAAACAACTGTTGTCGAGTTGAAGGTGGCCAAAGAAGATTTGGGCAAAGTCATCGGCAAACAGGGCCGCACCGCGCGCTCCATGCGCACGATCCTCAATGCGGCAAGCACGAAACTGCACAAGCGTAGTGTTCTCGAGATCGTCGAATAAGTTCACTCCTCCTGAATTTCCCGGCTACCACTGTGTCGGCTGGGTCAAACAAGCTCACGGTCTTCGCGGAGAGCTCTTCGTTCAGCTTTACGCGCGCAAGGCCGATTGGTTAAGCGATCTTAACAATATATTTTTGCTCGCACCAGGAAATTCCACGCTTAAGACATGGGATGTCGAGTACGCGCGACCGCACAAGGACGGCCTGATTCTTAAGGTTAAGGGCGTTTCCGACCGCAATGTCAGCGAGACGATGCGGAAATCCGGCGTCTATATCCCGCAAGATCTGCTCAAGGCCGAGGAAGGTGAGGCGCCCTATCTCGCGCAGGTGCTCGGCTTCAAAGTCGTCGATCCCCAGGGCGTGGTGCTCGGCGAGATCGTCGGGTTTGGCTCGAATGGCCCGCAAGATTTACTGCAATTGAAGAGAGAAAACGGCGTGGAAGCGCTGGTTCCCTTTGTAGAGGCCTATCTCCAGCACATAGATTTTGACAAACACCAAGTGAAAATGGATCTTCCGCCAGGACTCCTAGATCTTGAGGAAGAATGAAATTTACCGTCGTCACACTCTTTCCGCAGCTCATTCAGAATTTTCTGAGTGAGGGACTGCTCGGCCAAGCCGTGCGCAAAGGCGCATTGGAAATCGCCGCGCTCAATCCGCGCGAGTTCACCACAGACGTCCATCACACCGTCGACGACCGCGCCTTTGGCGGCAGTGACGGCATGGTCATGAAAGTCGAACCCTTGAAGGCCGCCATCGACAAACTACGCGCCGAGGGCGAATGCCATGTCGCGATTTTAACTCCGCAGGGCCGCCCGTGGTCGCAAGCGTTGGTCGAAGAGTACGCGCGTCTCAACAAGCGCATCGTGCTCGTGTGCGGGCGCTATGCCGGCGTCGATCAGCGTGTCTCCGCATTTGCGGATGACGAAATTTCGTTAGGCGATTTTATTTTAAACGGCGGCGAAGTGGCCGCGTGTGCGGTGATCGAATCGGTCGCGCGATTGGTGCCGGGAGTGCTCGGCAACAGCGTGTCCGTCGAACGCGATTCCTTTGTCGGCGGTGAGCGTTTGCTCGAGAGCCCGCAGTTCACGCGCCCGCGCGAGATCGAAGGTATGAAAGTGCCGTCGCCGTTGCTCAGCGGCCACCACGAAAACATCGCGAAGTTCGAGCGCGCGGTGAGTTTGGTGCGCACGAAGATTAAGCGTCCCGATTTGCTGGTCTCGGGTGAAAAACTTGACCGCGAAATCGCGATGCTCGAGGCGCTCGAAGACTCTGAACTCTTGGCCTTGGGAATTAAACGTCCCGAGCTTGCGGAACTGCGGGAGCGCTAACGATGGCACGTGCAAGCGTAAATATGGCGTTGATTCACTGGCCGGTCTTTGACCGCGCTAAAAATATCGTCGTCACCAACGTCACCAACTTCGACATCCACGATATCGCGCGCGCGGGCCGCACCTACGGAGTTGACCGCTACTTCATCGTGAATCGCCTCAAAGAGCAGCTCAGCTTCGTGGCGCGCGTGTTGGAGCATTGGCGCGTCGGCGTGGGTTCCGAATACAATCCGAAGCGCAAGACGGCGCTGGGCATGGTCGAATTGGCCGAGACACTCGAGGACGTCCTCAAAATGTTTGAGGTCAAACCGCTCATTGTCTGCACGTCGGCGCGGGAGCTGGGCATCCCCAAAGTCACCTTCAAGGAGCTTCGGTCACGGATATGGGAAGACTCCTCCAGACCCGTTTTATTGGTTTTCGGCACCGGATTCGGGCTGGATGAGTCCATATTGAAGCAGGCGGACATTCTGCTGGAGCCCCTGCGCGGGGATTCCAAGGATGACTACCGCCACTTGTCCGTGCGTTCGGCGGTGAGCATCGTTCTTGACCGCCTTCTAGGTGCATGGTAACTCAAATGTTTTCGCAAAAACCGGAGAACCAAAATGCCTGCTAAAGCCACAAAAAAACCGGCTAAAAAAGCCACTGCAACTACTGATCTCGTTCGCCGGGTCACTTGGGATCGCGCGATCGCCAAGAAAAAAAATCTGCCGGACTTCCGCACGGGTGACACCGTTGGTGTCTACGTAAAAGTGAAAGAGGGCGAAAAAGAGCGCGTTCAGCTTTACAGCGGAGTTGTGATCAAAGTGCAAGGCTCGGGCATCGGCAAAACGTTTACGGTCCGCAAAATTGCAAGCGGCGTGGGCGTGGAGCGTACGTTCCCCGTATTGTCGCCGGTCATCGACCGCGTGGAAATTATCTCACGTGGTAAAGTGCGCCGTTCGCGTTTGTTCTACCTCCGCGGCTTGAGAGGCCGTTCGGCTCGTTTGGATTCGGAAGCGTACTTCTCTGAAGGCGTCGGCGCAGCTGATGAAGTTGCAGTTGAAGCTCCGGCAGAAGGCGCAGCCGCTGCTGAAGCAGCTCCGAAAGCAGAAGCTCCCAAGGCTGAGAAAAAAGCCAAGGAAAAAGCTCCTGCTAAGTCTGACAAAGCTTAATATTTAAACTATTGGTTAGGCATCTTGAAGCGGCAAAAGTTGGGACGGGTGGATTGGACCACAATCAACCCCGCCCCGGTCATCGGAGTGGACGAAGTTGGACGCGGCTGTCTTGCCGGTCCGGTGGTCGCTGCGGCCGTCATTCTCAATTACTCTTATAAGAAAAGAATATTCCGGGATTCGAAACTGGTGCCCGCGCCTCGGAGAGAGGAACTGCTCACGCACATTCAGGCTGAGCACCGCTGGTCTGTCGGCTTTGCAACGGTCGACGAGATCAATGAGCTCAACATTCTACACGCGTCTTTGCTGGCGATGCGCCGGGCAGTGGAGGGGTTGGGGGTCATGGAAAGCGGTCATCTTTTGGTCGATGGAAAGTTCCGAGTGCCGGGCGTGTCTCCGGTACTCGAACAGACTCCGTTGGTGAAAGGCGATGACCGCTGTGATGTGATCTCGGCGGCGTCGATTGTCGCCAAGGTCCTACGCGATCGCTACATGCGCGACGTGGTGGCGGAGGCTTACCCGGAATATGGCTTCGAGATTCATAAAGGCTACGGAACCCTCCATCACCGCGACATGTTGGCGGCGTTGGGTCCGACCGAGATCCACCGGCGTCATTTCCGGGGCGTCAAACTCGAAGAGTTCCTCGAGACCGCCGACGCTGTCGCTGAGGCCGAAGTTTTTGCGGAGCTCGAAAACTGAATTGTACGCGCGCGAAGTCTTGGCCGCGCGCGGGTGGATGCGTCTTTATCACAATGTCGAAATTCTAGGAGTGCAAGTCGATCTGCTGATGAAAAATCCGGCAGGGATAGTTTGCGTTTTGGAAGTGAAAACGCAGAGTCGAACTGGACTCGCGCGTTTGTCATTCAGGCAACGCCGGCGTTTGCTCCGTGTGGCTGCGTTTCTTTCGCATTGGGAGCCCGCCGAGCTGCACTTGGTGCTAGTCGGCGGGGCCAGGATTTCAGTCCTGCCGGTCGTCTAATTGACACTGCGTTAGGATCTGCCAAACTTTAGGTATGAAGGCGATCTTGGCGGTTTTAACGGCCTTTTTAGTGGGTAGCTCGGCGTTTGCGGCGGGTTCGACGGTCGGACAAGCGGATAAACAGCCCGAGAATACGGGCCGCGAATTTATCATGAGTTGCACGTACGGTGTGATGGCGGGAACGCTCGTTGGAGTCGCGTCGTTGGCCTTCACCACGCAACCGTCTGAAAATTTAAACCGCGTCGCACGTGGGGCTTCGATTGGCCTGTATGCAGGAATTTTGCTCGGGCTTTATGTCGTGTACATTGTGCCCGGTCTTGAAGAGGAGCCGCAACCCGAAGAGCAGATCGGTAAGCTCCAAGATAAAATCAATTTTTCAATCACACCTTTATACCGCGAGCATTTGCGCGCTTCGGCCGAACTGACCGGCGCGCAGGCGAACTATACGATCTTGAGATTTTAGCACAGGCATTGCAAGCCTAAGTGCCATGTTCAAATTTTTTTTGACGTTGGCATTTGTAGCGGCGGCGCAAGCGGGCACACCAATTGGTGGCCAGGATTCTTGCCTGACGAACTTGGTCCGGCATTCGCCGCTGACTGAGTCCGGCTTACAGGCGGTGCTGCGCCACCCGGACACAACTCCGCGCGAAGCGATTGCCGAAATTTATTATTTCTTGAGGGCTGCCGATGGCGATGGCCAACAGAAGTATGCGCAGTGGAACGACTTGGTGCACTTATTCAATTCCGTGCCCGAACATTTGTGGCTTGCAAGTCCGTGTCTGCGCACGGGTAGCGGCGATTACGCCTGTTGGGGTTCGGTGCGCGGACATTTGATTGTGTTTCGCCGCGACGGTCAGGTGTTTAAAGACTACAATCCGCGAGAGCCCAATCCGCAAGAGCTGCCAGGGTACGAGATTCCCTGGCACCGCTTTGCTCCTCGGCCTAAAGAGATTCGCGTGCCGGCCGACTTTTAGAACGTTTAGTGATCAGCTTTCAAATACATGCACATTAAGCCGCTGTCGCCGAAGGTATCTGCGAGCGTGAGACTGGCGAATTTGTCATCGTACCAGTATAAATTTATTTCGTTCGTCGTGCGCTCAAAGAGGCCAAGAACCGTCGAAAAGCTGATGTAGTCGTGATAGTTCGTTTCTGTGCACTCCGCGCAGTAGCCACGGTTCGCCGCTCTAAATTTCGCATCGGCAATCATTGAGTTGACTAAGCGATTGATGGAAATAGCCGGAGGGCTAATTTTTCTCTTCTGACCATTGCCGTAAGTCACTTCGAGCGAAGCCGCTATCATATTTCCCTTAAGACGGATCGACACATGACACGGATCTTTGTGGGTAGTATCAGTATCCACGCCGGTGTACTCGCCCACAACGTCCATCAGCAATTTTTTGTAATGAGGATTATTTGCCTGGACATCCAACTGCCAATTTGGCGTGATCACAAGTTTGACTAAATCTACAAATTTAGTTGAGTCTAAAACGGAAGCGACTTGCGCGCGAATCGGAGTCGTGTCGGCGCCCGGCTCGTTGCGGATGGAAATGAGAGTCTCATGGACGTTGAGAAAAGCGATTTCCGTACCCGTTAACTGGTTGACCAGTTTGTCGTCGTAGTGAACGACGCGGGTCGAGACGTCCTGAATTACAAGTTGGACTTTCTCACAGTTCGCCGGCACTTGGTCGGCGGGGATATGATCGTCGCCTAGGAGAGGAAGGGGGCTTTGCTTTTGCCATTGAAGAGCTGAGTTCCTCGCCGCGAGAGTCGCGTTCAGGAGAGAGCCATCCGCACCATTTGATTGCTTTTCATTAATTGTCTGAGCGGCGGCCGCGAGGACGATTCCCAGATCAACGTCTTCATAACCTTTGAGCTTACCGCTTTTAACCAGTTGATACGTGTCGGCCAAGTAAACCTTGTCGCCGCCTTTTTCATGACAGAGAAATCCCACGCCACCCCCGCCGTCTCGGCCTTCGGCAAAGGCCATGGAGGAGGTGATCAGTCCCACGGTAAGAGCCGCAATTAAACAGATTCCATTTTTCATCGTCATCTCCGGTAGTGTCGTTGCACTTCGAGAGCCAATGTAACGGACTAGACTATTTTCCTCTAGATTTCGTTTGGTAATATTTATCTGAATAGTTATCAAATTTGGTAACTATAATTATAAGTCAATGAAACAAGGTCATTTTCTTAGTTTTAGAAACCCTGGAAAATTCGCTGGATCAGTCAAACTAGAGGGCCTGCCGATGGCATTTGAGGGGCCCCCGCCAGGTGCAAAACGACGCAAATTTTGTCCAATGGCTTCGGTAAACGGCAGCTATTTTTCTGACCAGACGGCGAGTTCGTTGCCACTGGGATCGTGGAAATGAAACCGTCTCCCGCCGGGAAAGGCGAACGGTTCCTTGGTCAGTTTTCCGCCCGATTTTTGAACGGCGCTTAAGCTCTGCTCGAGCGTCTTCGAGTATAAAACTACAAGCGGTCCGCCGGCTGCGACATTTGAATCGAGGCGCAAGCCGCCGACTTCGCGGTCGCCGATTTTTATGCCGGCGTATTCGGGGCCGTAGTCGTTGAAGGCCCAGCCGAAGGCTGATGTATAAAATGATTTGGCTTTGGCTAAGTTAGTGACGCCGAATTCGATGTAGTCGATGGCGTGGTGGGTGTGGGTCGAAGTCATGGTGGCTCCTTAGAGTTTGTTTACTGTACACGGAACCAGCGTTTACCCGAATCGGCGAAGCAATGCGTCGGTCCGGCGCGCGCGGGCCCGTCCCGGGACGCGTCTCTTTCGCTACATTTAAAGTACGGCCCATGGCTTGCAATTCTCCACCGCACTAGTGTCACAAAGTGACCATAACGGGGGAAAAATGAAAACGTTGATCGCGAGCTTAATGCTCATCGCCTTCGCCGGCGCTGCGCATGCATACTGCTATTCCGAAAATAATGCCTATCAGTCTTTTTGCAACAGCGCCGGGAATGACAACAAAACCGTGTGCAACTTCTATTCTAGTGACCCGCAACAGTGTGTGTGGGCGGATGACGATCCTCCGTCTGGCGGCGGCGGTTACTGCGCGTCTCACAACATCGCTTACAAATCGTTTTGCGATAGCGCCGGCAGTAATCAAACTGTGTGTAATTTCTATTCCAGCGATCCTCAGCAATGCTACTGGGTGCATTAGCACCCGGGCTCGCGTGAGCGCTACATGGCCTGCGAGGCGGTCGTCGCTTCCTGCTTGGTCTCGCCACCGAAGTCGAAACTGAGAGAGCCCTTGAAGTGCGGGTCTCCGCCGACCACGAGTGTGTGTTCGAAGTGGATGACCCAGCAGCGGCCGGGCGGGCGCAGGTTTAAGACGTAGCCCCAGGAATCGATTTTGTGGGTAATATCCGAGTAATCGACTTGGCCTTCGATCTCGAAATATTTGCTCACGTAGCCGGCGCCGGTGTAATAGTTGCGCGTTTCGCCGTTGTCGACCACGTTGTACGCGTTGTCGAAGATGAACTGATCGATATAGCCGACCTGTAAGTAATTCTTCGCGGTGAGCATGCCGCGAATCCTTGAATCGACATTGGTTTTGTGGGCGTAGGGCACAAACTGAGCGGTCGTGAACGTCTCGAAATTCTTGAAGCGCATATCGAGCAAGCCTTCGAGCGGGGACCAGGGGTGTCTCGAGTCTCCGGATTGAATCGTGCGGTTAGCCTCGTTAATGTCGTACGATTGACCGATCCGGAAAAGGGCGAGCGTTTTGTAGTCAATCATTCCGTCATTGAATAACTTTTGCGTGACGCGGTTGTCGATCGTCCAGTTGACCACGCGGCGCTGGAATGTCCGGTCGTTATAGTCAAACTGAACGCCGGTGTTGCTGTTGTTGATATCCGTGTCCGAGATCGGATCATACTGGCGTGAATATGTAATGCCCGAGTAATCTCCGAAAAACGGATGATTCGGCATCCGGACCCAGGGAATGTATGAATATCCGATTTCCGGCTGAATGGAGTGCTTCCATCGCGTGGCTTTGGGATCGGCCAAGTCGCCGAACACGCGCGAGAATTCGGTTTTGATTTTCAAATCGGTTTGCACGTAGCGGCGCGCGGCCGTTTCGTCGAAATCCGGTTCTGCATTCGGATCAGACAAGTTGAAACGATACTGGGTTTCGCGGTAAGTGACGGATGGCAAAATGTCGAATTTTTTCCAGAGCTGAAACGGGTACATCAAGGTAGGCATAATATCCAGGCGCTGGCCGGAGCGCTGGATGTCGAGCGGAGTGCCGTCACCGTTTCTATCGAACCTTCCATCGCGAATGATCGCATCGCGCGCATCGCCCATGTTAATTCTCGGGGTCTGACCGGTCGTATTGTTAAAGACAGAGCCGAGGGGGACGTAGCCGCTCGGACACATTGTCTTTCTTTGGTCGTCCGTCAGCACGGCCGGAGCGCCACGGATATCCTTTAAGCTCGAACAAGGCATCATGTCGTCATAGCCCCAACGATCGCGCGCGAAATTCACATAGTCGACATCGACGTTGAACAGCGGCCCGTTCTCAAACAGCCGCCGTTCCTTATACGAATATTTGATCTCCGGCGCGCGGTGAACGGCGTCGTCGTTCTCTGACAGAGGAAAATGCTTGAGCAAGTTATTGTATACGTCGACTTCGGCGCTCGCGTACTGATTGTCAGTCTCTTTGGTGATCGAGGCTTTGCTCTCTAGCGCCGGGTCACCGTTGCCTAACATCTCGTCGGGAAAATCCTGAACGTAACGAATGTCGCTGGTCTGCCGGATGCTCGCGCGGCTCACCCAGTCATCCGGCAACTTTTGATAGTGATCGTACGACACGAACCAACGATCGACTGTGCCGAGATTACTCGCCTGATAATCTCGCGCGAGCCCTTTATCTTCCATGAGCGCGCCTTGCAGCCGGCCATTCGACTCCTTGTCGAGGACGTAGCGGTAGTCTTCGAGGGCCTTGTAGCCCCGTTTTTGATAATAGCGCCCGCTCAAAGTCAAATCCGATGAGCGGTCGATCGCCCAAAAATAAGTTCCCGTCAGCGCCGCTCCGCCTTTTGTAGAGAAGTCGAGACCGGGCACGAGGAAACCGCTCTGCCGCGAACTCTTAAGCGGCACGATCAAACTCGGTAGAATCAAGATCGGGACGCCACCCACGCGGAACACGGGCCGCTGAATGCGCGCATAGCCGCCCATCGTGGCGTCGATCGTCTTGCCACTGAAGCTACAACCGGGCGGACATGTTTCGCACGCGGTGTACTCGGCTTGCGTGGCGATGTACTCGTTTTCGCCGACCTTCTCGACGACGGAGCCCTCGAACACCACTTGGCCGGACTGTACGAAGCCGTTGTTCAGAAAGCCTTTGTTTTCCTTATAATTGAACACCATATGGTCGCCTTCCATATGGACTTTCTCATTGTACAAAATGATATGGCCGTCGGCGGTCACGGTTTGTTTGTTGAGATCGAGCATGGCCTTATCGCAACTCATGTGCTGGCCCTTGAACACGAGTTGCACATTGCCCTTCAAGCGAACGGTTTTTTTGCCGAGATCGCGGAACATCGAGTCCGCCGAAATCATCACGCCGTCAGTCACCGACTGTGCAAATGCCGTAGAGTGGGCAAAAAATAAAATGCCGAACAAAAAAACGAAACGGGACATCACTTAGTCTTCATTACAAAAACGCCGTCCCATCCGTCCTCGGGTGGTTCTGACATATAGTCTTGGCAACGTTGAATGTAGAGCTTCGAAACCTCGTCATTGGGTTCGAGAGCCAACGCCTTCGCAAACATTTCCAATCCGCTCCGCCAATTCTTGGCATGGTAAAACTCGTAGCCCTCTTGGAACCACTTAATCATTTCACTGACGGTCGATTTCACCTTCTCTTCCGCCATGAGTTCGTAAATTTTCACGGGCAAAACTTTTCCTTTCACCCGCACCCAGTCCACCTCGCGGCAGACAAAATTGTCTTTCACTTCCTTGTGCGTGAACTCGCTCATGATAATGCGAGTGCCGTACTGCTTGTTAATGCCCTCGAGACGGGACGCCAAGTTCACGGCATCGCCCATCACGGTGTAGCTGCGAACCGTCTTGGAACCCATGTTGCCGACGTTCACGTCGCCCGTGTTTAGGCCAATTCCAATATCAATCGAAGGCAATCCCTTTTTCTCATATTCCTGCTGTAATTCATGGAGTTTCTGCAGACTCTGTAGAGCGCAGCGGCATGCGTACTTGGCATGGTCGTTATAGTGAATCGGCGCGCCGAAGAAGGCCATGATCGCATCGCCCATATACTTGTCGAGGGTGCCTCGGTTCTTAAACACAATTTCGGTCATGGGCGTCAAATAGCTATTTAAAAGGTCAGAGAGTGCCTTCGGATCGAGCTTTTCGGAAATTGTGGTGAAGCCCCGCACGTCGCTGAAAAAAACCGTTAAGTTTTCTTTGCGTCCGCCGAGCTCGATGTTGTCGGGGTGGGCGAGAATCTCTTCGACGATCGCGGGCGACACGTACTTCTGGAACGTTTGGCGGAGTTCCTTTTTGTTCCGCTCTTCCGTGAGGTAGCGGTAGAAGGTGAGGGCGACGTAGAGAGTGACGATCAGGAACAGCGGCCAAATAATCGAGACGACAATTCCGCGGCTGAATAAAAAGTGGGCGTCTACCCACATCGTCGCGGCGAAGGAGCCGACCGCGAGGAGCAGTCCCGCGATCGCGCCAAGGTAGCTCAAGGCGATGCTCAACGCTAAGCCCATCACTCCCATCACGAGTGTCATACGCATCAGCTCATTAGGGAGCGTGCGGAAAAAGTTTCGTTGAAGCATGTTATCGAGCGCATTCAAGTGCGTTTCGGTTCCCGGAAAGTTTTCTTGGAAGGGCGTTACGCGCAAATCGAAAATGCCGGTGGCTGTTGCGCCGACCACGAAGATCTTGTCTTTGATAAATTCGGCCTTTTTGACTTTGAATCTCCGGGCTTCCCAATGTTTGGTTTGTGCATCCCAAACCTGCTGAGTAATTTCAGCAATGGGGGAATCGCTCATCAGATCGGCGAAGCTCAGGTACGGGAACATGTACTGTGGGCCCGCATAGTTAATCAACATGCGTCCTTGGTGATCGGTTGGGATATGCAACATGACGTCGCCGGTGTCGTTGTTGGTGATTTGGAAGTCGGTAATTTCTTTCTGTTGAGTCACATCGCTATAGTCGACTTGGGGAGCGGCGTTGTAGTTATTGGCGACGAGGTACGTCTTGAGCGGAAGACCTGGCAAATACGAATTGCCCGAACGCACGATCAAATCTTTCGAGCGGATAGTTCCGTCGGGATCTTGATCGGTATTGAAGTAACCCGTGTGTTTCGTTCCGGCCGCGATTTCGGGAGTGTCCATCACCCAGTCGACCGCGTACTTGATCGAGTTCGGACGCACTTTTGCGCGGTAGTCGGCGAGCCAGGCGTTGTAATTGGGAAACTTGCTCAAGGATTTATCTTGATCCGCGACCGCTTTCCAATTTTCATTCAGGCCTTCGGCGAAGTCGGTGAGGATGGTGTTACAGGTGTCATGAAGTTCCTCTTGGATTTTCTCCTGGAGCGAAACCTCGTCGTTCTTGGTTTTTGGCTCGCCGATTTTTTCGCGCAAGGCCTTTTCTTTTTCCGCGAGCACTCCGGCAAAGGTGTCGGAGAGCGCCTTCGGCATATCCGGCTGATATTTATCCGCGGCCGTGATTAAAACTTCTTCGTGATCCCACTGCTTGGCGGCGGGACTGCGCTTCCAAATCATATCGCGGCAGAAATCGGTTTCGGGATCCCAAAGCTTAGGGTTCAATGTGCTGTTGAAGAACGAACCGGCTACGATCTGATCAGCAAATTTGGTAAAGGCGGCGGCGAGCGTTTTGTCGGAGTCCATTTTGTCTGTGTAAGATTGCAATGCGGTCGTGACTTCACCGGCGGCACCGTCGGCCTTCATTTTCGTATAAACCTGCTGAGCCGGATTCAACTGCGGCTCTGAGAAAGTCATATCGAACGCCATGACTTTCGCGCCGTATTGAAAGGCGTTTTCAATTCCCTTGGCAATAACTTCGCGTGACCACGGCCAGCGTCCTAAGGTTTCAACTGAACGTTCGTCGACGGCGAGAAGGGCCAAATGCGGATCGACCTGACGGGGGCCGCGGAGGCGCAAGCGAATGTCGATGGATTTTTGATGGGCCATGTAGAGATAGCTGGTGAGGCCTTGCTCGCGGTTCGCCTCGTGACTGCTGGCTTCGAGATCGTAATAGTGAAACGTGAGAAGAAGCAGAAGACTGGTGATGTAAATCCCGATGGCCGTCGGATGAATTAACAAGGCCAGGTAGGTCTTCCACTGCTGCTTCATGAGCTGGTCCATCCAAAGTTGAGTTTTCGATATTCTAGCCTCAACTCTCGGCCAAAGGCGAGTGCAACGTTATGAATCTATAACATACAATGGAATTAACTATCCGAAGGAGATGCTGGTGGAAGCAAGCTATGTTTTGCGCGGGGAAGTTGTTGTTGTTGAGCTCAAGGGCCGGTTGAATTTTGATGTCTCGGGCCCCTTCCGTAAGACCTGCTTGGAACGTCTGGCGAGTGAAAAAGTCGTCTTCGATTTACGTTCGTTGAGCTTTGTCGGATCTTTGGGATTAAAGGACTTCGTCGACACTCTGGATCAAATGACACAGGCGTCGCAGCGGGGCGTCCGTTTTACCGGCGTGAGCTCGGAATTCCGTAAAATGTTTGAGGCTTCCGGGATTTCGGCGCTGTCGTTCTTCGACAGCACCGAGAAGGCGATTCAAAGTTTTATGATTCCGCAGCCGGCGCCGGTGTAGCCCGCTCAGACCGGAGCATTTGGATTTCATCCTCTAAAATTTTAATCTTGTCGGTGAGGCTGAAGCGTTCGGCGTCAGTCTCCGTTTGGAGTGTGGCGTATTCTTTCCGCTGCTGATTAAGGTTCACGCTGAGCGACTGATTCAGCTTCTGAAGTGACCCATTTTTCTCTTCGAGTTGTTCGAGTTCGCGTTGCTTATGCGCCCACAGGGCCTGCAGCGATTCCACTTGTTCGAGGAGGGCTTGGTTCTGATCCTTCAGTGCGGGCATATCCGTCGTGAGATCGGCAATCTCCTGGCGTTGACTCTCTTGAATCAGCAAACTCTCTTTAAGCTGCATCCGCAGGCTTGCAGTTTCATCGCCGAGGCGGGCGACTTCCATACTGAGATCTTCCTGAATCATTTTGCTCTGGCGCTGCTCGTACACGAGTTGATTTTCGAGCTTCATTTTTTGCTCGAAGATCGTGTCGCGCTCACCGGCCTTGCCGCGGAAATTATCGAGCTCCTTGCGCACTTCGCTGAGCTTCGCTTCGTAGCTGTTCACTGTCTGCTGATGGCTCGTGACGGTTTGTTGATGGCTTGCAGCCATCGTTTTGCGGACTTGCGCGTACTCGCTTTCGAGTGCTGGCAATTTCTTGGCGCGGGCTTGAATTCCAGCCGAGGCCTTTTTCACGCGCGAGCGGTAGCGCTCGAGGTGCTGAAGGCGCCTTTGCAGGCCTTGCGCTTGCACATAGAGTTCCGAGTACACTTTTTCGAGCTTTTGCTGATGGGCTTTGACGTTGCCGTTCTCAGTGAGCAACTGCTGGCTGCGCGACGAGAAGAGCCGATCTTTCTCGTGCAAGACGAGGTATTGTTCCTTCAGCGTTTGAAACTTGGCTTCATACGACTGATTGTCTTTCTCGAGAATCGCCGTTTTCTCCTCGAGCATATTGGCTTTGCGGAGAGCCACGCTTAGGCGCGCCATCAGATCTTCATTTTGGCTGATTAAACTTTCCAAAGTCGAAGACTTTAGTGCAGTCGGCGGTAGGTCGCGAAAATTCACGCCTGCAGGCAACTGGTTGGGAAGGGGAATATTTTTAACTATCTCGTCCGCTTGAGCGGTGAAGCTCACAGGTTCCGGAGAGGTGTGGAAAGATCCTTTTTCCATCATGGACTCCTCAAATTGAACGGCCAGCCGTGGCCTTCATTTATATCGTCTCAATAGAAGACACCGGATGTCAAAAAATGGTAAAAAACAGGCAATTTTTGCCTCTGGTCCAGTGGCGCAAAGCATAATCCCTCTAGACGTAAGTCAGTTTATCCGATGGGTAATTATGTCAGCGGAACATCGGATCGCCTCAGTCACGGAATTCAATCACATCAGCGAGATGCAGGAAGACCTGCGCCGGAAGCTCGAGGAATCGAAACGCAAAGACATTGGCCGAATGGACAGTCTTAGGTCGAGTGTTCTCGGCCTTGTGGTCTCGGAAAACTATGAGCGCGCGTGCGAAGAGATGGTCGCGTATGTCGATTTAAAAACTTCGTTTCCCGCCTTTCAACATCGCGTGGAGCGTGTCGTTCAGCACTGCAGTGAGCTGATTCAAGCGATCGAGACCAAGCGCAACTTTCCGGGCCTCGCGGCGTTGTCGCTCGCGAAGCAGCAAGAAATTCACGAAAAAGTTCTCGAGCATTTTGAAGAGCTGAAACAACACCTCCGTCAGATCGAAAAGATCGAGCGCGAGTTTAAACTCGATGATGTGCGCTCGACCGTTTGGGTCGTGCGCTCGATTGTTCATGGCCTCACGGCGATCTTCTTGGTCGGCCTTATGGTCGATATCCGCAACGGAGTTTTCAATTCCGCGTGGGCGATTACATCACTGTATCTCGACGGGTTCGCGGCCTGGCTCGTGAACCTGATTCATTTCTAAGCTCCAGGGCAAAGCTCCCAGAGAGACCGCATCGCCACAAAAATATTTTTTTCATGAGACCCTTCCTTAGAAGTTAATTCTTGTGAAAATTCACAACTAGGTTTACTCAATGGGAGTAATGAATATTAGTTCATTATATGTATGGAAGATTAACCAATGGATATAGATCGCATACGCTACTTTCAGGTGTTTTCGCAAACCGGTTCGCTGGTCAAGGCGAGCGAGGTTTTGCACATTTCGCAGCCGGCGCTCTCGAAGGCGCTGAAACTTTTGGAGAGCGAAATGGGATTGAAATTGCTCGAACCCGACGGCCGCGGGCTTCGTCTCAGCGAGATTGGGCGGGCCTTTCAGCGTGAGACCGCGCCTCTGCTCAGCCAGTGGTTATCAGTCGCCGAACGAGTCAAGGGCGCGAATGCCGAGCCCCCGACGCGGATTGGATCTTTCGAAGTGTTTACGACCTATTTTCTGGGCTCCTTGCTCCAACACACCGAACTTTCGAATCTCGAGATCCACGAGTTCGGGCCTGGCAAGCTTGAAGCGGCGCTTCGCGACGATGTGATCGACATTGGCATCACGTACTTGCCGATTCCCACCGCAGGAACGGAATTTGTCGAGGTCACGAAAGTGCGAATGGGCGTGTTCGGGCTCGTGCACAAATTTAAAAACGTAGAGTTCGAGAATTTGCCGTTCGCGATTCCGCTCCAGCCGGCGCAGGGCACGCCTTCGAAGGTCATCGGCCTCGATGGCTGGCCCGATCACCGCTATCACCGTGACATAAGATTTCGCGTGACCATGATGGAGTCGGCGCTCGAGCTTTGCCGGAGCGGCGTCGCAGTGGCCTATTTGCCGGAATTCGTGGTGCATTTACATAACGAACGGCTGAAGCCCGAGAACCGCTTGGCCGAATATCCGTCGCTAATTCCGCAAAAGAGCCGCACGCAGAGCGTTTACCTCGTGCAAAAGCAGCATAGCCCCGAGGCTCAGCTCCATCGGCAGATTGCGAAATGTCTTCGGGGCTTGAAGTAGCGGGCGAGCCGCGCGCTACATCGCCGTTTTGGTTTCGATGGCTCTCTTGCGCACAGCCTGAAGCACGGGGAGGATCTGGCCTCCGTTCAGTTGCCGGCCATTGGCGAAGATTGTCGGCGTGCCTTGCACGTTCACGAGACCGCCTTGCTTCGCCTGCGCACGGACGGCGTCTTGCGACGCCGGATTGTTCATGCACGTCTGCATGCGCTCCCAATTCAGACCGAGAGGCGCCATGATCTGCGCGAGAAGAGGATCGAGTTCCGCCGTGCTCTGTTGGCGAATCGTTTCGTCTTGGTGATCGTAAAGCGCGTGATGGAGTTCCCAGCCTTTACCCTCTTGGTCGGCGCAGAGAACGGCGACTGCCAGGCGGCAAGACAGTCCACTCGAGGCTTCGATTTTTTCATTACAAGCGCCATCGAGCGGGAAGGAGTAAAACTCGAAGCGGACATCCGGGTGCGATTTCACAAACGCATCGAGCGTGTACATCGCGTGGCGGCAGTGGCCGCAGCGGAAGTCGGCGAATTCAACCAAGGTCATGGCGGCATTATCGGCGGCGGGTCCCGACGTAAGAGTCGGTTTCGCCACGAAATTCTGTTTCGGGGACGCCTGCCAGTCCGCAAGCGATTGCGACACCATAGCTTCGACCTGCGCGTCGCCAAGATTCTGCATGAACGTTTGGTGGCCCATGTAGGCGAGGATCGGAATCGCCACAAAGCCCGCCACGACGCCTTTGTTTTCCGGCCAGAGAACCGAGAAGTCCGCGGTCAGATTTGACCAAAAAGGTTCTTTTAACAGGCCCTTGAACGAAAAGAAGACGATGGCGCTCAAAACGTAAACCGAGATGCAGAACAAGCAGTAGCTTTGCATCATAGTGAACGAGATGGTGGCCATCACGACGGAGGCGGCGAAGCAAAGTCCTGCGAGAAGGGCGGTCCAGCGCTTGAGGCGCTCCGGATGATCGCTCCACTCGAGCCAGCTGAAGAGCATCAAGCAAAACAAGGAGACGTTTGCAGCCGCGCCCCAAAGTGCGATCGGCATGCCGAAGATCGAGGCAAAACTAGAGGCGGCGACGGCGTCGCAATCGAACTTAGCGCTCAAATTGCAGACCGAGTTTCCGGTCGCAAAGCCGAACTTGATCGGATAAAAATGCAGGGTCAAGTATACGAACGCGCCGATGGAGGCCAGGCAACCCATAAGGGCTAATTGTATGCGTGTCTTCATAGGTCCCTATTAGAGCCAATTTTGATTGGTGAGGCAACGCTTGATTTCGGGCCCTGCCTTTGTGACCCTGAAGTCAGCAATGATCAATCAACACGAATGGCTGCAAACGCGGAAAAAATTGCTCTCAAGAGTGAAATCGCAAGTCGAAATCCGCTTGGGACCGTTGCCGCCGTCGCTTCGACAATATGCAAAAAATTTGGAGCGCGATTTTAAGGCGGGATGGCGCCCCTCGACCGCCGCGGACCTTGATCGCGCACTGAGCCGAGCCCGGGTCGTTTTAAGCGCGGATTTTCACGCTTATGCTCAGTCGCAGCGCGCCCATATCCGCCTGCTGCGTGACCACGTGGGGGAGAGGCCCGCGGTGTTGGCCCTCGAATGCCTGAATCAAGAAGATGAAAAGGCCGCCGCTGAATTTTTAAGCGGCAACCTGAGCGAGACCCGCTTTCTTGAAGCGGTAGATTGGCAAAAAAACTGGGGCTTTCCCTGGGAGAACTATCGGCCGCTCTTCGAGCTGGCCCGCGACCGGGGTTTTCAGGTGCGCGGCCTCAATCGTCTGCGCGCCGGAAGCCTCGAAAAACGCGACGCCTGGACCGCGCAACGAATTTTGGCCCTTGGCCGCGAATTTCCGGACGCCGTCATCTTTGTCGTGATCGGGGAGTGGCATCTCGCGAGCGAACACATTCCGAAACGCCTGCAGTCCAAACTCCGGGGCACGAACGACATCATGGTCGTCCACCAAGACGTTGAACAGTTGTATTTTAAGCTCGCGCAAAAAGACCGCGAGGGTTCGACGGAAATTTTGAAAGCCTCAAATAACCGGTTTTGCCTTATGGTTTCGCCGCCGTGGATGAAGTGGCAGAGCTATTTAATGTACCTCGAGCAAGCCTACGACCGCGATCTTCAGGAAGATCTGGCTATCGATTATACCGATCATATCGTGTCGCTGATTGAGCTGCTCGAGGCCGATTTAAAAATCCAGACGAAAAAGGCCAATGTGCAGGTGTATTGCGGCAACTCGAAGACTTCGCTGGGCCGCTTGCGTTTGAGTTTGTCTCCGAAGCAAGAGCGCGCGCTCGTTTATCACGTGCAACAAGACCAGAGTTTTTTTATTCCACAAAAAGGTTGGCTGTATTTGTCGCGGCCCACGATTAATCACGCTTCGGGCCTCGCCGGACAGTTCGTGCATGCGCACTTGAGTCGCCGTCAGGGCACTTTATGGAATCTGCCGCAGGACTTTTTACCGTTGATTTGGATTGAGGCCGTCGGCTTTTTCTTCAGCAAATGGATCAATCCCAAACGCAAGGCGGAGAGCCTCGACAGCATCCGCATGCGGCTCGCCGTAGACGACCCGAAAGAGCGTGGCCGCAAGGCTTTGCTGTTGGCACTGGACCATCGCCTGAGCGAGGTTCTCTGGGTCAAGACGGGGCGCATGCGCCGCACGCGCTATAAGCCTCGGGAGTACTCGGCGTATCTCGATGCCGCGCGTATCTTGGGAAGCATGCTCGGGGAGCGGCTCTTCCAAAAAGTCAGGTCCAGGACTATCAGTTTGCCCAAACTCATGTCTTACTTGAAAGTGGCCGTCGACCGTAAGGACTTCGCCAAATTTTATTGGAAACTCATTCGCGAAATCGAGCATGACCAGTCGCTATGAATGAATGGTTTTTTTATCAGGAACGCGGGAAGACCGTCGGTCCATTCAGCGCCGAAGATATTAAGGGCCGGATCAAGGAAGGGAAGATCCGTGTCTTTGATTTGCTATACAAAGATGGCGAGACGGCTTGGCGGATGGCCCTCGAACATCCCTCTCTAAAGGGCGAATTCAAAACGGTCGCCATGGCCACGCTCAAAGACAAACCGTGGGTTTGTCTGCAGAGAAAGACGGCCACCTCGATGGAGTTCATCACCACAGGGCCGTTCACCCAAAACGAGATTACCGAAAAGCTCCAGACCGGAAAGATTTCGTACTCTGACTACGCATGGAAAGACTCTTTGTCGGAATGGAGGCGGATCGGCTCTCTCGAAGAGTTCAATCCGCGCGCCCGCCAGGCGGCGACCGCGCCCGCGCCGGCCCCTGAACCGCCGAAGGCCGAGCTGCTCCGCAACGTTGTCGAACAGCAGCGGCCCGTTTACAAGCCCTATGTTGAAGAGCTTCCGCCCGAAGCCGATAGCGATTTTTTGCCGCCGTCAGGGCCAGCTGTCACGCCGATGGTGGTGGTTGGGCCGCCCCCAGTGATCACGCCGCCGCCGGTTCCAAAGGCCAAGACGACTCCCAAAATCCCTGTCCCCGAGGTCACAAAGACCGATACTAAGATCGACATTGGAAGACCGACTCCGCCGGTTCATGACACGCTACCGATCGATGACGACAAAACGCCGATCATCGCTCCATCGCCCGCAGTGAAAGCCGCGGAAACGGCGAAGATCACCGAGTCGAAAGTCGCCAACACGAATTCGGTTCGCACTAAGGAAGAAAAATCGGGCCGCCACAAAGCCAAAGACCGCGCAAGCGACCGCGATCGGGACCGCGATCGGGACCGCGATCGCGAACTCGAAAAAGAAGACCGCGAGGACGAAGCCGCCGAGAAAAAACGCCCGCTGTTCGACTGGGGTCTTGTCGGAGTGCTTGTGCTAGTGCTGGCCGGGACGGTCTTTATCGTCTCGCGCTACTTCCTCCCGCACACGCCGATCAGTCTTTCAGAAATGAAAAACGACGTGCCCGCAGTGCCGGCGCCGCCGTCCAGTGAAGCGCTCCCTCCGGTGCAAAAGCCGCCGCCGCCCGAGCCGCCGAAGCCTGAAGCCGCGCGCGCCGAGCCTGAACCTGAGCCCGTGCATAAGCGCGAGCCGCCGCCCCCTCCGCATGCACCGACCGAGTTAGTGCTCGCGCCGCACGCGAGCGGTGGCACCGGACAACCCAACATCGAAGTGCGCACCGACGGCACCGCCGAATATCCCGTGTACCTTCAGATCGTCGGCCTACCGGGGCAAGTCAACGAAGGTGGCGCCTACTATCGCTTCATGAAACTCACGCCGAACGGAAAATTTAGGAAAGCGCTCGAGGTCTCCGGTTTTAAACTGCCGCAGGGCAAATTCATCATGCGCGCGGAGACGGGCGATATTAAAAAAGAGAGTAAGTTCACCTGGGGCCTCAACGATCCGAGCTACAAACAAGCGGTTTCGCGCCAGCGCAAAGCATGGGCCTATGCCCTGTGGAAGGAACGCTTGAATCTCTTCCGTATCAGCCAGGCGCTCGAGAAACAGGTCACGGCTGCACTCGTACCTGGCGGTAAGAAGTTTTCCGGCAGGGGTTGGGATTCCCTCGTCGCGCTGAAACGCGGCGAAGGTTCAAAATATCTGATGTTTGAAGATTGGTGGGAGCTACACAACATCGCCAAAGAGGCCAAAACCGGCGTCAGCGGCGGCTTGGCGTCCCGCGCCCAGAAGGAACGCGAGCACTTGGCCACCTTTTCCGTGTGGAAATGACGCACGGTTGGTGATAGAACATTGGGATGCTCGCACAGCTTAAATCTCTTCTCAGTCAGCACTACGCACAGACTCTAAACAAAGACGCTGCGACGTTGCAGCGTTTGATGGAAAGTCCGAAGTCGGGTGGCCACGGCCATGTGGCCCTGCCGGTATTCGCTTGGGCGAAAGAGTTTAAGAAAGCGCCGCCGGTGCTGGCGCAGGAACTTGCCGCTCAATTGTCTTTAAGCAAACCCAAAGGATTGGCGTCGATCGAAGCGGTGAGCGGTTTCGTCAACTTCACGTTCGAGCCGAAATTCGTTCAAGATATGCTCGTCCACGATATTCTCGGTCAAGCCGGCCATGTGGGGTATTCCGATATCGGTAAAGGCAAGAAATTGCTTATCGACTTCTCTTCGCCGAATGTGGCTAAGCCCATGCACATCGGTCACCTGCGCGCGACCGTGATCGGCCAGGCGCTCGTCAATCTCGCTAAGTCCCAAGGCTATGACGTCATCGGTCTGAATCATCTCGGCGATTGGGGCGTGCAATTCGGAAAGTTGGCCTGGGCGTACATGCACTGGGGCAAGGAGTACGACTTCAAAAATCAGCCGTTCGAGTCGCTGTACGCGATCTATGTGCGTTTCCACGAAGAGGCCGAAAAAAATCCGGACCTGGAAGCGGAAGGCTCGAAAGTGTTCAAGCGCCTGGAAGACGGCGACGCTGAGATCAAAAAGCTCTGGGACTATTTTGTCGACATTTCGCTGAAAGACTATCAAAGGATTTGGGACCGCCTGGGCGTGAAGCACGATCTCGTGCGCGGGGAATCGTTTTACAACGACCGCATGAAACCGGTCGAAGAGGACTTACAGAAAAAAGGTTTGCTGGTCGAATCCGATGGCGCCATGGTCGTGCGCCTCGACGAATTCGATATGCCGCCATGTTTGATCCGTAAATCCGATGGCGCTTCGCTTTACGCCACGCGCGACCTTGCCAGCGCGATTTACCGGATGAACGAGCTTAAAGCCGATTTGAACTTGTACGTCGTTGGTGTCGATCAGACTCTACATTTCCGCCAGGTATTCCGCGTTTTGGAAAAAATGGGGTATCCGTGGGTGGATAAATGCCATCACATCGCCTTTGGAATGTACCGGTTCAAAGACGCGCGGATCTCCACGCGCAAAGGCACCGCGATTTTCCTCGAGGATGTGTTAAACAAAGCGAATGAAATCGCGCGTGAAGTGATTCAACAAAAGAATCCCGGTTTGCAAAACGCCGACAAGGTCGCCGAGCAAGTCGGAACGGGCGCGATTATTTTCAACGACTTAATGAACGACCGCGTGAAAAACGTCGATTTCGATTGGGACCGCGCGCTCGACTTCGAGGGTGACAGCGGACCATACGTGCAGTACTGCGGCGTGCGCTGCCAGAGCCTCTTGCGCAAGTACGGCAAAACCGTGACGGGCAAGATCGACATGACGATGGATGCTCCGGAAGAAAAAGAACTTCTGCGCTGTTTGTTGAACTATCAAGACACGCTGAAGAATGCCTTCGAGAGCTTCAAACCGCACTACGTCGCGGGCTATTTGCTCGAGCTCAGCCACCGCTTCAGCCAGTTCTTCACCAAGTGCCGGATCATCGGCGAACCGCCGAACGTCGAGGCGTCGCGCATGACCTTGGTCCAGATGGTGCTCTCGGTTTTGATCGAGGGTTTAAAGACTTTGAGCATTGAGCTGCCTGAAGCTATGTAAATCGCTCAATATTTAAGCGAAAAAAGCCGTTAAAGATTCATGCAGTTGACGGCTTTTCTCTGTGTCATGTTGGTGCTTACCGCAGGATGGATGCGCGTGTACATGGGTGCGCGTGAAATCTTCAATGGCATCAGCGAGTACAAAGAGCAAATCTCCAAGCTTCAGGATCGGAACGAGGAAGAGCATTTGGCCATGTCGCTCGACCGCGAGCAGTTCATGGAGTTTCGCCAGAATGTCGCAACGCTAATGCCCGATGTGCTCAAGCAAAAGGGCATGGGCGAAGCCGGCTATCCCTATCGCAGTCTCGCCAGCACGATTTCACGCACCGATGCCGAGCATGTGCGTTTAGCCCTCGCCAAAACTTTGTTCGAGAGCGGCAAAGAGCATTTCCGCAAAAAGGAATATGCGAAGGCCGTCCGCGTGTTCAAACAAATCATCGAAAAATACGGGTACACGCCGTATGTTCCCGAAAGCTATTTTTTACTGTCCGAGAGTCATTTCCAGATGAGTGAGCTCGAAGAGTGCACGCTCACCGTGCAGACGATGGTGGAACTTTTCCCGCACCATGAGTTGACCGGCTTCGCTCTCATCCGCTTGGGCCGCATTTATGAAATGCAGAACCGCAGCGAAGAGGCCGTCGACATTTATAAAACGGTCTTGCGCTCGTATCCGCAGCGCGATGTAGCCTCCCAAGCTAAGGCCTCTCTGAAGGGCATCGGGCAATGAACTGGCGTAAAATTCTCACGCTAGCGTGCTTGTTCTTTATCGACGTGCATGTGAAAGCCGCGGAAGCTCCTAAGAAAGAGTGCTGGGGGGCCGCCATTCCGTGCGCGGTTCAAGCCGAAGGCGGTGAGAAGCGATTATTGACCGCAAATGATTTAAAGATTTCGCTCGCACCGGCGGCGCTGCTCGAGCAGCGCGATGAAAAGACGATGGAACTTGTCCAAGGCTCATTTTACGTCGAGACCTCGCGGCCCGTCGTGTTCAAAACGCCCTACGGCCGCGTGTGGTGCAATGACGATTGCACGGGACTGTTCGTGCGTACCGACGAGTCATTCAACATTAAAAGTTTACAAGGCCACTGGTTAGTTCAGCGCAATGGCGAAAACACGACGTACCAAGTGCCGACGGCCTTGCAAGTCACGCTTGGTGCGGTCGGGGAAGATGGTCACGCTCTGATGGAATTTCCCCAAAGTCTGCCTTGGCTTTCGACCATAAAGCAGTGGGGGGACCTTTATCCGGGAACGCTGAAGGAACTCAAACCCACTTTGGTCAAGTTCCGCGAAACCTGGAAAGAAGCCGTGGAAAATGTCAGCGAGCTCCAACAGAAAGCGGCTGCCCGTACCATCGCCTCGTATGAGGAAGGGCTAGCCCGTGAAAAGGCCGCCCACGATGCACGCGAGCGCGAAGATGCCCGCCTGCGTGCGCTTTTCCGTGAGAAAAATCCCTGATTTAGTGCTACTCTAAATGAGCATAGATACTCATGGAGGAGCATCATGTCATCAGTCGGAAGTTCCGATTCATCTAACTCTTCGAACTCGTCCTCAAGCCGCCAGGCCGACGATACTATCCGCAAAAATCGCGAGCAGTATCAGCAGAAGCAGGCGGATTTGGTAAAAAAACAAGCCAAAGAGGTTCGCCGCCTTAACGAAGAGCATTACAACGAAGTTGAGCGCATGAAGAAGGCGCATTCCGATCAAATGGAAGACCTTCGCAAGAACACTAATCAGGTGATCAACGAACGCGATCATAAATACAATCAAGATGTCGAGGGATTGCGCGATCTCTACAAAAAGCAAATGCAGTCTCAGGCTGACGATACTCAGCGCAAGGAAGATACTTTGCGCAAAGCAACCACCGGCGACGCCGAGCAGACAAAGGCGAATAACGAAGCCCGCATGACCAAACTCACTCAAGATTACGATCACGGTTTGAAAGAGCGCGAACACACGTACGAGGAGTCGCTGAAGGAGAACCGCGAAGCCCAAGCCAACGCGATTCAGGAGAACCGCGACAAGTTGCAAGGGTCCTTCGATTCGCAATCTAAAGTGATGAAGGATGAGCGCAACGAGCGCGTGGGCAATCTGCAAAAAACCTATGACGATTACCGCCAGAACACGCACGAGCAGCAGCGCTCTCAGGAAACGCGCCATCTCCGCGAACAGCAGCGTTCGAGCGAGAATCTGCTCCGCGCCGTCCGCAAAGAGCGTCAGTCTAAGGCGGATTCAGAAGCGTACCTGCGCGATGGCTTCAAAGAAGGCATTCGCCAAACCCAAGAGCGTTTTGAAAAGCAAGCTGCAAAGGAGCGCGCCGCTCTTGAATTGTCGCGCGATCAAATGAATTCGTCGGTGGGCGACCGCATCGACAATGAAGTGACCCGCTTAAAACGCGATAATCAGGATCTAAAGGACAATAACGTCAGGGCGGATCTTATCAATAAGCAGAAAATGCACCGCGAAGTGGCCGATATTACCGATTCGTACCAAAAGAATATGGATAACTATCGCGAACAGCGCGACCGCGCCGTGGCCGATTCCAATGATCGTACGCACCGGGACGTACAAAAGGTCCGTCACGATCTTGAAAATCAGGCCGTGGAGAATAACCGGTTCTACCGCGAGCAAATGGAAGATCAAAACCGGATCTCAAAGGAAGCCTATGACAATCAAAAAGGCGATTTCGAGGTCCGCGTGTCCCAACAAAAGGAAATGACGGACCGCCGGGTCAAAAATCTCTACGACACCACTGCGGAGGAGAAGTCACGCATGGCCCTCCAGGAGGGCGACAATCACAGAGCTTCGCAGCGTTTGCATCATGATCTGATTAAGAAGGTGCATTCCGACGATGAGGCTGACAAGCAGATCGCCGTGAACACCCTGCAGGATCATATTGAGCGTCAGGAAGCTCAGCATAATGAACGCATGGCTCAAGTGGTTGCCAAATACGAAAAACAGATCCAAACTTTAAAAGATCAGTTGGTGAAGGAAAAGAGACAGAACGACGAAACTCTCAAGCGCACCACTGAAGAGATGCAGCGCCAGCACAAGATTGAAATGGACCAAGTGGCGTTGCAGAACCGCGATCGGTTGCGCAACATGGACGCTCATCACAACGATGAGCTCCGCGAGCTGAATAAGCGCAACGATGCGCGGATCGATCAGGTGATCGCGGAAGTGAAAAAGTCGTAATACATTAAGGATTTGCAGCCAATATGCTTTCAGAACGCCGGGTGAAGATTGTCGCAACTATTGGCCCCTCGACGCAATCCCGCGAAGCCCTGGAGAAGGCCATTCTCTCGGGGATGAATGTCGCCCGCTTGAATTTCTCCCACGGCACGCATGAAGTGCACAAAAGCGTCATCGAAAATATCCGCGATTTGTCGCGCAAGTGGAATGCGCCGGTGGCGATTCTGCAGGATTTGCAGGGTCCGAAGATCCGCGTCGGCCGTTTTGAGGGCGGGTCGATCACGCTTAAAGACGGCGAGATGGTGACCGTCACGGTCGACGAAGTTTTGGGTAAGCCAGGATTGATTCCTTCGGATTTTAAAGCTCTGGCAAGCACCGTGGACATCGGCCAGAAGATTCTCCTGGATGACGGCCTGATTGAGCTCAAAGTCGTCTCGAAATCTGGCAAATCACTCGAGTGCGAAGTGATCTACGGCGGCCTGCTCAAGGACCGCAAGGGCATGAATGCGCCTGGGGCGAGCCTTCCGATCGATGCGATGACACCGAAGGATCTGGCCGACTTACATTTCGGCCTCGAACAAAATGTCGATTATGTTGCGCTTAGTTTCGTGCGCCAAGAGAGCGACATCACGAAGTTGCGCGATTTGATCAATGCCGCGCGGCCGGCGACTAAGATTGTCGCGAAGATCGAGATGCTCGAAGCGTTGCACAATTTGGACGAAATCATCGCCGTAAGTGACGCCATCATGGTGGCGCGTGGCGATTTGGCGATTGAAGTCGGTCAGAGTCAGCTTCCCGGCCATCAAAAGCGTATTATCGGTATGTGCAATGCCGCGAACAAGCCGGTCATTACGGCGACACAAATGCTCGACAGCATGGTCGAAAATCCGCGTCCGACCCGCGCTGAGATCACAGATGTCGCGAACGCGGTGATCGATGGTTCGGATGCCGTGATGCTTTCGGCGGAATCGGCGAGCGGGAAATATCCGTTCAAGTGCATTCAGACGATGCACGAGATTATCTGCGAAGCGGAGAAGACCTCGGATTTGTATTGGGATATTTCTTTGGAAGAAGAATTTCTCGAAGTCCCGGACGCAATTGCCGTGTCGGCGGCATTGACGGCAATGAAAATCAAAGCCAAGGCGATCGTGTGCTTAAGCACGACTGGCAAGACCGCGACAAGGATCGCCGGCTCGCGCCCGCGCGTCCCGATTTTGTCAATTACCCATCACATCGATCCTTTGAACCGGATGGAGCTGGTGTGGGGTATTCAGACGTATAAGATTCATCCGTATCAGAGCAGTGAAGAGGCGCTGACCCAAATCGAAGAGCTGTTGGTGAAAATCGGCCTTGTCGAAAAAGGAGACAAGGTGGTTGTGACGATGGGAACGCCCGTCGCACAGCGTGCAAAAACCAACAGTATCCGTGTGTACACCGTGACACAGGATCCGGGCGACCCGACGCCGGATAAGGACTTGCCGCTCCGCTGCCGCAAAGACCTTCGCCAATTGTTGAAGGGGACTTAATCCTTTTTTGAGACGCTGGTTCAGTGTGAATCGCTTGCTGCGATTTACTGTCAATTCGCGGCCGTGCGCGCGAAAATGATCTTTATGAAAACAACCATTATGATTTTGTCCCTAGTGATGGCTTCAACAGCGTTTGCCGATGGAAACTGCACCAAGACACGTGATCCGGCGTCAGCGCACGCATCGACGGAAATGAGGACGCCTGCGGCTCAGCCGGATGACACCGACGAGAATGTGCAAAGTGGCGTTGATCGCGGTTCGGCTGAGTATCATTTTAAATTCGAGACTCCGGGCGGAATGCGCAAGTAACTCTGCCCGGGAACGCCGACGCCACGAGAAATTGGAATCTACTCGCCGTAATTGCAAGTGCCATCAGGCCAGCACGGCGAGTTGTACGCGCAACCCATATGACAGTACTGCGGCAAGCACTGATTGCTGCCCCAGCAAATGTAGCCATCGGCACATTGATTGGGACCGCCATTCGAATCGCAGGCCGGGTATTGTGTTCTGCTCCAGGCAGCGCCTTGTGCGGCTTGTGCTTCAGCGGCTGCGCGGGCCGCAGCGGGAGCGAGTCCGCTCCAAAGATCCGACATGCCATCGGCGTAGGCGAACGAAGATAACGACATAACGGTGAATACAATGGCCAATAATTTCATGTGGGATCCCCTTTACAAAGAGGACCTGGATACCACTCCGAACCTAGCGCCGACTAGGAACTTTCTTAAGTGTGTAAATGATTTCCCAGTAGGGCAGAACAGACTCCAACTCTTTCAAATTAAACTTCATTGAAAGGTTTCCGCCCTGCTCGGAGGTCTTTTCCTGCACTAATTTTTTCTCGGCGAGAGGGTCGGCTTCATTGACGTTAAACAAGACATTCAGATCTTTCATTGAGTTGTTCTGCATATCGGTTAAATTGACTTTCACGAGCCCCTTGTCATCGGGGGTCAGCTTCTTGCCGTAAAAGACAAGCGCCCGCAGGGTCTGTACCTCTTTATCCTCGACGGTGATCCGCTTGGCTGAATCGGTGAATAAATACTTGTTGTACCAGTCGGTAAAATCGGTCAGCAGCTTATGTTTTAAGATCGTAATCTTCTTCCTGTCCTCGCCGAGATCTTCGACCTTCATGATTTGCAGAGCGCTCAAAACTTCCATAATGCGATCGAGCTTGTTGGTCGGCGCCTGGAAAACCTGAATGCAGTAATTGCGCAAGGTGGGGTAGGGAATTACCAAAAATTCCCCTTCCTTCTCGCCGCATTTAAAACCGATCAAGGAGATGATCGCGCACAGACGAGTAATCATAGGCGGCGGAAACATCTCTTCGTCGCCGGTCGTGGCGGCTTCCAAATTCTTAATGCGGGCATTCGCGTCGCGCAGCTGACCATTCACAGTGCGCACCATGGCCTTTAGCCACTCGGGAAATGTTTTGAACTGGGCGTGCAAGGCGGTGAAGGGGAGTGCGATGACTTCGGTGTCCGCGATGGCCTTCGCGCCGGCGCTGCGGGGTTTATCGTCGAAGAACGCCATTTCGCCGAGCATTTCGCCCGTCTTTTTTTCAGCGAGAATAATCTCGCCGCTACCCTTAGATTTGGTGATGGCTATCCGGCCGGCTTTAATGACATACATTGCATCGGAGGGATCGCCTTCGCGAAATAAAATATCGCCCTTACCGAGCTTTTTCACACCGGACATCTATGAGTACCTCGTGATCCATATTATGACCTGTTTTCTATACAGGTCACAACTCGACCGAGGTCGGTCCCGAGGCCTACGGCCTAGCGTAGTGTCATCTCACGAACGTTGGGATCAATGCGCAGGGGCGCTTCGCTCGCCGACTTCACGTCGTCGACCGAAATTCCAGGAGCGAGTTCCTTCAACAGGAAACCTTCTTTGGTCAGATCCAGCACGGCCATGTCAGTCACGACTCGGTCAAAGCACTTCTGTCCCGTCAGAGGAAGTTTGCACTTTTTCAAAATCTTGCTGTTGCCGGCCTTGTCTCTGTGCTGCATGCACACAATCACACGCTGGGCGCCGGCCACGAGATCCATCGCGCCGCCCATGCCTTTGATCAGTTTTCCGGGAACCATCCAGTTGGCGAGATCGCCTTTTTCATCGACTTCCATCGCGCCGAGAATCGCCAAATTCACATGCCCGCCGCGAATCATCGCGAAAGAATCCGAGGAATTAAAGTACGCAGCGCCGGGAACCACGGTCACGGTCTGCTTACCGGCATTGATCAAATCGGCGTCGACTTCACTTTTCTTCGGGAAGGGGCCGATGCCAAGTAGACCGTTTTCGCTCTGAAGCATCACAAACATGTTGTTGGGAATGTAATTCGCGACGAGGGTCGGAATGCCGATCCCCAAATTGACAACGAAACCGTCTTGCAATTCCTGCGAACACCGTTGAGCCAACTGATCACGATTCAACATAAAGTCCTCTAAGGAGTCAGAGTTAAATTCTCAATCCGCTTTTCGAAACTGGCTTTGTAAATCCGCTGCACGAAAGCGCCCGATAGATGAATTTCATCGGGATCGAGTTCGCCGATTTCGACAAGCTCTTCGACTTCCACCACCGTGATGTTGCCGGCCATTGCCGCCACGGGATTGAAGTTACGCGATGTCTTGCGGAACACGAGATTTCCGAATTTGTCGGCCTTCCACGCCTTGACGAAGGCGAAGTCGGCGCGGATCGACGGCTCCAGAATGTAGCGGCGTCCGTTGAACGTGCGCTCTTCTTTGCCCTTAGCGATATCGGTGCCCACGCCAGCAGGCGTGAAAAAAGCGGGAATCCCCGCGCCACCCGCGCGCAGCTTTTCGGCCAGCGTGCCTTGCGGCGTGAACTCGACTTCAAGCTCACCTTTCAAGAACAAACTCTCGAACAATACGTTTTCACCGACATAGCTCGAGACCATTTTCTTGATTTGGCGTTTCTCCAAAAGCAGGCCGAGGCCGAAACCGTCGACGCCCGCATTGTTCGAAACACAAGTCAGATTTTTTACCCCACTATCGCGCAGGGCGAGAATGCTGTTTTCCGGAAGGCCGCACAGACCGAAGCCGCCAAAGCAGAAGAGCATTCCGTCTTTAACGCCTTCGATGGCCGCTTTCGCGTTAGGGTAAACCTTATTCACACGCGCTCCACGATCAAGGCCACGCCCTCGCCGCCGCCGACGCAGAGAGTAGCGAGACCATAGCGTTTGTTTTCACGTTTCAATCCATGCAGCAAAGTCGTCAAGATGCGCGTGCCGCTCGCGCCAATCGGATGGCCGATCGCGATCGCGCCGCCGAACGGATTCACTTTCGCGTGCGGGATGTTCAGCTCTTTCATGGCCGCCATTGTAACGACAGCGAATGCTTCGTTAATTTCAAACAGATCGATGTCTTCGATTTTCAGTTTTGCACGCTCAAGCGCTTTCTTGATCGCGTTGACCGGAGCGGTCGTGAACCACTTCGGGTCTTGCGCGAATGTGCCGTGAGCCACGACGCGAGCAATAGGCTTGAGGCCCTTATCTTTCACACCTTTTTCGCTCGCCAAAACCAACGCGGCCGCGCCGTCGTTAATTTTCGAGGCGTTAGCGGCAGTGATCGTGCCGTCTTTTTCAAAAGCCGGCCGCAGCTCAGGCATTTTGTCGAATTTCGCCTTGCCCGGCTCTTCGTCGACTTCAAATTTCTGCGTGCCTTTTTTGTCGGCCACTTCGACCGCGCAAATTTCTTCTTTGAAAGCGCCGCTGCTTAATGATTTCTGAGCGCGCTTGTAACTCTCGATCGCGAATTCGTCCTGCGCTTGGCGCGAGAACTTAAACTCCTTCGCGCACAACTCCGCCGCGCTGCCCATGTGAATTTGAGAGTAGGGATCCCACAAGCCGTCTTTGATCATTGAGTCTGTCGCCGAAATGTTACCCATGCGATAGCCCGCACGCGAATTTTCCAGTAAGTGCGGAGCGAGCGTCATGTTCTCTTGACCGCCGGCCACCGCAAAGTCCGTGTATCCCAAGGCGATATTGTCGGCCGCCAGCATCACTGACTTAAGACCGGAACCGCAAACTTTATTGATGGTCATGCACGGAACCGAATCCGGAAGTCCAGCGTAGATTGCGGCTTGGCGCGCGGGCGCCTGGCCCACTCCCGCCGTCAGCACGTTACCCATGATGCATTCCTGAATGTCGCCTGCAGCGACGTGGGCTTCTTTCAATGCGGCGGTGATAGCCGTGGCACCAAGACGAGGGGCCGGGACGCTCGAAAACGAGCCCTGAAAACTGCCGACCGGAGTGCGTTTGGCGCTGACGATATATGCTGTTGCCATTGTGGGATTCTCCTTAAAATGAAGGTCACCAATATTGGGGATCACGGTCTCGACTTGTCAAGATTCTCGTCTTCGCGTGTCATTAGAGAATGGGGAAATTGCTAGTAGTGCCGCTGCTCTATTTTACACTGCCTGCAATCGCGAGTGTCGCCATCGCGCCAGTGACGGCCTCGGCGACCGCCCGAATCTCATCTGAAAAGCCGGCGGAAAAAGCCACGTACCCCGTGCAGAAAATTTCCATAAAAGGCATTACCGACATCAAGATCATCGGCGTCAAAGGCCACTTGAAAATGCGCGGTGTAAAGAATGCCCGCTCCTTGAGCCTTTACGTCAAACATTCTGAAGGCCGCCGCTTCGACGACTGGCATCTTGAGGTTCAGCGCCGCGGTAAAACAATTTGCCTCGAAGTCTTCAATGTCGCCTACGGAAGGCAGTGGCGCCATCTTGTGCGCGAGGAGCTGTGGCCGGAGTTTGACCTCGAACTTGACGGCGCGTCGTTGCCAACGACCGTGGCATGGCGTGAAGGGACTTTGGATTTCAATTCATGGGGCGCGAATCTCGACGTGTCGTTTCTGAAAGGTGCGGCGCACATCGCCGGTGGAACGGGCCGCGTGAATATACAGCCCGTGCAGGCGAACGTAGCCGTGCACGATCACAAGGGACCGGTCACGCTCAAGGGCGATTCCGGCCAAGTCACATTGTCCCGGGATCAAGGCGATCTGGCCGTCAATTGGGTGAGTGGCAAAGTCGCAGTCGAAGGCGGAGCGGGAAGCTTAAAGCTCGAACTCGGGCGGGGTGCGGCGAAGATCCTCAATTTTAATGGCACTGTGCAGGGGCAAGGCGAGCAGGCGTTATGGGATCTCACGGCCAAAGCGCCGGCCGATGTGAACATCACCACTTCGACCGGGCCTGTCGGCATGCATTGGCAAGACGGCGGCGCACATGTGTTTTTAACGTCCACGCATGGTTCGATCGCGTTTCCGTCGAGCCATTTCCTGAAAGCCGTTGATGACTACGAGGGCCGCCGAGTGGTGGAAGGCGTTAAGACGGCGAAGTCCATGGGTCAGGTTTTTATCCGCACCGACAGCGGTCCCATAAGCTGGCGTTAGATCTATCTTTCCCATTGACCGGGTGATCAAAATCAATCACCCTCATCCGACCATGGCCAAAAAAGTTAAAAAAGTAGATAAAGTGAAGAAAAAGCCAGCGGTTAAAGCCGCTAAACCCGCTAAAAAAGTGGCCAAGGCTGCACCGCCCAAAAAAGCGGCAAAGCCCGTCGTCGCGAAGAAAGCGGCCGCTCCAAAGAAGAGCCCGGTACCGGTAAAAGCCGTCGCCCCCAAAAAGGGCGCGGAAAAAGTCGATAAAAAGAAGGCGGGCCTCGCGGCCAAAGCTCCGGCATCGGCGAAGCCGCTACATCCAGCGAAGCCGCTACATCCAGCGAAGCCGCTACAAGTGGCAAAACCGCCCCCTTCCGCCAAGCCCATTCCGGCTGAAAAAGTCGCCAAAAAAGGCAAAGGCAAAGCTGAAGAAGCCGCGCCTGAAGCTCCCGAAACCGAAGCAGCAGCTGCCGGCGAAGAAGAAGAAGGCAGCGACGAAGTCGTACTGACAGACGCCGAAGGCCGCCGCTATTGCCGCGTGAAAGATTGCGATCAATTATCGGCCGTGGACGGCTATTGCCGTTATCACTATTTGCTCTACTGGAAGAAGATTCAGGTGCGGAAGAAAATCCTCACCGAAGGTAAACTCGAACGCTATGTGGAAGAATTGACTTCGCGCTATCCGGATAAATTTTTGGATATGCTCAAAAAAGATCTCCGCAGCGAAAAAGAATTCTTGGCCGCTATTCAAGAACTCGAGATCGACGAGTCGGCGAACGAGAACGAGTTGGAAGACGAAACACAGACGTACATCGACGAAGTGCGCGGCATGGGCGAAACCCCGGCCCGCGAAGACGACGGCGAGTTCTAAAAGGTTCCATCTTCTTTTTTTGCGGCCCTACGCGTCGCTTTCGTTATATATCTTTTTTTTAGATCATAATGATTCGAAACGTTCGACTTGTCGATGACAGGTCGAGCGTCTATGTTCGCCCCCGTTTGTTAACCAAACAAGGGGAGAAACCAAATGAAAAATATCATTTTCACTACAGCACTCGCGATCGCAGCTGCTTTCGGCTCGTTCGCATTTGCTGACGCTCAACCGGGCAACTGCCAATTGAACTTCAACGTTCAAATCAACAGTTTCTTGGTGTTCAGCAATGGCGGCGGTACGGGTGTCGTGACTTGCTGGAACGCCAGCGGCTCGCACACGTCGAATGTGAACATCGACATCGAAGGCATCGGCCTCGGTCTCGGTACGTTCAGCGTGCAGGGTGTGGCCGGCAATCTCGGCATCGTCGATGCTGAAAAGTTAGTTGGTACGTACGCAGTTGTTGAAGCCAACGTCGGTGTCGGCGGCGCAGTCGGCGCTTCGCTCGGCTTCGAAGGCCAACAAAACGGTTTGAGCTTCACGGGCAATGTGGCCGCTGGTCAAGGCATCGGCGTCATGTTGAACGGAACTCAGTGGACGATCAAACTGGCTCAGTAAAGTGCCAGGCTCCAAACCGTGTGCGTAAACGGGGGAACTCTGCTCAAACAGAGTTCCCCTTCCTACTTATTTTTCTATTGTCGTAAGTCCAACCGATTTTCTTCAAATTGGCCGGCAGGGCATGAGTCTCTAAGACCGGATTTGGTGCGCGGTGAAATGGCATCCCCCTTACTTACACTCAAACACTTGTTGAGGAATGACCAATCCGTTGTAGATGACCTTCAGCATCGGCAAACTGAGCGTGAGAGACCCGTGCGAATAGCGTCCCGAGAATTCATAGGCCGATCGCATAGGCTCGCTGACGATCGTCGTCGGTCTCGATTCAAATAAAGCTTCATCCGAACCCTGTGTTCGCAAATAGAATTCAAATGCGCGATTGGAAACTGTGGTTTCGTAGCCGAAAAGATCCGTATCTGATCCGTCGCGGTTGAAATACATTACGGCCTCCGCGGTCGCGGGAACCGGATACGGCGTGGCGCCAAGTTGGTCGAGCTGAAGTTTTACGTCATACGGAAGTTTATCCGCGCCGGCCGCCGGATCTTCAGCCATGGGCTCGGCGGTGACTGTTGCCGTTCCGCCTGCAGACGTACAGTGGAAGACACGAGTGCTTTTTGTCACGGGGATCAGGTCAGCAAGGCCGAAGCAATCGTCGGTCGCATATAAGCACGCATTGATTCTGCGCACCGGTTCACTGTCACCGGCCACCCGACGCAGATCGCGCAAGGTTTTATAAATCGCCTCGTGAGTATACGAAGCGGCGATGACCGTGTTGTTAATCGACTTCGAGAAGATTTCTTCTTTGATACTGAGTTTGTTGATATTCTTGTCGAACCAAAGCATTCCATCAAGTTTGCATCCGGTTTCGTAGTAGACATTTTGCGCGTCACTCGGCGGCTCGATTGAGATTCCTTTTTCCATAGGGTGTTGATTTTGTTTCTGCTGAACAAAGTCCAAATCCTTTTGCACGCGGTCAGCGAAGAGCGGATCGATCTGTCTCAGCTTTACCATCGCCCGGGCGATTTGCGTGGCGACGGGCTCACTGGAATAGGGGACGTGCAATTTGTAGGGACTGTCGGGCTTTTCCCACAGCAGTTTGAGATTGCGTGCTTCCCACAAATCGAGAATTTCGGCACTTTTCACGTGGCCATTGGGAAAGTAGCAGGTCATGGCTCCGCCACCGCCGCCATCGGAGCCGCCATTGGCGAAAGCCGCGTGGAATGGCATCAAGGCCAAGAATAGGCCCAGCACCTTTAGGGTTAGGTTAGTTACGTTCATTTTAAGCTCCAGGGTTGGGTTAAAGTTCAAATCCTGTGCCTTTATAACGTTATGCGTCAACGATCTCTAGATCACAGGTGTAAAAGTGACCTATTCATTTTAACCTCGGGGTTATGGATCGAATCTAACTAGCCGAAATATAAAGTATATGAGCCTATTCAATTTTCAGGATTCCAGGCCGTTTTTAAGGGATTACATCACCAAACTGCCCTCGAAGGGCCGCGGCGAGGTCTCGCGCATCGCGGGCACTCTCGGTGTCAGCACAACGCTTGTCAGCCAAGTGCTTGCGGGCGACAAGTCCTTCACCCTCGAGCAGGCGCAGAGACTGACGATGTATCTCGGCTTGAGTGGCCTCGAGCAAGACTATTTTATTTTGCTCGTGCAGCTCGAGCGCGCAGGGACAGCTGACCTCAAAAAATATTGGCGTGGAAAACTCGATGAGCTGAAGGAGCGGGCGCAAAAGATAGCGAACCGTGTTCGTCCCGATAAGGTTTTGAGCGAGGAAGAGCGCGCCGTATTTTACTCGACGCCCTTGTTCTCCGCGATTCGACTGTACACTACGGTAGGCGATAAGGGTAAAACCCTCGACGAAATCGCCGAGCGCTTCGAGCTCACGCGCGCTCGCGCGGCCGAGCTACTCAAGTTTCTGGCTGAAGCGGGACTCTGCAAGGTGAGCGATGGCCATTACTCCATGGGCGTGCAAAGCACTCACCTCGAGCAAGGTTCACCACACTTGTTAAAACATCACGCGAACTGGCGCGTGCGCGCGATTCATCAGAGCGAACGGTTGAGAGAAGATGAGCTGATGTACACGGCGCCTGTGTCGTTGTCGCGCGAGGATTTCGGAAAATTGCGCGAGGGCATGGTGGGATTTATCAAAGAATTTTTAAAGACCGTGCACGCGTCTCCCGCAGAGGAGATCGCGTGCCTGAATCTGGATTTCTTTTGGATTGATCGTTAGATTAGAACGAGAACGCGGGGTCGAATCCGCAGTTCAGGCGCGCCCAAGCAGCGTAAGCTTCGGTGTCTTGGCAGTACTTCACCATTTCGTCAGACACGATCGGCATACAGTCGACGTTTTTCAAGCACTGATAACCGGCGGCTTGCGGCGGCATTTTCGGCATACGTGCTACGAGGTCATTTTGTTCAGAAGCAAAGGCAAAAAGCGGAGCCGAAACGAGAGCGAGAACGATTAATTTTTTCATGTTCTATCCTTGTGAAATTGAGAGCTTGCGGGTGATTAGCCTTCCCCCGCAGGCCAGTCAAAATCTCAGTGGCGCACTTATAAATCTTTCTTAACCAAGTTGGTTTCGCACTTGGAGACGCGCTTGGCGCGGATAGAAATTGCATTGGGCGCGAGGCGATCCTGAGCTGTCCGTTCTCGCGAGTGACCGCCGTAGAGTTAATGGCCTTCGCCGTCGTCGGGCAAATCCCCATCGTCGTCATCGACCCCAAGCTGCTTTTTAATATCCTCAGGATCAACGCCCTCGTCCTCATCCCAATCGCCGCCGGCCAAGCCTTCCGAACCGGCTTCGCCCAAAATCTTATCCGCTTCCGATTCAAGCTTCGAGTTGACTGTACTGTACTGCACGTAAATTTTGCGCCCTTCGAAGTCGACCTCTTCCCACTTGCGCGGGAAATCGCCGTCGTCTTCCGCGGAAAAGGCCTGTTCAAACAAGGCCGCCGCCGCATCGATAGCCATATGGAGCAGCTTCAAAACGTTATCTTTACTGCGCTTGTATTCGATCGAAATATCCCAATTGATCTGTTTCAAAACCTTCTCTTGGCGGTAACCGACCCGGATTAAGATCTCCTCCGGGAAAATCTTACCGTCCGCCTCGACGACGCCCTTGCCCACTTGTTCCTTGAAGTTTTGCTTAAATACCGAGCGGATCTGCTGAGTTAGTTCCTTAGGAAGATCTGTCCATTTGCGCGAAGAGCTAAGCCGGGGCTGCATACACGTCCTTTGAGGTATAAAATTGACCTTTTTAATCGTATGGCACTATATAGATGACTAATCAACACAAAGAGGCCCATGCAAACGCAGGATTATAACCATATCCATTCCCTTACCCAAATCGGGCAGGGAGATGGTGTGTATATCTCTACCTACGGTTGCCAAATGAACGAAAACGATTCCGAGCGGATGATGAGTCTTCTCGAAATGATGAATTTTCGGGCCGTCACTTCGCCGGATCAGGCGGCGTTGATCATTATCAATTCCTGTTCGATTCGCGAAAAACCGGTGCACAAAGTGCATTCCGAAGTTGGCCGCTACCGCAAAATGAAAGCGGCGAATCCGAATCTCAGAATCGGCGTCACCGGGTGTGTGGCGCAACAAGAAAAAGAAAAGCTCAAAGCCGATATTCCGCTCTTGGATTTCGTCCTCGGTACCGACGCCATTGACCGCTTGCCTGAAATCGTTGCCCGCGTGCGCCAAGGGCAGTCGGCCGTCTCCGCTAAGTTCGAGCATCAACAGCCCTATCACATTGAAACTCTCGTGCGGAATCCCGGAGTTTCGACGTTCGTGAATATCACCAAGGGCTGCGACAACTTCTGCACGTTCTGTGTCGTGCCGTTCACGCGCGGCCGCGAGCGCTCGCGGCCTGCCGCTCACGTGATAGACGATGTGAAAAAGCTTGTCGATCGCGGCGTGAAGGAAGTCACCCTTCTTGGCCAGAATGTGAACTCGTACACTTCCGACTGCGGCGTGAATTTCGGCAACTTGATGAAAAAGCTCGCCTTAGAGACGGGCATCGAGCGCATCCGCTTCACCACCAGCCATCCTAAAGATTTCGACGATGAACTCATCGACATCATGGCCCAGCATCAAGACAAGATCATGGAGTACGTCCACTTGCCTGTTCAATGCGGCAACAGCCAGGTGCTTGAGCGCATGAACCGCGGCTACACGCGCGAAGAGTATATCGCACGCGTCGAGCGCATTTTTAAACGCATGCCTAACGCGGTTTTGTCGACCGACATTATTGTCGGCTTTCCCGGTGAAACGGATGCTCAATTTCAAGACACAATGAGTTTGCTGCGCGAAGTTCCGTATGAAAATATCTTCGCCTTTATGTATAGCCCGCGGCCGATGACAAAGGCTGCGAAATTTACTGATCAAATTCCGGAAGAGATCAAATCCAAACGCTTGAGCGCCATCTTGGGCCTACACCGCGACATCTCTTTCGACCTTGCCAAAAAGTATAACGGACGCACACTTAAAGTACTCGTGGAAAGACACGATAGTGAGACCGGCCGCTTGATGGGCCGCTCTTCGCAGAACAAATCGGTCTATTTCACGGGATCACCCGACATGATCGGCTCGACCCTCGATGTGAGGATAACCGAAGCCGCTCCACTCGTTTTAAAGGGGGAACACATTCAATGAAACGCGTCTTGCAACCTAAGCTGAAACGCGCCGATGAGATGATCGAGCTCGAGCCCTTTGGAGTTACGGGCGGCATGGATAAGGCCCGTCCCGTGATGCTCTTCCGCGAAAAAGGCGGGGAGAGTGTTTTGCCCGTGTGGATGTCGCCGCTCGACGCCGGTATCGCGCTCGCTCAACATAACAACCAATCGGTGGCGAGTTCGCCGCACGATATCGCGCTGCACGCGCTGACGGTTTTAAACGTGCAGCCCGAGAGCTGCACGTTCAGTGAGTTGAGCGGTCATATGCAGTATGCCGATGTGAGATTCACCGGATCCAAAAAATTGAAGAGTGTCCGCGCCCGCGCCGATCACGCGGTTTCGTTTTGCTTGCAATCGAAAGTGCGTTTTTTCTGCACGCGTGAGTATTTAAAGAAATGCCGTGAAGTCGAAGCCGAGCTCCTCGTCGTGAAGAGCAAAGCGGACGTACGGCGCAACCGAAACGCATATTTGAACTGAGGTTTGTAAAGTGATTCTCCCCTTGCTCGGAAAAACTCCACAGATCGGCGAAGGCAGCTATGTGGCGCCGAGCGCCGATTTGATCGGCGACGTGACGATCGGGAAGAATTGCTCGATTTGGTTCAACACCACTTTGCGCGGCGACGTGATGCCGATTGTGATCGGCGATGACACGAATATTCAGGACAACACGGTTCTTCACGGCACCTACAAAAAGTGCGGCGCCGTAATCGGCAATAAAGTGACGGTCGGTCACTCCGTGATTCTTCACGGCTGTAAAGTCGGCGATTTGGTTTTAATCGGCATGGGCTCGGTGATCATGGACCAAGCTGAAATTCCCTCGCGCTCGATCGTGGCGGCCGGATCCCTGGTGACCGAAGACGCTAAGTTTCCCGAAGGCCATTTAATCTTGGGCCGCCCTGCCAAAGCCGTGCGGCCGTTGAATGAAAAAGAGCTCGCATTTTTATCAAAGAGTGCCCAGAACTATATGGACTATATGGAATGGTACAAGGAGTAGAGGATGGAAGATACACAGATCCCAATGGCCTATACGTTTGATGATATCCTTCTGATCCCGCAATACTCGGAGATTGTGCCGACCGATGTGGTGACCGAGAGTTTTTTTGCACGCGACATGAGTTTAAAAATGCCGATCCTCTCCGCGGCGATGGACACGGTTACGGAACACAAAATCGCGCAGATCATGGCGCAAATGGGCGGCCTCGGATTTATCCATAAAAATCTCGATATCGAATCCCAGGCATTTGAAGTCGAACGCGTGAAAAAATATGAGAGTGGAATGATCCTCGAGCCGATCACGCTCGGACCCGACAATAAAGTGTCGGCGGCGCTGGATTTAATGCGAAAATACTCGATCAGCGGCGTGCCGATCACGATCAAAGGCAAACTCGTCGGCATCCTCACTAACCGTGACCTGCGCTTCGAAACGAACGTCGATCAGCCAATCAGCAACTTGATGACCAAGCAAGAGAAGCTAGTCACGGCGGCCGTCGGCACAACTCTCGCGCAGGCGAAGTCGATTCTGCAAAAACACCGAATTGAAAAACTGCCCGTCGTCGACAAAGACGGAATGCTCAAAGGGTTGATCACGATCAAAGATATCGAGAAAGCGCAAAACTTCCCGCAAGCCAACAAGGATAAGCACGGACGCCTTAGCGCCGGTGCCGCTGTGGGTGTTGATGCGACTTCGCGTGAACGCGCGCAGGCTCTTGTCGCCGCAGGCGCCGATGTCTTATGCATCGATACGGCTCATGGCCATTCGAAGAATGTTATTGGCATGGTGGAGTGGGCGTCGAAGAATTTTAAAGACGTCATCATCGTTGCGGGGAACGTCGTCACGGACGATGGAACACAACAATTGATTCAAGCCGGCGCTGACGTCGTTAAGGTCGGCGTGGGACCTGGCTCGATTTGCACGACCCGCATTGTCGCCGGCGTCGGTATGCCGCAACTCTCGGCGATCATCGAGTGCGCGCGCGCGGCCCGCAAAAAGGGCAAAACGATCATCGCTGACGGCGGAATCAAATTCTCCGGTGATATCGCAAAAGGCCTCGCGCTTGGCGCGAACTCCGTCATGATCGGAAATCTTCTCGCCGGTGCCGATGAGAGTCCCGGTGAGACGATCTTGTATCAAGGCCGCACTTACAAAGTGTATCGCGGCATGGGTTCGATGGGAGCTATGCAAAAAGGTTCCAAGGACCGCTATGGCCAAATGGAAGTCAGCGATCACGATAAGTTGGTGCCCGAAGGAATCGAAGGCCGCGTTCCCTATCGCGGATCCGCGCGAGGAATTCTCCATCAACTCGCGGGCGGTCTAAAAAGCGGTATGGGCTACATCGGTGCCCGCAATATCGACGACCTCCAGAAGAAGGCGAAATTCGTACGCGTGACTCCTCAGGGCTTGCGCGAATCGCATGTCCACGACGTCAGTATCACCAAAGAGGCTCCCAACTATCGGCTTGAGTAAAGGCTGTATCGGCTCAAGCCATTGTGCATCGGTTTTTGCGATGGTAAGGGTGCTTTATGGGGGGAACCATGATGCGCGTATTGGCACTTATTAGTTTCATTTTGTTTACATCTGCGTGTGCAAAATCGGATAACGGCGGGCCGTCAGAGCTCGAACAAAAGGCCGCTTCCGGTTGCAAAACCATGACCTTTACGACGTCTCAGCACGTCCTCCGCTATTGCGTCCGCAGCACGGGTCCGGTGAAAAGCCTGATCTATTACTTTCACGGCGCAGGCGGCGATGCCTCCGATATTTATGCCGGCCAGTTCGATGAGCTTTACCAGTCTTTGGCTGCCCATTTCGGAGCTAATGTCCCCGGTGTGGTGAGTGTTTCATTCGGGCAGGTCGAAACAATGCCGATCGAAACGCAAAGTGCCGATCCCGTGTCGGTGGATGAATTGGTAAATGTTGCTATGCCGATTGTCGAAAATGAGCTGGGCTTCGATTCGCAGCACGTGCCTGTCCGCAATTTGATGGGCCTCTCGCTTGGTGGATTCAATGCTTTGAATCTCGCGGGCGAACGCGAGACTTCGTTTAAGTCCGTGTCGGCGCTGTGTCCGGCGCTCATTGATTTCGACCCGTTCGATGCGAAGCAAGTGCAGGGTTATATCACGCGCAATCAGTCCGTCGTGAATCCCGATCTCGTGAATCAAACGATCCAGTTGTTGCAATCGAAATACACGAAAGATTCGATCTGGAATAACAATGACCCGCTCAATAAGATTGAATCGGGGAAGCTCGCGAGCTTGCCTATCTTTATTTCGACCGGTTCTGAAGATGATTACGGATTCTTCGAAGGCGCGAATGCATTTGTGCGTTTGGCGCAGCCATTGAACAAACAGCTCGTGTGGGCTCCGACCACGGGTAAACACTGTTCGTTTGACAACGCCGCTTTAGCCAGTTTTTTGGATAAATACGTTCCGCAGAAGTAGTGCTTCTGCGGGTTAGCCTCGGATGCCGAGGTCGTCTTGGACCAGCAGACGATTGGTGCCGGGGACTTTGTCGTCGCTGTCTTTTTGATCGATCGCCTTTTGAATTTTGAGTTGGGTATCGTTTGACAGGATTGAATCCCGTACATAGGCAATGGCATCGTTGAGGTGCTTTCCGATTCGATTGACCGTCTTTTTGTCACAATCATCGGGCACGGAACTCACAAATTGCGTGAATTTCGCTTGGAGTGACTGCACACATTGGAGGGCGGCTTGCTGGCTGACGGCGTCGTCGGCATTGGCCGCGTGGACATCCTTGATGTTGCCGTTTTCGTCGGCGTGGATGACGAAATTCTTCAGTTCCGTATTGTCTTCGCAATCCTGCTTGGTCATGTGGTCATACATCTGTTGCGTGGATTCGGCGCCGACCTGTGCATTCGCCATTTGCGCGAAACCCCAAATCACACACATCAGGAACACCAAAAAACCCGGTCTGACTTGCATTTTCCCGCTCCCTGTTATGGGTGAGGAATTGCGAACACCGTACCTTCCCGGCACCGTGTATATTGGCGCGGAGGTGTCAGATCCTTGCTTGAGGCTAACAGATAGACGTCTCATTTTGATCCGTCTCGAAACGGCTTGATTTTAATCGGGGCTCCGTCTGAAATAAGACGTGATTAAGCAGCTTTGCGTGGTTTTTTTCATCGCGGTTATGAGCGGGTTTTTGTGGGCGGAAGGCGCGCCGACGGGGTGGAGTTTTCTCGAGCTCGATAAGCTCCATAATTTCGAAACCCACGGCTACAGCTTGAACGAGGTCTTGGGCGGCACATCCTCGATTTCAAAAACGTCCGATCTCTATGCGAAGAATGCGTTTTATAAGTCGTTCGCCGACGCTCTTGGCAAACCCCTGAAGTACGATCCAAAAACCGATCAGCTTCCCGACGTCATTCCTGCGGATTCCGGCGACATTCCCGATATGGTCCGTGAGCTGCGCGGATTTGAGGACAAAGGCGCCCGTTCGGATAAGGACCTGACGAAGGGGTTTAAGATCCGCAAACTGAGCAACAATTCGCAATATCATTACGCGGTTGAGCGGGATGGCGATGAGCCGCGCTACTTCGATGTGCGCTGGCTCAATTCGCCGTTTGCATATTTCAAACTGATTGCGGTTGTGAACCGCATGGACCGGATGGATATCACCAAAGACTCGTGCGGTGAAGTGCGCTTTATCTATCGTCTGAGTTACAAATCGAAAGCCGCCAGCTCGACGCTTCCGTTTTTCATCAATGTGGTGGAACAGTATCCTAAAGAAATATCTTGCGCCAGATTTGCGAAAGCGTGGCTTGGAGACGAATCGGCGCCGTTGAAAGGGCTAGCCTTCCGCCAGCTCGAGGTGAATTTTCAATCGCTGCGCTTTACCAGCGGATACATGCACGATTTCGGCGGCCAGGCCATGTACATGCAGCGGATCTTTCGCAAAACCGGCCAGAAGTTAATCCCAGTGGCTCTTGAAAACACGCCGGATGTCCGTGCGGTAGAAAAAGACCCATCGCTACTCAAACGCTTTGTTGAGTACCTGAAAAGGCCGGAAAATTTGCGCGCGCTCGATGAAGGTACGCTCAATATCAACTTTGATCCGAAGTTTTTGGCCACGCGCTCAGTATCCTGGTCCACGCTTGGCCGTGCTCGGGCCGCAAACCGTCCTTACGCTGAGATCTTTCGCACGCATCCCGGTTTGATAGAGACGATTGATATGTCGGGATTGAAATATATTAAGAGCCGAGCAGCGCTTGTCGAACGCCTCGACAATTTGACCTGCATGGGGTGTCATCAGGCGGGTGGCACCGCAGGTTTTCACATGTTGGGAATGGCCGATCCCGAATTCTCACATCCGTTCAATCGCCAGGAGCAAGTTTTCTCCTCTCATGAGAGCGCGGAAGTTGCGCGGCGGATCGCTTATACCCAGGCGGTTGCGCAGGGAGTGGAACCGAATCATTTTCGCCCGCATTCGACATTTTCTTCGGGAATATGGCAGGCCGGCCAGCCGACGTTTGCTCAATTGCGTACTGGAGAACTTTGTTTCTTACGTGACAAAGATTTTGCCGGCCGTCCGACATGCGCCGGTGAGTGCCGCCCCACGGTCAGCGTTAAGGGCCGCGCCGTTTTACTCGGCGAATGCGTCGAGAAGGAACCGAGCGGGGGACGGGTGTGTTGGGAGGGCGAAATCACTGAGGTGCCGACGCCCGAAAAATTTCCGACGTACAATTTCGCGGCCTTTCAGGACAAATGGAAAATGACGGGGCCGACACTGACGTCTTTTAAGAATTATCAGTGTGTGCTTCCGCAGAGCGGTGCCCCTTTGGGCCGAATGAGCCGCCGCTGCACATTGGCCGAAGAAAATTTCACAGGCGGGATCGAGAAAGGCCCACCGCCGGCGGAGCTGTGCGCGAATCAAGGCGGGCAAGGGTTCGATATGTGCGCCGCCAGCGGCGATTCAGGCGCGTGTTTGGAAACCAAAGTGGCGCGCTCGATGCTCGACATGTGTGATTCGAGTCATCTCTGCCGCGAAGATTACATCTGTCAGCAATTTCCCGATTACTCGAAAATAAAAAAATCCGATTACGTCCGCAAAAAAGACGGAAAGCTCATTAATCTATCGACGCCCGATAAGATCAACTCAGCCGCAATTGACGATCTCCATAAACGCGGCATCGGCTTTTGCGTGCCGACGTATTTTCTATTTAACATGCGTCTCGATGGCCATCCGTCACCCGTGACCGGCAGGCCTCCCGGCCAACCCAAATACGACCGTTCGCAACCGCTGCGGGGCTATCAATGAGTCTGATTTTTTCAATCCTTGTTGTGTTGCATGGTCTAGTTTTAGGCAGCGTATTCGCCGACGATGGATATGCTTTGGACGATGCACACAACCACGACGGCACACACGTTGACGGGCAAGAGAACTGCGGCGGGAACTATATGTTTCCCGGGGACGTCGCGCGTCTCGGTTCGCATTCGTTTTTGATTCTCGGTGAAGACGGCCCCGAACATTTGTTGCTCGATCACCGCTCGGGCACGCCGCCGCATACGTACCAATTTATTTTGCGGGTAAAAGTCACGCCCGCGGCGATGGCCACCTATCATAAGTTGTTGGCGCAGTCGAAAATCGCGCGGCCCGCGGTGACGACGATCTATTTCGACAAAACTGGAAAGCAAGTCGACCGCACGTTCTTCTGTCTGCAAGATTTGCCGAAAATTTTCGGGCCCGGGCAGACAAAGGGCGACGCCTTTGAAAAACTATTTCCGATCCGCGCAACTTGGCAGGTGAATGCGGATTTTGAAGGAGCATTTCCGATTGAGAAGACGATCGTGCCTTCGGAAGATCCGCTGGTCATTAACCGTGCGGACGTTGAGTTGGTAGTCTATCGCTACTTGCCCTCGTATCTTGAGCAGACCGGCTTTCGGAAAATGTTGAAAGAGAAAGGCGCGGCGTTTACCAGCCTTTTGTCAGATGCACCGATCCGGCACGATGAACCCGAATCCACGGCCCGCACCCATAAATCATATGCGGAGACGGTCGTGTCGAACGGCGAATTCTGTTCTGCCGATTACTATTTAAAAAAGGTGCGCCCGCGGAAAACGCGGCATGCGTTTTTGCTTTTGGCTGAAATTGGCAAGAATCGGGTCCTGGCGTCGCACTTGTATGATCAGGCGCCGCAGAATTTCCAGACGCTGATGGAGTTTGAACTTCCGGATGCGGAGATGAAGCTTTTCCGAGAGTCGCGTGCGAAAGGGCCGCCCCTGTTCATACCCGACCAGTTCTATTGTATGGCCGATGCGAAAAAATTGGCGAGGAGCTTGAGGCTCACCGGACCGCTTTATAAAAATCCCGATCTGGTAGAGTTCAATCCGGGCGAGAAAATCGGCGATTTACATCCGCGTAACATAAGCATTCCTGTCAATCGAACCCTCCAAAGTCTCATGAATCCGCAAGCGGTCGCGCGCGACGTGTTCGGATTTGTCGATGTGCGGACACTGAATCCGAACATTCATGTCGACAGCCGGTACGCGAGCGACTGGAATTTTATCGGCCGGCCTATAGACGGGTATCGCGCCGGCCGTTGCTACCTGACCGAGAAAGCGGCGAAGGCGCTGAGTGAAGTGGCGAAAGACGTTTCGAAAGAGGGCTACGAACTTTTGGCCTTCGACTGCTATCGTCCACAGCGCGCGGTGAACGAATTTGTAAAGTGGGTGAGCGCACCCGGCGATGAGAAAATGAAGGCGGTCTTTTATCCAGGTGAAGAAAAACATGAACTGATCAATCGCGGGTACATTGATGCGAAATCCGGACATTCCCGCGGCAGTACGATTGACCTTACTCTTGTCCGAAAGAGTTGGAAACCCGGACGCGAAAAGGTGTCCGATTGCCGGAAGTCGACTGCTGTGAAGCTCGTGTTCCAGCTCGACATGGGCACGACATTTGATTGCTTTAGCGAGAGGGCTTACACCGCAGATCAACAGCAGTCGGTTGAGGCCTTGAAAAACCGGGCCCTGCTTAAGCAGGTGATGGAGCGCCATGGGTTTCGGAATTACCCGAAGGAGTGGTGGCATTTCACTTTAAACGACGAGCCCTACAAGGCTGATTTCTTTGACTTTGAGGTGCAGTGAGCTACCAAAATTGACGCAGCAAGTCCCGCGGCGCCGCGGTTTTAAAAAACCGACCCCCGAAATGGACAGTTTCCGCGCCATTTCGTAGAGTCTTCCGCATGGTAGAAAATGGCGTCGTCATTCTGGATTTCGGGTCCCAGTACACACAATTAATCGCAAGGAGATGCCGGGAGCTCGGGCTCTTTTCCGAGCTTATGGTTTTCGACACACCGGTGGCGGAGATCAAAAAGCGCAAGCCCGTAGCGATCATTCTCAGCGGCGGTCCCAGTTCAGTCGATGAACCGGGTGCTCCGATCCGCAATGTAAAAGAGCTTCTCTCCGTCGCACCTTGTCTCGGGATCTGCTACGGCATGCAGCTCCTCGCCCATGAACTCGGTGGCACAGTCGAGCGCGCGAGCAAGCGCGAATACGGTTTTAACCAGGTGGAATGGAAAGAAAAATTAGGCACTTGGCCGCAATCACAAAAGGTTTGGATGAGCCATGGCGATGTGATCACCAAGGCGCCGCCGCACGCGAAAATTGTCGCCTTCTCGGGCAACAATCATCCAGCGGCGATGACCGGCGAAAACTTTTGGGCCGTGCAGTTCCATCCGGAAGTGGCGCACACCGAAGGCGGCGTCGATTTCTTGAAAGCGTTTCTTTTTGATTTTTGCAAAGCCAAGGTCAATTGGTCGACCGGCGCGATCAAGGATCACTTGCTTCAGGACATCAAAGAGCGCGTCGGCAAGGAAAAGGTTCTCTGCGCCCTCAGCGGCGGCGTGGACTCGACCGTCGTGGCCGTCCTCCTCACGACCGCGCTTGGCAAAGGCCAGGTGAAATGCGTTTTTGTCGACACGGGACTGTTACGTAAGAATGAGTTCGAGAACGTGCTCGCGATGTATAGCGAACTCGGACTCGATGTTCTCGGCTACGACGCGAAGAAAGACTTCCTCTCGCAGCTCGCCGGTGTGGAAGATCCTGAAAGAAAACGCAAGATTATCGGCCATACTTTTATCGAGGTGTTCAAAAAGGCCTTCGCCAAAGTCGGTGAGTGCCAGTGGCTCGCGCAGGGCACTTTGTATCCCGATGTGATCGAGTCGGTCAGTCCGCGCGGCACAAGCGTCACTATCAAGTCCCATCACAACGTGGGCGGCTTACCGAAGGATCTCGGCCTCAAGCTCATCGAGCCGCTCCGTGAGCTGTTCAAAGACGAAGTCCGCCGCATCGGCGCTGAACTCGAAATTCCGAAAAAATTCCTGTGGCGCCATCCGTTTCCGGGCCCCGGTCTCGCGATCCGCCTCATTGGTCCCATCAATGAAGAAGATCTGCACATCATTAAAGAAGTGGATGCGATTTATATCGGAGAGCTCGAGAAACAGGGGCTTTACGACAAGATCTGGCAGGCGTTCTGCGTTCTGCTTCCGGTCAAAACCGTGGGTGTGCAAGGGGACAACCGCACGTACGACAAAGTGATCGCGCTACGAGCTGTTACATCGAGTGACGGCATGACGGCGGATTGGTACCCCTTCGATTCAAAATTTATGGCCCACGTTTCAAACCGCATCACCAACGAAGTTCGCGGAGTGAACCGGGTGGTGTATGATGTGACGTCGAAGCCTCCTGGCACCATTGAGTGGGAGTAAGATGTCCTTTGTCCACCTGCACACGCATTCGCAATTTTCTTTGCTCGAGGCCACGTGCCGTACAAAGAACTTAGCTAAGAAGGCCGCCGAATTCGGCATGCCGGCGCTTGCGCTCACCGACCTTGGCAACATGTTCGGCGCGATCGAGTTCTACTTTGCGTGCAAGGACGCGAACATCAAACCGATCATCGGCCTCGAAGTCTTCATTGCCCCGAAGTCGCGTCTAGTTAAAGGGGAAGATAAAGAAGCCGCGCAAATGCCCACGCGCCGCTTGGTTTTGCTCGCGCAGGATTACACCGGTTATCAGACGCTCTGCCGTCTTTCGACGATCGGGTATCAAGAAGGATTTTACTATCGCCCGCGCGTCGATTACGAAACGCTTGAGAAGCATTCGCAAAATGTGATCGTCTTGAGCGGCGGACTGCCCGGCGATGTGGCATGGACGTTCCTTAACAAAGGTCCTGAAGCCGCGCTCGAGAAAATCAACTACTACAAAAATCTCTACGGCGATCGCTTCTATCTCGAGGTCTGCCGCACAGGCGTGAAGGGTTGGGAAACGGTCATCCCCTTCTTGCAGGAAGCCAGCAAAACGACCGGAGTTCCTCTCGTTGCCGCGAATGACATTCACTACCTCACGCGCGATGAGCAAATGGCCCAAGAGGTCTTGCTCTGCATCGGCAACAACAAATCACTCCAAGACGAGAACCGCTACCGTCTAGGCAGCGATCAGTTTTACTTTAAGAGCGAAGACCAAATGCGCGATCTTTTTCAAGATATGCCCGAGGTCTGCGACCGCACGAGCGAGATTGCCGAGCGCTGCAACTTGAAGTTTCACTTGAAGGACGAAAAGGGCGCGCCGATTTATCACCTGCCGTCGTATCCTACCACGGAAGGCGTTTCGCTCGAGGATGAAATCGCGCGCATAGCCCGGGTGGGTCTCGAAGCGCGTTTTGAAGAGGCCAGTAAGCGCGGTGAAGCGGTTCCTGAAGAAAAAAAGCCCAAGTATCTGGAACGCCTTGAGTATGAACTCAAGATGATCACCAAGATGGGTTTCAACGGCTACTTCCTTATCGTGCAAGATTTTATCGGCTGGGCGAAGCGACACAATATTCCTGTCGGGCCGGGACGGGGCTCCGGAGCCGGATCGCTTGTCGCTTACTCTTTGAAAATTACCGATCTCGATCCGATGCCTTACAACTTGATCTTCGAGCGCTTTCTCAATCCTGAGCGCGTGAGCATGCCCGACTTTGATATCGACTTTTGTCAGGAGCATCGCGGCCGCGTGATCGAATACGTCACGCAAAAGTACGGCCGCGATTCGGTGTCGCAGATCATCACTTACGGACGTCTGCAAACGCGCGCCGCGATTCGTGACGTCGGCCGCGTGATGGGTCTGACATTTTCCGAAGTCGACGTCGTCGCGAAACTCGTTCCCGAAAAACTCGGCATCACTTTGGCGGAGGCGATCGAAACCGAACCGCGTCTACGCGACCTCATGGAGCTCGACCCGAAGGTCAACACCTTGATGGATCTCGCGCAGAAAATCGAAGGTCTAGTCCGCCATGCGGGAATCCACGCCGCCGGTGTGATCATCGCCGACGGCAACATCGGCGACAAAGCGCCGATGTACCGCGGAACCGAAGGCGAGAACGTCGTCCAGTTCGACATGAAGCACGCCGAAAAAATCGGCCTGATCAAGTTCGACTTTCTCGGTTTGAAAACGCTCACGCACATTCAAGAGGCCCTCGACCTCGTCCGCAGGAACCGCGGCAAGTCGTTCACGGTCCAGGACATCTCTTTGTCCGATAAAGGCATTTACGAAATCATGTGCAAGGGCGACACGGCCGGGATTTTCCAGTTCGAGGGTGAAGGCATTACGGATCTCATTCGTAAGTCCAAGCCCAGCTGCTTCGAGGATATCGTCGCCATCAACGCGCTCTATCGCCCGGGCCCGATGGATATGATTCCCGATTATGTTGCACGTAAGCAAGGCGAGCAGAAGATCAACTACTTGTTCCCGCAGCTCGAAGACATTCTCAAAGAGACTTACGGAGTCATGGTCTATCAGGAGCAAGTGCAGCTGGTGGCCGCGAAGATCGCGAACTACACGCTCGGTGAAGCCGACATGCTCCGCCGCGCGATGGGTAAAAAGATCGCCGCCGAGATGGCCGCGCAAAAAAAGCGTTTCCTCGAAGGGGCGCAAGCCAACGGACACGATCCGAAAAAGGCCGAGCAGCTCTTCGACCTCATGGCCGAATTCGCCAACTACGGTTTCAATAAATCGCACGCCGCCGCCTACTGTGTGGTCGCCGCGCACACGGCATGGCTGAAAAATTATTATCCGGTCGAATTCTTCGCCGCGCTCCTCTCGACGGAGATGAGCGACACCGACAAGATCGTCAAATACGTCAAGGATGCGCAGCAGGGGCACAATATCGAAGTCGTCCCGCCGCACATCAATCACAGCGAATATAAATTTGCCGCGCGCGGGGACAAGATTCTCTTCTCACTCGGCGCCATCAAAGGCGTCGGTGAAGGCGCGGTGCAGGCGATCGTTGAAGCGCGCGAGCGTCTTGTTGACAAGAAATTTGAAAACCTCGAGCAGTTCTTCGCCGAAGTGGACACGCGCAAGGTGAACAAGAAAGCCATCGAAGCGCTGATCAAAGCGGGCGCGATGGATGGCTTCGGCTACAACCGCAACGAACTGATGACCGGCTTCGCGCAATTTATCGAACGATCGGAAGGCATTCGCAACGACCGCGAGGCGGGGCAGACGTCGCTCTTCGATCTCGGCGACGAGACCTTGTCGGCCAGCAACCGCGTGCAACTCGAAAAGCTCGAGCCGTGGAGCCGTGCGATGTCGCTCTCGCAGGAAAAAGAAGTCCTCGGCTTTTATCTGACGGATCATCCGCTGCGCGGTCTCGAAACTGTCGGCAAGGTGTGGGGTGCGGTCTCTGTCGGTTCACTCACGAATCTCGAATCAAAATCCAAGACGCATGTCATGGGACTGATTTCGACCATGCGCGAGATCATTACGAAAAAAGGCACGCGTATGGCCTTTGCTCGCGTTGAGGACATGTCGGGCAGTGTGGAGCTGGTAATTTTTCCCGACACGTTCGCGCAGTATGAACGCATTCTAAAATCCGATAGCGCGCTTGTCGTCAGCGGGACGGTCGAAAAAGAAGAAGACCATCCTAAAATCATCGTCGAACAATTGCGCGCGAGCGAAGATCTGTTCAAGCAAATCAAACGCATCACGCTCGATGTGCAGCCGCAGATGGCGGCAAAAATGGCGTTGGTGAAAGAGTGGGCGGATAAATATCCCGGCGATACGGCGTTGAGCCTGCGCTTACACATGCCGGATCTCAAGCAGTCGGTCGAACTTGAGCTCAAAGAACTGCGCGGCGTGAAGCCGTCGGGCGAGGCGCTGGATACTCTATTACGCCTCGAGATTCCGATGGGTTTTGCTTAGGTGTAAAGAAAGCGGCTCGTCTCAGGATGTGTCGCTTATGCCTATTTTGCGAGTGATCCAGCAGCAGGCGCTGTCCCGATCGGTGTTTTGCCTTCGGGGCTGAAAAGCCGCGGGTAAATTATCGTGATGGCTCCAAACACAATCACCATAATGACTGCAATTCGCATGAGAGTTTTGTGACTCAAACGGACCTCTTCGCGTCTCGAGTGTGACATCAGTGCAAAACTCTGGCCCACTAATACTCTCAAACAGGGGGGCAATTATGAAAATGAACGGCAACACGATTCTGATTACAGGTGGAACCAGCGGCATTGGCTTTGAACTCGTCAAGCAACTGATCGCGAACAACACAATCATAGTCACCGGGCGCGATCAAAAGAAACTCGACAAAGCCAAAGCAGCCTTTCCTAAGCTCAACACGATTAAGAGCGACGTCAGCGACTCGAATGCGATCGCGGCACTGTACGATCAAGTCACCAAAAAATTTCCCGAACTCAATGTGGTGATCAATAACGCCGGCATCATGAAGGGCGTTAATCTCCATGACAAAAATATCTCATTGGACGACATCACCGAAGAGATCGAAATCAACCTCAATGGTTGTGTGCGCATGTGCAAACAATTTCTCCCACACTTAAAAACAAAATCCGAAGCGGCGATAGTCAACGTGTCGTCAGGCCTAGCGTTCGTACCGCTCCCCACGTCGCCGGTCTATTGTGCGACCAAGGCCGCTATCCACTCGTTCACGCTGTCTCTCAGAATGCAAATGAAGAACTCGAAGGTGAAAGTGTTCGAGCTCGCCCCGCCGGCCACTCACACGGAACTCCTCGGCAAGTTCGATCCAGAAGATATGAAAGGTGCGTCGATCATGAAAGTCGAAGACATGGTCAAAGTGGCGGTCAAAGGCATGGAAGCGGATCGCTACGAGATTCGTCCCGGTCAAGCGAATCAGCTCAAGATGATGAGCCGGATCGCACCCGACTTTATTCTTAAACAACTCAGCAAACCCGTCGACAAAATGATCCGCGGGCACTAACGAGATTCGTCAGCGGCAGGCTTTGCGGAACTCGTTCTTTAAGTATTCATAATGATCGCTCGTGGCGAAGACGAGGGTACGGTCGCGCTTTGCAAGCAAGTGCTCGATCAAATCCTCGTCGGCATTTTTGATTTTCCCTTTGTCACTGACAAGCGCCTCATCGAGATAGTCACTCACCGGCCCGCGGGCTTTTCTCCAGTAGCCGGCGAGAACCTGCTATTTCACGGCCTCCAAAGATTTGCCGCGAAATTCGCCCCCGCGGATTCTTTCGCGTAAGTGTGCGAAAGTCTCAAGTGACGAAGCCTGGCCGCGCAGGCGGTCGCGCGCGCGTTGATAGGCGTCCGATTCGCGCGTGTCTTCCGTCGGCGGCTTTTCAATACGAGCCTTTTTCTTCGGCGCGAGTTTGGCCGGCGGCTGTTCAGGTTGTGTCGCAAGGGCCTCCTCTGAAAATGTCATTCCCTCAATCTTGGTAAGCCGAAAACTCGCGGGGTCGGCCAATTTGGCGTACATCGGGGCGCCGACGGCAATCAGAATCAAGCGGTCCAAGGTGGAGTCACTGGAGTGTGCGCGCACCTGCGTTTGAAACGCCTGCAAATAGAGATTGTTTGCGAAACGATCAAGGCCGCCGATGTCTTCTGCCGGCCAGTCCACCACCAAGGTCGCCACTTGAACCTTCGTCATGCGGTCATGCAGATAGGCAAGAAGGGCGGCTTGGCCGGCCAAAGCCTCGTGATAGTAATCGAGAAGTTTCACCGCGCGCAGGGACGTCCGCGCTAGATTCGTCTCGTCCTCCGAGAAGAGTTGCGCGATGGGCGCACGCACTTCTGCAGGAACAGTCGGAACCGATACAATTGTAATTACCCCAATGGTCCCCGAATTCACGATGAAAGTGGGCAGCGTTGTGTCCGTGTCGACAGCCTTCAGCACCTGGCAGGGGGCCGCGTAAACAAGGCTACTCAGTAGAAATAAAGCAGAGAAGAGCATTAAAGTTTTAGTAGCAAGGGGTGGGCCTAAACCCTTACACAGGGGCCGGTTTGGCTCCATCTTGGAACTTTTTGACCCAGAGCACCGATCGAGGAATCAAGTAATTAAGACAATATGTAGAGTCTAAGTTACACCACTTGCTTTGGTACAGCACTTGCTCCTATTCCTTTACAGTACTGTAACCGGTGTCATCGGAACACCAGTCAGTAAGGGGTTCTTTTCTCTGGGGAGGGGAAAGCAATGGAAGATACTAAATTAGGTCCACAGGTCGCTCAATTGGCTAACCGTTTGAAAGTCAAACAGACGCGTATTGCTCAAGATTGCGAAATCTCGCGCATCAGCGTGAATCGCTTCTTCCGCGGCCGTAGCGAAATCCGCGCGAGCGATTTGGTAAACGTGCTCAAAGTTCTCGGCATTGATCTCGAGCAAGAGATTGAACGCCGTTTGCGCCCGCCGACCTCTACGTTCTAATCCAGCCGAATTCTTGAGGGGCGCGCTTCGCGCGCCACGGAATATGAGGCGACTACGTCACGGCTCTTGCAGCATACTAGAGCCATGAAGGTTGTTCTCACAGGAGCGACAGGACTCATCGGTCAAGCCTTGAACGCCCGTCTTCAGCAAGAGGGGCACGAGGTCATTGTACTGAAGCGCCCGGAATGGAATGGCGAACGCGATGTTCCGCGTTCGACTGTGTTCGACGGCTGTGAAGCGCTCGTGCATTTGGCTGGCGAAAATGTCGCAGGCAAGCGCTGGACGCGCACGCGCAAAGCGCACTTGATCGACTCTCGCGTGAAGAGCGCGGAGAATCTGCGGCTCGGTCTCGAGCGTGCAGGCGTACGCCTCAAAACTTTTATCTCGGCGTCCGCCGTCGGAATTTACGGCGATCGCGGTGACGAAATTCTTACGGAAAAATCCAGGTCGGCACACGACTTTCTCAGTGACCTCTGTCAGGCGTGGGAAGATGCTGCCGATCAAATTCCTGCAGACCGCATTCTGAAGGCCCGCTTCGGCCTAGTGCTCAGTTCAAACGGCGGATTTTTAGAGCGCGTGGTGCCGATGTTCAAGCGCTTCGGTGCCGGACCCCTGAGCGACGGATGTCACTGGATGCCGTGGGTTCATATCGACGATGCCGTCGAAGTCCTCGTGCGCGCACTAGAAGACTCCCGCATGGTGGGCCCGATCAATATTGTCGCCCCTCATCCCGTGACCAATGCTGAATTCACCGAGGAGCTGCGCTTAGCGCTCGACACGTTTCGCGCGCCGGCTGCGCCAAAACTTTTGCTGAAGTTGATGTTTGGCGAGTTGAGTGAAGCGCTGCTCGCGTCCGAAAGGGTGATCCCCGAAAAACTCGAACACCTCGGCTATCGCTGGAAATTCGCGACGCTCAAAGAGGCGCTCACAAATACTATCCCGGGTTCGACTTCTTAACTTCGGCTTTGCCTTCGTTAATGTCCTGCCAATTGGCAAGATCTAAGGTGGCGAGTTCGAGTAAGCTCGAAAGCGCGTTCTGCGCCTGACCAATCATACGCCCGAGAGCATCGATGCGGTCTTTGTGGCAGTTGGCGCGTGAATGCGTTTCCCCACTGAGCGAGGACAGCATGCGGTGGCTGGTTTCCGCTTTTGCCAACATTTTACGCTCTCGCCGGCGAAGCACATTTAAAATGACGTCGAGAACGTCGGGATTGGCCACGTAGGTTTGGGTACCGCGCGGCGATTTTTCCGCCTCGTGGATCACTTCATATTTAAGGAGGTCATTGAGCGAAAGGCTAATAAGCGCCTTGGAGACTTTAAGGCGCTGCATTAGGCCACCCGCATCAAGTGGGGTTTTAGCCAAGTATATATGCGTCCACAACCGCCCGTGGATACGTTTGAAACCCCAATAGCAAATGAAGTCACCGACTTCATTTGCCAGTTCCTCCAACTCAGGAGGTAACACTTCCAGTTCGCTCATTCTTCACCTGCAACACGGCCAGCTTCAACATCGAATGGTGGAACAACAAAGGTGCTTACTTTTTAAAGATCGAAACTATTTGCTCCGCATCAATTTTTCGCGGAGGAGCTTTTTTTGGCTCTCTAAAATAATCTTCACAACAACTTCAGGGCTCGCTTTATAGAGCGACACCATACGGGCCAACGTTTTCAACGGGGCCACCGAGATTCCACGTTCAATATTCGAGATAAATTGTGGGCTTGTGTAGCCAAGCTTCTGCGAAACGTCAGCCTGGGTCATATTCGCATCTTCGCGAACGTCTTTCAAAAACTGACCTAATTTCTTGCGATCGTATTCCAACATTTTTGATTCCTCTTTCTTCTATTACCTTTGTAAGCCATTTATGGCCCGTGTGGGAACAAAAAATTGCCTGCCCCGTTAGATTTCGCGTACCATCTTCCCATGCGCTTTAAAGTTATCTTGCTAATGATGTGTTTAAGTTTGCTGTCTCCCTTCGTTCAGGCCCGTGAATTAACGGATATGAGCCTGGAAATCACCACCGATAAGAAGGGGCCTGAAGCTAAACAAGACGCATTTGATCAAGCCACCGTCCAAGCCACTCAACGCTTGACAGAGGAGATTTTAGGGACTGAGCGCTCTGGGCATTTATGGGCAACCCTGCAGCCGAAGCTGCTAAAGAATTCAACTCGCTTTGTATTGTTTGTAAAGGGATCTGCACCTATAGAGACACCGACGGGCTCCAAGATCACAGTGACGCTCAAATTGTCGCCGGACAATCTTGAGACTTTGCTCCGCGAGGAGGGGGTTTTGAGTTCGGGCGGGGTTAAGGTTTTACCCCTGGTGGAAGTTATCGATAGCCGTGGTTCTCGCTATGTCTGGTGGACAGGGTCTCTCGACGACGATAAGTCGCTCCCAGCAGAGTTGTTTAAGCGCTTCTACAGCAAGCTTTCGGCAAAATTCAAAGCTAAGAATATTTACGTTCTGGATCCGACAAATTCGAGTTTCCGCATGAGCGTTCCGGCCAGCTACCGGAGCGAAAACCTTCGCCGCGAAGACCAAATCTCGTTTGCGCAATACCTGAGAGCCGATGTGGTGATCAGCGGCAAGATCTTCGTGGGACGCCAGGCTCAAGACAACAACGAGCTGCGGATGACTTATGATCTGCAACTCTGGCAGGCCAAATCGGGCCGCGAAATCGGCGACGTACAGCGCGCCGACCCGCTCTCGAGCGAATCGCCTAAGGTGGTGCAAGCGATGCTTGAGCAAACCGACGGCAAGGTGGTCGAAGAGCTGGGCAACCGCCTGGGTGATACGATCGCGAGCGGCAGTTTGAATTTGAACGTCGTCAAAGTGTCGATCACCGGCAACATGACCTACCGCCAAGAGGCCGAATTGAAGCACCTGTTGGGGCAAGTCCGTGAGATTAAGGTTCTTAGAGAGCGTTTGTTTGAGCCTTCACGCGTGGTCCTCGAGGCCGAGACCCCGAGCACGGGTCCGGAACTCGCTAAGATAATCCAGAAGACCAAATTTCCGCAATATGCGATTGCCGTCGACGGAAGCCAGGACGACAGTCTGGCTTTGAGCGTGCGGCCGCTGGCCTCGTCCTCGGCCCAATAGTTCTTCGCTCCAAAAACGACTACAATAATCACTATGAAAACATGGGGAAAACTTTCGTTTTTGGTCCTGCTTTTAGGCTCCGTTTCCTGCAGTTCGCTTTCGGGAAAACACGCAAAGCAGCCGCCACCCATTGATACCCGCGACGTGAGCCCCACCGCTCGCGGCGAAGACGAGGCTCCGCGCCACCGCATTTTGATTTTGCCGTTCTTGGATGAGCGCCCCGATCATTCGCAGGCGATGACGGACGTGGCCCGCACGGCTGTCGTGCATGAGTTACTGCGGACGCGCGCGTTTGTGGTCGTGCAGCCGGACGATTTTCCGCAAGATCCCAAAAAGTTTCTGACCGAAGATAATGAATACGATCTCGCGCAAGTTTCAAAACAAGCCGCCGCTATCGGAGTTGCCGCGGTGATTGAAGGAAAAGTGTTGAGCATTAAAGCGAAGCGCATCGGCGATTCGATCGGCCTAGTGCGGACGACGAAGGCGGAAGTGTCGACGCAAGTTAGGGTGCGCGTTTATGCCGGCAAGAGCGGGAAAGAGATATTGAACGAAGTCCGCTCGGCGGACACGGACGCGTCTACCACTCGCGTGGGCGAGCGCGGAGATTTAACCGCGTCGCTGTCGGAGGATCCGGAATTGGTCAAATCCGCCATCCGGAAGGCGTTCCAAGGTTCGATTCCGGGGATCATCCGCGCGGTTGAAAAGCTGGGTTGGGAAGGCCGCGTGGCCATGGTGTCCGGGGAGCGTGTGTTTGTTAATGCAGGGCGTCTGTCCGGCCTTCAGGTGGGAGACATCCTAAAGGTTACCGAAGAAGGCGATGACGTCTATGATCCGGAAACCGGACGGTTTATTGGGACTGCGCCCGGCCGCTTAAAGGGCACGATTGAGGTGGTTTCTTACTTCGGCAAAGACGGCACGATCGCCGTAATTCACTCTGGTTCGGGCTTCCAGGAAAACGATCGAGTTGAGTTGTACTAGTCGGTTTTCCGTTGCCGTATCGGTGGCCGTTTGGCGTTTCCGTTTGGTTTTTCTGTTTGTCAGTTGTAGTTGTCCTCTGTGGACTGCCGTTACCTAGGTCTCATACCATATAGTCACGCATTAACAGTGCAGGCCGATATTCTGGCTACCGTCCACGCTGCGGCTTCGCCCGGCGTTGTGTTGGGCTTTGAAGCTTTGCGGGTAGTGACTCTCGGAGTGCGCGCGGCGGGCGCCGACTTGGTGGTCTCGCGCTCCGCGCTCGAGAGCCGAGGGTTTGCGGTTGTGGATGTCGATCGAGGCGGTCAGGCCACGCTTCATAATCCCGGGCAGCTTGTGATCTTTCCGGTGTGGGAAATGCGCGCGATCGGGGCTCGCGCCTGGGTAGAAGGCTTAGCCGAAATCACTCGGCAGTGCCTCTTGGAATTTGGCGTAGAGGCCCATTGGAAGGACGCCTATCCCGGCTTGCACACCTCTCGGGGCAAGATCATGGCTTGCGGCGTTCGCCTGAAGCGTGGCGTGAGCACACATGGCATTGCCCTGAATGTAAGCAATGACCTGAATGAATTCTCGCTGATCCGCGCCTGCGGCGTTCAGAATGCGCCTATTGATAAGCTGGGGGATGGCCGCAATCTCCGCGAAGTTTTTGACGTTTGGTGCAATAAATTTCGCGCTCACTGGGGTTGACAACCCCGGCGATCTCGCGGAATTTAGACGCTCTTTTTGAAGTGCGCTCCTAGCTCAGTTGGTTAGAGTACTACCTTGACATGGTAGGGGTCACTGGTTCAAATCCAGTGGGGCGCACCATTTTTGCTACTTCTAGCACTTCATGCGTCTTTTCGTTCCCACGGTACAAATACGACTCATTTTTCTGGCGCTGACATGATGAAGACCAACGATTCGATCCAGGATAGAATTAGACAAAAGATATTTAGAGAACGGCCTTACTCAATATTCGTTGAAAGGGCGACAGACAAGTCCCTGGTCTGGCAGAAAACGTCCGCGCCGGAATTGATCGAAGATTAAAATTTGTTTTCAAATCAGTTCCATGCGGAAAACTATCGGAATATGTCACAGATGTCGTAACGTCTGACGACAATGGCGTTGCAGTCGTGGGCAATAATTCTAGCAATAGTTTCTGCCTTGTCATCATTGCGCGCACGCTTTAGTTGCGGCGCGCAACCGGCCATGTTTGGCAATAGTCGTTTGTCAATAGTCGCATAGCTCTCATAACCAAAATAAATTTGACGGAATTGTAGATATACGAAAGCATCTTTAGACATCCTGAAAATACTAAGGGGGGAATTTTTGTGGATATGAATACTGTGGCGGCCACTAAGCCGATGTTTTTAGTGTCCGCTTTCGAAGGTGGCGGAATTTTCATGTACTTCATCGCAGCCTTCTTCTTGCTGACGGTGGTACTCATCACTGAGCGCTATATCTTCTTCGCGCTGAAAGTGAAAAAAGGCCCGAAAGAGTTCCGCAAAAATTTGCTCGCGAATATTCTTCGCGGTGAATACCGCAACGCTGAGACGTATGCGAAATCGTTTGCGGCGACCAGCATTGGCAAAATCTCCGCCATCGGCTGCGCGCTCCGTGCGAACGGCGCCGGCGACGAAGAGATTCAAGCCCGCATGGATGAAAAACTGGCAACTGAAATTTCGAGCATAGACCGCCGCACCGGCTTCTTGGCCATGTTCGGAAACGTGTCGACGCTTCTCGGACTTCTTGGAACAATCGTAGGTATGATCCACTCGTTCGGCGCTGTCGCTAATGCGAACCCCGCCGACCGCGCGATGATGCTCTCTAAAGGTATCTCGGAAGCCATGAACTGTACCGCTTTCGGTCTGATCACGGCGATTCCGGCGTTGATCGCTTTCGCATACTTCCAAAACAAGACGGATAAGATCGTGACCGGTATTACCGAAGACACGACCGAGATCTATCACGACCTCGTGTTCTTGTCGGAAGGCGAAAGCCAGTTGAAACGCAGCCTAAAAGGCAATGCAGCACGCGCAAACGTCGTTTCTGAGCCGATGCTGGAAGCCTAACTATGGCTAGCGTCGGCGCTCAACCTACCAAAGGCAGGCGCAAAAGCCTGGATGCGGAACTGAATCTGGTTCCTTTCATCGACTTGTTGTCGATGTGCATCTGCTTTTTGCTGATGACTGCCGTATGGATGGAAATTGGTGGCGTCAATGTGAAACAGTTGGTTGGGACGGAAGCCCCCGCCCAGGTCTCCAACACCTATGAACTTGACGTAAAATATGTGACTCCACAAGCGCTTGAAGTGAATTTGAAACGCACGGGTGCAAAAAACCAGGTCTTTAAAATTAACGGCGCCACGAACGAGGCGCGCATGCAGCAGCTCCGCGATGACCTCAAGGGTTTCCTTGCGTCATTGAAGTTGCCGGCAGCGCAGGACCTCCGCGCACAAATGGGCCAGGTGATTACGACCGGACGAGTGACGACTAAAGCGGGCGTCACCTACGGCGAAGTCATTACCGTGATGGACACTCTTCGCGATGTGGGAATTGTGAGTTTGGGACTAGTCCCTGTGAGGGAATAAAATGGCTCAATTAGGTTCTCAGCAATTAACCGTCGGAACGTTTCAGAAACATTTGTTGAAACGTAAACAAAAGAAGGCCGGTAAGCGACGTATGATGCTCGCCGGACTCACTTTGACCTCGATGGTCGATATGTTCAGTCTTCTCGTGATCTTCCTGCTGCAGACGTTTTCGACTTCGCCGGAGCTTGTGATGGTCACGAAAGGCGTGACTTTACCAGCTGCGATTTCGGCGAAGGAGCTCGAAGATTCGCCGGTCATGGCGATTTCGAGCGACGAAGTCTTCGTCGATCAAAAGCTGATCGGCAAGACCGATGCGCTTTTGAAGGATCCGTCGCCGCTTATGAGTAAGCTCGAAGAGCTGCGCGTGCAGTGGCAGAAGGCACACCCGAATCAGAAGTTTAATGGAATCATCAGCCTCCAGGCGGACAAGAATCTGCCGAGTACGACGGTTTCCATGTTTATGGGAATGCTTCCCACACAAACTTACGCCACCGTGCAACTCGCGGTGATCTCAAGAGGCGGAACATGAAGTTCGCAGTGATTTTTGCCCTTTTGTTGGGCAGCTCGGCGTTTGCAGCCGGCGGTCCCAACCAAGGTTATATTCGCGACATTGAAGGACTGTTGAATTCCGTCGAGAGCCGCGATCCGAGCCGCCCGCAGCTGACCTTGAAGTTGGCGGATGCGATCTTTAACGATTCTCTGACTTTGGCGGGTCTTCCGACCCCGACCGACAAAGAAAAGCAGACAATGAATTCCGAGCGCAGGCGCGCGGTTCAGCTCTATCAAGACTCGCTTGCGGGCTTGAAGGGCATGTTTCCCAAGCCCGAAGGTGCAGCGAAGAGCAAAATCGAATTTCAGTTGGCCCGTATATATAGTGATCTCGGCGATATGGCTTCGGCCGAGAAGCTATGGAAGGACCTGGCCGCACAAGAGGTTTTACCGGATGTGCAGCGCGAGTCGCTTCTCCGCTTGGCTGAGGTTTTAGAAAATCAGGGCGGCAAGGCCGATTTGAAGACCGCTGAGAGCTATTATAAGAAAGCGATCGAATTATGTTCCGGCCAGGACGTGTGTTCGTATTCGCACTACCGCTTGTCTTGGGTCTATTCCCGCCAAGAACGTTTGAAAGAGGCGATTGCCGAAATTAACCTCTCGCTCTTTGATTCGAAGGGCCAAGTGCGTGAAGAGGCCTTGCGCGACATGACGGCTTTCATGGGCAGCGTTCCCGATAACGGTCAAGAGTCGCTGTCGGAAATGGAAAAGTTGTCGGCGAAGCTCAAGCGCCCGCATTTGATTCAAGATCTCGCGGATGCGTATTTCGCGCACGGCAACCGCAAAGCCGGCGTGTATGTTCTCGATGCGGTCAACCGCAAGAATCCGACGCTCAAAGGCTATGTGCGTTTGATGGAAGAGGATTACGGATTCCGCGATTGGACGAAGTTCGACACCGGGCTTGATGGCGCCATGGAAGCCCATGCGAAGGGCGAAAAGGGCGATGCCGATACCGAAAAAATTCTGCGCCGTTTGACGGTTCAATTGGACGGTGAGCGCGTGACTCAGCCGAAGAGCGCTGAGGAATTTAAACGCTCAGTTATGCTCTATCTCTCGCTTTACCCCGAGAGCAAAGAGCGCATTCATATGATCGATGGCTGGCTTGCCGCTGAAAAAGACGAAAGCGCTAAGATCAAGCAATTGCAGACATGGATTGCGGAAGAAGATGCCGCTAAGCGCACGACCGAGGTCATTCGGTTGCGTAAAATCCGCGCGTCGATCGCACAGAAGACCAAAGACTATGCGATTGTCGCGGAAGAGATGTCGGCCCTAAAGGGCACGGCTGGCAATGCTTCCGAAAAACGCGAAGATATTTACCAGTTGGCGTACGCCAATTATCAAAACAAGAAGTATGACGAGGCTTTGCCGAAGTTTGTTGAACTGGCGCGTATTCCCGCCGGCAACACGACGCCCGACAAATGGGCCACTTTGTCGCAAAACTTGGCGCTCGATATCTTAGCGCAAAAGAAAGACTACAAAGGCATTCTCACTCAAGCGCAGTCTTGGACCAAAGATCCACGGTTTGAAGGCTGGGTGAAGAACGTCAGGGAAAACAACGCGGAAGTCGCCAACGTGAAAACCGTCGCGGTCTCGGCCCGGTTCGAGTACGCCACGTCGCTTGGCAATACTCCCGAAGCTTTGACGATCTTCAACGAAGATTGCATGAACAACGTGCTTTTGCCGAAAAGCTGCGCGAACGCGCAAGTGTTGGCGGTGAAGCTCGGCGATCAGAAGGCCCTTCTCGCTATATTGGAAAAGCTCGGCAAAAAAGACGAGTTGGCAAACGAGCTGGAAGCTTCGGCTGAATTCACTGAAGCCGCGCAGATGTTCGAGAAAAAGTTAAAGGAAAAGCCCGCGGCCACGCGCGACTACTTGAAGGTTTCCCTGCTCTATGAACTGGGCGGCGGCAAGGTCAATCGCGACCGCATCCTCCACGATATGCTCGCCAGATTGGCCAAGGAAAAGTCGCTGGGCGCGGAAGAGGATTTGATCCTTCAGACGATTAAAGACGCCGACCTAATTAATGTCGCGGTCTTGAAGCTTCCATGGAAGACGGAAAATCGTGAGTATCTCACGGATTATGTTGCGAGCCATGGCAAGATGACGCCCGAAATTCATGCTCAGCTTATTAAATCCTGTAAGGACACAGGGGCCGCATGGGAAGCGGCCGCCTTGGGCGAGTTGAAGTCCCTCGACCAAAAACAGAGTAAGATGCACTTCGCCGGTGCCGGCAGCAAACGTAAATTTGAAGCCCGCGTCGCGGCCCTCAAAGTTTTGCAGGAAAAGGGCAACTGCTACCTGCAGAGCACGACCGCCGAACAGCGTGCGGTGTTCGCGGCCCTCTTGGCTAACAGTGAATTGGCGCTCGCGGAAGAAATCAAAGCGTCTCCCATTCCCAAAGATGTCGACGAAGACGGACGCGCAAGTTTGCAAAAAGCACTGGTCGAAATGGCCCAGCCGTTTCAAGACAAAGGCGACGAGTTGAACAAACTCGCGGCCGCGCAACTTGAAAAGGCCAAGACGCAAACTTCGCCGCACCAAGCTTTGGCCGCCTCTGTTCAATCTGCCGACCAATCTGTCCAGAAAGCCGCGATCGCAGAACTGCACAAGAATCCGAATCAGCGCGAGTCGCTGACGCAACTGAAGTCTTATTATGAGGCCAGCGGCAATCCGCGGTTGGCGGCATACTTTCAAGGTCGTCTCCTACAATTAGGAGAGGAGGTCAAACAATGAGCGCACGTTTACTTTTGACTCTAACGTTGTTGATTGGTGCCACGGCCCTTGCTTCCACG
>Ga0265338_10000560_pt1 | contig 65231 bp, 56 predicted proteins | sample 42126metaG_FD_193579 | JGI IMG/M metagenome (GOLD analysis project Ga0265338, IMG submission 193579) | Rhizosphere microbial communities from Carex aquatilis grown in University of Washington, Seatle, WA, United States - 4-21-26 metaG | ecosystem: Host-associated > Plants > Roots > Rhizosphere...
GGTCTGAAAATTGCCGAGGGCCGCACGCTCAAAGGGCACAAGATCGGCCTGACGTCGCGCGCGATGCAGCTCTCCTCGCAAATCGACGAGCCCGATTTTGGCGCCCTGCTCGACGATATGTTTTTTGCCGACGGCAGCGAGATTTCGACCGATCGGTTTATCGTGCCGCGCATCGAAGTAGAATTGGCTTTCGTGCTGGGCCGCCCGTTGCGCGGGCCGGGCGTAACGCTGTTCGACGTGTACTCCGCCGTCGATTACGTGATTCCCGCGCTCGAACTGATCGACGCCCGTTCGCATCAACTCGACCCCGCCACGCAACGTCCGCGCAAGGTGTTCGACACCATCGCCGACAATGCCGCCAACGCCGGCGTGGTGCTGGGCAGCCGCCCGGTCAAAATGCAGGAGTTCGATCTGCGCTGGGTGTCGGCGCTACTGTCGCGCAATGGCGTGATCGAGGAAACAGGCGTGGCCGCCGGCGTGCTCAACCACCCCGCCAACGGCGTGGTCTGGCTGGCCAACAAAGTGGGCCCGCTCGGCGTCACACTTGAACCCGGCCAGGTGATACTGGGTGGCTCCTTCACGCGGCCGGTGCAGGCACGTCGCGGGGACACCTTCCACGCCGACTATGGGCCTTTGGGCAGTATCGCTTGCTATTTTGCTTAACGGCGGCGACCGTTTTATTGCTTAACGGCGGCGACCGTTTTATTGCTCAACGGCGGCGACCGTTTTCATTCCTTCACGGCGGCGCAATCAAACCACAAACCGGGAGTTTCCAAAATGACTACCTCAATCACAAATGCGTTCAAGGCGGAGCTCGCCCGCGGTGCGCAACAGATCGGCTGCTGGCTCGGCCTGGCCAGCCCCTATACCGCCGAAATCATGGCCGGTGCGGGTTTCGACTGGCTGCTCATAGACGGCGAACACGCGCCCAATTCCGTACCGAGCATTCTCGCCCAACTGCAGGTGCTGGCGGCCTATCCGGTGCATGCAGTAGTGCGCCCTTCGGTCAACGACCCCGTGCAGATCAAGCAATTGCTCGATCTCGGCGCCCAGACCTTGTTGATCCCGATGGTTGAGACCGCCGAGCAGGCGCGCCAGGCGGTCGCCGCCGTGCGCTATCCGCCGCACGGCATACGCGGCGTGGGCAGTGCATTGGCGCGCGCCTCGCGCTGGAGCCGGCATGCCGACTACCTGCAGCAATCGGATCGCGAGATGTGCGTGCTTGTACAATTGGAGTCGGCGCGCGGCCTGCAGGAGCTCGATCAGATCCTCGCGGTCGAAGGCGTCGACGGCGTGTTTATCGGTCCGGCCGATTTGAGCGCGGCGCTCGGACACTTGGGCAACCCCGGGCACCCCGACGTGCAACACGCCATCGACGAAGCGATTGTCCGCATCGTTACGTCCGGCAAGGCTGCTGGCATACTAACAGGCAGCCGCGATCAGGCGCATCACTACCTGACGCTGGGCGCGCGCTTTGTTGCGGTCGGAGTCGACGCGACCTTGCTGGCGCGCAGCGCCGAAGCACTGGCGCAGCAGTTCAAGCAAGTCTCGACGCCTGCACCCAAGCCCGGCGGCGTTTATTGATTTTTTTATTAACTTGCTAGACTAGCGAGCCGCTCGCTGCCGAGGGCAGTCGTCCACCAGGAAAACCGATCTGTGCCATCGAAGTTTCAACACCGTAACCTGCCGCATTTATTGCTGATTGCACGAGAAACACTGCTGGATCAGTTCCGGCCCATCCTGCGTGCACGCGGCCTGACCGAACAACAATGGCGCATCATCCGCGTGCTCAGCGACGGTGGCCCCCTGCCGCTCAAAGATATCGTCACCCACTGCCAGATATTCGGCTCCAGCCTCACCGGCATCATCAATCGCATGGAAGCGCAGGAGTTTGTCGCGCGGGTTCAGCACCCGGAAGACGGTCGCGTCACGCTGATCAGCCTGACGCCGAAAGCGCGCCGGCTGGTCAAGCAGATGCAGCCGCTGATCGATGAGGCCTACACGAACATCGAGGCGCAGTTGGGAGAAAAGCGCCTGCATGCGCTAATCGAATTACTCGACGAAACGCTGAACCGGTTCGAAGGCCGGGTCGAAGCCCGGGTTGAACGCGCTACGCGGGTCAACGAAGACTAACGCCCAGCCCTGTGTGCTCAAGCGTCGTCGCCATCGTTGCGTAACGCTGTAATCAAGGTATCGAGCGCACCGAGCAACGCTTGCGACTGGGCCGGATCGAGCAGCGCGAGAAATGCCGCGTTGCGCTGCTGCGAAATCTTGAGCGCCTTCCGATATAAGGTCTGCCCCTCGGCGGTCAGCCGAATTTCCACGCCGCGCGCATCGCGTTCATTGGTGGTCTTGGCCAGCAGATCGCGACGCACCAGCGCGTCGGTGGCGCGGCTCGCCTGACTGCGGTCCAGGTTCGACTTCTGTCCCAGCTCGGAAACCGACAGATTACCGAACGCGCCCACGCACAGAATCACGCGCGCTTCCGGCAAGCTCAGGCCGGTCTGCCGTAAAAACTCGTCGTGAATGATTTTGTCGGTCAGTTTCTTGACGACATGCAGCCGATACGTCAGCAGCTCCTCGATATGCCCTGGCAGCGCAGATTTAGATGACATCGTGGCGGTTCTTTAAATTTCGGCAGAACCGCGATTTTAGCCTGCTCCAGGCCTGGCTTGCGCGAGTTCGTCGCGGGTTCGTCGCGGGTTCGTTATTAAACAGGTGGACGGCCGGGTAGCGGCCGGGCTCCGGCGGTGAGGCCGTGCGGCTTGCGACGCGCCGCCTTCAAGGCGTGCGTAAGGCTCGCAACCGTGAGCAGTGCGGCCAGTCCTACCGCATCGCTGGCCAGACCGGCGCCATAGGCGCTCCAGCTCGCGGCCCGCAAGCCCAGGCATTGCAAGACGGTGTCGAGCACCACGGAAACCACCGCCCCGGCGATAAAGCACACCAAGCCCTGCCGACCCACCCTGACCACTTGCGGCAATGCCTTTGCAACCTTTCCGAGCCACCCTGCCCGAACGGTCAACGCCACCAGCCAGGCCACCGAACCGAAGCTCACGACGCGCAGCGCGGCCAGATTCTGTTTCCAGTGTCCGGGGTCCGGCTGAGTCTGCAACACCAGCTTGCAAAACGCAAAGGTCAGGAAGAGCACCACAGCTAGCTTCGTCAGCCGTACGCCCGTCTTCGAAACGTAAAACTCGCGCGGCACCGGATGCAGACGGCACAACATGCCGAACACAAACATCAATTGCCAGGCAAACGGGTTAAAGCCCCAGCCGCCCGGATCGGCGCTCGGTAACAGGTGCGCGGCGAGCGGCTGCGAGCACACCCAGATCCCGAGGCTGACCAATAACGCGCCGGCGGCGGTATTGCGGGCGAACGGCACGGTCAGCGGCGCGGCCAGCGCGAATATCGCGTACATCGGCAATACCGATGCCAGATACGGCTGGCTACGCATACTCACGATGTCGAACACGGTACGCACGGGCCGTTGCAGCCACAGCTGCGCGTCGGTATAAGGCAGCGAGGTCGGATGCACCTGCAAAATCAACATCGCCAGGCCGCACATCAGCATCAAAGCCGCGGTCAGCAGGTAAGCCCGATAGATTTCCCAGGCGCGCTTGAGAAAGCGGCGGGTTGCGCCCCCCGGCACGCCACGCTCGTCGATAGAAACATACGCCGCCGCGGTCGCGTAGCCGCCGAGAAATACGAACACTTCGGCCGCGTCGCAGTACGCATACTCGTGCAGCATGAAGCGGGACAGAACGCTGCCCGAGACATGATCGAGCATGATCACGAGCAGAACCAGCCCACGCAGGAAATCGACCTCGACCGAACGCTGCGGTGCTGGATTCATTGGCGTCATTCTCCGTAGGGTGAACGTAATGCCGCGCGAAAACCGGCTTCCAATATTCGCGTTTTGCTGCTGATCGGCCTAAATCAATTTGTACCTTAGCTCGCCAAAAAATTCCTGGCCCCGTTTCCAATAAAATAGGGATCGACCACCGCTGAGCCCCGTTCTACCGTAGCGCTGAAATACATTGAAATAATCTCCAGCGAAATAGATGCCTAATTTCCGCTCCGATAACCCGCTGCGGCCTCCAATCCGCAACCCATCAACGCTCGATTTGTCGGGCGTTGCAAAATCACTTACCTTCCGGTAATACTCGCGGCTTTACTTTCCGCCGTTTTTTTCCTTCAGCTTTCAATTCAAGGTCTAAAAAGTGCCGTACAAGCTCCCGACTACCGCAACCGCGCCGTTTTGCCCGTCCGAGGTCAAAGGAACGATCGAGATCAAGGCCGGCACCGCCTGGTTGCCCAAGCTGCTGAAATTTGTCGGGCCCGGCCTGCTGATTTCAATCGGCTATATGGACCCCGGAAACTGGGCCACCGATATCGAAGCCGGCGCGAAATACGGCTACAGCCTGTTGTTTGTCGTCATTGCCTCCTGCCTGGCGGCCATGGTGCTGCAATGCCTGTCGATGCGGCTCGGTATCGCCACCGGGCTCGATCTTGCGCGGCTCACGCGCGACCGCTATAGCCGTCCCGTGGTGCACGGCCAGTGGGTACTCGCGGAAATCTCGATCATTGCCACCGATCTGGCCGAAGTGCTCGGCGCGGCGCTGGCCTTTCATCTACTGCTGGGCTGCTCGATCCTGATCGGCGTGTTGCTGACCACGTTTGACACCGTATTGGTGTTGGGCCTGCAAGGTAAAAATTTCCGTCACCTGGAAGCGATCATCCTGGGACTGGTCGCCACCATCGGCCTGGGGTTCGCGATCGAATTGTGGCTGGTCAAGCCCGATTGGTCCTCGGTCGCGCAAGGCATGCTGCCGTCGTGGCAAACCTTGAGCCATCGCGAGCCCGTTTATCTCGCGATCGGCATCCTGGGCGCGACCGTCATGCCGCACAATTTGTACCTGCACTCGTCTATTGTGCAGACCCGCGTCGTCAAGCGCGACGACGCCAGCAAACGCGAAGCGATTTCGCTGTCGCGCATCGATACGCTGGGCACGCTGACGCTTGCTCTGCTGGTGAATGCCGCAATCCTGATCCTGGCTGGCGCCGCATTCCACCTGACCGGCCATGGCGATGTGACGGAAATCGAAGACGCGTACAAACTGCTCACGCCGCTGGTGGGCACGGGGCTTGCAAGCTTCATGTTTGCGATCGCGCTGCTGGCCTCCGGACAAAGCTCTACCTTCACGGGCACGGTGGCGGGCCAAGTGGTGATGGAAGGTTTTCTGAACTTGAAGATTCCCTGCTACCAGCGTCGGTTGATTACCCGGGGGCTGGCGTTGATTCCCGCGCTTGCTGGCGTGGAATTATTGGGCGACCACGCCATCGGCACGATGCTCGTGGCGAGCCAAGTGGTACTGAGCCTGCAATTGCCGTTTGCGCTCTTTCCGCTAATCCGCATGACCGGCGACCGGCAATTGATGGGCAAGTTCTGCAATTCGACGCTCACGCAACTGGTCTCTTGGACGCTGTTCGGACTGATCACGGCGGCTAATCTGGTGCTGATCGCCCAGACTTTTGCGCTGATTTAAATCGGGCAATCTCGTAATAAATGCAATGGATTGCAGGATTTACCTGCATTTCTAAGCGACAATTCAAAGCGGAATTTTCAAATAAAAGCAGGACCGTGCCAGGAACTTAATCCGGCTGGCGCGGCTCTTATCGATACGTCGCACGCAGCTGAGCATTTTGGCTGCCGGCGACGAGCACACCGGCGTCAAATCTGGTTCGCCAGGCTTTTAAGGCATGCGTTTAAAGTTCGTATTTAAGAAGCGCGCGTCGGTGCGGTTGAAATCCGCGGTTTGAATCCGCCTCGCAGGTGGTATGGCGAAGTTGCCGCAGTTTTACTGTGCTTTTTTGGTACAGAAGCACCGGAATAATTATTTCCGTCATTTACTGGGAGGAATTGCAATGGCACACGGCATTATTATTTGGCTGATTATCGGTGGGGTTGCCGGCTGGCTCGCCGGCACGCTGGTCAGCGGCGGCGGCTTCGGGCTGCTGTGGGACATCATCATCGGTATCATCGGCGCGTTCATCGGCGGCTGGCTTGCCGGGGTGCTTGGCATAGCGGTCGGTGGCGGCTTGATCGCCTCTATCATCATGGCCACCGTAGGCGCCATCGTCTTGCTTGTGATCCTGCGGCTAATCCGACGAGCTTGACGCTGTCCCCTTGCCTGGGGTGTAGGTTCGACCCGGTCTCGCGCGATGCGCCCGACCGGGTCTCTGCTTTCTGGGCTCAAGCAATCTCGTAGGGTGCTCGGTTAGAATGCGGTTTCCCGCTACCCGCTGCCCCGCCAATGACCACCGATCCCGCCATATCGCCCGCGTTACCTGAGTCGGCAGAAGATGCGGACGTAATAGCCGCCACGCGTCACTGGCTCACGCGCGCGGTGATCGGGCTGAACCTGTGCCCATTCGCCAAGGCGGTGCATACCAAAGGGCAGATCCGCTACTTCGTGAGCGCGGCCACCGAAGCGCCAGCCCTGCTGGACGACCTCGAACGCGAACTGGCTGCATTGGCGCAGTGCGACCCGCAGCAGACCGACACCACGCTGGTGATCGTGCCGCATATGCTGGCGAGCTTTGACGATTACAACGACTTCATCTATTTTTCGGAGCGTCTGCTTAAAAGCCTGCGGCTTGGCGGCGTCCTGCAGATTGCCAGTTTCCACCCGCACTACCAATTTGCCGGCACCGCAGCGGATGCGATCGAGAATTACACCAATCGCTCGCCCTATCCGATTTTTCACCTGTTACGCGAAGCCAGCGTGGCGCGCGCCGTCGAGGCTTTTCCTGAAGCCGCCGAGATCTACGAACGCAACCAGCAGACCCTGCGTGAACTCGGCCACCAGGGCTGGCGCGAATGGCTTGCCGGGCCACCGTCGCCTTGATCCCAGGGTTTGCGGCTCACGATGCCGCGCTTTGCAGCGTGGGCTCCGACGTGAAAAACCGCTCGCGCATCTCGTCGAGTCCCAGCGTGTTCAACACCTCTTCGAGCCGCTGCGCCGGACGCCGGCGTGGCAGATCCTGGTAATGCGCGATGATCAACTCGTTTTTCATCGAGTGCTCCCAACCCACTAATTCGGTCACGCTGACCTGATAGCCGTGCGCCTCGAGCTGCAAACAACGCAGCACATTGGTGATCTGGCTGCCGAACTCGCGCGTGTGCAGCGGATGGCGCCAAATTTCCGTCAACGCGTTCGATGCGAGCGCGCGGCTCTTGTTTTTACGCAATACGCCCGCAATTTCAGCTTGGCAGCACGGCACCACCACGATGTACCGGGCCTGTTTATTGAGTGCGAATCGGATCGCATCGTCGGTCGCCGTATTACACGCGTGAAGCGCGGTAACGATGTCGACCTGGGCCGGCAGGCTGGGCGAGGCAATCGAATCGGCAACCGACAAATTCAGGAACGACATGCCCTCGAAGCCAAGCCGGGCAGCCAGTTCTTCCGATTTGCGCACGAGATCTTCGCGCGTTTCGATGCCGTAGATTCGCCCTGCACGTTGCTGCGCCTTGAAATACAGGTCGTACAGGATAAAGCCGAGGTAGGACTTGCCGGCGCCGTGGTCCACCAGGCTGATGTTGGGTTGCCGCGCGCTGAGGTCTTGCAGCAGCGGCTCGATAAACTGAAATAGGTGATATACCTGTTTCAACTTGCGCCGGCTGTCCTGATTGAGCTTGCCGTCGCGCGTCAGGATGTGCAGTTCCTTGAGCAGTTCGAGGGACTGGCCCGGACGAATTTCATGCTGCCCCGGCGGGGCGTGCGATGAGGGATCTGCGGACGGCGACTGCGACTTTTTGGACATAGGCTGAAGGACAGGAAAAAAGCAGGAAAAAGGCAAAAAAGGGCAGGAAACATTTCGCCGGAGCCCCCTTCTAAATTACCAAGGACGGCGCGGCGTGGGCGCTCGCGCCATAAAAGGAGCACCGGGTACGCAGTTTAACGAAAAGCGCGGCGCCGTGCTTTTCGCCGTGCCGCGCAGCCAGTGTAGCCTGACTGGTCTATGCTAGCGGTATCAGGCCCGCTGCGTGCACCCCCCGCAACTTTTCGAGGACTACAGCGATGAGCGCGATTTATCGTCAGATGGATAGAAGCACGCTGGACGCTGCTTATAACAACAGCGATGCGGTTGGCGGCAAAGCGCCTTATATCGAAGATTTCCAGGCCCGCAGCGCCCAGTTGTACATCGACCAGCCGTGCCAGCGCGATTTGATATATGGCCCGGGCCCGCGTCAGCGGTTCGATTGGTTTCCAGGCCCGACCGCCAATGCGCCGCTGCTGGTGTTCATTCATGGCGGGTATTGGCAGTGGCACGTCAAGGAAGATTTTGCCTTTGTCGCCATAGGCCCGCTCAAACAGGGCTTTAGCGTCATGCTGGCCGAATATTCGCTGGGCCCCGATGCCAGCATGAGCGAGATCGTCGATGAGATCGGGCAACTGCTCGATTACATTTCGAACGAAGCCAAATTCGGCGGCGCACATGGCGCTCAGCGGCGCTACCTGGCCGGACATTCGGCAGGCGGCCAGTTGGCTGCCGCCTATCGCGGCTATCCTGGTGTGCATGGCGTGTTGGCGATCAGCGGGGTGTTCGATCTCGAGCCGATCAGCCTGTGTTATCTGAACGACAGTCTCGCCATCACGCCCGAGGAAATCGCCAAATGCAGCCCGTTGCGGGTGATTGCGCCGGGCTCGCCCACCGTGGTGGCCGTCGGCGGCGACGAATTGCCGGAGCTGGTTCGGCAGTCGAGCGATTATGCGCAGGCCTGCGCCGCGGCCGGAGAAGACGTCTCGCTCGATCTGCTGCCCGGGCGCAATCACTATTCGGCGCTCGAGGAACTGGCGTCCCCCAATGGGGCGCTCACGGCCGCACTGCAGCGACTGTGCCGCTAAATTTTCCGTCTGGCCTGACTCCCTTTTCTTTCTAGGCAACACCCTATGCGTCGTATCAAGTTCTTGCTCACTTTTGTTGCCGTTTCTGTTTTCCTGCACCTGTATATCGCGTTACGTCTGCTACCCGATGCGAATCTATCGCCTGGGCTCACCGAGTTGGGCGCGGCGCTGATCGTCACGCTTTATGGCGCGGTGGTGCTGGGTGTGATCGGGCGTTTCGTGAAGCGCCAGCCGCTCGCGGACAGGCTGATGTGGATCGGCATGCTGGCGCTGGGCCTGTTCTCTTCGCTGCTGATGCTGACCGTGCTGCGCGACGTGCTGTTGTTGTGCGCATTCGTGGTCGAGGCGCTCACCCGCTCCGCGTTCCTGACTGCGCAATGGCGCTCTGAATCCGCGCGCGCGGTGCCGGCGCTTGCACTGTTATCGACGCTGGTGGGCTTTTTCAACGCGCGGCGCCGCGCCCGCGTGGTCACCATAGACGTGCCGATCGCAGGCTTGCCGGCCGAGCTGGAGGGCTTCACGATTGCCCAGATCAGCGATCTGCATGTGGGCGCGACGATCAAACGCCGCTACATCGACGCCATCGTCGACGCGGTCAATGCACTTTCGCCCGATTTGATCGCGGTGACCGGCGACGTGGTTGACGGCAGCGTGCGCGACTTGAACTCGCACACGGCGCCCCTGGGCCGGCTCACCGCGCGCCATGGGGCGTTCCTGGTAACCGGCAACCATGAATATTATTCCGGCGCGGCCGAATGGATCATCGAGTTTCGACGCCTGGGTTTGCGCGTGCTACTCAACGAGCACGTGGTGCTCGATCACGGTAGCGCTCAGCTCGTCGTGGCCGGCATCACCGATTACACTGCGCCCAATTTCGACCCCAGCCATCATAGCGACCCGCTGCGCGCGCTGGCCGGTGCACCGCTCGATATCGTGTTCAAGTTGCTGCTCGCGCACCAGCCTCGCTCGGCGCATGCGGCCGCCCAAGCCGGCTTCACGTTGCAGTTATCGGGCCATACCCACGGCGGCCAGTTCTTCCCGTGGAATTTCTTCGTACGCTTGCAGCAGCCGTTCACGGCCGGTCTCGCGAAACTCGAAGATCTGTGGGTTTATACGAGTCGCGGCACCGGTTATTGGGGGCCGCCCAAACGGCTGGGCGCCCCATCCGAAATCACTCGCTTGAGATTGAGCGCGCTGCCCGCTGCTTGAGGCCGGCTCAATGGGCAGGCTCAGTGGGCAGACTCAGTGGGCGGGCTCAATGCGGATTCAAGGCGTGGTTCGATACACACCTCGATACGTGATTCGCTGCGGGCTTGACGCTCATTTACCCCACGGCAGCATGCGCCGCAGCACCGATTCGCGGTCGATGAATTCGTGCTTCAGCGCGCCGGCCACGTGCAAGAACAGCACCACATACAGTACATACCCCAGCCACGTATGAAGCTGGCCCAACTGCGTATGCATGACGTCCTTGGTCTGCGGATCGAGCGCCATGAAGTAGCCGATGCGCGGCCATGGCACGAGGAAGTACAGCTTCATCGGATGCGAAGCCGCGGCAACCCAGGCCGAGTCGTGCGCCCAACCCGATAACGGAATCGCGAAGATCAGCACATACAGCAGCAGGTGCGCGGTGTGAGCAGCGCCACGCTCCAACGTCGGAAACGACTTCGGCAGCGCCGGTGGTCGATGCGAGACGCGCCACAACAAGCGCATGATCGCCAGCCCGAGCACCGTAATGCCGATCGATTTATGCAGGTCGATGACATAGCGCTCCCATCCTTCCGGCCACAAATCATCGGTCAAGGCCAAAATCACGTTCAGGATGATCAGTATTGCGATCAGCCAATGCAAACTCATTGCGGTGCGTGTGTAACGTTGCGATTCATTCATCGTGATCGGTTCAAGAAAATTACGCATCAAAGAAATCCCGGTAAAAACGCTCACTGCCAACGCCTGATACCGGGGCTAAATACTGAGGCTAATACCGGGCAAATACCGGAGCTGAGCACGCCCATACGCGGATTGCGGCGCCATGCTAATCTTAATCGACATATTTAATATACCTTAGGCCGCCAATCGCTGCCGTGCCCTTCAACAACCGAGTCGATAAGCCCTTGACGCCCCCGTTAGCCCAAGCATTTGCTCTTGCCTCACCGCGCATATCTCCGCGCCGCACGCCGCTTACGAGCTTTCTGATTCACGGTGCGGTAACGGCCTTGTGGATCACACTGTTTGCCCGCGCCTTCTTTTTGCAAGGCGTGCTCGCCTGGTCCGCGGGCCTGATCTACGTCCTCTACGACACGGCATTGCTGGCCTACGTGGCGTGGAAAAGCTGGCCCTTGCGCATATTGCCAACGGCGGTGGCGACGCGTCCGGCCAACGAGCGACGCCCAACGCTGAGCGTAATCATCGCTGCCTATAACGAAGCGCCGGTGCTGCGCAAGACCATCGGCTCGTTGATGGCGCAGGACGAGCTCATCGAGCAAATCGTGATCGCCGATGACGGTTCGGATGACCAAACCGCCGCGGTGCTGGCGAGCGAATATGGCTTGATCGAAGCCGCAGAGGGCGTACTCGGCGCCCCCAGCCCGAGCCATCCGACGCTGCGCTGGCTGCGCGTGCCGCACGGTGGCAAGGCCCGCGCGCTCAACGCTGCGCTGCCGCTGATCGAAACCGAAATTGTGCTGACCGTGGACGCCGACACCCTGCTCGATATCGATGCCTGCCGCGCCATGCGCGACGCATTCGCGAGCGAGCCGGGCCTGGTGGCCGCCACCGGCGTGCTGACGCCCGTGTGCAGCAAGACGCTGAGCGGTCGCATCTTCCAGTGGTTTCAAACCTACGAATACATCCGCAATTTCATTTCGCGCTTCGCGTGGATGCGTGCCGAAAGCCTGCTGCTGATTTCAGGCGCATTCGCCGGCTTTCGCCGTCAACCGGTGCTGACCGTGGGCGGCTTCGACCCAGCATGCCTGGTCGAAGACTACGAACTGATCCACCGCCTGCACCGCTACGCCGTCGACCATGAACTGCATTGGCAGACCCGTGTACTCGGCAACGCCCGTGCGCGCACCGCCGCACCCAGCAACCTGAAGGGTTTCCTGCGGCAACGCCGCCGCTGGTTTGCCGGCTTCTTGCAGACTCAATACTGGAACCGCGACATGACGGGCAACCGTCGTTTCGGTCAATTGGGCACCTTGATGATGCCGGTCAAAGCGATCGACACCGTGCAACCGATCTACGGACTGACTGCGTTTTTCCTGCTGATCTGGTTCCTGGCGCACGGCAAACTGTTGCTGGTGGGTTCGGTATTCAGCGTGATCACCGCGAAGATTCTGATCGATTTCGGTTTCCACCTTTGGTCGGTTCATCTGTACCGACGCTGGACCGGCGACTACTCGGGATCGAGCTTCGTCTATGCGCTGCTATCGTCGCTGGCCGAGCCGTTCAGTTTTCAGTTGCTGCGCCACGTGGGCGCGACGCTGGGCTGGGTGCAATTTATTTCTGGACGCCGCAACTGGGGCGCGCAAAGCCGCACCGGCCTGCTCTGACGCGCCGTATCGCTGGAGCGCGGGCGAGCACGCGGCAAGCGCTCAATAAACCTGAGGCACCAGCAAGGTTTCGGGCACCTGTTGACGAATGTAGTCTTCGTGGCGCACACGCGCCGGCAACTCGATCGGCGTGTGCTCGACTTCGTGATACGGCATCTGCGTGAGCAAATGCGCGATGCAATTCAGGCGCGCGCTTTTCTTGTCGACGGCCGGCACTACCCACCACGGCGCTTCCGGAATGTGGGTACGCTCTATCATGACTTCCTTGGCCTTGGTGTAGGCTTCCCAGCGCCGACGCGATTCCAGGTCCATCGGGCTGAGCTTCCACTGCTTGAGCGGATCGTGAATGCGCCCCAGAAACCGCAGATGCTGCTCTTCGTCCGTGATCGAAAACCAGTATTTGATGACCTGGATGCCGGAGCGCACCAGCATCTTTTCGAATTCGGGCACGGAGCGGAAAAACTCCTCGTATTCGTCGTCCGTGCAAAACCCCATCACCCGCTCGACTCCGGCGCGGTTATACCAGCTGCGGTCGAACAACACGATCTCGCCGGCTGCCGGCAGATGCGACACGTAGCGCTGGAAATACCACTGCGTGCGTTCGCGATCATTAGGCGCAGGCAAGGCCGCCACCCGGCACACACGGGGATTCAAACGCTGAGTGATGCGCTTGATGACGCCCCCTTTGCCGGCGGCGTCGCGCCCTTCGAACACGATCACCACCTTGTGGCGCGATTTCTGGACCCAATCCTGCAGCTTGACGAGCTCGCCCTGCAAGCGAAACAGTTCGCGGAAATAGCGGCGCCGATGATCGGTCGAATCCCCCGTATGAGGTTCCAGCGGTATACCGGTCGCAGCATCGAAACGGCGGTCGTCGAGCTCCATTTCCAGCTCTTCGTCATAGCTATCGATCAAATCGTCGCGTACGCGCTGCATCAGCGCTTCATTATCGTCAGCGGTGCTATCAGTCATAATCGGCTCGGTTTAAATGAAATCCACCCTCGAATTTGCTACAGCCGCGTGACGCGCTAGTGACAATGCACAGCGCCGAGGCGATGTGCAGCTCTCCTACCCTGTATGCGGTCGAACCCACCCGCCGAATCGTCTCATCGGCCCGGCGCGCAATCTCTCAACCCCGCCTCACCCCAGCGTGTGCCCCGCCAGCAGGCGCTTGGCCAGGCTCCAGCGATGCACCTCCGAGGGGCCATCGTAGATCCGGAACGGCCGGACATCGCGCCAGATCCGCTCGACGATGCGCTCGCCCGTCACACCCTGGCCGCCCAGGATCTGCACCGCGCGGTCCACCACGCGGAAGATCGCCTCCGAACTGATGACCTTGGTCATGCTCGACTGCGCGCTGCCCTTCGCGCCTTGATCCAGTACCCAGGCGGTGTGCCAGATCGACAAACGCGTCACGTGCATATCCATCAGGTTGTCGGCCAGCATGAAGCCCACGCCCTCGTGTTCACCGAGCTTTTTGCCGAATGCCTCGCGCAGCTGTGCATACGCGAGCGCCTCGTCGTGGGCGCGCCGCGCGGCGCCAAGCCAGCGCATGCAGTGGGTCAGGCGCGCCGGCGCCAGACGCACTTGCGCATACCGCATGCCCTGCCCCAGTTCGCCGAGTACCGCGTCGGCCGGCACGCGCAGGTTTTCAAAACGCACCACGCAATGGCCGCCCGGAAAGCAACGGTCCAGCGATTCCATGGTGCGCTCCACGCGTATCCCCGGCGCGTCCATATCGCTGAGGAACATGGTCGCGCTACCGTCTTCCATGCGCGCCATGATGATCGCAAACGCAGCGCCATCCGCACCGGTAATAAACCATTTGACGCCATTGATCACGAAATGTTCGCCGTCGCGCACCGCCTCGGTTTTCAACATGGCGGGGTCGGAGCCCGCTCCCGGCGACGGTTCCGTCATACAAAAACACGAGCGCGTGAGCCCTTGCGCCAATGGCCTGAGCCAGCGCTCTTTTTGCGCCTCGGTGGCCACGACCTCCATCAAATGCATATTGCCCTCGTCGGGCGCGAAGATATTCATCGCGACCGGGCCGAGGGTCGAATAACCGGCCTCTTCGAAGATGACGGCTTTCTCCACATGGCTCAGGCCCAGGCCGCCGAAGGCCTTGGAAACATGGGGAGAAAGCAAGCCAGCCGCGCGGGCGCGCGCCAGCAGCTCATCGCGTAATTCGGCAGACGGGCCGTGATCGGTGCCGCGCGGATCGCGCTCGAACGGGATCACCTCTTCGGCGATGAAGCGCCGGGTACGTTCCTTGAGTACCTGCAATTCAGGCGTCAGGTCGAAATTCATAGGGGGTCTCGGGTTTGCTGCGTCGGGCACGTTGGATGCGGGGCGCGCCGGATGCGGCGCGACTGTGCATAAGATAAACGATATCTCAATTAACGCACAGAGGGAAACCGAGCCCCCGCCTCGGGCGCCGAGGCCCGCTACACCGCGCGGTCCAATTGCCCTTTGGTCTCGGGAATGACGAACGCACCGATCAACAGGATCACCGAAATCGCGGTGGTAAAAATCGCCAGCGTCATCGGCAGCTCGCTAGCGGTATGCGCGGTCAACGATACGAACGTGGGCATCATCCCGCCAATCGCGAATCCGATATTCCACGACAGGCCGGTACCGCTCGCCCGGATCGCTGTCGGAAAGCGTTCGTTCAGGAAGATCAACGTCGGCGCAAACCCGGCCGTGCCCAACATGCTGAGTGCCACTGCATACGCAGCAATTGCCGTGACGCTCTGCGCTTGCGCCATCGTCAGGAAGAGCACGGGAAACAACACCAAGCGCACCAGGCCGATATAAATGAATGCGCGCTTGCGGCCGATCATTTCGCTCAAGTGACCGGCCAATACCGCCGCCACGATGACGCCAACACTGCTTAACGCGAGGATCATCCCGGCCGTGGCATTGGGCGCGTGATTGACCAGCTTCAGGTACGAAGGCAGATATCCCGAAGTCAGGTAGTAGCCGCTGCCACCGCCGATCGTGAGCAACAAATTGACGAACAGCACGCCGCGCCATCGGCTCGAAAACAAGGTGGCAAGCGGCGCTTCGACCTTGGGCAGGGCAATGCCGGGGGCGGCTTCGCTCTTGAGCTTCTTCCACATCGGCGATTCTTCGAGGCTGCTGAAAACGAACAAACCCAGTACGGAGCTGATGATGCCGGTAAAGAACATGCAACGCCAGCCCCACTCTTCGAACGCTTGTCCCGGGAATACCGACGACGCCAGCAGATACACGAGCGACGCGAGCAATGCCCCGGCGCCCGCACCGCCGCCCCCGATCAAGCCGGATACCGCGCCACGCCATGCCGGCGGCACCGATTCGGTCCCGATCGTATGGGTCGAGGCCACCACGCCGCCGACAAAAATGCCCTGCACCAGGCGCAACAGCAGGAACAGGATAGGTGCGAAGACACCTACCTGCGCTACGGTCGGCAACGTGCCAAACAGCGCGGTCGCCACACCCACGCCGATCACAGCGACCATCATCGCGCCCTTGCGGCCGTGACGGTCGGCGTAGGAGCCGAATAGCGCCGAGCCGATCGGGCGCATCAGCAGCGTCACCGCAAACGACGCATACACTGCCGCGAGCGAAAGCATCGCGTGGGTGGACGGGAAAAACAGCTTGCCGATAACCGGCGCCACATACAGCAAGACAAACAGATCGAACAAATCGAGCGCCCAGCCCAGGCACGAGGCACTGACGGTGGCAAGAATCTGTCGGTTGGTGACGCCGCCGATAGGCATCGAAGGTTGCGCGATATTTGACATGGTGATCTCCTCTCCTCCCTGATCGCGGGCGTGGCTTCGCGCCGAGTGCCACCTGCGTCGGGGTTAGGCGCCGTCGGCGCAGCAGAGCTGCGCCGCAGAGCCTTATGGTTGTTATGTGCGAGTGCTAAGGTCGCGACTTATGTCGCGAGGCGGTGTGGCCAAACGCGTCACGTGCCGCGGAAGGTCGGTTTGCGCTTGCCGTGAAACGCTTCCACGCCCTCGCGGAAATCGTCGGAACTACGCAGCCGGCTGTAGCAATGGCCCTCGAGTTCGATGGCGATCGAGAGCGGTGCATCCTCGGTATCGTTGAGCAATTTCTTCGCGGTGCGCTGGGCCAGCGGCGAGAACGCGCGCAATTCATCGACCAGTGCATCGGTCGCGGTTTCGAGTTCGGCGTCCGCGACGCAATCAACCGCTACACCCCACTCGTAAGCCTGCTTGCCGGGGATGCGGCGCGAGCGCATCACGATGTCCTTGGTGCGCGCGATGCCGACCATCTTCTGCAACCGCGCGGAGCCGCCCGAACCCGGAATCTGTCCGAGCTTCTGTTCCGGCAACGCATATTGCGTGGTGACCGTGGCGATGCGGAAGTCGCATGCGAGCGACAATTCGAAGCCCACGCCAAAGCAGAAGCCGCGGTTTGCGGCGATCACCGGTTTGCTGCAGCGCGCCGGCGCGGCGATATTCCACGCGAGCTTGGAAACGTGCTCGGGCGTGGCCTCGAGAAAGCCCTTGATGTCGCCGCCGCTGGAGAAATGCTCACCCACCGCGCGCACTACGATGACGCGCACGCGGTCATCGAGGTCCAACGCTTCGAATGCCGCGCACAACTGGTCGCGTTGTGCCATCTGCACGATGTTGAAAGGCGGACGGTTCAAAATGATGTCGGCACGCTGGCGCGCTTCATCGATTTCCACCGAAAATCCGTCCAGTGCCTGTAACAACGCCTGGCCGCGATGATTGAGGGTAGTCATGGTTCACTCCTGTTAGAACGTTAAACAATCTGGGATTGAGCTGTGCGCTGTCTGGGATCGAGCAGTGCGCCGATCGGTCATTCGGTTTTGGAGCCACCAACGGCATCGATGGCCGGATCGCGCTCGAATTCACCGGCCGATAATTTCCGGCGCAGGATTTTTCCGACCGGCGACTTCGGAATTTCCTGCACGAATACGTACTCGCGCGGGCATTTGAAATTGACCAGCGTCGAGCTCCGGCAATAGGCGTCCAGCGCTTTCGAATCGAGCGCGCCGCGGCGCTTGATAAACGCCACCACGCGCTGCCCCCAACGTTCGTCGGGCACGCCAGCCACCGCGACCTCGTCGACATCGGGATGGAGCGATAACACCGACTCGATGTCGACCGGGGAAATATTCTCGCCGCCACTGATAATCATGTCGTCGATCCGGCCGCTGACAAACAGGTCGCCGTCGCTGTCGGTAAAACCGGTGTCTCCGCTAAAGTACCAGCCGCCGCGCAAGGCCTTGGCATCGGCGTCCGGACGTCGCCAATAGCCTTCGAATGCTTCATCGCCACGCAGGTCTACGGCAATCTGGCCTTCTTCGCCGGGCGCCGCGAGCTCGTCGGGTGTGGTGGCCTGCAGATGCACCACCCGCAAGCGGGTATTGAGTCCGGCCCGGCCCGCGCTGCCGGGTTTGGCGATGGCGTCCTGATTGATGCTGACGGTGTAGATCTCGGAGGAGCCGTAGTGGTTGACAAACCACTGCGGCTCAAACGTGACCTGCAGCCGTTGCAACAAGGCATCGTTCATCGGCGCGCCGGCAAAGCCGAGTTTGGTCACCGATGAAATATCGGTGCCGGAGAATCCGGGCGCGGCTAGCAGATCGTGATAGAGCGTTGGCACCAGGTACAGGCAACTGATGCGATATTGGCTGAGCGCGCGCAGCGCCTGTGACGCGTTCCAACGCCGCACGCAAACGAAAAGCCCGTCGATCAATGCCATCGCCAGCAGCGAGCGCACGCCCATCGTGTGATAAAGCGGCATCACACCCAAGGTGCGTTCGCCGCGTCGATAAAAATTTTGTGCGACGTGGGCGAGTGCGGCGGCGCGCTCGTGGCGATGCCGGCGCGGCACGCCTTTCGGTTTGCCTGTGGTGCCTGACGTGTAGAGCAGCAGCGACAAATCGTCGGCTTCGGCGACGCTTTCGAAATTGGCATGCAACTCAATGGCGGCATTGGCACCGACATCGACATCGACATCGACATCCGCAGTATTCGTCAAACTCTCGAAGCTGCAGTTGCCGCCAGGCACCTGGTCGAGCGCGACGCGCAACACGCGCTGCGCGGTGGCGCTGCCCTCGACCGCCGCAGCACTCACCGCTTCAAACACCACGCCTCCCGCCTGCGCGTCGGCCATGCAGTATTCAAGCTCTTCGGGTTTGGCGCGCCAATTGACCGGTGTCACGATGATCCCGCAGAACTGGCAGGCCCAGTGCAATGTCGCCATCTCCCAGCGGTTTTGCAGGATCACAACCAGGCGGTCGCCGCGCTCGATGCCCTGCGCCTGCAGTCCGAGCGCCACGCGCCTGATGATCCGATACCATTGCACATAGGACAGTTGCAAGTCGCCATCGGCAATCGCAGGTGCATGGGGACTGCGCTCGACCGCTTGCAGGAACGTCCGGCCTAGATCAAGCATGGGCGGTCTCCCGGGTGGCGCGGCGTCGAGCGGCAGTATCGAGCACGGCGGCGACAATCGGCGTGTAACCGGTGCAGCGGCACAGGTGGCCCGATAGCATCTCGCGCACTTGCGCTTCGCTGGGCTCAGGCATGCGCTTGAGGAAGTCCTCGCACGACATCAAGATGCCCGCGGTGCAAAAGCCGCACTGCAGCGCGAAATGACGCTGGAACGCCTGCTGCAAATCGCTCATGCCATCGGGGCCCGCCAGGCCTTCGACCGTATCGATGCGGCGCTCCTGCGCCTGTACCGCCAGCATCAGGCAGGCGCGCCCGGCAACGCCGTCGACCTGCACCGTGCAGGCGCCGCATACGCCGTGTTCGCAGCCCACGTGCGTGCCGGTCGCACCGAGTTCATGCCGCAAGAAATCCGACAGCAGCGTACGCGGTTCGCACCAGCCGCTGCGTTTCTCGCCGTTGAGCACCAGCTCGATACGAGCACGGGTGTCACTTTTAAACTCGCCTTTAAACTCACGTTCAACCAGATTGCTCATCTTGCCTCCTCTATTACACGCCAACCGAGTTGTCTCACCAGATGGCGCCGGTATTGCGCGCTGATGTGGGCGTCGTCCTGAGCACCCAGCGTCCAGCTGAAATCATTGATCGCCGCCCGCAACGCGGCGCCCTCGAGCCGCGGCCAACTTTGCACCACAGGCCTGTCGGCCACGCCACCGACCGCCAGCCGTATCGTGTCTGCACCGACCACGGCTGCACAGGCCACCCAGGCAAAATCGCCATGCCGCACCGAGAACTCGGCGAAGCCATAACGCTCGCCCGCGCGCCGCAGCGGAAACCGCACTTCCTCGAGCAATTCGTCGGCGCCACGCGCCGTGCTCAACATGCCCTGGAAGAAATCTTCGGCGCTCAATACCCTGCGTGCGCTTCGGCCCGCGAGCACCACTTCGCCGCCCAGCAACGCCAGCGCAAGCGGCAGTTCTGCGCTCGGGTCGGCATGCGCGATCGAGCCGCACACGGTCCCGCGGTTACGAATCTGGAAATGCGAAATCGACGGAAACAGCTGCTGCAATAGCGGCACTTCGTCGGCCAACGTGCCGCGCCATTCGACCGAGGCCTGGGTGGCGGCCGCACCGATCGCGAGGCAACCGCGCTCGACGCGGACATAGTCGAGATCGGCCGTGCGCGAAATATCGATAAGCCATTTGGGCTGCGCCAAACGCATGTTCAGGACTGCCATCAACGACTGGCCTCCGGCCAGCACCCGTGCATCCTCACCGTATTGCGCCAGCGCTTCGCGCGCCTGCTGCGCGCTCTCGGCCCGCAGATAACTAAACGAACAGGGCTTCATGATTGACCTCCGAAACAGCGCCGCAACCACAGCCCCAGGCGGGCAAGCCAGCTCCGCGAAACCACGGGTGCACCGCTCGCCTGCCGTCCCAGCGATTCGAACAACTGACGCAGCACGATCTTCGCCGCGCCTTCCAGCATCCGGCTTCCGACTGCCGCGACCTTGCCCGACACTTCGGCTTCGTAGTCGTAGCTCAACCGAGTGCCCGTTCCACTTGCTTCGAGCTGCACGATGCCGCTGCCACTTGCGGTACCGAGCGACGACAGGCCCGTGCCGGTAAGGCGCAAGCGATGTGGCGGTTCGAGTTCGGAAAGCACGATTTGCGCGGCGTAGCGGGCCTTGATCATGCCCACCCCCACGGTCACGTCAGCACGGTAGTGGTTTTCTGCAGTGCGCTCTAATGCGTGGCACCCCGGCACAACCTTGGCGAGCGCCACGGGATCGAGCAGCACGGCGAACACCGCTTCAGGGGTGGCCGCGAGTTGCACGGTACCCGTCGCGGTCAGCGCTTTGCCCCGGCCATTGCGCGAACCTGCTGCGCCGTTTGCACGCGCCGCGCCTTGAGCGCGCAGGCCGGCCGCCGGCGAGGCCGCTGCGAATTTCGCATCGAGCTCGCGCTGAACTTGCGCGGATGGCGGTGGATCGTCAAAGCCGAGGAGCGCGAGCACTTTCGGTGGCGTCAACGGCAACTCGATGTCCTGCACGCCGAGCGCGTCGGCCACCGCATTGCCGATACACGGCGGCGTACTCATGTTGTTACCCTCGCCCAGACCTTTCGCGCCCAGCGGCGTAAACGGCGATGGCGTCTCGAGGTGGACGATGATCGGGTCCGGCACTTCGCAGGTGGTCGGTATCAGGTAGTCGGCCAGCGTGCCGCTGCGGAAGCTGCCGTCGTCACCATAACGGAACTCTTCCATCAACGCCGCACCGAGGCCTTGCGCAAACGCGCCGCGGATCTGCCCGTCGGCGAGCGCGGGGTTGAGCAGCGTACCGGCATCGTGTGCCGTGACGTAGCGATCGATGCGCACACGCCCGGTGCCGCGATCGATCTCGACGCCGCACATATCGAAAGCAAAACCATAGGCGGCAGAGGTGTTGATGCGATCGTCGGCATCGGGTGCCTTAAGATGCTCTGGACTCCAGAATACGGTCTCGCGCATCCCCATGGGCTCGCCCGCCGGCAACATCTGCGGCGACCAGTGTGGTCCGCTGGCAAGCCGCCCGAACGGCACGGTGCGCTGGGGCACCGCGGCCGCGTGCACGGCGCCGGCCGCAAACACGACCTGCGCGGGCTCGCATGCCAGTTGCACGGCCGCAATGCGAGCCAGCCGCTCGCGCAAACGTGTCGCCGCCAGATGCACGGTGCCCGCCACGGCGCCCGCGAAGCGGCTCGAATAATTACCGGAGGCCACCGACCATGCGTCTTTCTGCGTATCGAGATCGACGTTCACCACGATCTCGCCCGGCGTCAGGCCGAACACATCGGCGACCACCTGTGCGCACACAGTCATGTGCCCCTGTCCGGCCGGCGTCGATGCAATCGACACGGTCACGCCGCCCAGCAGATCGATGTTGACGGTGGCAGTGGCGATCGCGCCGTTCTTGGGGCCCGCCTTGGCGCGCGCCTCGGGCGGCAGCACTGTGGTGATGTAACCCATGTTGGAGATCGACGGCTCGACGATTGCGGCAAAGCCTATGCCGTAAACACGCCCCGCTGCGCGCGCCTGCTCGCGACGCTGCTTGAGTTCTTCGTAGCCGCCCTGTGCGAGCGCACGTGCCAGCGCTTCCTGATAGTTGCCGGAGTCGAGCAAAGCGCCGGCCGCCGCCTGATAGGGAAACGCATCGGCCGCAACGAAATTGCGCCTATAGACGTCGAGCACATCGAGCTCAAGTTCGACCGCGATGCGCTGCATCAAGCGCTCCAGCGCGAAGTACACTTGCGGGCCGCCAAAGCCGCGCACCAGTCCGGTCGGCGTCTTGTTGGTCAGCACCACGCGGTTGCGCACTTGCAAATGATCGATCGCGTACGCACCCGTGAGGCAGCCGTGCATGCGGTAGAAGGTCGCGGGCTCGGGTGCGCGCAGATACCCGCCGCAGTCCTCGACCTGGTCGTACGAAAGCGCGGTAATCCGGCCGTCGGAGCGCACCGCGGCCTCGATGGTCGATAGCCGCGCCGTGGCCGACGTGGCGGCGCTCAGGTGCTCGAGCCGGTCTTCGACCCATTTGACGGGCGCGCCGGCCTTGCGTGAAGCCAGGCACATCAGCACCACGTAGGGGAACACGGCCTGCTTGACGCCGAAGCTGCCCCCCGAATCGCGCGGCGACTTGTGACGCAGCCGATTGGCCGGTACATTAAGCGCCATCGCCATTACCGCGTGCAGCGAAAACGGCCCCATGAAATTGGAGGTCACTTCGTAACCTTCCTGGCCTGCGAGATACTCGGCGACAACCACGCCGCATTCGATCGGCGTGCAGGAATTGCGTGGATATCTGACCGTCAGCGAGACACGGTGTTCGGCTTGCGCGAATGCGGTCTGCGGATCGCCATAGCGAAACGAACGGTCGCTCACCACGTTGCTGCCTACGCCCGTGTGCAACACCGGCGCGTCGTCACGCAGCGCCGCTTCGATCTCCACGACCGGCGCCAGCGGCGTGTAGTCGACCTTGACCAGATCGAGCGCGTCCTCGGCCAAGGCGCGGCTTTCCGCGATGACCACCGCAACCGGCTCGCCCACATAGCGCACGCGATCCTGCGCCAACGCGAAATGCTGCATCGGGGCTTTCACGCCGACCACAAATGGCCTTGACCATGCCTTGACGTCAGCCCCGGTCAATATCGCGCGCACGCCGGGCGCGGCCAGCGCGGCGCTGATGTCGATCGCACCCAGTTCGGCATGCGCATGCGGCGCGCGCACCACCGCCGCGTGCAGCGTGCCCGGCTTGACGGCCAGATCGTCGCCATAACTGCCGCGCCCGGTCAGGATCGCCGTATCTTCGAGGCGCTCCTGCGAGCGGCCGACATAGTTGCCTGGCGACGGCGGGGTTGCGGGGACGGCGGTGAAAGTTACTGCGCCCGCGGTTTCACGGGCGACAACCACTTCGGTTACAACCTCTTGCGTCACGTCTTGCACCTCGAAAACGATGACGCAGACATGAGTGACTATTCCCTCACCTGCCGGATAAGCGGCGGCCATGGGAACAACAGTGCATTAGCCGGCGCGTCGGGAACAATCCATTCAACTCTGTGCGCGCAGCCTGTCTCCGGCATCTTGTTATGGTGTACTACCTGAACAAGTATGCGCGGACCACTCTGTTTGTCTATTACCCTGGATGCTGCTGACTTACCCAGGAATCTGATTTTTTAGTGGGGTGCGCTAAGGGACGCATTAGCGGACGCATTAAGGGGCGCATTAAGGTGCGCATTAAGGAGCGTTTAGATTTCGATGCTGCCGTGGATCGGGGCATCGACCAGGTTCACGACACGACGGTATTCGCTAGGGGTAATCCCGAGGTGCTGCCGGAAAAAGCGTGTGAAGTGTCCCGGCGCCGAGAAGCCCATCTGGTCGGAGAGCAAGGCAATCGGCATTTGTCCGCCAGACAGGTCGTTGATGGCCTGCTCCATGCGCAACACGTTGGTGTACACATGCGGCGTGACGTTGGTGCACTGACGAAACATCGTATAGAAATGCGCGCGCGACAATCCGGCTTGCGCCGCCATCGTTTCGACGTCGGGCTCGGCACCAAGATTGGCGCGCATATAGGCGATTGCGCGGCGGATGCGCCGGTCGGCGATACGCGATGCCGGCAGGATCGCGCGGCCGCCGTCGCGATGCAGGTGCAAGGGATCGATCACCGACACCATCAGGTCGAACAAGCGATGCTCGAAGCTCGCCGGGATGGGCTCATCGTTGCTGCACATCTCGGCCGCCAGCTGGTCGGCCAGTTTGCGCGCCCGGCCGGAAATGGCGACGCACGGCTGCGGGAAATAACCGGAACCACTGCCGTAGGCAAGCGGATGCTGGATCGCGGCCAGCCAGCCGGGTTCGATATAAAGGGCAAGAATGACCGTGCGGCGCCCAGCACTCTCGGGCGGGTGGCGGTACGCGTGCGGCTCCCACGCGTTGACCAGCACCGCGGTGTCGTCGGTCAGTGGTTGCAGCGTTTCGTTGATCGCGAACGCGGCATCGCCGCCTTCGACCTTGAGCAGGATGTGGCAGTGGTGATGGGCGTGGTACACCAGCGGCGCGTCCATGTTGAGCAACGCGACACGACCGAATTTACCCTGAAAGATCCTGATAGCGGCCGACATCCCGCGCCTCCATGACTGCGACCCCGGGCGCCCCGGGCATCGCGAAAACGCAGCGTTATTTGTTGTTTGAACTTGCTGCTTGTGTCTTCCATAATAACTTATCGTGGCGGCATCTGCCCCTCAAGGGGCATGCGACCGCTGCGAAGGGCGGGCCGCCGCCTCGGACAGCGTTTCAGAGCCGCTGCGAACGCCGTTTTGAACGCCGCTTCGAAAAAAGTTATGCCGTAGCGAATACCTTGTCGTACGCCGCCAGCAATTTTCCGTGAATCTCGCTGCCTTCCATATCGGGGCCCAATTTGACCAAGCCGAAGAAACGCTCTTCTCGTGTCAGCAATGCCTGTGCCTGGCGCAAGGTTTCGGCGCCGTAGAGCAAGGCCAACGAACGGTGGTAGTCACCCGCCTCGTCCAGGTTGAGCAGCTTTTCGATGCAGCGGTACACGAGCCGCCGCGGCTGGCTGAGTTGACGATAATGATGGATCCAGTCGCAACCCTCGCGAATCGCATCCTGATCGCCGATCGCCAGCGCCAGCAACGTTTTCAGCTCGCCGATGCGCAGCTCCTTCCACGGTGTGCCCAAGGGCACGGCCAGACCGAGAATCTCCCACAGCGGCCTATCGTCCCCCAGATTCAGCGTTTGCAAATCGTCGAGCAACTCGCTGCACTCCTCGTCGCTCAGATCGGGGAGACGCACCATCGCGGGCCGGATGTCGTTGCCCACGCTATTGTTTTCCCATTCGAGATCTTCGACCGGGTAAATCTCCGACATGCCGGGCACCAGGATGCGGCAGCTATATATACCGAGTTCGGCGAAATCGGCGACATAGATTTCACGACCTTCTGCCTGGATGCAATTGACCAGCCACGTGTAATCTTCTTGCGTGGTGGTGCTGAAATTCCAGTCGGCGAACGGGAAGTCCGGCTTGTCGCCCATGAAGTTCCAGCTGATCACGCCGCTCGAATCCACAAAATGGATTTCGAGGTTGGCCACAGCCGCAATCTCGTCCATATCGAAACCGGGCTCTGGAAAATTCTCCAGCGAATCGAGCGCGCGGCCTTGCAACAGTTCGGTCAACGCGCGCTCCAGCGCAATTTCAAAACGTGGATGAGCACCGAAGCTGGCAAATACGCCCTGATCTTTCGGGTGCACCAGCGTCACATTCATGACTGGATAGCGGCCACCCAGCGAGGCGTCTTTCACCAGGATGCCAAAACCGGCCTCGCGCAACCCCTTTATGCCGGCAGCGACGCCGGGATAGCGTGCGATCACCTCTTCCGGTACTTCCGGCAGGCACATGCCTTCGGCAATCACGCGGTACTTGATATGGCGTTCGAGGATTTCCGACAGCGCCTGACTGCGTGCTTCGAGCTGGGTGTTGCCGGCTGCCATGCCGTTACTGACATACAGGTTGCCGATCAAGTTGACCGGAAACCACGTTTGTTCGCCGTCGCTCAAACGCGTATACGGCAGGGCGCAGATGCCGCGGTCGACGTTGCCGGAATTCAGATCGACCATCACCTCGTCGCCGATCTCGCCTTGCGGATCGTAAAACGCCAGCAATTCTTCGTTGAGCAGCCCTTTGGGCCAATTGCCATCTGCCGTGGGCGCGAACCAGCGCTCATGCGGATAGTGGACGAACGGCCGGTTGGCGCGCGTTTCCCCTAAATAGAAATGCGTCCAAAAATAATGACATTCGAGCCGCTCGAAAAACTCCCCCAACGCGCTGGCCCGTGCAGCGAGCTCCGACGCGCCTTTGCCATTGGCAAACAGCATCGGGCATTCTTTGTCGCGCACATGCACAGACCAAATGCATTCGACCGGGTTCAGCCACGAGCTCTCCTCCATATAAAAGCCGCGAACCGCGAGCTTTTGCGTCATGGTGCTGATGGTGGATTCTAGCGAGGCGTCTTTGCCGGGAATAAAGCTTTCGGTTTGCATGAAGGTACTCTTTGAAAAAACTGGGCAACTGGGAATGGGACGTTGCGCCGAATCTACACGGAAACGGCGGCAGCTGCGATTATTTCGCCGGGAAATCGCGCCAGCACACGTCGAAAACGAGCGAGTTCCGCGCCGGCCGGCGATTTGCGGGATCGTGACGATAAAGTTCACAATAGTGGACTCGCACCGGCCGGCGGCTGTATCTTGCTGGATGCACCGCGCACCGAACCGGCCTGCGGCAGCCCAGCGGCCGTCCAGCGACAGCCGCGCGACAGCCCTAGCTTACCCACGGAGACACTCATGAACTCAAGCAAAGCCACCCTTAAGCGCATCGTCAATGAACGACGCGGCCTCGTCGTACCCGGCGCCTTCAACGCGATGAGCGCACGCGTGATTGCGGACCAGGGTTTTGAAGCCGTCTATGTCACGGGCGCAGGCGTGACCAATATGTATATGGGCTTGCCCGACCTTTCGTTTATCGGATTGCATGAAATTGCCGAGCACACCGCGCGCATCCGCGACGCGGTCGAATTGCCCATTATCGTCGATGCCGACACGGGCTTCGGCAATCCCGTGAATACCTACCGAACCGTGCAAATCCTGGAGCGCGCCGGCGCCGACGCGATTCAGATCGAAGACCAGGTCTTCCCGAAAAAATGCGGCCACTTCGCCGGCAAGGACGTCATCGCCATCGAGGACATGGTCGGCAAAATCAAGGCCGCCGTGGACGCGCGCAAGGACAGCGACCTTTTGATCATCGGCCGTACGGACTCGGCCGCGGTACACGGTTTCGAAGCGGCCATCGAGCGCGCGCAAAGGCTCGCCGAAGCGGGAGCCGATATTCTGTTCGTGGAGGCCGTCGAAACCGCCGAGCAGATCAAGCGGTTGCCGTCGCTACTCGATCGGCCTCAACTGATCAATATCGTGATCGGCGGGAAAACGCCGGCGCTCGATGCGCAAGTACTGGCCGACATGGGCTTTGCGCTGGTGCTTTATGCCAACGCGGCATTGCAAGGCGCGGTTGCCGGCATGACCAAGGCCTTGTCGACGCTTAAGAAAAACGGCCGGCTCGATGAAGACAAGGATCTGGTGGCGCCGTTTGCGGAACGGCAACGACTGGTGAACAAGGGGTTTTACGACGGGCTAGAACAGAAATATGCGGCTGACTGAGCAACGTCACGCGCGCTCGGTATAAGCAGACTGCCTGAGCGCAACGAACCACTCCGATCACGGGGCCGCCGACACGACCGAGGTAAAATGCGGCTCCGATCAAGAATTCCACAAGAGAGCGAGCCTCCATGCAAAATAAGAATTCCGTCTCCCGCCTCACGCCGCGCGCCGTCACGGCCCTTGCGTCCCTCGCCTTGGTCAGCGCAGCGCTGCTCACCACCACCGCTCAAGCCGTAGAAGTCAAAGTCATGAATTCCGGCGGCTTCACCGCAAGCTACAGAGCACTCTCGCCCGCTTACGAAAAAGCCAGCGGCAATACGCTGAGCACGGCATGGGGCCCATCGATGGGCAAGGCGCCCGAGGCCATTCCCAACCGGCTGGCACGCGGCGAACATGCCGACGTCGTGATCATGGTCGGCTACGCACTGGACGACCTGATCAAGAACGGCCGGGTGATCCCCGACAGCCGCGTTGTGCTGGCCGATTCGCGTATCGGTGTGGTCGTACGGGCCGGCGCGCCCAAGCCCGACATCAGTACGGTCGAAGGCCTCAAGAACGCGCTGCTGCATGCCAAGTCGATCGCCTACTCCGATAGCGCCAGCGGCGTGTATGTGCAGAACGAGTTGTTCAAGAAACTCGGTATCGAGGATCAGGTCAAAAGCCGTGCGCACATGATCCAGAAAACGCCGGTCGCGCAATTGGTGGCCAGCGGCGACTATGAAATCGGTTTGCAGCAGGTCAGCGAATTGCTGCCGGTGCCGGGCGTGACGTTCGTGGGCAAGTTGCCAGAATCCGTGCAGAGTGTCACCAGCTTCTCGGCCGGCGTGCCGGTCAATGCCGAGCATCCTGAGGCCGGCCGCGATTTGATCAAGTTCCTGGCTTCCCCGGCGGCTGCGCCCGAGGAAAAGAAAAGTGGGCTGGATCCGATCAGCGCTAAGTAATTGACGATGTCGATGCACCCTATGGAGAAATTGAGCCGATGAGCGACCTTGTCGCAACGCAGCGCAGCCGTCAAATCATGTTGTGGGTCGTGGCGGTCGGCTTTTTCATGCAGACCCTGGACTCGACCATCGTCAATACCGCGCTTCCGCCCATGGCGCGCAGCCTCGGCGAGAGTCCGCTACGTATGCAATCGGTCATTATTGCCTATTCGCTGACGATGGCCGTGGTCATCCCCGCTTCAGGTTGGTTGGCCGATCGATTCGGCACCCGCCGGATCTTCCAGACCGCGATTGTGCTGTTCGTGCTCGGCTCGCTGCTGTGCGCCTATTCGAATACGCTTTCGTTCCTCGTCGGCGCACGCGTGATTCAAGGCGCGGGCGGTGCGATGCTGATGCCGGTCGGTCGCCTCGCGGTACTGCGCACGTTCCCGCGCGCGGAATATCTGCAAGCGCTCAGCTTTGTCGCGATTCCCGGCATGATAGGTCCGTTGATCGGCCCGACCCTGGGCGGGTGGATAACGCAAAGCTTCTCGTGGCACTGGATTTTTCTGATCAATGTGCCAGTTGGTTTGCTCGGTGGGTTGGCCGCGATGCGTTTCATGCCCAATAGCCGCATCGACGACATGGGGCGTTTCGATGTCGGAGGGTACGTGCTGCTCAGCATCGCGATGGTGACCATATCGTTCTCGCTGGACGGTCTGGCCGAACTCGGTTTTCAGCGCGCGACCGTGCTGATGTTGCTGATCGCCAGCTTTGCCTCGCTCACCGCTTATGTGCTGCGCGCGAATCGCACCGAGCGGCCGTTGTTCTCGCTTGCGCTGTTTCGCATCCACACGTTCAGTGTCGGGCTGCTCGGCAACCTGTTTGCCCGAATCGGCACCGGGGCCATGCCGTTCCTGATTCCGCTGACCCTGCAAGTCACCTTGAACTATTCACCGCTGCAAGCCGGCCTGATGATGTTGCCGGCTACCGCCGCCGGGATGCTTGCCAAGCGCATCGGCACCCAGATGATCGTGCGCCATGGCTACCGCACGGTGCTCTTCGTGAACACCTTTCTGGTCGGGCTGGCGATGGCGTCGTTTACCTTCATTTCGAATGGTGAACCGCTGTTGATACTCCTCGTGCAATTGGCGCTCTTCGGCGCGGTCAATTCGATCCAGTTCACGGCCATGAACACGATTACGCTCAAAGACCTCGATGTCAGTACGGCAAGCAGCGGCAATAGCCTGTTGTCGATGATCCAGATGTTGGCGATGAGTCTCGCGGTGACGTCGGCGGGTGCACTGCTCGCCACGTTCCAGCAGTTGTTCGACGAGAGGAGTTCGAGCACTGCGCTGCCGGCGTTCCATGCGACCTTCATTTGCGTCGGCCTGATCACCTCGGCGTCGGCATGGATCTTCATGCAGCTCGCGCCCGCGACGCAGCCGGTCGAGGAAAAGGAAGCCCAGCACATGGGCGAGCTTTGATCAGGCGCTTGGTGTATTCGGCACTGGGGTTTATACGATCAGATATTCCATATAGATCGCGTCGGGGAAGGGATTGTAGCGATAGGCTGCAATCTCGACGAAACCGAGTTTGCGGTACATATCGATCGCCTGATGCTGGGTTCGCATGCTGTCCAGTCGAACGGCACGATAACCGAGTTGCCGGGCTGCTTCGAGAAAGCGCCCGACCAGCAAGGCGCCGGCGCCTTTGCCTTGATGAGCCGTGGGTACGAACAGCCGTTTCATTTCCGCGATACCGGGCTCCAGTTCCCTGAGCCCGATCACGCCGATATAGCTTGCCCCTTCCTTGGCCAGCAGCAGGCATCCGGTCGGCGCGCCGTACATCTGCTCAAGCGTCGCCAGTTCTTCGGAGAAATTCTGAAACTCCAGATCGATGCCGAGATATTCGGCATAGGACTCGATCAGGGCTCGGCCGGCCTCGTATTGAGCCGCCGTCTGAGCTACTTCCATCGTGATTGTCATTACACCTGCCAAGCGCCGTCGCGATAAACGATCTCGCCATCGAGCGCGACCGTGTGCGTCACGGCAAAAACATCGACATGGTACTTAGCCGTGGCGCGCCGGATGTTCGATTTCGCATAGACGCCATGCTTGGCGCCCAACGACAGGTGGATGCCGCACATCCGTTCGAACGAGCCGATATCGGTCACCAAACGCTCTTGGGTAAACGCCCGGTTCATGCCGAAGCCCAGCTCGCGCAGCCATACCTCGCCTTCGTCGGCGCGGATCCTGGCCAGCACTTCGTCGAAGGCAGGCGTGGAATCGATCACATCGGTCACCTTGCCACGGTTCACCACCAGCGTGATCGGCTGCTCGGGCCGATTCACCGAAAACGAAATATCGCCGAACACAAAGATACGCACGCGGCCGTTCACGGTTTCCAGATCGCGCGCTTCGGTGAACACTTCCCCGATCGGGAACTGCCCGCCCACGTTCGTCATGCCGGTGTAATCGCCGATGTTCAACTTGGCCGGTTCAAACGCACCGGCGAACACCAGTTGCTCGCCACCGCTATCGAGCACGCCGCCGCTGGCCGCATCGATGCGCGTCTTGAGCGCGTTGCCCACGCCGCGGAAATAAGCCGGGTCGTAAGCGAGCGAATCGATGTAGTAAAGCGCCTGCTCGCCTTGCATGCGCGCCAGATGAGGGTGCTCGACGACCTTGAGCGCACGCTTGAACAGTTCCACCCGAATGCGGTAAGGACCCAGCCGGAAGTTGGTCGACTGGATCAGCACCACCAGATCGCCGGGCCCGAACGCAGCGAACACATCGAGAATGTGCGCCGGCTCGACGGTATCGAAATCGATGAATTGCGCTTCGGGCAAGCAACGCCGATACGCCTCGGTGAGCGCCAACGCCAGTTCGCATTGACCGTCGAACACGACGGCAGCCGCGTGCGTCGACGTATGACCGATCGCAACCGACAGGATCTCGCGTACATAGCGCTCGGCTATATCGATGTATCGCGCGGGTATCGTCTCATCTTCATCTGCCCAGTCGACAGCGACCGACAGCGTCATTGCGCTTTCGCCAGCAAGCCCGGGGTATCCGGCGCGCCCATCTTGAGCGCCGCGTCGTGCGCGGTGATCCCGGCGGCGTCTTTGGCGTCGGCCACGGCGCCATGCGCGAGCAGATACTTGACGATCTCGACGCGGTTGAACATCGCAGCCATCATCAAGGCGGTGCGCCCGTCGGGCGAGGCGCCCTCGACGTCCGCGCCGTGTTCGATCAGCGCCTGCACGATGCCCAGGTCGCCCTTGAATGCCGCGCCGGCCAGCGGCGTTTGGCCCCGGTCGTTGCGCACCTGCGGATCGGCTTTGTAGGCAAGCAGCGCCTTGACCGCATCCAGATGACCGTAATAGCTTGCCAGCATCAGCAGGCTATCGCCCTTGTGATTGCGCAGATTGGCCGGCAAGCCCTTGGCCAGCAAGCCTTCGAGCGTGACCGCATCGCCTTCGCGTGCCAGTTCGAACACTTCCTCGGCGTACTTGAGCAGGTCGTCGTCCAGCTCGGGCCGCTCTGGCGAGGGCGGATTGGAGGATCCGGAGGGTTCGTTTTGCATGATTTTCCTTGAATGCGGCGGCCGGCGCCGAGTGCGCCCCAGCGGCTATTTTATATTTATAACGTGGCGACCGCTTCAAGCGGCTTATTGAGCACCAATGCCAGGGCCTCGTGCAACGTGGCAAAAATCTGCGCTTCGCCGATCACGGGCGTGATTTGATGGCGGTCCATATCCGCTCGCAAATACGCGTTGACCCGCGCAAATACCAGCTTGATCTGGCTTGCGGCCAGATCCTCGCACAAGTCGCGCACCACGCGCGCTGCGGAAAAATCGAGGTCCGTCACCGCGCCCGCGTCCAGCATGAACCAGCGCACCGGTGTGGGTGCGTGAGCTATGAGCGCATGGACTTCATCGGCAAAAAGGTTTTCGTTGGCAAAGAACAGGTCCGCGCCGAAGCGATACACGATCAGCCCCGGTTGCGTCTCGATGCCCGGGATCGCCGGCACGGGACGCCAACGCCCTTCGGGGTCCGGCGCCAGCACCATCGTGTGCGGTCGGTAGCTATGGTTGACATGGCGCATCAGCGACAAGGCCATCGCCAGCAGTATGCCCTGCTCCACGCCGACCAGCACCACCGCCGCGGCCGTTATGACGGCCAGTGTGAATTCGCCGGGGCTTTCGCGCAGGATCTCGCTCAAGCTCGGTATCTTGATCAAGCCGATCGCAATCGTGAAGACCACGGCGGCCAGGATGCAATGCGGCAAGTATTGCAGCGGCCCGGTCAGGAACATCAGTACGATCACCACCACGCCGGCGAACACCAGTTGCGCCACCTGGCTGCGCGCGCCGGCCAGGTCCGCCATCGCTGTCTGGGTCGGGCTGCCGTTCACGACAAACGCACCGGTGACGGCTGCGGCCATGTTGGCCGCGGCCACACCGAGGATGTCGGCATCGGAGTCGACGCGCTCATGATAGCGCTCGGCGAACACGCGGGACGCCGCCGCGGTTTGCGCGATGATCATGACGAAGCACGAACCCGCCACTGGCAGCAGACGCAGCATCTCTTCCCAGCTCACTTGAGGCAGGCTGAAGCGCGGCAGGCCGCCCGGCACAGGGCCTATCGTGGCGATACCATGCCCGGCGAAGTTATAGAAATAGCTCGCGGCAATGCCGCCGACCACAGCGATCATCGGCATCGGCAGACGCGGCAGGTATCGCTTGCAGATCAGGATGCTGGCGGCCACAAGCACCGAAACACCCAGTGTTGGCAGATGCACGTGCGACAGGTTGTGCAAGATGGCGTCGAGTTGCAGTACCGTGCGTGGCGACTTGACGCTCAAGCCGAGCATATCGCCCAGCATCGCCACGCCAACCTGGATGCCGACGCCGGTCAGGAATCCGACCAGCACGGTGCGCGACAGGAAATCGGCCAGAAAGCCCAGTCGAAAGATGCGTGCGACCAGCAAGAACACCGCGGTCAGCAGCGCCACCATGCCCACCAGGGCCACGTAACGATCGCTGCCGATCGGTGCCATCACCGAAAGCGCGCTCGCGAATATGGTGGCTGTGGCCGAATCGGCGGCCACCACCAGATGGCGCGACGAACCGAACACCGCGAAACCCACCAGCGGTAGCAACACGGTGTAGAGGCCGGTGACGACCGGCATCCCGGCGATGCGCGTGTAGCCGAGCACTTGCGGCACGTTCATCGAAGCGAGCGTTACGCCGGCGAATGCGTCGCGCAAGGCGCTGCGCCAGCTCACGGGAAGCACGCCTCTGAAGATGTTCACGCGCATGGGGAGAGGCTCGGGTTGCCGTGGGGCACACACGGGAAAGATGGAATACGCATCGCCGAATCGTGCCGCGATCTGCTGTGAAGATCAAGTCTGATCGACATTTAAACGATATAAACAGTATGAACCGTATGAGCGGTAGTTGCGTGGGTTGGAGCTTCTTCGGGCCGTCTTCGGGCCACGCGCGTGCCGCCATCGGCTCTTGACTCGAACGACTCGCCGCCCTATTATTGAGTGATTACTCAGTTAAACTGGAATCAATGGCACGTCCCAAAAGTGACGACAAGCGTCAGGCCATCATTGCCGCGGCGATACAAGTGTTCGCCGAAAACGGTCTCTCGGCCACGCCGACGTCGGCTATTTCCAAGGCGGCCGGGGTGGCTGAAGGCACGTTGTTCACCTATTTCAGCACCAAGAATGAGTTGATCAATGCGTTGTATCGCTCGTTCAAGGTCGAACTCGCGGAATTGCTGATGAGCGATTTTCCGCGCGAAAAGGATGTGCGCAGCAAGCTGCAGCATCTCTGGGATGCTTATGTGAGCTGGGGTGTGGCCCACCCCCAGAAGCTCAAGGTGATGATGTTGTTGCGGGTGTCGGAAGCACTGACGGCGGAGTCCAAGGCGATCGGCTACGAGCCGTTTGCCGAAGTCGAGCAAATGGCGCGCGACAGCATCGCCCAGCAGGTGCTGCGAGATCAGCCGGTCGAGTTTCTTGCGGCAGTGATGGGCAATCTTGCGGAAACCACTATGGCGTTTATGGTTAATGACGCAAAGGCCGCTGATACCTACCGGCAGGCTGGTTTTGAAATGCTGTGGCGCGGCGTTGCCCAGCATTAGTCGTGGTTTAAACCACTGTGATCTAACCTTTACCCATCGGAATTCTATGAAAGTCATCCTGTTTGGCGCTTCGGGCATGGTCGGTCAAGGCGTGCTGCGCGAATGCCTGCTGGATCCAGCGGTGACGCAGATATTGACGGTGGGCCGGCGCGCCGATGCGCCGCCTGATCCGAAGTTGACGCAGATTGTGCATCGGGATTTTTTCGATTTCTCCGGTATTGAGTCGCAACTGTCGGGCTACGACGCCTGCTTCTTTTGCCTGGGTGTTTCGTCGGGTTTCATGCAAGAGCAGGAATATGCTCACTTGACCTACGATCTTACGCTGGCTGCGGCGCGCACTTTGTCGCGCGTCAATTCGGGGATGACGTTCGTGTATGTCTCTGGTGCGGGCACCGACAGCACGGAACAGGGTCGCAGCATGTGGGCGCGGGTGAAGGGACGTACCGAGAACGCTTTGTTGAAGTTGCCGTTTAAAGCGGCTTACATGCTGAGGCCTGGTGCGATTCAGCCGCTACACGGAGTGCGTTCAAAAACTGCGCTTTATCAGGCAATTTACTCGATGACGCGGCCTCTACTGCCCGCGCTGCGCGCGTTGTTTCCCGGGCAAATCACCACCACCGAACATTTAGGCCGCGTGATGATCGCACTCGCGCGCGATGGCTATGCGAAACCGATACTTGAAGCGCGCGATATCACGGCGCTGAATCCGTAGCGGGCGACGTGCGCGAATCCGCGTGACTAGCCTAGCCATTTGCGCAGCGCCTGAGTTGTGATTTGCGCCCCATTGACCGTTCACCAAAAAATCTGCGATTGCCCGATCGGTGTAGTTGTATCCCATGACCCCGAGCATGTAGGGATCCTTTGTACAACCAAAGACGCTCGCGAGTATAAGAAAGCCTAGGACCGCAGCGAAAGTCCATCTGGTCGTCTTCTTCACTTAACCCTCCCTTTCCGGTTGATTCGGACGACTAGGACTACCGCGGCCATGCGGCGGAAAAATCGGGCAGAGAAAACAGTCATCGACGAAATATTGTCTAGGCGCTCGCTTCGATTTTTTCTGGTGGCTCCGACGAGCTCACCAAATTCCAGTTGTTTGCGGGTTCGTAAGCGAGGTCACCGAAGTACATCATTGGCCAGTTCTCAAGTTTCGAAAGATCTTTCCCGAAACCCGCGACTGAGTCGTGAACCAGATAGTCGAAAAAGTCGAGCGATGCTTGTCTCTCACTGTTCGACCCGGTGATCAGCAAGACATCGACATCGGCACGGGCGAGCGTGGCCTCTCGCAGGCTTAGCGTCTTGCCGTCTCGCTTACGGTAGTCCGCCGCCCGCATCGCCTCGTTGACGGCGAGCCCATTTGCCGTGATGTGTGCGACTTCCTCCGACAAATTTGACGCCTTGTCGAGGTTATCTGTCTGCGTCAAGACCTCCCTCGCCGTCGGGATGCGAGCCTGTGCAGCCTCGTCGTGGGTGTATTTTGCAAGGTAACTGCGAGCGCGGTACAGCTGATAGAGGTGGTCTGAAAAGGCCTTTTCCACCGGGCCACTCGCTTGCGCTTTGCTCTGGTAGCTGTCGAACAGGCTGGCCGTCTTGGAAGACAGATGAAAGTACGGCTTTATCTTAAAGTCCAGCATCTCAACCTCCTTCAACGGAACCCCCGCCGCGTAGGCAGCGCGGTGCATATGCAGCAGCGGCACCTGACTAAGTTTCTCATCATCCTTGAGCGCCCTCGTCTGCTCGCCTGGAGCATATCCTCCACCCACGTCCGAGTGAACGCCGGGGTATGCCACTTCAACCGTGTTCGGTGGATACTGCTGTCCGTCTCGTACGGAGTCCAAGGGAAATGAATCGCGAACTTCGTGGGCAGCGACATAGTGGATGCATTGCTCGACCATCGCCGGAATCTTGAGGTTCTTGCCCCATTCGTAGTGGCCATTCTTGGGCGTGAACAGCAAGCCGACAGCCCCGATCGGATTGGCTACTGCAGCGCGAAACTGGACGGCCTGACTGTGGTCCAATGCCTTCATACTTGCGGGCAAGCCAGCCGATGCGACCGTATCGAACAAGCCCATGAAGTACAGACGGATTGGATAGCCCCGCCACTGCCATCCTTCACCTTGTTGCTTGCATTCTGCGGCAAGGCGAACTGCAAAGGCACGAGCGAGCGCGGCACCTCGGGAAAAGCCGAACAACGCCACGTTGATCATTCGAATCGGATGGTTGGGGTTCATCGCACGGGTTTCCGCTTTCGCCAGCCGCTCGTCGAACTTTGCTCTCGCCCACTTCAGACGTCTTTCGCCGCCGACCCCGAAAGCACCGCCAGCCAGGCTTTTAGTCAACTCACCAATCTCGGTGAACTCTGTCCCGAGTCCGTTGACATAGATCCGATGCCGACCGGTACTCTCGTTGTTGTCCTCATGCGCCAAGTACAAGCGCGCGATATTGCTGTGCTTCAACTTGTGTTCGTCGGCTTGCAGGTTATTGCCGGTGCCATCAAAGAAAAGCGAGATCCATATCGATTGAGAGCAGTCGGAAACGCCTGGCCTTTGGGCGGGATCAAAGCATGCCATCCCTGAAGCACGTTGCTCACGCTCAAGTAAAGTCAGGGGATGCTGACCAGCGAAAGATGGTGTCTGAGTATTGTCTAGCATAGTCATGAGATGTCTCTATCGGATAAAAGGTAAACGCCGATTAAGGATGAGTCTCGGAGGAGATGGTCCGTGCTGCCCTGAAATCGCAGCTTCAATGTGGTCGGGGTAAAAGTGAATTTCCAGGTATTCTGGGTCAGGCGGAATGGGTCCATCAACCTCAACCCGGGCTTTTACATAGGGGCCAGCGGGTTCAATTTCTTTTCTCGTTGAATAGGACCCGAGGGCATCCATCTGGTACTCGATATCGACCCCAAACGGCGTCTTGGTGCGTCTACTCATGACGACGCAGCACATCGGGCTTCCTCCGCCGGAAGTTGGTGTGCTTAGATCAACATTTGCGCCCCACTGACCATTCACCGAAAACTCTGCGATTGCGCGATCGGTGTAGTTGTATCCAACTATCTCAAGCGTGTAGGGTTCCTTTTTACAACCAGAAACGCTCGACATCACTACAAAAAATAGGACTGCGATTGAATAAAATCTGATGAATTTCTTCACTTAAAGCTCGCTTTTTCTGCTGATCCGACGGACGTGAATTACTGGCGCGCGACGATATCCAAAAAACCTACCTATCCCAGCGCAGCGATTAGAACTCTTCTCACACGGTTGGCGAGCAATACGCCATCGTTGAGTTCATCCGCTGACGCCTTCGCAATTTCCTCCTCACAAATCCTGTAACGAGTACGTGCGTCGAATGTTGCGAACAGCTTGCCATCCGTCAGACTGAGCGAATAGAGCACCGAGTCCGGTACGGCGGCGGCGTCGAAAGCTGCGGCTTGCTTATCGTCGAGTCGGAGTGGTCCACTGTACGAATCGGCTGTTGCGCTTTCCCCAATGACTTTCTGCTGTTGACCATACCGGTCTAGGTACCACCACTCCTTCACCACGCAGAAGTACTCGCGGCGTTGCTCGACCGAAAGCGCCGAATCAAGCACGGGCAGTGAGCGCGTATCGAAGAAATGCATCTGCCATTCACTGCGGTCCTCGCCCTTCACGTCGAGTCGCTCGCGAAGTCTTGCCGCAAGATCCGCAAACGGAAGCGAAGAGAACAGGAACGAGACGGCGCGAAAGTCATCCACGCAGTGACGCGCGAGCCGGGTCAGCAAGCCCGATGGTTTCGGTGCCCCTGGAGCGATACGAACCAGGAAGGGGCCGTATTGACCTCCACTCTCTTGGCAATGTGCATCGAACATCAACGACAGTCGGTAATGCGCCATCTCTAGTCCAAACCATCGTTGCAATTCGCGGTACAACTGCGGATATGCAACGCCATAGACCAAGACGAAAGTTCGCAAACCCGGATTGGCAACTTCGAATGCGTGAATCGCTGCCGCCAACGTTTCCGTGTCAAGTTCGGGAGTTGAATTGTTCATTTCGTCCCCGACGGCGCATCCATCAACGCGGTGAAATTGCCCTCGTAGCGGTACACTTGGCCGACCGCATCATGGTCCATACAGTTAAGCAGCGAGAACGGCGCCGGATGTGGCGCGAGCTTTACCTCATAAGGCTGAAACGACAGGACTATCGATTTCATAAACGAATTTTTTCTTGAGTTGGCGAGATGCGCCCTAACCCGGCGCGTTTGCGAGCATAAGGGATATTCATCGAATAAATTGGGATGCGGATCATGACAAAACGCGGAACAATATCGAGACGATACCAACGGCATCACGTCGTCCGGCCACACCCTGTAAAATGGCGGATTATCAGCGCGCTGCCGAGCACCTTGGCGCGCCCCAGCTTGATTAGCCTAAGCTTGAAGAACAATTTCGCGGAATCACCTAGATGTTGCGGCTCACCGACGTTCAACTCCCACTCGATCATCCCGAGGACGACCTGCCAGCGACCATCCTGAAACGGTTGGGCATCGCGCCGCAGGCCCTGCTCGGCTACACGGTCTTTCGACGCGGCTTCGACGCGCGAAAAAAACGCGCAATCCAACTCATCTACACGCTCGACGTCGAGGTTGAAAACGAAGCCGCCGTGCTCGAACGCCTGCGCGGCGAGCCCCATATAGGCCCCACGCCCGACACGAGCTACCATTTCGTCACGCACGCGCCGGCCGGCCTGCGAGGCCGTCCGGTCGTAATCGGCACCGGCCCCTGCGGGATCCTGGCCGGCCTGATACTCGCGCAGATGGGCTTTCGCCCCATCATCCTCGAGCGCGGCAAAGCGGTACGCGAGCGCACCAAAGACACCTGGGGCTTCTGGCGCAAGCGCGAGCTAAACCCCGAATCGAACGTGCAGTTCGGCGAAGGCGGAGCGGGCACGTTTTCCGACGGCAAGCTGTGGAGCCAGGTCAGCGACCCCAAGCACTACGGCCGCAAAGTGCTCAGCGAATTCGTCAAAGCCGACGCCCCGCCCGAAATCATGTACGTGAGCAAGCCGCACATCGGCACCTTCCGCCTGGTCAAGATGGTGGAGAAAATGCGCGCGTCGATCGAAGAACTGGGCGGCGAATTCCGCTTCGGCTGCAAAGTGGACGACATCGACATCGCCGAGGGCAAAGTGCGCGGCGTAGTGCTGGAAGGCGGCGAATATATCGCCGCGGAGAAAGTGATCCTCGCAGTCGGCCACAGTGCCCGCGACACGTTCGAGATGCTGCATCGACGCGGCGTCTACATCGAAGCCAAGCCATTTTCGATCGGCTTTCGCATCGAGCATCCGCAATCGCTGATCGACGCCGCGCGCTTCGGACCCAGTGCGGGGCATCCCGTGCTGGGCGCCGCCGATTACAAACTCGTGCACCACTGCAAGAACGGCCGTACGGTCTACAGCTTCTGCATGTGTCCGGGCGGCACCGTGGTCGCCGCCACGTCCGAAGTGGGACGCGTGGTCACCAACGGCATGAGCCAATACTCGCGCAACGAGCGCAACGCCAACAGCGCGATCGTGGTCGGCATTACGCCGGAAGACTACCCGGGCAATGCGCTGGCCGGCATCGATTTTCAGCGCGAACTCGAATCGCGCGCGTTCGAACTAGGCGGGCGCGACTACAGCGCCCCGGGCCAGTTGGTCGGCGATTTTCTGGCCGCACGCCCCTCCACGGCGCTCGGTGCGGTGGTGCCGTCGTATAAACCGGGCGTGCATTTGTGCGATTTGGCGCCCAGCCTGCCCGCCTATGCCATCGAAGCGATCCGCGAAGCCTTGCCCGCCTTCGACCGGCAGATCAAGGGTTACTCGATGCACGACGCGATGCTCACCGGGGTCGAGACCCGCACCTCGTCGCCGTTGCGCATCAAGCGCAACGATGCGTTTGTCAGCCTCAATACCGAGGGCCTTTATCCGGCCGGTGAAGGCGCCGGCTACGCAGGCGGAATCCTGTCCGCGGCAATCGACGGGATTCGGGTCGCCGAGGCCGTGGGCTTGAGCATGAGTCACACCACCCCTAGCACGGCAAGCGCTCACGGAACCCGCTCATCATGACACTGCCCCCTTCCGAACTGGAACACATCACCACGCGCACGCTCGATCACTATAACCAGAGCGCGGAAGAGTTTCGCCTCGGCACGCGCGACCACGATGTCAGCCAAAACATCGACGCGCTCTTGCGTCATATCGAAGCCCAGCCGCCACTGACGATACTCGATTTCGGCTGCGGCCCCGGGCGCGATCTGAAGGCCTTCACAGCGCTGGGCCACACGGCGATAGGACTGGATGGCGCCGAACGCTTCGCGCAGATGGCACGCACCGAGACCGGCTGCGAGGTGTGGCATCAGGATTTTCTCAAGCTTGCGTTGCCGCCCGAGCGTTTTGACGGCGTGTTTGCGAACGCCGTGCTGTTCCATGTGCCGAGCCAGGAACTGCCGCGCGTGTTGCGCGAATTAAACGCGACGCTCAAGCCCGGGGGCGTGCTCTTCAGTTCCAACCCGCGTGGTGACAACGTCGAGGGCTGGAACCGCGACCGCTATGGGGCTTATCACGACCTGGAACACTGGCGCGCCGCGATGACGACAGCCGGTTTCACCGAACTCGAACACTACTACCGTCCAGCCGGTTTGCCGCGCGAGCAGCAACCGTGGCTCGCCAGCGTCTGGCGCAAAGCCTAGCTGCTCAGTTCCAGATGCAGCGCCGCATACTCCTGCGCGAGCTTGTGGCGCGGCTCCAGGTAAATCATGGGCCGTGCGTGTTGGTGGCTTTCGCGGATCTTCACCGACGACGACAAATATGAGCTCAGCACCGGCAAACCTTCGTCGACCAACTCCTGCACCAGTTGCTGCGGCAAGCTCGCGCGCGGCTGAAACTGGTTGATGACGATGCCCTCGACCTTCAGGTCAGGGTTATGGTCATGCTGGATCTCCTGCACATTTTCAAGCACTGCATACAACGCCCGGCGCGAGAAATCGTCGCAGTCGAACGGTATCAGGCAGTGCTCGACCGCAATCAGCGCGGATCGGGTATAGAAATTCAGTGCCGGCGGCGTATCGATATACAGCGCGTCATAGCCTTCCAACCCTTTGAGGGCGTCGCGCAGCTTGTAGATTTTATAGCGCGACTCGAGCTTGGCTTGCAACGTTTCGAGATTCGGATGCGACGGGATAATGTCGAGGTTTTCGAACGGCGTGCGGTGCACGAACGAGCCGATTTCCGGTTCCTTGAAACTGAAACTCAGCGCGGTTTCAAAGAAATCGGCCATGCTCGGCTGCGCGTCCTGCGCCTGCGCGCCCAACAGATATTGGCTCGAATTACCTTGTACGTCGAGGTCGATCACCAGCGTGCGCAGACCCTGCGAAGCGCTGATCGCCGCGAGATTGCAGACTATGGTCGATTTTCCGACCCCGCCCTTTTGATTGAATACCACTCGACGCATAGTCTTTTGATCCTCGATTACAGCGACGTACATCTATAGACAGCGGCTCAGCTACGCATTGCGCGACACGCAGCGCCGATAGACACATGCCGCAATCGCCAACATAGCATGTCCATCGTGACAAAAAAAACAGCGCGACTGTTTAATCGCGCATTTTCTCGTTTGTGTCTTGCCATGGACCGATCACCGCAAGCGGGCGGCCAATGCAGGGCCTGGACGGATTTACGGTGCTGGGTCCGAGGCGGGTGGCAGATAGCTGAGCAACAATTGTTCGGTGCTCAGGCGCCTATCCTTGGCGACGCGCTCGATCGAGCGGTCCAGCTCGGAGCGCTGGAATTGCTCGACGCTCATGCCGACGGCCTGCGCATGACGCGCCGTGATTGCCTGCAACATACGGAGTACTTCGGGGTACTCGCTCAGAAAACCCTGCTCGGCGAGCAGTTGGCGTACGGGAGGAAGAGTCATCGTGGAATTGAATAAGAGTGGCGCCTCGGAAATTCGCGCGCTTGGTACGAGTGCCGGAACGGGGGCGAATCGAAACGAATTGGCGCCGGCCGGCGCACGGTATCACGGTCATCATAGCCGATGACGACAGGCGCCTGGCAAAATGCAACTCGGGCCTGCCTATCCGCGGCTGCGACGCTCCAATTCCTCAACTCGACCGGACGCGCCGGGCGGCCCGGTCGCCGGTCGAGCCCGCTTGGAGATCAAGCTTCGAGCCGCGCATCCATGGTGATCTTGGCATTCAACACTTTGGAGACCGGACAACCCTCCTTCGCGCCCTGCGCTGCCTTTTCGAAGGCCGCCTTATCGGCGCCGGGGATGCGTACCGCGACGTCCAGATGCACAGCGGTGATTGCGTAACCGCCATCGACCTTGTCGAGGGTCACAGCAGCCTGGGTGGCGATGTTTTCCGCCTTCATGCCGGCTTCCTGCAGTTGCAGCGTAAGCGCCATCGTAAAACAGGCCGCGTGCGCCGCTCCCAGCAATTCTTCGGGATTCGTCCCAGGCCCATCTTCAAAGCGAGCACTGAACCCGTATGGGGCGTCTTTGAGTACGCCGCTCTGCGAGGAAATAAAGCCTTTACCGTCTTTGATGCCGCCTTGCCACTTTACCGATGCTGTCTTTTTCATGCGAATTCTCCTTTAGGTAGAAGTCATGCTGTAGTACGACAGCGGCGTACTCAATTACGTTCACAGCAAACCGAGGCGCCAGGCGTATCCGCGTTCGCGCTAGCCTTACGGTTCGCGCACAGCGTCCATAGCGTTGTGCGGATAGGAAACGCGCGCGACCGCGGATAAAGCGCCTCCGGTAAAATGCGAGCATGCCCATGACCCTCGCGTCACCCGCCCACAGCGAACTCATCATCCGTAAAAGCCGCTTCATCGGCTGCGTGCAACCGATGAGCGATCGCGCCGCAGCGCAAGCCCAAGTGGCCGCGCTGCGCGCGTTGCATCCGGGTGCGGCGCACGTATGCTGGGCTTTGCTCGCGGGCGGCCACTCGGCGGCCGTAGACGACGGCGAACCGGGAGGTACCGCTGGGCGCCCCATGCTCGACGTGCTGCGTCACCAGGATCTCGAAAGCGTATTAGCCACGGTGGTGCGTTATTTCGGCGGGGTCAAACTGGGCGCAGGCGGGCTCGTTAGGGCCTATACCGGCGCCATCGCGCAAGCGCTGCTGGACGCGGACAAGGTCATCTTGCAGCGCATGCTGACTTTGCGATGCGCCGTGCCGTACGCACTCGAGGGGGTCCTGCGTCGCAGCATCGAGCAGGCCGGCGCGCATTTGCTGCAAGTCAGCCACGGCGCGCTCGTCGAACTGAGCTTCAGCTTGCCGGAATCGCAGAGCGCGCAGTTCCTGGCGTTGGCGAACGAGCAAAGCCAGGGCCATATCCAATGGCTTTGATTTTGACCGCTTTACTACGTGCCCCAGGCGATCTTGATGTGTGTGGCCGCCGCCGTAGTGCCACAGCCCTTGCGGCGCTCCTACTCGCCGCGCGACTCGGCAGGCATGGGCTTTTCAGCGGCTGCGTGCGCCAGGTTCAGTGCGGTATGTATCAACGCCACATGCGAAAAAGCCTGCGGGAAATTGCCCAGTTGGCAGCGCGCCCTCGGGTCGTACTCTTCGGCCAGCAAACCCACGTCGTTGCTGACCGCGATCAAGCGCTCGAATAATTCCCTGGCCTCGACCAGGCGCCCTTGCATCGCAAGGTTGTCCGCGAGCCAGAAGCTGCATGCCAGAAACGCGCCTTCGCCGGGCGGCAAGCCATCGGCCGTCTCATGCGTCAGATAACGCACCACGAAACCATCGATTAGCAGCTCCCTCTCGATCGCCGCGACGGTGCCGACGATACGCGGATCGTGGGCCGGCAGAAAGCCTACCTGCGCGATCAGCAGCAAGCTCGCATCCAGCGCATCCGAACCGTAGGCCTGCACAAAGCTATTGCGATGCGGGTTGAAACCGCGCGCGCACACTTGCGCATGGATCGTGTCGCGCAATTCGCGCCAGTGATCGATCGGACCTTCAAAACCAAACAACTCCACCGACTTGATCGCGCGATCGAAAGCGACCCAGGCCATCACTTTCGAATAGGTAAATTGCTGGCGTCCGCCGCGCACCTCCCAAATGCCCTCGTCGGGCTCCTGCCAGACGTCCTCGAGATGTTCGAGAACGGCCAATTGCACGCGCCACGACGCTTCATCGGTTTCCGGATCCTCCGGGGAATCGGAGTTCAGATCGTATTTACGGCACTGGTGCAACGCGTCCATCAATTCGCCGTAGACATCGAGCTGCAACTGCGTCGACGCCTGGTTGCCGATGCGCACCGGAATCGAATGCTCGAAGCCAGGCAGCCCGTGGACGACGCGCTCGTCTAGCTGACGTTCGCCGCCGATGCCATACATGATCTGGATCTGCGATGCGTCGCCGGCCACTGCCCGCACCAGCCACGCACGCCAGGCCCGTGCCTCCCTGTAGTAGCCGGCTGCCATCAATGCGGTCAAGCTGAGCGTGGCGTCGCGCAACCAGCAGTACCGGTAATCCCAGTTGCGCTCGCCACCGAGCCATTCCGGCAGCGACGTCGTGGGCGCGGCAACGATGCCGCCCGTCTGCTGGTACGTCAGCGCCTTGAGCGTAATAAGCGAACGCTTGACCACCTCGGACCACGGTGCCGCAGCTACGCAACCGCCCGACCATTTCCGCCAACGCTGCTCGAGGTCATGCAGATCGTGCAGGGCATCGCCAGCGGCGGGCGCGTCCAGGTACGATAATCCGTAGGCCAATTCGAAGCTGTAGTGCTCGCCCGCGCCGACGTCGAAACTACCGATCGTCTTGCGGTCCTCGCCACGCACCGGCACCGGGGAGCGCAGGAGCACCCGGTTCGGACCGACCACGAAGCTCATGCCCTCTTCGTCGATCAACTGCCCGGCCCACGGCACCGAGATTCCGTAGTCAAAGCGCATGATCAATTCGAGCCGCATCTCGACTCGGCCGCGTACGCCCTCCACGACGCGATACAAGCGCGAAGTATGGGTACGCACCGGCATGAAATCGATCACCTTGACCACGCCTGTCGCCGTTTCGAATTCGGTCTCGAGAATCAGCGTTCCCGGCCTGTAACGCCGCGTAACTTTCACCTCGGTGGCGCTGGGCGCAATCAGCCAGCGACCGTTCTCGGCGTCGCCCAGTAACGATGCGAAACAGGCCGGAGAGTCGAAGCGCGGCCAGCACAGCCAATCGATCGAACCGTCGATGCCCACGAGCGCTGCGGTCTCGCAGTCGCCTATTAGCGCGTAGTCTTCGATTCGGCGCAACGGGGGCGATAGCGCAGGCAGTGACGGGGACAAGGGCAGGTTTTGCACGGACTGATCTGGCACAGGGCTTCCTCTGACGATGGCTGCGGCCCGGACCATGCGGCGGTCCAGTCTTGATAGGTTTGGGGTTGGACCCACCGAGTGCCGTTTTGTTCAGGCCGTGCTACAAGCTCGCGGGACCCGCGGCGTCCCTGGCGAAGCTAGGCTGGATCGGGCTCGTTGCCAGTGCGCGCCGTCGTGTTGGGGTCGGTGGGAAGCGTGGGCGCGGTGGGCGCCGTGGGCGCCGTGGGCGCCGTGGAAACGCCGGGAGCGTTGGGAACAGCGCTCACCTCGCCCCACGCGTTGTCGTACATCACCGTCTCCAGCGGCTGACGCCGTGCCCACCCTTGCAGCTCCAGCATGGGCTTGGGATAAAACGCGTCCACGTGCCCCAGGCACAGGATTGCAACAGGCTTGGCGCCGGCTGGCATGGCAAGCAGTTCGCCCAGTTGCTGCGGGTCGAATAGCGATACCCAGCCCATGCCGATGCCCTCGGCGCGTGCTGCCAGCCACATGTTCTGGATCGCGCAGGCGACCGAGGCCAGGTCCATTTCCGGCAAGGTACGGCGCCCGAAGATGTGGGCTTCGCGCCCTTCCATCAACGCCACCACCAGGATTTCGCCGCATTCGCGTATGCCCTCGACCTTGAGCCGCATGAATTCGTCTTCGCGCTCATCCAGCGCCTGGGCGGTCTTGACTCGTTCGGCTTCGACGATGCGATGCAGCGCCGCGCGCAGGCCCGGCTCCGAGATACGGATAAAGCGCCAAGGCTGCATGAATCCGACGCTGGGTGCAGCGTGCGCCGCGTGCAGCAAACGCGCCATCAGATCGTCAGGTAGCGGCTGCGGCAGGAAATGGCGGACGTCGCGCCGCTGCTCTATCGTCTTGTAGACTGCGGCAATTTCCGCATCGCTGAATTTATTGGTCACGATGGCTCACGGTTTGAAAAGGTCCACGGTCGCCGCCGGGTTCGACGGGAAATACGCGTGGATGTAGGTCGCGACGAGCCGCCCGTGGCAAAAAATCCGCTCGCCCGGCGACGTGTTGTGCAGCCGCTCGCCAAACGCCAGCGGTACCAGCGGTGTATCGATCACCGAGTGATGAAAGGTGTGCCCGCGCAACGTGCCGCCCGGCAGCGGTGCGCTCTGGTAACCCAACCCTTGCAAGCGATGATGCATCACAGCATGCCCCCTCAACACACCGGCCATTTCGCCACGCTGTCCGGTTTTATCGGTCAGTGATTCCAACAGATACAGCATACCGCCGCATTCGGCAAATAGCGGTTTTCCCTGCACTGCGTGTTGCACCAGGGCGGCTTTAAACTCGGCGTTTTGCGCCAGACGCTGCAAGTGCAGTTCGGGATAGCCGCCGGGCAGGTACACGCTATCGACCTCGGGCAGCGCGGTATCGGCTAGCGGCGAGAAAAACCTCAGCTCGGCGCCCAGCGCGTGCAGCAGATCGAGATTGGCGGGATAGAGAAACGAAAACGCGGCGTCGCGCGCGATCCCGATACGTACGCCGGCGAGCGGCAAGCCCGCAGGCATGGGCTCGGGCTCGGGCATGGACGTGGGTGCGGGTGCGGGTGCGGGTGCGGGTGCGGGTGCGGGTGCGGGTGCGGGTGCGGGTGCGGGCGTGAGCTCGGATTTGCGCGCGGGTTTGCGTGATCCGGCTAAGGTAACGACCGAAGCAAGCGCTACGGACGATCCATGCTCCGCGATCGATCCATGCGGCGCCAACGATGCGTGCGCAAACTCGACCATAGGCGGCAATTCGGCCAGCCGGGTCTTGCCAATCAACGCGGCGCAGGCGCTCAAACGCGCATCGAGGTCAGCTATCTCCTGTGCTTGCACGAGACCCAAATGGCGCGCCGGCAACGCGAACTGCGCCGAGCGTGGAATCGAGCCGAAATACGACAGCCCGACCGGCATGCCATCGAGGATCATTTCTTCATGACGTGCACTGGCCACCGAGTTAGCCAGCACGCCGGCCCACCGCAACCCGGTGCGATAGCTCGCCAGGCCATGGGCTAGCGCCCCCAGCGTCTGCGCCATCCCACTCGCGTCGATGACTGCGAGGACCGGCACACCCAGCGCCTGCGCGAGGTCGGCGCTACTGGGACGACCGTCGAAGAGTCCCATCACGCCTTCGATGAGGATCAGGTCGGCACCCAGCGCGGCTTCATGCACGCGACGCCGGCACTCGGCCTCGCCAGCCATCCACAAATCAAGCTGGTACACCGGGTGACCACTCGCGCGCTCGAGGATCATCGGATCGATAAAATCGGGGCCGCTTTTGAACACCCGAACCTGGCGACCTTGCTGCGCATGAAAACGCGCGAGGGCTGCCGTGACCGTCGTCTTGCCGTGGCTGGACGCCGGCGCGCTGATGAACAAGGCCGGGCACCGGCTGCTCACGTCAGAACTCCACGCCTTTCTGCGCCTTGATGCCCTGCTCCTGGTACGGATGCTTGATCGGCCGAATCTCGCTGACCAGATCGGCCGCGTCGATGAGCGCATCGGGCGCATGACGACCGGTCACGACGATGTGCAGCATCTCGCGGCGCCGGGCGAACACGGCCAGCACATCGGCCAGATCGAGATACTGATATTTCAAAACGATATTGAGCTCGTCGAGTATCACCATGTCATACGACGGGTCCTCGATCATGCGCACTGCTTCGGCCCACCCGACGGCGGCGGTTTTCATATCGGCGTGGCGATCCTGCGTATTCCATGTATAGCCCGCACCGACCACATGAAAATCACAGTTCGGATCGCGCCCAAGCACTTCGCGCTCCGCGCTATGCAACGCACCCTTGATGAACTGGACAACGCCGAGCTTCATGCCGTGCCCCAGAATGCGCAAGCCCATGCCGAACGCCGCGGTCGACTTGCCCTTGCCGGTGCCCGTATAAACCAGCAACAAGCCTTTTTCCTTTTGTGCCGCCGCCTTCTTTTTTTCGAAACCTGCCTTGTGGCGTTCGGTCATGCGCTTGTGTGCGTCGGGATCGGTTTTCATCGGGCTTATTTCCAGGTGCTTGCAGTGAGTTCGGATAGCAGCGCCGCCACGACGCTACGGCTTAAGTGATAGCCGATAAATACCAGTTCGGATTTCGCGGCGGCGGGCTTTTGGACGTCGTGGTCGAGTGACACGCGTGTGCGCACGCCTTGCACCAGTACCGCATGCGGCGTGTCGGCAGCGCGGATGTAACCCTTCGCGCGCAACACCGGCTCGCGCCGCGCAATCTCGGCCAAGGCCGTCTGCAAGATCTGCGCCGGCTGAGGCGCTGCGCTGCGCAACACGAACGACATCCAGCCTGGATCCTGCTCATGAAAATGCTTGTGCGTCGCCAGACCGTGGCTATGGCGTCCGAGCCCGGAATGCGCATGACCGTTCAACCGCTGCTGATCGGTCAATACACGGGCGTCGGCGCCCGGCACTGCTGCCACCGGGGTGTAGCGATGCTCGTGCGCGGTCTGGGTCGGCTGATGCAACCGCAAGCCTAGCGCCAACCGGATATCGAGTTCGGCGCGCCAGGCAAGTTCAAGAAAACGCACCTTGGGCGCGCATCGCCGTACCCGGGTTTCGGCGTCCAACAGCGCCGCTTCATCAAGTGCGTCGATTTTATTGAGCACCACCACGTCGGCATGTTCGAGTTGCCGTGCAAACATCGTCGCGACGGAATTGGCTACACGGGCCTCGGTGGCGCGGTCCTGGGCGGCATGGTCCGCCGTTGCATGGGTCCGCGCTGCGTGTTCTCCCGCCGCATGATCACTGCCAGGCGCCCCGACCGTGCGCTCGAACTGGTTGGCCAGCAACAACGGCGTATCGACCACGGCCAGCGTCGCATCCAAAATGAAGTCTGCGGCCAGCTCAGGGCTTTGCAGCAGTTCCATCACGGCGGTGGGCAAGGCGAGGCCCGAAGTCTCGATCAGCACGTGATCGATGCTGGCGCGCCGTGCCGCGAGCGCTTTCATGGTGGGAATAAAGCGTGTGTCGTCACCATACGCGATCAGCCCATACGGGAAGTCGTGAATCCGGATATGTTGATCCTCGCCGGCGGTGTCGCGTATCAATGCCCCATCGATCGACACCTCGCCGAACTCATTGATCAACAACGCAAGCCTTCGGGTTTGCCTATGCTTGATCAGACTGCTGAGCAGCGTGGTTTTTCCGGAGCCGAGAAAGCCGGTGACGATGGTGACAGGAATCAAGGCGTTCATGATATGGCCCGGCGGTTCAAGTGTTCAAGCACCGCGTCGAAACTTGCGACCACTGCCGGATAAGCAATCCGCGGCCGCTCGATTACCAACAAGGGAATGCCGAGCGCAGCCGCAGCCGTCGCCTTGCCGTCGAAACCTCCCGCCTCGCCGGAATCCTTGGTGACTACGCAATCGATTTGCCAGTCCTGCCAGAGCGCCATGTTGAACGCCCGCGAAAACGGTCCTTGCATCGCGCAGATCTGGCCGCGTGGCACCCCCAGATCGATGGCACGTTGGATGAAATCGGGTTCGGCCGTGATGCGCACAAACCATTTTTTGTCTGCGGCGCCAGGCGCTTGCAGGAAAGCGGCGAGATCCTTGGAACCTGTCGCAAGAAAAATGCGTTGGCCTTGCGCTATCGCGCGTTGCGCTGCGTGTTCCGGGGACGCGCACAGTTCGATCACGCTTGTACCTGGAAATTCGCCCGGCGCTTGGCTTTCGTGCACCTTGCGCTCGCCGTTCCCGCTTGCGCCCTCGCGTACGATCGCGCTGTCGGTGCTTCGCGCCAGCACGTCGCCGCGCAGCGTGCTCGGACGTTCATAGCGCAGATACTCGATATCCAGCTCTCGCGACAACCCCATCAATTGCTGCGAAATGGTGCCCGCATACGGATGAGTCGCATCGATCAACGCGCGCGCGCCGCTGGCGACCAGTGCCTGACGGCGCGCTTCCACGCCCGCGCGTCCGGCCCAGACCGTCACGCCCGGGCAGTCCTCCTGAACCAGGGTTGCGCCGTATTCGGTGGCAGCCGATACGACCACAGCGTTGCCGCACGCGGCGAGCCGATTGGCGAGCGCATTGCCGTCGCTGGTGCCGGAGAAAACCCAAAGCGCGCCTTGCGGCAATCTCGATTAGCTGCGCCCCTCATCAGCAATAACCGCGGCTGCGCCGGGACCTGCATCTGCGAGCGCACCCCCACCCGCGACTGCCCCCCCGCCTGCGCTAGCGGCACTCGCTGCATACGGTTCCCGCGCAACAGCGGACCAATCGTTATAACCGCGCGGCGTAAAAATATAGCCACGCCGACGCTCGGTAAATCGATTGCCGATCACGATGGTGGTCAACATGTCGAACTTCAACGCAGGCAGTTCCGCCAACCGATAGGTGTTGACCCGCTGGTCTGGCCGGTAGGCATTTCTGACCACCCCGCACCAGGTCTGCGGGCTCTTCGACGCCAGCATGATATTCAGGATCCGGTACACCCCCTCCTGCCTTCCGGCGCTTTGCACGTTGTACAGCACGCAAGCGAGATCAGCCTGCGCGATATGTGCTGCGCGCTGTTCGATCCAGCTCCACGGGCACAACAAGTCCGACAAGCTCAGCGTGGCAAAGTCGTGCGACAGCGGCGAACCCAGCAAGGACGCGCACGCGTTGGCCGAGGTGATCCCCGGCACCACGTTGACTTCATAGCTGTCGTCCTCGCGCATCTCGTCGAACGCGAGCGCCGCCATCGCGTAGATACCGATGTCGCCGCTCGAAATCAACGCCACCCGTGCGCCCTGACGCGCTTTCTCGATTGCCAGCAGCGCCCGTTCGCGCTCCTGCGTGAGCGGCGGTGTATGTATCTCCTTGCCGCCCAGCCAAGGCTGGATCCAGCGCAAATACAATTCATAGGCCACGATCACGTCGCTGTCTTGCAGCGCGGCAATCGCGCGTGGCACGATCAAATCGCTAAAGCCGGGTCCGACCGACACCAAATTCAATACACCTTTCATGCCTGAGTCCAATCGCTGTCTTCCACCACTGCCACGGCCACGCCGTCCTTCGTCGTCTTCGGCACAATCAACGCGCCGCGCGGGCTGGCGATCAGCGCGCACGGTTCGCACACGTCGTCGAGTCCGACATTCTGTTGCACCCATTCCGAAACCTGCGTGACCCACGCGCGCGCTGCCACCGTCGTGTGCGACAGCACCCGCAGCGGCAAGCCATGCCGCTCGCAAAAGTCGAGCAAGCCGGGCTCATCGGCTTTCAACGCGATGGTCGCCACTTCGCGCACCTGACTGAGCGCGCGCGCCTCCAGCGCAAAGTGCACGGCAGCCTCGATCATGTCGGCCGACACGCCCTTGCGGCAGCCGATGCCCAGCACCAGCGGTTTCAACGCTTCGGTCGCGGTAGTCACCACCGGCACCGCGCCACTGGCTCGCGCCACCTGGTAAGCGAGGCGGTTCGCACCGCCTTCATGACCGGCCAGCAGCGACACCGCGAAACGCGCCGCTTCGTCGAGCACCACCACGGCCGGATCGCTGTATTTGTCGGCGATCTGGCCGTCGAGAAAGCGCACCGCAATGCCGCTTGCGGCAATCATCACCCAGTGCGAGTGCTGCCGGTACGCAGCGGCAAACTGCTCTTTGGGCGAGTGCGAGGTATCCAGCCAGGGGCGGTAGATCACCCCACCGATGTGGGCATGCAGATGGACGGCCAACCGTTCGCTATCCTCGCGCACCAGCCAGATGCCCAAAGACGCCACGACCGATTGTTCCGTCAAGAGCCCCTGGATCGCGATGTCGGTCGCGGGATCCTTGGGCTCGCCCTTGAGGATGTCCTTGGACTTGTCCGCCGCTTCTTCGCCCATCAGGGCGCTCACTAAGCCACTCATAGCGCTCTCCCTGCGGCCGTCATGCCGCCACCTTCTTCTTGCTTTTGCGCACGACCCGGAACAGATGTGTGTAATCCTTCGCGTACAACCGTGACTCGGTCTGCGCGCCGTGTCCGATCGCCGCGCCCACCATCATCATGGTGGTGAGATTCCATTCGCCCCGCTTGGTTTCCTTCAGCACCCGGCCGAGCGTGCCTTCGTACACCTTCTGTTCAGGCCACGTGGCCCGATAGACCAGTGTGACAGGCGTGTCGTCCGGATAATGCAGCTTCAGGTCGGCCACGATTTTTTTCAGGTGCGGCCCCGACAAAAAGATGCACATGGTGGCCTGGTGCTCGGCCAGCTTGGCGATCGCCTCTTCGGGCGGCACCGCCGATGCGCGGCCCGAGACGCGCGTGAGGATCACCGTTTGCGATACCTCGGGCTTGGTCAGCTCAGCTTTGACCGCTGCCGCCGCCGCGCTGAACGAAGATACGCCCGGCACCACCTCGTATTCGATGCCCAGTGCATCGAGCCGCCGCATCTGCTCGGCGGTCGCGCCATAAATCGCGGGGTCTCCCGAGTGCAGGCGCGCCACGTCGAAATCGCCTTCCTGCGCGCGGCGGTAACACGCCTGCTGCTGCTCCAGATCGAGCGCGGCTGTGTCGAGAATTTCCGCGTCGGCACGGCAATGTTCGAGCATGGCCGACGGCACCAGCGACCCCGCATACAGCACCATGCGCACGCGCCCCAGGATATTCGCGCCGCGCAAGGTAATCAGGTCGGACGCGCCCGGTCCTGCGCCGATGAAATAAACCTTCATGAATGCCGCCTCTCTCGCGAACTTTTACGGATCAGCAGGGTTGCCAGATAGCCGGTCGCATCGGTGGCGTCCAGGTCTGCCACGCCCTGCGCCAACATTTCGCCCGCCAGGCCGATCCGTCTCGCGAATGCGCAATGCCCGGCGATGCCGAGCGCCTTGAGCACCTGCAGCACACCGCTTAGCCGCGCGCCGATTTTCATCAGTATCACGACGTCATGCGTTTCGATTTCGGTACGCAACGCGTCCATGTCATCGGGGCACGGCAGGATCAACGTGCGCTCCTTACCTTCGCCCAGCGGCCAACCGAGCGCTGCGGCCGCAGCCGCGTAGCTGGTAATGCCAGGGAAGGTGCGGTGCGGCAGGTCCGGCAGACGTTCCAGCAGCGCAGCCAGCACATAGCCGTAAGTCGAATACGTGAAGGTATCGCCTATCGTCAGATACGCGACGTTGCGTCCCGCCGACAGTTCGAGCGCAATCGTTTCGGCCAATTGCGCATAGTGGTCGCGCAGCACCGCGCGATCCGGATCCATGTTGAATTCGACTTCCCGGATGCGTTCCGGCGCGATCTCGATGCCGGCCAGGCACTGCAGCGCCACCGACGTCTCGGCGCTGCGCGCGCGCGGTGCATAGATCAGGTCGGCCTTTTGCAAGGCGTCGAGCGCGACCAGCGGCAAATAACCGGCGGGACCCGGGCCCACGCCGATGCCCCAGAACGTGCCCAGAGCCGACGGCGCTTGCGCTTGCACTTGCACTTGCAGCGGGTGTAATTGCGGATTTGGTGGCGAAGATGCCGTCATACCGAGGCTCCAGATACGTTTTTGGCCAATTGATTGAGCGCGTCTATCATCAACGCGTTGACCACGCTGGCCGCCCAGGGCGAACCGCCGCGCGTGCCGCTATTGGTAATGCGCGGCACCTGCAAACAACGGCGCAATGCGTCCTTGCTCTCGCGGGTGCCGACGAAGCCGACCGGCAACCCGATCACCAATTGCGGACGCCAGCCCTGTTCGCGTATCAGCCGCGTCGCTTCGACGATCGCTGTAGGCGCGTCTCCGATCGCCAGCACCACATCGTTGCCGAATTTTTCCCAGGCACGGCGTATGCCTGCGGCCGAACGGGTGATGCCCTGGCTTTGCGACAGCAAATGCGACTCCCGGTCGTGCACTCCGCACCACGTGTTGATACCCAGTTGTTCGAGCAACGCGCGCTTGAGCCCGGTCTGCACCATCGTGACATCGGTCACCACCTGCTTGCAGCGCAGCAGCGCGAGAATGCCGCTTTGCACCGCGCCCGGCGAGAAATAAAGGTCGTCGACCGCGTCAAAGTCGCCGCTCGTGTGCACCAGACGCTGCAACACCGTCAGTTGCTCGGTGGGAAAGCCGGACCAGTCGCGGCCCGCCGCGATGATCTCGAAGCTCTCGGCCTCGATCGGATGCGGCTCGTAAGGCGCAAACCGCTGTATGGGCGCAGCAGTCGGTTGCGCCTCCTTTTCCAGCAGACCGCGTACCTGCAAATGATGCGCGCGCTGCGGCTCGCCGACTTGTTCTTCGAAGCCGACGATCTGCACCCGGTATTTGCACAGCGAGCAGTTCATCGCGGCACGCCCTTCTATCGCTTCGCGCGCGCGCTCTATCATCACGTCGGCCACGTATGGATGCGCGCCCAGATAGCCAGCCTTGAGTATTTCCAGCGCGGGCTCGCGCTCCTGCAGCACGTCTGCCGCGGCATAGATGCGTTTGACCAGCACGCCATCGAACAGAAAAAACGGCAACACCACCAGACGCCGCAAACCGTGGCGCGCCGCAGCGCGCAGGCCATCGGACACGAGCGGCTTGGCCGTGCCCGAATAGCACACCTGCACGCTACCGAAGCCCATGCCCTCTTCCAGCATGCGAGCCACCTTGGCGATCTCGCCGTTGGCGTCCGGATCGGTCGTGCCACGGCCCACTAGCACCAGGCAAGTCTCGTCGCGGCGCACAGTGTGCGGCGAGCGCGCTTCCGCCGCAACGACCCGTTCCTGCGCCAACTGCAGCAGTCTGGGATGCAGATCGAGCGGCGCGCCGAAATGAAAATCGATGGCGGGATGTTCGCGCGCGAGCGTGAGCATCTCCGCGGGCAGATCGTTTTTTGCATGGCGGGCCGCGAGCAACACGCCCGGCACCATCGCCACTTGCTGCGCGCCAAGCGCCAGATTGGCCTCTACCGCATCGCTGAGCGTCGGGCTGGAAAACTCCAGATAGCCGTGACTGACCGGATGCGGATGCGCGCGCTCGCGCACCAGTTCGACCAGCGCCTCGAATTCGCGTACGGCATCGGGATCGCGGCTGCCATGACCGGCGAGCACAATACCGAACGGCACCGGTTCGCCCGCGGCGTCGATGATGGGCTTCATTGCGGGTTCCGTTACGGGCTTCATCAGGCTGGCGCCGCTTCGATCTGGCTGGCCATCGGGCTGCGCGTACGGATCAGCATGATGCTCATGTCGGAAAACGTCTGCGCTACGCAATCGCCCAGGCTGCCTTGCCACTGCGCTTCGGCGCCAGTCAGGTTCTCCCATACCTCCGTGGGATGCCCGGCATCGATGCCCTGCTCCAGCAGATACGCCGCGATATGCGGCGGCATGAAGGAGCGTGCCGCATCCCACGGGCACGGAATGACGATCGCATTGCGCTGGTCTTCGAGTACGTGCACCAAATGGCGTTTGAAGGGCGTGAGGTCGCCGCGTCGATGAAAGGTAATGAAACTGGTTTCGTCGAAACACACCTTGGCGCGCGACGCGAGTATCTGCGCCGACGAAATGCCCGGCAGCGTTTCTACCGGATGACCGCAAGCGCGCTCGACACGCTCCAGATACTGGAAGCCGCTGAAGTGGATGTCGCCCATGAACACCACCACGCAGCGTTTCCCCGCGTGGTGAGCGCGCGCCACATCGTTCAGCTTCTCGACCTGGTCGCGATAACCCATCGTAACCACCTCGGTGCCCGGGACGATCACGCTGCTCACGACCTTAACAACCGCATCGAAACCGGCCACCACGTCGGCCGAACGAATCAACTCCGCGCCGCGCTGGGTCAGGTAGCCAACGTCGCCCGGCCCCGCCCCAATACAAATAATCATGTCTTGTCCTCGAAATAAGTCTGTGCGCGTGCGCGTATCGTCAGTGCCAGGCTCTGCGCCGATAGCGCTTCCAGCGTCAGGCATTCGGCGCCCAGCACCTGTGCGAGCTGCGCGGCGCGTCCCAGCCGCAGGAAGCCGGCCTCGGTATCGAGCACGAGACTGGGCACGCCGCGCCCGGCCAGCAGTTCCGCCAGCGCCAACGACTCGCGCCACGGGTCACCGCCGTCCACCAGCGCCACGTTGGCACGGCCGTCGGTCAACAACACGAGCAGCGGCTGCGCCATATTATCGCCGGCCTGCTCCAGGGTTTCGAGCGCCAATTGCAGGGCATGCGGCAACGGCGTGCGCCCGCCCGTGGGCAATGCGCGCAGCCCTTGCTCGGCGCGCTCGACACTGCGCGTCGGTGCCAGCAGCAAGGTTGCGTCTTCGCCGCGGAACGCGATCACGGCGACCTGATCGCGCCGCTGATAGGCATCAGTGAGCAGTGTGAGCACGGCGCCCTTGACCGCTTCCATGCGGCGTTGCGCAGCCATCGAACCGGAGGCGTCGACCACCAGCAGAATCAGGTTGGCATGCGTGCCGACGCGAATCTGCTGATGCAAGTCGCTCTTGCCGACCTGGAATTCGTCGGGGCTACGCATCGCCGCGCTGCGTAGCGTCGCACCCAATGCAAGGCTGGTGGGCTGCGGATCGGGCACCGCGCGCACCACGCGGCCGCGCTCGGCAAACGGCGCGGCACTGCGGCGGCCCGGCGCACTGCTGGCAATCGGAGCGTCCACGGTGATACGGCGCAATGGAGCATCCGCGGAAGCGACGGCGAATATCCTGGGTTTAGCCTCAGGGGCCTTTCCGGACGAGTCATCGGGCGGTGTTTCTGATCGACCGTCGGGAGTCGGCTCGATAGAGTCGGCTGCGTCCGCGCAGTTGGATGGTTCGCCCAATTCGGGCTCCAGTTCCGATCCGGATGCGTCGTTCGCATCGTGCGCGTCGTGCGCGTCATTAGGCGCACGACCCTCATCGGATGCGTCGCGACCGCGTCCCAACATCTGCGGTGTATCGCCCGTCTCAGCTTGCGGTTCGGCACCCGATTGCGCGGCCTCCCGCATCAACTGGTCGAGCTTCTCATGGTCAAGGCCCGGTTGCTCGAACGGTTTGCGCCGGCGGCGGTGCGGCAATACCAGCTCCGCTGCGCTGCGCACGTCTTCGGGCGTGACCTGCAAGCGCGCATTGAGCGCGGCGCTGGCGCGTGCCGCCTTGTGCATGACAATATCGGCGCGCAGGCTGGCCACGTCGAACTCGCAGCATAGGTGACTGATCAAATCGAGCAGCGCATCGTCGAGCTCGACTTGCGGCAGCAACCGCTGTGCCGCGGCAAGTTGCTCGCGCAGTGCGTGCTGAGGCGCTTCCCACTGCAACGCATACGCGGCCGGATCGGCCTCGAAGCGGATCCGCCGGCGCACGACCTCGCCACGCTGCACCTTGTCGCGTGGCGCCGTCACTTCGACCATCAAGCCGAACCGGTCCAGCAGTTGCGGGCGCAGGTCGCCCTCTTCCAGGTTCATCGTGCCGATCAGCGTGAAACGCGCCGGATGTGTGACCGACAGACCTTCTCGCTGGACCGAATTGACGCCCATGGCCGCCGCGTCCAGCAATGCATCGACGAGGTGATCGGCCAGCAGGTTGACTTCGTCGATATACAGGATCCCACGGTGCGCAGAGGCCATCAAGCCCGGTTGAAACGCGCGCTTGCCGCGCTTGAGCGCTTGTTCCAGGTCCAGGGTGCCGAGCACGCGATCTTCGGTAGCGCCCAACGGCAGTGTGACGAATGGCACGGAGCTCGATTCCGCCTCGCGCTGGACCGGTTTCGGATGCGCGTTCGGCAGCGCCGTCGTATTGCCCGAGTTGCACCGCTCGCAGTATTCATAGGGCGCATCCGGCGCGCAATTGAACGCGCAGCCCGGCACACGCAGCAGCGGCGGCAGGATCTCGGCCAGCGCTCGCGCCGCAGTACTCTTGGCCGTGCCCTTGTCGCCGCGTATCAGCACGCCGCCCAGCGACGGATCGACCGCGCACAGCAGCAACGCGCGCTTGAGTTGATGCTGGCCGACAATGGCGGCAAACGGAAACGGTTGGCTACTCATCTTATGCGCCGCGCGGTGTCTCGCCGCGCGCCTCGAGCAATGCTTCACTGTGTAGATACAATTCGCGCAAGGCCGCCAGCGTCTGTGGCTGCGGTTGCGCCCACATGCCGCGGCTGGCGGCTTCGAGCAGCCGCTCCGCAATGGCATTTTGCGCCCATGGGTTGGCGGATTGCAGGAATTGCTGCATCTGCGGCGCCAAACCGTAGATTTGCGCAATTTCTTCGTACATCCAATCGTCCATCACCTGCGCAGTAGCATCATAGCCAAACAGATAGTCGACTGTCGCCGTCAGCTCCAGGCCACCCTTGTAACCGTGCCGCTGGATGCCGGCAAGCCACTTCGGATTGACCACCCGCGAGCGGAATACCCGCAGCGTCTCCTCCTTGAGGTCGCGCACCTGGGCACGCGCCGGATCGTGACTGTCGCCGAAATAGCGGCGCGGCTGCTGACCGGTCAGCGCGCGGATGGTCGCGATCATGCCGCCGTGAAATTGTAGATAGTCGTCGCTGTCGAAGATGTCGTGTTCGCGATTGTCCTGATTGTGCAGTGCAACCTGCACGCCCGACAGCCGCATCCGGAACGCCTCGCGCTCATCATGACCCGGGCTTGCTCGACCATAGGCGTAGCCGCCCCAGTTAACATAGGCGGCGGCGAAATCGGCATCGCTTTGCCAGTTCTTCTCCTGGATCAGCGGCAAGATACCGGCGCCGTAGCTGCCCGGCTTGGCGCCGAAAATCCGATAGCCGGCGCGCTGCGCGGCCTGCGGTTCGCTCAGACCCTGCCCGATCCAGGCGCCCAGTTCCGCCAGGTAGTGCTTGCGCACGAAGTTCTGGTCGAGCGGCTCGTCGAGGACCAGGACAGCCTGGACCGCGTCGTCGATCAAATCGATCAACTGTGGGAACGCGTCGCGAAAGAAGCCGCTGATGCGCGTGGTGACATCGACGCGAGGCCGTTTGAGTTGCGCCAGCGGGATGACTTCGACACCGCAGAGTTGCCGGTTTTCCGGACGCCAGACCGGGCGTACGCCCAGCAAGGCGAGGATTTGCGCGACGTCATCGCCGTGGGTGCGCATCGCGCTGGTGCCCCAGATGCTGATCGCCACGCTGTGCGGATAGGCGCCGGTTTCGCGCAGATGGCGCTCCAGCACTTCGTTAGCCAGTTGCTGACCGACGCGCCAGGCCGATTGCGACGGCACGCTGCGCGGATCGACCGAATAGAAGTTGCGCCCGGTCGGCAGGATCTGCGCCATGCCGCGCGTGGGCGAACCACTCGGGCCCGCGGGCACGTAGCCGCCAGCCAGGCCGTTGAGCAGATTATCGATTTCGTCGGTTGCGCGCGCGAGGTTGGGGACCAGTTCGTGGCATGCAAATGTAAGGATGCGGCGCAGCGCGGTGTAGCGGCTTCTATTGAGCGTCGGCGCACGCGGCTGCAGGGATGAGTCAGTGGGTGGCGCAGGCTGCGCGGGTACGCCGATGGGCCGAGGCGGCGGCGCAGTAACTCGCGAGGGGACCGCGCTCGCGCCGCGTTGCTTGTCGGAACGTTTGAGCTGTTGCACGACCGATACGGGACGTGAGCGCAACGCAGGCTGCAAACGCGGCGCGTCGTGCGCCGGATCCTGCTCGTCTAGCGGGCCGAATAGCTGAGCAATCACTTCGTCGACCCGATCGGCTCGATAGCCATGCGTGTGCAGTTCGGCGAATAGCGTGCGGCATAGCGCATCGATCGCTTCGAGCGCGTCGGCGCGTGTCACGATCGGACGCTGCGCGATGAGAGCCAGCGTTGCGGTGACATTCAGCCGACGGCCTTTCTGGTCGAGCAACATGTCCAGTGACAGGCCGAACAATTGCGCGACCGCTTCCTGCAAACCCGGAATGTCCTGGTTAGGCAAGCGGGTCAGCGATACCAGCATGTCGATCAGTTGACCTTCCTGCGGTGCCTGCCCTAGCGTGTGCAGGCCATCGCGGATTTGCGCTGCGCCCAATTCGCACAGGTACCCGTCAAGGTCTTCGATCAGATGCGCCACGTCCGAACCGGCCATGCTGGTGAGGACGGCCGGGAGTGCTTCTTCATGGTCGTGCTCATGACCATGTTCGTGTTCGTGTTCGTGTTCGTGTTCGTGTTCGTGTCCGTGTCCGTGTCCGTGTCCGTGTCCGTGTCCGTGTCCGTGTCCGTGTCCGTGTCCGTGTCCGTGTTCGTCATGACCATGACCATGACCGTCCCCATGATCATGGTCATGATGCAACAGCCTGGCCCTGAGATCCGCATCGAGATTCGTCTGCTTCACCAGCTCCCAGATCTGCTGCTGCAGCAGCGGCAATTTGGCTGGGTCCAGCACTTCGACCTGATAATACTCATCGACCAATTGCGTGAGTTGAGCGAGCGCGCCGTAGGTATCGGCGGTCGTCATCGGCGGCGTCAAATGGTCGACCACCACAGCATGGCCACGGCGCTTGGCCTGCGCGCCTTCGCCCGGATCGTTGATGATGAACGGATAAAACAGCGGCAGATCGCCCAGCAATGCGTCCGGAAAGCACTCCTGCGACAGGCCCAGGCCCTTCCCCGGCAACCACTCCAGCGTGCCATGCTTACCGACGTGAACAATCGCGTCGGCCTGCCAGACATCACACAGCCATCGATACAACGCATAGTAATGATGCGTGGGAGGAAGATCCGGCTGGTGATAGATCGCATCCGGGTCCATGCCGTAGCCGCGCGGCGGCTGAAGCGCTACGAACGCGTGGCCCAGCTCGATACCCGCCAGCGCCAGATGACCATCGTGCAAATAGGCGACGCCGGGCGGCGCCCCCCACTGAGCCGTCATCTTCTCCTGCAATACCAGCGGCAATTCGTTGAACCAGACCGCATATTGCGCAGCCGACACGCGCCCGGCCGCCTGCGCCAACTGCTCCGCGCTCAGGTAGGTCTGATCGTAGGAACACCGGTCTACCAGAGCATGGATCAGCGCCGTGCCGCTCTGAGGCAGCGGACCGACCCGATATCCGGCAGTATCCATCGCGTGCAGGATGTGCAGCAACGAGGCTGGCGCGTCCAGGCCCACCGCATTGCCGATCTGCGCAGCCTTGCTGTTGGAATTCGTAAAGATGAAAGCGACACGCTTGTCCGAATTCGCGGTCCGCTTGAGCCGCGCAAATCGTGCCGCGATGCCGGCTACCCGGGCCACGCGATCGGCGACCGGTTGATACACCACTTGCTGCTGCGAAGCGCCCGCTGCGCGCGCCTTGAACGACATCGGCACAGTGACGATGCGTCCATCGAACTCCGGCAGCACCACGTTCATCGCCGCATCGAGCGGATTCAAGCCGCGTGCCGATTGTTCCCACGGTGCTTGCATCATGCCGCTCGTGATCGCTTGCAACACCGGTATGTTCAAGTGTTCGAGCGCACCGACGGCCCAGCCCGCAGGCGTTGCGCCGCCCGGCGTGATTTCGCCCATTGCGAAGGCCGTCGTGTTGATCAGAACATCGACGCGTGCGCCGTGTTCCCCGGCAAAGTAAGTGAGCGCAGTGGGTAATGTCGCCTCTTGGGTCGCCTCTTGGGTCGCCCCCGCGCCAGACCCCGCACGCAGCGATGAAGTAAAGACCGGTAACGCGGCAATATCATGGCGCGCCAGCGCATCGACCAATGCGTCGATAAAGTGCGTGTTGCCACTGAGCCAATGCGCGCGATAAAACACGATGCCCACGGCCGGTCGGGCCGCAGCGCCACTGGCGGCACTACCCGCAATGCCATTCGCTGTGTCGAACTGCGCTTGCCAATCCTCGATGCTCGCGCCTTCGGGCAGGCCCGGGTGGTAAATGCCATGCTCGGGCAGCGACACCGCGGGCTCGAAGCCGAACCCGCTCAGTAACAAGTGATCCGACACATAGCGCAGTAGCTGCGCGAGGTTGACGCTGCCGCCAGCCTGGAAATACGCCGAAGCTTGCTGCAAAACTTCCGCCGTGACGCTAGACACAGCAGCCAGTTCGGGATCGGGTTCGCCGGTGCCGCTGACGGCGAGCAAATGGCATCCGGCGCGACGCGCGTGCCGTACCAACTGCGCAAAGCCGGGGATGCTGGCGAGCCGCCCCAGCACACGCACGACGATCACACGCGTGTCGGCCAACCGATCGGCCAGCAGCGACGCCATTTCAGCATCGCTTTCGAGCGCTTGCAGATTGATCGCATCGACCGGGGGGAAATCGTGCGGCAGTTGTCCGAGCGCGATGTGCAGCACGCTAAGATCGTTGGGTGCATGCGTGAGCAGCGCAATGTGGGGGCGAGCGGGTTCAGTCATTTTCCGGGTCCGCGGCGTCGCTTGCGCGTGAGATGACGTCTGGTCCTGATATGTTGCTTGCGCCTGTTGCACCCGATAACTGGTGCTCGTCCCGTGCGTCGATCTCGTCAAACGAATCGCCTACACCCAAGCGATGAAACACGAGCTCGTCGACGATCTGGCCGCCCTCCAGATGCTCGGTGACTATGCGCTCAAGCGCCGTTTCGTCGATGCGGTGGTACCACACGCCTTCGGGATATACGACCAGGACCGGCCCCTGCCGCTTGCACGCCAACATGCAGTGAGTACGAGTACGCTTGACGTGCAACGCCGGGCGCGCGTCGATTTTCTCGCCGAGCGCGGCGAAGGTGGCCGTCGACAGCACGCCGTCCTCGGTACAACGGGGACCCGTGCACATCAGTACATGACGGGTGTGGGTTCTCATCGGTGCGCTCCGCGCGCGCGCCGATCACGGGTGCAACGGCGGGTGCAATGGCAGATACAACGGACAAGCGCCGCGTCAGCGCGCAGCGCAACGGCCCACGAAGCGGCCAAAAAGATGGCCAAGGCCATGGCGAAATCAACGGCCAAGAAGCGGTCCGGATGTGAAGGAGACGTCATTGAAATCCCTGGCGAAACTTGACGTCGTCCCGGGCGCACGCATAGCGCGTTCAAGCGCAAAAATCATGCTCTCTGCCAGCTCACCCCGTCTGATAGAGGCCCGGTTCGACTGGGGTGATGGCCGGTCTCCTGGCTCGCGGATCGACACCCTGCACGGCCTTCCCGGAATTCCCAGTGGCATTGCGTGCGGATTCACCGTCTTCAGTTGCGGGGGCAGCCGCGGTATCGCACCGCGTTCCCGTTTCACCCTTGATGGGCACCATCACGCCCGTATGATAAAGCAATTCGGCAGCGCCCCACCATTTAGGCCCTTGCAAACAGGGCCTATAGGGCGATTTAATGGCAGCCGTTCGGCGGCAATCCGTGGGCTCGCGATACTTTGAGCGCACGCATCGCGCGATCGAAACAGGCGAACGCTAGCGGACAAAAGAAAACAGCCCCGCGCCGCGAAACCGGTCACATGGGCTGTTTGAAGAAATGCTGCGGGAGCAAGACTGCGCAAAGACAGCGCAGACCGCGCACACGGCACAGTCGTGCGAGCGTTGGCGCAACGTCACGACGAGAGCGATGACAGTCGTCACGGCAACGCGCTGCTACACCAACGTATTACTGATCCTTCGCGTCGCTTAGGTTTGCATCGGCCTTCTTGTTGTTGGCGTCGCCCTGAGCCTCTGTCCTTACCTTGTCGGCTTTGGCTTGAGCGATCAGCGCTTTCTTGTTGGCTTCCTGCTGCGCCTCGGCGGATTTTTGATCGGCCTTTTCCTGTGCCTTGGCGGCCTTCTTGTCCGCACTTGTCATCGGCGTCGGCGCGGTATTCGACGGTGCGGCTTGCGCAAAGGCGCCACCTGCATAAACGCCGCATATCAAAGAGAGAGTCAAGGCTGCGAGTTTGCGGTTCATTGTCTGGTTCCTTTTAGAATCGACCAGTGGTCTGGAGATTTCATTATAGGAACGAGAGCGGCGCAGTTGATGCGTCAAACTGCAAGCCATGTAAAAAAGCGTTGCAGTCCTTGCCAGGTAAAATTTACCTGGCACGCGTACTCAATTTGCATGCCGACACTGCTGCGGCGAGATTCCAGCGCGTGGCACCATAGCCGCTCCAACGAACGGCGTCGCACCGACCCATCACCCAACGAGCGGGTGGTTCAGCCACGGCTGTTTAGTCAGCCGCTGCGCTTCGAACGCCTTGATCTTATCGGCATGCGCCAACGTCAGGCCAATATCGTCGTAGCCGTTGAGCATGCAGTACTTGCGAAACCCGCTGATCTCGAACGCATACTCGCGCGCGTCCGGCGTGCGCACCACCTGCGCTTCGAGGTCGATCGTCACCTGGTAGCCGCTAAATGCCAGCGTCTCGTTGAACAAA
>Ga0265338_10000561_pt1 | contig 65218 bp, 57 predicted proteins | sample 42126metaG_FD_193579 | JGI IMG/M metagenome (GOLD analysis project Ga0265338, IMG submission 193579) | Rhizosphere microbial communities from Carex aquatilis grown in University of Washington, Seatle, WA, United States - 4-21-26 metaG | ecosystem: Host-associated > Plants > Roots > Rhizosphere...
CATCGGTTCCATTATGCCCGATGGGACGGCCAGCGTTGGGTCGAGCACGAAATCGCCTTTGCAGGGAAACGACTGTACGCGGGCGAAGAAGACTACACCGGCCTCGGCGCAATTGACCCGCAAGACGCCGGCGTCGTGTATCTCTCCAGCGATGCCGACCTGACCACCGGCCAGCCGCTCATCAGTGCCGCCGACGGCCAACGACATCACGAGATCTTCCGGGGCGAGACCCGCGATGGCGGCGCGACTTGGCAATGGACGCCGATCACGGCGAATTCCACTGTGGACAATCTCCGGCCCATCATCCCGGTCTGGCACGATTCCCGCACCGTCCTCGTCTGGATGCGCGGAACCTACCGGAGCTATCACGACGGGTGGGCGACGAAGATTGTCGCGACCATTTTGAAACCCAACGATTTCTGATGCGCACGATTGCTGGAAATCCTGTGTTTCGAAAGCGCGGCACAGTATGAAGCGCATATCACAACTCGACGGCGTCCGCGGCGTGGCGATCCTGCTGGTGCTCGTCTATCACTACTTCACCTGCCAGATCATCGCAACACCGGGAACTTTTTTCTCGTACCTGAATCGCGCGACCAGCCTCACATGGAGCGGGGTCGACCTGTTTTTCGTCCTGTCGGGCTTTTTAATTGCCGGCATCCTGCTGGACCACCGTAACACCGCCAACTACTTCCGCGTGTTCTACCTGCGCCGCGCCTGCCGGATTCTTCCCCTCCATTTTCTCGTGTTGGGACTCTTTGTCGGTCTGCTGCTAACTCCGCTGGCGGTGTCGCCCCGGTTTGAATGGGTCTTCGGCCATCCGTTTCCACTCATTTCCTACGCGACGTTCACGCAGAATATCTTGATGGGTCTGCGCGGGGATTTTGGCGCGCATTGGCTCGGCGTCACCTGGTCGCTGGCGGTGGAGGAACAATTCTACCTTTTTGTGCCGTTGCTGATCTTCCTGCTACCGCGCCGCGCGCTGTTCTGCGTGCTGTTGGCGGGCGTCCTGACTGCCCCCGTGCTCCGTTTCGTTTCTCCAGGGTTCCATGCCTACGTCAACACCCCGTGGCATGCCGATACGCTGCTTTCGGGCGCATGTTTGGCCGTGCTGGTGCGTTCCCACGTCTTTGTTAGCTCCGTCCAACGATACAAGGGAATTCTCCTGGGCTTGTTTCTTGTCTTGCTCGTGGTCGTTGCTTTCCGGGCAACCCGGCCCGCGCCACTTGGACCGCTTGAGCAATGCTGGCTCGCAGGCTTATACGTAAGTTTCGTCTTGATCGCGTTTGTCGATACGCAACCGTTGCTCGGGCGAGTGCTCCGGCTTCCATCCTTGGTGTGGTTCGGGCAACGCTCCTATGGCCTCTACATGTTCCACGAAGGCATCAGTGGTTTGTGTCACGGATGGCTGCGCTACGCCGAGCCGCAAATCCGCACGCTTTCCGACAGCATGGTCACACTGCTGGCGTTGGTCGCTACGCTGGTGCTGGTGGAATTGTCGTTTCGGTTGTTCGAGAATCCAATCCTGGAATACGGGCACAAATTCCGGTATCGCCCCAAGGAGGAGAAAGAATCTGCGCCGCATCCGGTGGCGGAAGAAGCCTGAATCAATGCCACGCGCGCCATAATACCTTGGCATTGGAAGTTGCACCAATGAATGGTGGCGGAATATGACCGGCATTGGCCGACGGAGTGGTTGCGCGTCTGGCGTAGCCGGGGTAGAGTATCTCGGTGAATTTTGAATGGGACCTGCATAAAGCTGCCCAGAACAGAAGGAAGCATGGGGTTTCATTCCACGAAGCCGCGACCGTTTTTGGTGATCCAATGGCGGTGACATATCACGATCCAGATCATTCAGTCGCGGAAGAGCGATTCATTACTGTCGGAACATCGAGCGCGGGTCGCGTTCTGGTCGTAGCGCACACGGATCGCGAGGGGAAGGTCCGGATTATCAGCGCTCGCAAGACGACGAGGCGCGAGAGAGAACATTATGAAGAAGATCTCTGAGAAGCACGGCAAACGCAATGGCCTCCGTCGTGAATACGACCTTTCCACGTTGAAAGGCCGGGTTCGCGGCAAACACTTAGCCCGGTATCGGGCAGGGACGAATCTCGTGCTTCTGTCGCCGGATGTGGCCGAGTACTTCCGCGACGAGAAGTCTGTCAATACCGCATTGCGCGTCTTGATTCATGTGGCGAAAAGCACCCGTTAGGCAATTTGGCGGCCATCCCTTGGCATTGGAAATTGCACCGAAGGATAGCGGGGGCCTTGAGTTTTAGTCTTGCGAGCTCTTGAGAGCCGCTCATAACACGAGATACAGCAGTAGGCATGAAGAAGCACTTGCTCTTTATCTTTTCGACTTTACTCTGTTTGCCGTTCGTGGCGGTTCTAGTCGTTTATCTGTTCACGTTTGTCATAGGTATTCCAGATGTAGTGATCAGACCGCTTCTCTTCATCGCCATGTGGGTTTCATCGCGCCCCGTGGTGGTCTTGATTATTGTTGGTTGCGTCACGATATGCGTCGCAATAGCTTGGTTTCAGAAGTCCAAGTCGAGGTTTGAGGTTGCTAGCCTGTACGTATACACCATTGTGATGCTATTCTGCTTCGGGCTAACGCTTTGGATTTGGTTAACCGGGTGGAAGATGGCCGTGGGGTAGGGTGACTTCCCAGTGATTTGTGGGGCTTGATTCACTCCGCATCTGCCGTTAGCCTGTACGCGTGGACCCCATTTATCAGCAACTGGCCGGGCTGCTTGAACGCAAGGAGAAGCTGGCGTTCGCGGTATTGGTCGAGACGAAAGGCTCGACGCCACAGAAGTGCGGAGCCAAGGCGATATTCCTCCCCGATGGACGCGTCATCGGAACGCTCGGGGGCGGTTGTCTCGAAGCCGAGACGCGTCAGAAAGCGTTGCGGGCGTTGGAAACCGGTGAGTCATTCACCTTCAAGGCCGTGCTCGACGACGATTTCGGTTGGGACGACGGCCTGATCTGCGGCGGCGCGGTACAGACGTTCGTGCAGCCCAATCCGCAGAGCGACAAAGTTTGGCAGGCATTGCTCTCCGAACCGTCGAAGCGCCAGCGCCGGGTGCTGGCCACGGTCACGGTCGGTGACCACGCCGGCAAGCGTGCTCTATTTGCAGGAGAGAAACTCATAGCCGCCGACGATCTGCCGGCGGATTTGATTTCCAAGTTCTCCAGCAAATCGGCCGAATTGCTTTCCGAACCGGAACCCGAGCCGTTATCGGTCGTCCATCATCCAGTATCCCTTTCCGTCTATTTCGAGCCCATCCTTCCGCAGCCGGTCCTCGTCATTTGCGGCGGCGGACATATCGGCTGTGCCGTCGGCAAACTCGCCGCGTGGTCCGGCTTCGACGTGATCGCCATCGACGACCGCGCGTCATTTGCCAACAAGGAACGCTTCCCCGACGCAAAGCAGATAATTGTCGATGACCCGGCGAAGGTGATGAAAGATTTCCCGCTCGATGCGGATACATATGTCTGCATCGTCACGCGCGGACATCGTCACGACGCTGTAATCCTGAAAGAAGTCATTCACAGCCACGCGGCGTATATCGGCATGATCGGCAGCAAACGCAAGGTGCGCACGGTCATCGAAGGGTTCGTGGCGGAAGGTGTCGCCACCGCCGAGGATTTTCGACGCGTGCGTTCGCCAATGGGCCTGGCGATTCGTTCGCTCACCGTGGAAGAGATTGCCGTCAGCGTCGTTTCCGAATTGATCGCCGTCCGCCGCGGCGCGCGCAACTTCGTCTCGCTGTCCGTGACCAATCAACTTGCGGACAAGATGCTCGGCAAACCGGCCACCGAACCGGAATGAATGTCGCCATCATCCTGGCGGCTGGCGAATCGCGTCGGATGGGTCAGCCCAAGCAGCTCCTGCCATTTGGCGGTAAAACTATGCTGGAATGTGTGATCAACGCCTTTCAGACTCCGCGAGTGGATGAAATCCGCGTCGTCCTCGGTTACAAAGCCGATGAGATCGCGGCGAAGATCGCGCACACGCCCTGCAAGATTGTGAGAAATGATCGCTACCCGCAAGGCATGTTCACCTCGATACAGGCCGGCTTGCGCGCGCTTCCGAAGAAGACAACTCTCGTGATGATTGCGGTATGCGACCAGCCGCGATTGCAGCGCCACACGGTCGAGACGCTCATCGAGCATTTTGAAAAGGAACATCACAAAATCCTGATACCTTCCTACCAGGGACGACAGGGCCACCCGCCCGTGTTGCGAGCAGAATATGCGAAGGAAATCCTCGCGATGGACGAGTCGATGACCCTCAAGCATTTCTACGCGGAACATGCCGACGACATCGCCCGGTTGGTCGTCGAAGACGAAGGATCTCTGGTGGACATCGACGACCGCGAGACATACGAACGCGAATTGAATAAGCACTGATGACCGGCACGTTTGAAATTCTGGCGCGCGACGCAAAGACTGCCGCCCGTCTCGGGCGATTGCACACCGCGCATGGGGTCGTCGAAACGCCGATCTTCATGCCCGTGGGCACGCAGGCGACCGTGAAGTGCATGACCCCGGACGAACTGCGCGAATTGAAAGCGCAAATCATCCTCAGCAACACATACCACTTGGTCATTCGTCCCGGCACCGACCTCATCGCGAAGGCGGGCGGGTTGCACAAGTTCATGGGCTGGGCTGGGCCGATTCTCACCGATAGCGGCGGGTATCAGGTGTTCTCATTGGCGAAGTTGCGCAAGATTTCGAAGGACGGGGTTGAGTTCCAATCGCACGTGGACGGCGCGACATTATTCCTCGGGCCGCGCGAGGCGATGGCGGCGCAAGCTGCTCTGGGCAGCGATGTTGCGATGGCGTTTGACGAATGCCCGCACTGGCCCTGTGACCGAGAATACGCTTGCAGTAGTCTGGAGCTGACATTACAGTGGGCGGCCCGCTGTCGGGAGCAGAAGATGTCCGACGGCCAATTGCTCTTTGGAATTGTGCAGGGAAGCGTGTACCCCGATTTGCGGGAACGCAGCGCGCGCGAATTGGTCGCGCTGGGGTTCGATGGGTACGCCATCGGCGGCGTCAGCGTGGGCGAACCACCTGACGAAATGATGCGGCAAGTTGAGATGGCGACGCCATTTTTGCCGCAGGACAAGCCGCGCTATTTGATGGGTGTCGGCACGCCGCCGCAGATACTGGAAATGATCGCGCGCGGGGTGGACATGTTTGATTGCGTGCTGCCGACGCGCGTCGCGCGCAACGGGACGATTTTTACGGCACGAGGCACGTATGCGATCAAGAATGCCCGGTATCGCGAAGACTTCGGGCCGCTCGAGGAGGGGTGTGGATGTTATGCGTGCCGCAAGTTCACGCGGGCGTACATTCGGCACTTGTTTCGGACGAGTGAGATCCTCGGGTTGCGGCTGATGACGTGGCACAACCTGCACCTGTACCTGGAGACATTGCGGCGCGCGCGGGAAGCCATCGCGGCGGGGACGTTTGATATTTTTCGACGAGAGTTTACGGCAGAATATACGGAAGGAATCGGAGTCGATGAGAGTGTTTGAATTATTGGCCATGTTCTCACCGCCGGCGGGGCAGGAGCAGGACCCCCGCGCACAAATGATGCAAATGGTGGTGACGTTTGGGATCCTGGGCGTGATGTTTTACTTCCTGCTGATTCGTCCGCAGCAGAAGCAGCGCAAGGAGCAGGAGTTGTTGATCAAGAACGTCAAGACCGGCGACAAGATCCTCATGAGCAACGGGATTTACGGCATTGTCAGCAACGTCAAGGACAAGTCGCTCATGGTCAAAATCGCCGACAACGTCAAAGTGGAAGTATTGAAGAGCGCCGTCGGGTCGGTCGTCCAGAAGTCCGCCGAGACCGAAACCGCCGCGACCCCACAGAAATAATCGCTGGATCATGAACAAACAATTCACTTGGAAAATAACACTGGTGGCCGCGGTCCTGGGCCTGTCGGTCCTGGCCATCCTCCAGTATGGCATCAAACTCGGTCTCGACCTCAAAGGCGGCACGTCGTTCCTGCTGAAGATGGACGTCTCGGCGATTGATTCGGCAGGACGCGGCACGGCCGTGCAGCAGGCCATCGAAATCCTGCGCAAGCGCATCGACGAGTTCCACGTGGCCGAGCCGCTTCTCCAGCGCGTGGGCGAAGACCGCATTCTCGTGCAATTGCCCGGGTTGGCGGCGAAGGACCGCGAGGAAGCCCAGAAACGTATCGAAAAAACCGCCTACCTCGAATTTCGTCTCGCCCATCCCGAGAATGACCGACTTTCGTCGGAGGCCTCGGGTGATCCGAATTTTCGGACCCCGGTTGGGTATACCAATCTCACGGTGGGTGTCACGATGCAGGACGGACGCCAGTCGAAGCGTCCCGTCTTCGTCAAGCTCAAGCCAGAACAAGGTCTCACGGGCAAGTATATCAAGCGCGCGTACGTGCAGTTCGACCAGATCGGCCGGCCCGAAATCGCCATGACGTTCACCGACGAGGGCGCGAAGATTTTTGCCCGCATCTGTGCCGCCAATGGGAGCCGTCAGTTGGCGATCATGCTGGATGGCGAAGTACAATCCGCGCCGAATATTCAGGAATCACTTGCTGAAGACGCTCGCACCAGCGGTTCGATTCCCACCGCCCAGATTACCGGCAACTTCACCGCCGAGGAAGCCTACCGGCTGGCCAGCGTTCTCGAGAACCCACTGCAAGCTCCGGTGAAAGTCATCGAGACGCGTAGTGTCGACCCGTCGTTGGGCAAGGACTCCATCACGAGTGGTTTTCACGCGGCGGCCATCGGCGCGGGCTCGGTGATTATTTTCATGGCGGCGTATTATCTGTTGGCGGGCGTGGTCGCGGACCTGGCGATGTTGATGAACATCCTGATCACATTTGGCGTGCTGGCGAAGTTGGGCTTCGCGCTCACGTTGCCCGGCATCGCCGGCGTCGTTTTGACCATCGGCATGGCCGTCGACACGAACGTGCTGATTTACGAGCGCGTCCGCGAGGAATTGGCAGCCAACAAAGGGTTGCGTGCCGCGATTGCGGCCGCCTACTCACGCGCCTTTCGGGTAATTTTCGATGCGCACTTCACGGCGATTCTGACAGGCGTAATCTTGATTGAGATGGGCAGCGGCCCGGTCAAGGGGTTTGGCGTCACGCTGGTTATCGGCCTGCTGGCCAACCTGTTTTCCGGCGTGTTTGCAACACGATTGGTCTTTGACTGGCTGGTGGCGAACGGCCAGCTCAAGTCATTCAAGATGCAGCACGTCTTCCGGCACCTGCCGCACGTCAACTTCCTCGGCGTCTGGAAAGTGGCCTTTGCGCTTTCCTGGGCGTTGATCATCGCCGGCATGATCACCTTCGCCCATCGTGGCGGCGGTAATGTCGGGATCGGCGAAGTGTACGGGATTGACTTCCGAGGCGGGGATACGGCAACGCTGGGGTTCGCCCAACGCGTCGATGCCGATGAGATCCGTCACACTCTGGAACAAAGCCATTTCGACGAGGCGTACATCCAGTACGAACACAATTTGTCGGGCGGCGGCGATGCGCTGGCACTGCGATTGCCCGAAGGCAAGACGGAGGAAATCGTCAAGCTCCTCCAGACAAAGTATCCTCAGGCGCAATTCAAGGTCCTCAGCGCCGAACAGGTCGGCGCGGTGGTTGGCAAGGAATTGCTCCAGCAGGCGTTTTGGGCGGTGGTGTTGTCGCTGGTGGCCATCATGGTCTACATCGCCTTTCGCTTCGGCGAACTCTCCTACGGTCTCGGCGCGCTGGTCTCGTTGATCCATGACGTGTTGATGACCGTCGGGTTGTTCTGTCTCTGTCCGTGGCCGCATCGCACGTTTTCGATGCCGGTCGTGGCCGCGGTACTGACGCTGATCGGTTACTCGATCAACGACACCATCGTCGTCTTCGACCGGATCCGCGAAAACCGGAAGCTCACGGGCGGCAAGCTGAATTACTTCGACTTGATCAACCGCAGCGTGAACGAAACGCTGTCGCGGACGATCCTGACCGCCGGCACCGTGTTCCTCTGCTCGGTCGCGTTGTATGGGTTTGGCGGTCGCGTGCTCAACGACTTCGCATTCTGTTTCGTGGTCGGCGTGTTGACGGGGACCTATTCGTCCATCTACATCGCCGCCCCGGTGGTACTGTGGTTCCACCGTGCGGAAGATGCTCGGGCGAACCGGGCCGTCGCGAAGAAGGCGCAGCCCGCAAAAGCCTGAGGCCGTTTCGTGACCAAGCGCTGGGCCATCGCGGAACCCGAGCCAGCGCTGGCGCAAATGCTGGCTCGTGAGTTGCATCTCGCGTTGCCGCTCGCGCAGGTGTTGGTCAACCGCGGCCATCGTGACGCGGAAGCGGCATCCCGATTCCTCAACCCGCAACTCCGCCAGCTTGGCGACCCCTTCGACCTGCCCGAGATGAAACAGGCAGTCGACCGAATCCTCGCCGCCATCGAGAAGAAGGAGCGCATCGTCATTTACGGTGATTACGATGTGGACGGCGTCACCTCCAGCGCGTTACTGCAACGCGTCCTGCAGGCCGCCGGGGCAACGGTCGCGAATTTCCTGCCGCATCGCATGGACGAAGGTTACGGCCTCAGCCAGGACGGTATCACGCGTTGCGTGAAGGAACACGAGCCGCAGTTGCTGGTGGCGGTCGACTGCGGCACCAGTTCCGTTCACGAGATCGCGGATCTCAAGAAACATAAGATCGATACGGTTGTGCTCGATCATCATGAACCACCAACACCGTTGCCGGAGTGTGTCGCGTTGGTGAATCCGAAGCGCGTGGGAGGTTCGCCACTAAGCATTCTCGCCAGCGTCGGCATCGCGTTCAAGCTGGCCCACGCGCTGTTGAAACAGGAACGGCAGCTCGCCGAACGAATCGATCTTCGCGAACATCTCGACCTGGTGGCGGTGGGCACTGTGGCCGATATCGTCCCGCTTACGGGCGAGAACCGCATCCTGGTGAGGACGGGCCTGGAACGTCTGCCGCACACCCAAAAGATCGGGCTGCGCGCCCTGATGGATGTGGCGGAAGTGGGCGACAAGGTGAGTCCGTATCATATCGGGTTTCGCATCGGGCCGCGCCTCAATGCCGCCGGGCGGTTATCCGACGCGATGGCCGCGCTTGAATTGTTACTCACCAATGACGCCGCGCGCGCGGCGGAATTGGCGAAGTTGCTCGACGACCACAATGCCCAGCGGCGGCACCTCGAAGGACAGATCGTGGATGAGGCCATGGCCATGGCGCGGACGCACGAATCCGACCGCGTGCTCGTGCTGGCGAAAGACGACTGGCATGTCGGGGTCATTGGCATCGTCGCCTCCCGCGTGCAACAGGAGTTTCACAAACCAACGGTGGTGATCGGGATCAACGACAATATGGGGAAGGGGTCCTGTCGGAGCGTGGAAGGCTTCTCCATCGTCGGCGCCCTGCAACATTGCGCGGCGTTGCTGGAAAAATTTGGCGGGCACGAGATGGCGGCGGGATTGAGCGTGAAGGACGGCAAAATCGACGAACTGCGGCGTGCCTTGAACGAATTCGCGACCAGGACTCTGAAGGACGACGATTTGCACAAGCGGGTGCGGATCGATGCGGTGCTGGAGCTTGGCGATTTGGACGCGGACTTCTTCGAACAACTGGAGAAATTGGAACCGTGCGGCCCGGACAATCCAACGCCGGTGTTCGCGGTCAAAGGCGTGCGGTTACGGGGCGCGCCGCGGGTGGTGGGCAAGAATCATCTTCGGTTCAATGTCACCGACGGTGATACAGCCGCCCAAGCCATTTGGTGGGGGATGGCGGATTTCAAATTCCCGGAAAGCGAATTCGACGTGGCGTTCACGCCCGAGTTGAATGAGTACCGCGGCGTGGAGAGCGTGCAATTGAAAGTGAAAGACGTCCGCCCGTCAGAACGCTAGGCGGCTTTCAAAACGCGACCGCTCTTGATGCAATTGGCGCAGACCTTCATCCGGCGTCTGGTGCCATTGATGATCGCATGGACGACCTGCAGGTTCGGCCGGAAGATGCGCGGCGTGACCGCCGTCACGTGCTGGCCGATGCCGCCCTTTTTCTTGGCTTGGCCGCGCCGCAGGATGTGGTTGCCGCGGACCTGGCCCTTGTCACAAATTTCACAACGTCGAGACATGATGATTTACTCCATTCGTTTCGCGAGTTGCAAACGATAGCGGAAGAAGGCCGCCGCCGCAAGCGGATTTTTTCCGCCTAATGGTCCGACATGGAAACCACGGGCGTTCGGTTCGTCGACAGGCCGTGCGGGACAAATTTGATCACGTAGTAGGTTGCCGGCGTTTGACCGGTGTTGCGCAAGCTGTGGGGTTCATTCGAGGCCTCGAAGATGACCCCGCCGGGTCCCACAACGTTCGTAACGCCATTCTGCACCGATTCGAGCGTGCCTTCCTTCAGGATCACCAATTCCTCCTCGGGATGGCGGTGGCCCGGATGTGGCGACTGGCCGGGATTGAGTGTCGTGACGTGGCACTCGAGTTGGTCGAGAGTGGCCGTACGGCTGTCGAAGACACTGCGGCGGGCTCCGCTCGGTTTTGACTCCACTTTCAGCTTGTCCCACTCGAACACGGATGACTTCATCACAGGCGTGATGGCCGAATCCGCGAGGGCGACCACGGCGATGGTGGCGCACACCGCGACGGCGGCGACTACAAGATCTCTTCGGGTAATCATCGGCAGGCTCTCCTTCCTGAGTTTCATCAACTCAACGGCATTGTTCTCAGCCGCGTAGCTTCTGCAAGATTAGCGGCAGGAGATCAGCGATCTTCACGCGGTCCTGTTTCATGGTGTCGCGGTCGCGAAGGGTGACGGTGTCCGCCAGTTCAGGGCCTTTTTCGCCGAGAGTTTCAAAGTCGATTGTCACGCACCACGGCGTGCCTTGCTCGTCCTGATAACGGTAGCGTTTGCCGATGTTGCCGCGGTCGTCCCATTCGGTGGAGAAATGCGGCTGAAGCAACTTGAAAACTTCCTTCGCCTTCTCGACGAGTGGCGGCTTGTTCCGCAACAGGGGAAACACCGCAACCTTGATAGGCGCGATCCGCGGCGCGAACCGCATGACGATGCGCGTGTCGGTCTGGCCTTTCTCGTCGGTGGTGGTCTCCTCATCGTAGGCCGAGCAGAGCAGCGCCAGCGCAATCCGGTCCACACCGGCGGACGGTTCCACCACATGCGGGATAAATCTCTCTTTCGATTCGTCGTCGAAATACTCCATCGATTTGCCGGAAAACTTCTGGTGCTGGCCCAGGTCGAAGTTGCCGCGCGCGGCGATGCCTTCGAGTTCCTGCACGCCGAAGGGAAATTCAAACATCACGTCCACGCATGCGCTGGCGTAGTGGGCGAGCTCCTCCTTCTTGTAAACATACTGGCTCAATTTTTCCTTCGGCAATCCGATGGATTCGTACCATTCGAGGCGTTGCTCGACCCAGTACTTGTGCCAGTCGGCGTCGGTGCCCGGCTTGATGAAGAATTCCAACTCCATCTGCTCGAACTCGCGGCTGCGGAAAGTGAAATTGCGCGGATTGATCTCGTTGCGGAACGCCTTGCCGATCTGCCCGATGCCGAAGGGAATCTTCTGGCGCGAGACGCTGAGGACATTCTGGAATTGGACGAAGATAATCTGGGCGGTTTCAGGTCGCAGGTACGCGACGCTGCCGGTGTCTTCGACGGGGCCGACGTACGTCTTGAACATCAAATTGAACTTGCGCGCCTCGGTGTACTCATGCGGCCCGCCTTCGGGACACTTGGTCTCGGGCAACTGATCGGCCCGCCAACGGCCTTTGCATTTCTTGCAGTCCACCATCGGGTCGGTAAACGAATCGACGTGGCCACTGGCTTCCCAAACGCGCGGATGGGTGATGATGGCGCCATCGATGCCGACGACGTCCGTCCGGCTGCGGACGACGTCATTCCACCAGGCTTCCTTGATGTTGCGCTTGAGTTCCGCGCCGGCGGGACCGTAATCCCAGAAACCATTAATACCGCCGTAGATCTCGGAGGATTGGAAGATGAACCCGCGCCGTTTGCACAGCGCTACGATCTTTTCCATCAGCGGCGGCGATGTCTTTTTCTCTGTCATGGCAAGGGCGGACTATGGCCAAAGGAATAACGCAAGTCAAGGCACGCAGGTGGGCGGTCCGCTCCCCAATTCACGAGGGCAAATAGACGGCGCATCTGCTTCGTACTGGCACACTTATTGCAGATTATTGCACCGGACCTGTGTTTTTAGCGGTCCGGATGGACGTTTCGTAAGCCGTGCGATGAGAATAACCATGTCAAGTTTGGGGCAGGAGGACGGGGCGCGATGACGCTTCGTCGCCGAATTCTCCTCATCATCGGGGTGACCTTGGTGGCCCTCATCGTGGGGTTGTACAAGGTGTCATCGTCGATCCTGCTGAAGGACTTCGCCGGTCTCGAAAGGCGCGATGTCGTCCGGGATGTGAAGCGGTTACACCGCGCGGTGGCGAACGAATTGGCCAGCCTCAACGAGGAGTCGGTGGAATTGGCCTCGTCAGATGAAACGTACCAGTTCATCCAGGACCACAACCGAAACTACATCCGTTCCAATCTCGGTGACGCGTCTCTCTCCAATGATCGACTGAACTTTGTAGTCTTCCTCAATCGCGACGGGCAGATGGTGTACAGCAAGGGGGTTGACCTGCAGGCACAGAAGGCATCGTCTGTTCCCGAAAGCTTGCTGCGTTTGCTTAAGGACAAGAGTCCATTGCTGGAACATCCAACCGTGGAGACCGTCCAGGCGGGCGTGTTGCTCTTGCCGGAGGGAGCCACCCTGGTGGTCTCGCGGCCCATCTTGACCAGTCAGCGAACAGGCCCGATCCGCGGCACGCTGATTGCCGGCCGTTTCCTCGATGCGGTGGCGGTGAAGCAACTTGCCGCTACAACCCATCTGGCGTTGACGATGTGTCGGGTGGATGATCCGAAGCTATCCGAGGATTTTCGTGGAGCGCGTGCCGTGATCCATGACACCAACGCTGTGTACATCCATCCGCTGGACGATGGCTCGATCGGCGGCTATGCAGTGTGGAATGATGTGTTCGGTAAACCCGCCTTATTGCTGCGCGTGGAGGTTGCGCGCGAGATCTTTGCCCAGGGACAGGCGACCATTCGTTACCTGGTAACCTCATTGTTGGTGATCGGGCTGTGCTTTGGGGCCGCCATGGCCTTGTTGATGGAACGGATGGTGTTGCGGCGGTTGGCCCAGCTCATCACTGACGTGGGTCGAATCGGATCGAACAACGATGTCACGGCGCGTGTGGCTGTCGGGGGGCGTGACGAGTTGGCCGGCTTGGCGAACGCGCTCAACAAGATGCTGGATACGCTCCAGCACTCGCAGGGCAAGCTGCAGGAGAGCCAGCGGCAATTGTTTACGTTGATGGCCAATTTGCCGGGCATGGTGTATCGCCAACGAAACGATCAGAACTGTACCATCGAGTTCGCCAGCGAAGGATGCGTTGAATTGACGGGATACCATCCGCAGGATTTGGTGAACAACAACGTATCGTACCGGGAGTTAATCCATCCCGACGACCGTGAACGTGTGTGCCGAGAAGTCCACAAGGCCGTGGAAGCCGGCCAGCCATTCCAATTGCAGTACCGGATCACCCCGGCGCGCGGCGAAATCAAGCGGGTCTGGGAGCAGGGACGGGGGGTGGCTTCGGCAGACGGCAAAGTTGAGATTCTGGAAGGCTTCATCTCGGATGTTACCGAGAAGAAACTGGCGGCGGACCGCCTTCGGTTGCAGAGCCTGGCGCTGGAGTCAGCCGCCAATGCCATCGTGATCACCGATCACGACGGTGTCATCGAGTGGGTAAACCCGGCGTTCACGAAGCTGACGGGCTACCCATTCGCCGAAGCCTATGGGCAACGATCCTCGATGTTGAAATCCGACCGCCATGATAAAGCCTTCTACGAGGAACTCTGGCGGACGATTCTCGCGGGCGAAGTGTGGCACGGGGAATTGATCAACCGCCGCAAGGATGGCACGGTCTATACCGAGCGGACGACGATCGCTCCCGTGACGAACGATCATGGTGAGCTCGCGCATTTTATCGCGATCAAAGAAGACATCACCGAGCAGAAGGTGTTGCAGGAGCAATTCCTGCAGGCGCAGAAGGTCGAGGCAGTGGGACGGCTCGCCGGCGGCGTGGCGCACGACTTCAACAACATCCTCACGACGATCACCGGCTACACGGAGTTGATGTTGCGGAAACTGGCAGCCGCCGATCCTCTCTACCACCTGGCGGATCAGGTTCACAAGGCCGCCGAGCGGGCGGGCGGCTTGACGCGACAATTGTTGGCCTTCAGCCGCAAGCAGGCGCTTCAGCCGCGCGTGCTCAATTTGAGCAATGTGGTCAGCGATATCGAGAAGATGCTGCGGCGATTGATCGGCGAGGACATCGAACTGCACACGATTCGGGGCGCGGCCGTCGGCAATGTGAAGGCGGACCCGGCGCAGATCGAGCAGGTGATCATGAATCTGGCCGTGAACGCGCGCGATGCGATGCCGAAGGGCGGCAAACTTACCATTGAGGTGGCCCGCGCCACGCTCAGTGAAGAACACGCGCGTCTGCACGGGGGCGTGCCACCGGGTGAGTATGTGATGCTGGTCGTCACGGACACCGGCACGGGCATGACGGAGGAAGTGAAGGCGCACATTTTTGAGCCATTTTTCACCACCAAACCGCAGGGCAAAGGTACTGGGCTCGGTCTGGCAACCTGCTACGGCATTGTCAAACAAAGCGGCGGTCTCATCCATGTGCAATCCGAACTCGGTCACGGTACGATCTTTAAGATCTATCTGCCCCGGGTTGACGCGGAAGTTGATCAACCCGCGACGGGGCCAAGACTCCAAAAGCTTCCGACCGGTCATGAGACGATTCTGGTCGCGGAAGATGAACTGGAAGTTCGCAACCTGACCACCGATATCTTGCGCAACCTGGGCTACCACGTGATTGAGGCGAGCAATGGCGAAGAAGGCATCCGCCTGGCGCAGGAAAACGCCAACGACAAAATCGATCTGCTCTTTACCGATATCGTCATGCCGCAAATGGACGGCAAGCAGTTGGCGGACTGGTTTGGGACAGTGCGTCCTGACACCCGGGTCTTATTCACTTCCGGGTACACGGCGGACGCGATTATTCACCGCGGGATTCTCGAGGAACGCATTGCCTTCTTGGAGAAGCCATTCAGTCCAGCGGTGTTGGCACAAAGAGTGCGTGAAGTATTGGATGGCAACGGGCCCAAGCCCGCTGTCGATGGGTCGAATTGAGTCATGGCTACGATGTTTAATCTGAAACTGTCTGACGAGTATATTCTTCTGTTCCCGCCAGAATGGATCAAGTCCGCGCTGGTGCTGGCCCTGATCACCGTGTGGATGGTCATCGGGTTGTTCACCTACATGAACTACTCGAGACGGCGCCCCCATCTCAGCCTGTGGACCGTCGCCTGGATGTTTTACTCGGTGTACCTCGCGGCGTCGATCGGACTGGAAGAGTCACCGCATACGCCGTTTTTGGTGCTGACGTCGCGTGCGTGCATCGGAATCAGCGCGCTGTTTATGTTTTGGGGCAGTTTTCAGCTCACCGGGTCGAAGCGCGACGAGCGCGAACTCGGGTTGGGCACGGTGATGATCGTCATTTGGAGTTACTTCGCTGCTTATCGGGTGGAAGGCGGCGGCCTCTGGCTCACACTCCCGGTGTTTGTGCTGTTGGCAGCCGCTGGCGTATACACGGGCATCTTGTACATGCGCACGCGCCGCCGGTCGCGCGGAAGCATGATTCTGGGAACCGGGTTTCTACTTTGGGGCGTGCATTTGATCGGGTTCCCACTGGCCAGCGGTTCGCAGGTATTGATGGCGGGAGCGTACTTTACCTCCGCAATTTTGTCTTTGTTGATTGTGGTCGGCATGGTCATCGAGGACAACGTCCACCTTTCCGAAAACGACTATCAGGCGCTGTTTGAATCTTCCGGGGATGCGATGTTCCTGCTTGATCCGAATACGCTTCGGATTCTCGAGGCCAATCAAGCCGCGCAACGATTGAGTGGGCGCAAGGCGAATGAACTTGTCGGACTGGAATTCCTGGAACTGTGTCCCAATTTACGGCCGTCATCCGCGCCCGCTGACGCGTATCTCATCACCGTGTCGATGAACGAGCCGGGTCATGAGATCCGTTTCCTGCGCCCCGATGGCAGCGAGCTGATCTGCGAGGGGAGCGCCAACCTCGTGCATTGCCCGAAAGGCCCGGTGCTGTTACTAAGTGCGCACGACGTCACCCTGCGCAAGCAAACGGAGCAATCTCTCCGCGATAGCACGCGGCAGTTGGGCAGTACGGTGGCGGAGTTGCGCGAAACGCAGAAACAGATCGTCCAGCAGGAACGGTTGCGCGCCCTGGCGCAAATGGCCAGCGGTGTGGCGCACGATTTTAACAATGTCCTGGCCAAGATTCTCGGGTTCAATGAACTGCTCCTCGCGTGGCCGGAAAACCTCAACGACCCGGAGAAGGTCAAAAAATACCTCCAGATGACCAGTGCTGCGGCGCAGGAAGCCGTCAGCATCGTCAACCGTCTGCGTGAGTTTTATCGTCATCGGAAGGAATCAGAAGTGTACCAGGCAGTGGACGTCAACGAAGCAGTAACCCAGGCCATTGTGCTGTCGCAGCCGAAGTGGAAGGAACAAATGATGGCCAGCGGCGCCACCGTGGTGGTGGAAACCGAATTGCGGGACATGCCGGCGATCCGCGGCAGCGACACCGATTTACGCGAGGTGGTGATCAACCTGCTGTTCAACGCCGTCGACGCGATGCCACAGGGCGGTACAGTCACGGTGGCCACGGGAACCGAAGGCGACTCGGTCATCATCGAGGTGCGCGACACGGGGCGGGGCATGACCGAGGAAGTGCGACAGCATTGCTTGGAACCGTTCTTTAGCACGAAAGGCGAACGCGGCACCGGTCTGGGACTGGCGATTGTCTACGGTATCGTGCAGCGCCATGGAGGCTCCATCGACATCCAAAGCGAGGTGGGCAAGGGGACCGTGGTGGTCATCCGTCTTCCTGTGACGCAGACGGAAGACGGGAAACCGTTGCTCAACAACGCCGCGCCTTCGCGTCCGCTACGGGTGCTGGTTGTCGAAGACGAGCCGCAAGTGCGTGACATCGTGGCGGAGTATCTGCGGGGCGATGGACACGTGGTCGAAACTGTCGAGAATGGTCGCCAGGCTCTGGAGCGATTCAAACACGGACACTTCGACGTCGTGGTTACGGACCGGGCCATGCCGGAAATGAATGGCGATCGAATGACCGTGGCCATCAAGCAAATGTCCCCCGGGACTCCTGTCCTGATGGTAACAGGGTTTGCAGACATGCCAATGGATGGAGCCGACGCGACGCATCAGCCGGACATGATTTTGCGCAAACCAATCACACAGAATGCATTACGGCAAGCGATCGCGAAGGTGTTCTCGGTGGCTGCCGCCGCAGCCCAACCCAGTCAGGTATCCGCCAGCGCTTCGTAGGTGGAACGCAAGCTGCTCCCACAGTATGTCAAACAAGGATGGACTGTTTTTATGAGTAAGACGAAAGTTCTCATTGTGGACGATGACGTGGCCGCGAGCCGACTCCTCGGCTTGGGGTTGGAGAAGACGGGGACATTTCAGGTGAAGGTGGAAAACAGCGCGAACCAGGCTCTTAGCCGGGCACGCGAATTTGGTCCCGACGTGATTCTGTTGGACGTATGCATGCCGGGCGCGGACGGTGGGGACGTTGCTTTCCGCATTCACGGCGACGCGCTGTTGCGGTCAACGCCGATCATCTTTCTGACGTCGCTTGTTTCAGGAAACGAGTCGAGCAACACCACCGTGCAGCGCGGGGGCTACGAGTTTCTTCCCAAGCCGGCGAGTCTCGCGAAGGTGGTCGAATGCATCGATCGGCACCTCGGGCGACCAGACGAAGCCACGAGCAAACTCTCTGGCGTAACGTCGCGCGATGCGATCGTGGAAGAAGTTCGCGACCGTTGACCTGGGGAGTCGCAGCGGTAGGGCGACTATTCTTAAGTCTTGGCGGGTGGTGTTCAGGATTGTACAGGGCGGCATTGTGTTTTCCCCATCTTATTCACCATCGCTTGCCTGATGTTTTCCCGATTTCTATAAAAAACTGCGTGTCTGGCCACATGGCATCGGTGTTGCTTGATTGAAGCCTGTGTACTGTTATCCGAACTACGGTGGCGTCAGTGTGTTAAGCGCGGCGCAGGTGTTGCACGCGCGATCGTCGAACCAGAGTGAGCGTACGTGATGAGTCTGATCGCCAATAGATCGATTCGGGGCAAGTTGATGTGGATCACCATGCTCACGAGCACGGGCGCGGTGATCCTGGCCTGCGTTGCTTTCGGATTGTACGAGATGCTCAACTACCGCCACCAGATCAGCCGCAACCTTTCCGTGCTGTCCGAAATGATCGGTGAAGAGGTGGCCACGGGCCGGGATATTTCCGATCCAAGAGTGATCAAAGAAGTCAATTTGTGGGCCAGCAAGCAGCGTCCCATCGTTCTGGCGTGTGTCTACGGCAGGGATGGGAAGCTGTTGATCAAATACACCCGCGACGATATCAAGCCGCAACACGAAGTCCCCGAATTGCTGGGCGACGATATCGACCGTATCGAGAAGGGTCACCTCGTGCTGTACCAGCCGATTCTTCTGAAGGGGAAAAAGGCGGGCACCGTGTTTATCCGATCCGATCTGCGCTGGCTTTCCGAGCGCATGGTGGAGGACCTGCGGATTGTTGCCATCATTTTGCTGTTGTCCTGGCTGGTGTCGTTGCTGCTCTCGTCGCGCCTACAGCAGCTGATTTCGGGGCCAATCCTCGATCTCGTCAAGTCCGCGCGCACGGTTTCGGAAACGCATGACTACTCCGTCCGGGCCGTCAAGTCTTCGAACGACGAAGTGGGGTTACTGGCCGAAGAGTTCAACGAAATGCTCCAGCGCATCCAGCAGCAGGATGAAGCGGTGCGCGCTGCAAAGGAAAAAGCTGAATCCGCCACGCGTGCCAAGAGTGAGTTTCTCGCGAACATGAGCCACGAAATCCGGACGCCGATGAACGGAATCATCGGGATGACCGATTTGGCCCTGGATACCGAACTCATTCCCGAGCAACGCGAATACCTTACCACCGTCAAACTCTCGGCGGACACGCTGCTCCAGTTGATCAACGACATCCTCGACTTCTCAAAAATCGAGGCAGGCAAACTCGAACTTGACCCGATCGATTTCAATCTCCGCGACAATCTTGGCGATACTCTCAAAACGCTCGCGATTCGCGCCCACCAGAAGGGGATCGAATTGGCGGCACATATTCTCCCCGATGTGCCTGATGAACTGGTCGGCGACCCGGTCCGCCTGCGGCAGATCATTGTCAATCTTATCGGCAACGCGATTAAGTTTACCGAACAGGGCGAGGTGGTCATCCAGGTCGCGCTCGAGGGAGGGAAGGGTGAAGACATCTGCCTGCACTTTGCCGTGAGCGACACCGGCATCGGCATTCCGGCAAACAAACAGGGGGTCATCTTCGAGGCGTTTTCTCAAGCGGACGGATCGACGACGCGCAAATACGGCGGCACCGGTCTGGGGCTGGCGATTTCCTCGCAGTTGGTCAAGATCATGGGTGGCAAAATCTGGGTGGAAAGTGAAGTGGGCAAAGGCAGCACGTTTCATTTCACGACGTTTATGCGCCCGACGAAGAATCCCACACCCCGAAAGACCGCGCCCCGTGTCGATTTGAAGGGCCTCCGGGTGCTGGTGGTGGATGACAATGCCACCAACCGCCGCATTCTCGAAGAAGTGCTATGCAGCTGGCAAATGAAACCCGCCACCGCCAGCAGCGCTGCGTCCGCGTTCGCTACGATGAAGAAGGCGCAGGCTCGCGGCGAACCGTTTGCCATCGCGTTATTGGATTGGATGATGCCGGAAACGGATGGGGTGGGTCTGGCCGAGCAGATTCTCCAGGACCCCGACCTTGCCCAAACCGTATTGATCCTGCTCTCGTCAACCGGCCGCACGCAGGTCGCCGCCCGTTGCCGGGAAATAGGCGTCTCGGGTTACCTGACCAAACCCGTGAAGCAGTCTGAGCTGTTGGAGACGATCACCGCCGCGATGGGAGCGCGCAACAAGGACGGCGAGGAGCCCGTGGCCCCGGCCACGTCATCCACACCACCGACTCCAACCCGCAAGCTGCGAGTGCTGTTGGCCGAAGACAATGCCGTCAATCAACGCCTGGTCGTCAAGCTGATGGAAAAGAAAGGCCACACCCTGGTCGTTACCAACAACGGCAAGGAAGCCCTGGCCGCCTGGGAACGCGAACGATTTGATGTCGTCCTCATGGACGTGCAGATGCCCGAGATGGGCGGGTTCGAGGCCGCTGGGCAGATACGCGAACGCGAGAAGGCGAAAGGCGAACATATTCCCATCATCGCGATGACGGCGCACGCCCTCAAAGGCGACCGTGAACGCTGCCTTGAGGCGGGGATGGACGCATACGTATCGAAGCCCATTCAGTCACGGCTGTTGTTTGAAGCGATTGACAATGTGGTGCCATCACCCGCGTTGGCGGCCACGTTTGAAGAGAAACTTCCCCCGGAGGCGGCGACGGTGGATACGGCGGTTTTCGACCATGAGTCAGCCCTGGCGATGATCGACGGCGACAGGGAACTTTTTGGGGAACTGGTGGGCTTATTTATGACCGAATCAGTCGATCTGCTCAAGCAGGTTCGCAGCGCGATCGCGCAACGCGACGCGAAAGTGTTGGAACGGGCGGCGCACTCGATCAAAGGGTCGGCGGCCGCGTTCTGCGGTGAATCGGCGCGCGCCGTGGCACAAACGCTGGAGGACATCGGGGAACGCGGTGATTTCGATCAGGCGGAAGCGGTCGCTAACGAATTACAAACGGAGGTCACGCGGCTGACAAACGCGCTGACGGAATATCGGAAGGGGAGTGTCCTGTGCGAATCCTGATCGCCGAAGACGACGCTGTCTCACGGCACCTGCTGGAAGCAACCCTCCACAAGTGGGGTTACGAGGTCATTGTCACCAACGATGGGTTGCAGGCACTGGAAGCCCTGCGCCAGCCGGATGCGCCATCACTGGCGATTCTGGATTGGATGATGCCGGGGATGGATGGCGCGGAGGTGTGTCTCAAAGCGCGCGAACTGGCGGCCGGTCGCTTGCTCTACATCATCTTGCTCACCGCCAAGGGCCGCAAAGAGGACGTCGTGGGAGGGCTCACGGCCGGCGCAGACGATTATATTATCAAGCCCTTTGACCGTGCGGAATTGAAGGCGCGCATGAATGCCGGCGAACGCATTCTCCGCCTGCAAGCCGAACTGGCCGCGCGCGTGAAGGAACTCGAACTCGCGCTGACCAATGTAAAATTGCTGCAGGGGTTGCTGCCGATCTGCTGTTACTGCAAGAGGATTCGTGACGACCAAAACTACTGGCAGCAGGTGGACACGTACGTCTCCGACCACTCCGAGGCTCAGTTCACGCACGGGATCTGCCCGGAGTGTCGTGACAAGATCGTGAAGCCCGAGTTGGACCGGCTCCGGAGCGATCCTCAAGCCGTTTCCAGCTGAACCACGTCAACGACGGTTTCGCGCGAAACTCGTCGCCAATTCTTCCGGCGAACACGTCGCGGTCCCGACTTTGCCGACGACCACCCCTGCCGCATGGTTGGAAATCTCCGCGGCTTCCACCGGGTCGGCGCCGGCCGCGAGGGCCAGCACGAGTGTGGCGATGGCCGTATCACCCGCGCCCGACACATCGAAGACTTCCTGCGCGACCGTTGGGATGTGGTGTGGCTTTTTTCCGGGACGGAACAGGCACATCCCGTGTTCGCCCAGCGTGATCAGTAGGTTGCGTGGCCGCCAGATCCGCAGCAGCGTTTGCCCCACCCGCAAGAGCGCTTCATCGCGCAGCACTTCGTCGTGGGGATCGGTGTTGGGTAGGCCAGCCGCAGCAAACGCTTCAGAACGGTTGGGAGTCACCGCCGTCAGGCGCGAATATCGGAGCGGATGGCGGGGATTCGGGTCAGCCGCGGTGATCTTCCGCGCTTTGAGGGCCAGTCGTTGCATGGTGTTGAGCAGTTTCTGCGACAACAATCCCTTGGCGTAGTCCTCGAAAATCACGGCGGAAACATGTTCCAGGTGCGACTCGAAATACTCCAGGATCTTGCGTTCGATCAGCGGAGGCACGGTCGCGCATTGTTCGCGGTCGAATCGGACCATCTGCTGGCGATGGGCTACAATGCGGGTCTTCAGTGTGGTCGGGCGGTTGGGGTCGACGATCAGCCCATCGGTTTCCACGCCCTGTTGTTCGAGCAGCTCACGCAATTCTTCGCCCGGGCCGTCGTCGCCGAGCACGCCGAGCACGCTGACCGATGAACCGAGGGCGCGGAGATTCCGTCCAACATTCGCGGCGCCGCCCGGAAAGAATGATTCACGGGTGATCTCGACCACGGGCACGGGCGCTTCGGGCGAAATGCGCGATACTTTCCCCCATAAAAAATGGTCGAGCATCACGTCGCCGACGACAAGGATGCGCTGGCGTTGGAAGCGGGCGAGGATTTCGTGGAATCGCTTGGAGGTCATGGGAGTTGTTCGAGGGTGGCGGCGGCCCACAAGGGCACGAGCAATTCGTGATGGCCGATGATGTAGTAGCCGTGGCCGCCCTTGTGTGTGGGACGACGGACGACATTCTCGGTGGGCCGATAATGGCGGATCATGTCGAAGGTGACGGTGGTGACATCGTCGACCTTGTGGCCAAGGTTGCGGGCAATCGTGAGCGCCTTGAGGAAGACTTCGGGCATGATGACCGCGGAACCGATGTTCAACACGATGCCGCCTTCCAGCTTCGCCACCACCGCGGCAAACTTTTGGAAATCGAGATAAGTCGCTTCGCCGAGCACGCCGCCGTCCGTGGTCGGGTGCTGATGAATGATGTCCGTGCCGATGGCGATGTGGACGGTGGCGGGAATGTTGCTCAGCGCGCTCTGGTGGAGGATGCTTAATTCGCGGTTGCGAAACTGGCCCGTGACGATGGCCTGCCCGAGCGCCCGGCCCGCGCCGATACCCTGTTTCACGCCGGCGGCCAGCGCCTCGTTCATGAGGCGGCCGGTTTCATCGATCATGCCAAAGCTGCCGTCATCGAGGCCGCGTTGTACGTCTTCGCTGGTCTCGCCGATGCAGGCCAGCTCGAAATCATGGATTGCGCCCGCGCCGTTGAGGGCGATGGCGGAGACGATGCCGCGTTTGATGAGGTCGATGAATATCGGGTTAAGCCCGCACTTGATCGTGTGCGCGCCCATCATCACCACGACGGGGCGCTGGTTACGCACGGCCGCCACGGTGGCGTCCACGATGGCCCGGAAATCATTGCCGATGAGGATCCGAGGCAACGAATCCATGAACTGTGCGAAACTGCCGCCCGCCTTCCAGACACGCGCGAATTCGTCGAGATGAACCTTGTTGGGCCGTTCACGAATCGGGTAGGTGCGGATGCGGTCGAAATCGAGCGGGGGAAATTCCATGTCAGCGTTGGGATACGAGGGATTCGTCTGTGGGAGCCGTCATAGAAAGGTTGGCGGCGTGAGCCGGGATGGTCGTCGTATTGGTCGGCGCGTTGCCCGTCTGGATGCTGAACAGGACCAGCTTCGCATTTCCGAGCTTGAGTTCGGAGTTGACGAGCAGCGGCAGATGGCGGGCGTCATCGCTCATCCAGAACCACATGCGGCCTTTGTTGGCGGCAACGATGCTCAGCGTCGGCATCGGCTCGATGCGCAGCGCCTGGGTGTCGCCCAGTGGATGTACCCAGATGGACTTGCGCTCGTCGGGATGAATCGTGACATTGTAGTTGGTGCTGGCGGCATTGATCATGAACGACTGTTCGGAATCCAGCATGAGCTTTCGGGTGCGCACGACGTAGAGCGAGGAGACGACGTCCTGCACCGGCTGATTAAGAGGATAATGTTTCGCCCGGCCGTTGAGACGGTTGGTGATAACACTTTCCTTACGCGCGTAATCGAAGTGCGCTTCGCCGTCCCGGTGATGTTTGCCTTCCGTGCGGACTTCCGCGTACCGGCGCGCGAAGAGACCGTCGCAATCGAGCCAGCTCTCGGCGGTGCTATCGACCGGGAACAGCAGGTTGATCAACCCGCTCGTCTTCGCCTTTGCGACGAGATGATAGCAGTCATGGCCGTCCGTCGGTTCGATTCCCGCCACTTCCAGGGTCGCGCGTCCCACGACGAACGGCCCCCAGAAAATCTGGTAGGTCAACTTTTCGCCGACATGGAAGGGAACGCTGGCGACATTGTTACTGGCGCGCGCCGCTGCCGAGAATGCGAGAAGCGGGACAAGAATTGCCGTAAGTCTCTTCATGATGCCGATTTGCGCGGAGTATAGGAACGCCTGCCGCATGTTTCAACGAAAACCCGTGTCAACCAAGGTGTGTGACGGGTCCCCGAATTCACCCCGTGTCGACTTCCTTCGGTGCCGCATAGCGCGTTAATTCCGGTTCGTTTGCGCGTAAAAGTCCCCGCTATTGGTCTGATTAGTGCCTCTAAGTCCGTGATTTTGGGTCGTTTTTTGCAGAACGAACCCAACTCGTTTTTTACACAATCCATTCATTCCTAAATACTTCCGCATTTTTTCGGTGGGTTCGTTTGGCAAAAATAGTCTTCTCTATAGAAGTCCCCCTGCCAACCGTCTCAACTCCGCCACCCACTATAGTGCGAGCGGTCTCCCGACCCCGCACAGATTTCGACCGAAGGTCTCCTGACTTGCCCACATCATTTGGTCATCTTTCAAAGAACTACCGGTCTCACTATACCCGCCCCGTAACGCTGCGTCCAGCAATAAAATCGATTTCCGATAGTGAGGTCTGACGACCCGTGCCTCCGCGGCAATGTTTGGAAGGTTTGGAAGCTTTTCTTTTGTGTTCTCACTTCTCGAGACACGAATCCAAGCGTTTGATCCGCCCGCTCGACATCGCGCACACGCAAATCAATGTAGTCGAAGAGGGGGGGGCATCCAGCGACGATTGCATCACAGATATCCGAAGATCGTACCGGTCGAGGATTCTGCTCGTCAAATCCGCCAGCCATGTCGGTGCCGAGGGGGCAATGAAGACGCCCTCTACAAGATCGGGGAGATGGATCTTTTTCCATGCTCCCTTGTAAGGCGGCTCTTCACCCTGTTGCGCAGCAGGGATGTCCGTACTGGGCACTGTGAAGAGTGCACGCAATTCACGCTCATGCTCAAACGATTTGCGTTTGTGCATGAACGGTTGAAAGATATTGGTGGGGGGAAGGAACTCGTTTTCGTAGTCAATATAGCGTACCGTCCCAACGTAGACACTATCTGTCGGTAGACTAGCTCGCAGTTTCTCATACGTGGACTGGATAGAAACGGCCTCGTTGCTCTTTGTGTAGAGTTTCCACATGGCAGCCGACTCTCTATCGCTGATGTGCCAGCAATTCACGAACACCCATTTGCGATAGTTTTTGACGTGCCTTCTAATCTGCGGCTGGACCTCGATCAGATCCCTTAGGAAAGTTTTCTTATCGTGCTCCACCGCCTCCGAGTATTGCTGACGCAGTAAAGGTTCATTAGCTCGGGAGAATGACCCCTCGAATGGATCGCCGAGCTGGTCTATTCGGGGGAAGTATAGTCCCTTATTTTCCAGCATAGACACGAACTTTGTGAAATCCATGTACCGCCAGATTTTCGTTTTGGGATCATCAGGAGGAGTGAAAACTGGATGTGGCTTAGCACTTGGCATTTCGTTCCCCGCCGTAAAAACCGCGAACGATAGCTTCGCGCACCAGCGCAGCTTCTGTGGGGTCGGAAGTCTTCGTCATGCGTTTCGCCAACGCCGACAACTCCTTGCCGGTCAACTGATGTTCCGCGTCGAGCCGGTACGTAAACCGGATTACCTCCGCTTGCTGTTCGGGCGGCAAGTTCTTGATTTCTTCGATGATTTTTGCGGCGGTCACGGCCACAGATTACTCTGGTTTTGCCGCGAATTCAAAGCTTACGTGAATCGGAAGCGATGGCAAGTGGGACAGTCGCCCTACCGCTGCGACGGGTCGAACGTAATCACTTCTTTTTTCCATCCCTTCGGACAAAGCACAGTCTCACTCGGCGTTGTGCGGGCGACGATTTGGCCGCGGCGCATGACGAGGAGACGTGGGGCGATCCGGCGGAGCGCGTCGAATTCGGTTTCGGCGTCGAGCAACACCAAGTCGGCGGGATTGCCGACGGAGAGGCCGTAGGTTTTGTTGGTGGCACCGAATGCCTTGGCCGGATTGGTGGTGATCATGTCCCAAACTTGCGGGATTTCGCTGGCACCACTCATCTGGCCGTAGTGAATCCAGACGAAGGCGACTTGCAGGGGGTCGCCGACGCCGAGCGGATACCACGGGTCCATGATCGAATCGTGGCCGATGCCGACGTTGACACCGGCGGCGAGGAGTTCCTTGACGCGGGTGTGACCACGACGTTTGGGATAGGTGTCGAACCGGCCTTGTAACACGGAGTTGTCGCACGGGTTGGTGACCATGTGCAGGCCGGCGCGTTTGATGAGGCGAATGAGTTTGAACGCGTAGGCGTTGTCCACGCTGTGCATGGAGGTGGTGTGGCTGGCGGTAACGCGACCGCCAAGGCCGCGCTTGATGGTCTCGGCCGCGAGCACTTCGGTGAACCGCGAGTTCGCATCATCGGTTTCATCGATGTGCAGGTCAAGTTTCGCTTGGAATTGCTGGGCGAGGTCGCAGGCGAATTTCACGTCGGCGACTCCGTCGTCTCGGGTCATCTCATGGTGCGGGATGCCGCCGACGATGTCGCAACCGAGTTCCATCGCCTGCGTCATGAGCCGCTCGCCATTCGGGAACGCGTAAATGCCGTCCTGCGGGAACGCGACGAGCTGGATGTCGACAAGTCCCGCAAATTCCTTCTTCACGTCGAGCAGGGCGTGGACGGCGGTGAGTTCGGGGTCGCACACGTCGACATGGCTCCGGATGCGGGTGACGCCGTGGGCGAGTTCCCATTTCACGGCGAGCGTGGCGCGGCGTTTCACATCGTCGAACGTGAGTGTTTTTTTGCGTTCGGCCCAAATCTCGATACCTTCGATGAGCGTACCACTCTGGTTAAAGCGCGGCTGGCCTACGGTAAGCACGGCGTCGAGGAACGTGGATGTCCGTGAACGGGGGTGAGACGAGTTTGCCGGCGCAGTCGATGACCTGGCGCGGACGGGCCGTGATTTTCGGCGCGATCTTGGCGATGAGACCGTCATCGACGGCGATGTCGACGTTCTTATCGTGACCGCGTATGCGAGCGTTGCGAAGAATCAAATCCATGGCAAAAAGCGCCTCCGTTGGAGGACATTGTAACCCGTGGATTGGCGAGCGAAAGTCAATTTTAAATCGTTGACGGTGGTGGGCGATGGTGTTATCACCAAGGCGTAACGCAAGGAGGACGGTGTTGATATTATGAAGAGTCTCACAAGAATTTTCCTGTCGTTGGCCCTCACGGGGGGTGTCGTCCTGATTTTCAGTGGATGCGCGACCCAACAAAAACGGATGAAGCCCGTCAACGAGGAACAGAAGAGCGAGTTCCTCAAGGGGATGGACGTGGTGGAAAAGCCGGAGTTGGAGCCTGAATGGGCGGACTTTGTAAAGGATCATTATCCCAGCTGGCGCCGGCATTATTGGGTGGATCGCGGTCAGTGGGGCAACCGTGGTTACATCGTTGGGCGTCCGACAGCGGAAGCCGAGCCGGTTGTCGAGACGCAGATCACGCCGTTGCCACCCGCGCAGTCGACCGCGCCGACCATTGTCGAGAGCGAACCTCCCAAGGTCGAGACTCCCGAGAGGCCGACCAAGTACGTGGTGAAGAAGGGCGATTCGCTGTGGAAGATCGCGGGCAAGGTATACGGCAATCCGTTGAAATGGCCGCGCATCTACCGCGCCAACAAGGACAAGGTCAAGAATCCCAATAGGATATACGCGAACCAGGTCCTGGTGATTCCGCAGAACTAGCACACGATTCATTGGTTTGATTGCCAATGGCGCACACATGCAGTATGCTTCTCTTGCTTGAGGGAACGACGTTCTAGCGGACACATGGCAAGCGAAACACTGCATTTCGACAATGCGCGCCAAGCGCAGTCCCTGTACGCCAGCGAACCCAAGAATCTTCGCCTCGTCGAAGACCTGCTCAACCTGAAGGTCACAGCCCGTGACGGCTGGATCAATGTGGAAGGCGCCCCCGCCGACATCGAGCGGGCGAAATCTCTCTTCCAGGAACTTCAACATGCCGTTGCCCGCGGCACCGTCATTCGTCGGCAGGAATTCAGCCGCGCCGCCAGCGCCGTCTCGCGTGGCGAGCCGCTGAAGATGCAGGAACTCCACGAAGGACGCGTGGATGTTTCGACTCGCAAGCGGCCAATCGTTCCCAAGACTCAGGGGCAGAACCGCTACCTCGAAGCCATTCGCAAGAACGACATCGTTATCGGCATTGGCCCTGCGGGCACGGGCAAGACGTATCTGGCCATGGCAATGGCCGTCCACGCGCTCCGCAGCGACCGCGTGGGCCGCATCATTCTCTGCCGGCCGGCCGTCGAGGCGGGCGAAGCGCTGGGATTCCTGCCCGGCACACTCGAAGAAAAAGTGAGTCCCTATCTGCGGCCGTTGTACGACGCGCTCTACGACATGATGGATCCCGATGAAATCCAGCGCAATATGGAACGGGGCGTCATCGAAATCGCGCCGCTGGCCTACATGCGCGGGCGCACGCTCAACAACGCATTTGTGATTCTGGACGAGGCGCAGAACTCCACGAGCGAGCAAATGCTGATGTTCCTGACGCGAATGGGGTTTGATTCCAAGGTCGTGATCACGGGTGACATCACGCAAGTGGATCTGCCCGGCCACAAGATGTCGGGGTTGATTGAAGTGCAGGGCATTCTCAAGGAGATTCCCGGTCTGGAGATCGTCTACTTCGACGAGCACGACGTTGTCCGCCACGAACTTGTCCAGAAGATCATCTCCGCGTACTCCAAATTCAAAGAGGAACGCGAGCGCCGCCGCCAGGAATCGGCCAACGGCAACGGCAAACCACCCACCACATGACCCCCAAGTCCACGGGGGTAAAGGTCGCAATCAGCAACCGTCAGCGCCGGCTGAAAATCAACGCCGGTTTGCTTGCGAGACTCGCTGAGCGCGCGCTTGAAATCGTGCATGAGGATCGAGCCGAACTCGGCATCGTACTGGTGGACGACGACGGTATCGCGAAGCTCAATGCGCAGTATCATGACACGCAAGGCCCGACGGATGTTTTGAGCTTCGACTACGGGGAAGGGCTCGGCGAACTGATCATTTCCGTGGATCATGTCATCACGCAAGCCCGGCGTTTTCACTCGACGCCCTCACGGGAACTGGTCCTTTACGTTGTGCATGGAATTCTTCATCTTCATGGCTACAATGATTTGGCTGTGCGCGACCGACGACGGATGCGCGCCGCGGAAGGGCGGCTGATATTGCGCTTGGGGCGGCAGTTCGAGTTCCAATCCCTGGTCTCGAAACGAGTTACAAAGGATTAGGAATCGTCCCCGGAGGCATGTTTTTATTGACTTTTCGGCGGTATTGCGGTTTGATGTGCACAGAAATTGGGTGGCGATTTCCTATCATCATGAAAACTACAAGATTTTTGACAATTCTCTCTGCCTATCTATGTCTTGCCCGTCCCGCGTTTCCCTGGGGTCAAGAAGGGCACATGGTCGTGGCGGAAGTCGCGTACAATCACCTCAGCCCCGCTGTGAAGGCCAAATGCGACGCCCTCATTGCCGTGCCTCTGTCATTCTCCAGTACCGCAAGCACCAATTTCATAACCGCCGCGTCTTGGGCAGATGATTTCAAATCTCAACTGGGCACGGGCACTTCGCATTACATCGATTTGCCTCTTTGTATCTCCGGCTACTTGGGTGGTAACTGCGCCGATGGCTCCTCGACCAACAACGCGCCTCCCGCCGTGCCCAACGTCGTTACGGCCCTGAACCAGTACATTGCCGTGCTCCAAAACCCAAATGCGACTCTGACCGACCAGGCCACCGCCTTGCGTTATGTGATCCACTTCGTCGGCGATATCCAGCAACCCCTCCATGCCTCCAACGGCATTTCCACCAGCCACCCGACTCCTTCCGGGGACGGCGGTGGCAACAGTTTCAGCCTCAAGGGCACCTTTAGTGAACTCCACGCGCTCTGGGACTCGGGGGGCGGGTATCTAAACGATTCGGGGATCTCGCGACCGATGCAAGCCTCGGGCTACGCCATCATCAGCAACAAGGTCGCCGACGTCGAAGCCACCTATCCCTACACCCCAAATATCGGTACGATTCCCGACCCGATGACCTGGGCCACCGATAGCTTTTACTACGCCCAAACAGTTGCCTACGTCGGGATCACCGAAGGTGGCACTCCCACCACAAGCTATCTCAACAGCGCCTCGGCCACTTCGAAACAGCGCATGGCTGCGGGTGGACACCGCCTCGCCGATTTGCTCATGACGATCTTCGTCACCAATGCGGCAAGTTTCACCGCCAGCCAAACCAACGGCATTGCCCCGTTGTCCGTGACCTTTACCGATACGTCCACAGGGGGCATCACCAACCGATTCTGGAACTTTGGGGATGGTAAAACGACCAACTTTACCGCCGCGACCAATCCGACACACACATACACCGCAGGCACGTACAATGTAACCCTGACCGTCAGCGGTTCCGTGGGCTCCAGCACCAATGCCAAACCCAACTACATCAAGGTGGTCTCCTGCACACCGCCAACGGCATTGGTCACCGGTGGCCAGACGATATGCCCCGGCGGCTCGGCGACAATTCAGGCCGCGTTGACGGGCACAGGTCCGTGGAATGTGACATGGCTGGATGGCACCGGTGGTACAAACTACCTGCAGAATGGGGTCGCCACGAGTACCGCCTCACGCACCGTCAGCCCCAGCTCAACGACAGCGTACGCTGTCGCCGCAGTATCCGACGCTTCGGGTTGCTCCGGCGGAACGTCATCCGGTAGCGCGATTGTCACGGTCAACCAGACCCCGGCAACGCCATCGCCCGCCAACAATGGGCCGATCTGCTCCGGCCAGACGTTGAACCTGTTCGCCAACACCACCGCAGACAGCTACAGTTGGACCGGGCCCAACAGCTTCAGCTCTTCGGCACAGAATCCGATGATCACGAACGCGACCACGGCGGCCACGGGCACATACAATTTGACGGTGACTTCCAATGGCTGCGTGTCGGCTACCGGCTCGACCACCGCGACGGTCAATCAAATCCCGGCCGCGCCGTCGGGGCCCGCCATCACGACTCCCAGCGCGGGATTCTGCATCAACGCTGCCAGTGCCGCGGCGTTGACGGTGAGCGGCACGGCGGACACCAATGTCACAGTACAGATCTTTGCAAACGCAACTCTGATTGGCGCCACCACTGCCGATGGGGTCGGCAACTGGAGCACGAACCTGAATTTCATCGCGCAGGCGGATGGCCCGATGTCTCTCACGGCAGTCGCGATGATTCCCTGCAACTCCAGCGCGCCGTCACCTGCGGTCAATGGTACGAAAGATACTACGGCGCCATCGTTTGCGGGGCTGGATGCGGCCACGCCAGCCATCGAAAGTGCGACATTGACATGGTCGGCGGCTGTGGACTCGAATGCGGTCACGTATCAGGTTTTTCAGAGCCTTACGAGCGGCACCGAGAATTTCGGGGTGCCCACGCTGACCACGAACAGTCTCTCCGTGTCCATCGCGCCGCTGTACCCCGGCAGCAACAGCCCCATTACCTACTTCTTCGTCGTGCGCGCCACGGACAGCTGCGGCAACACCGATACGAACACTGTCGAGAAATCGCTGCAGCCGCTGTTGGATCCGAACAAGAGTCAGGTCGGCGATGGGATCCCCAACGGGTGGAAACAGCAATACGGTCTCAATCCCTTCGATCCATCGGTCGCGGCCGGGGACGCGGATGGCGACGGCTGCAATAATCTTTGCGAGTTCCTGTCGGGCACGGATCCGACCAGTAGCGCCTCCAGCTTCCGCATCACGTCGGTGGCGACCACTGGCAGCGACGTGGCGATCACATGGGCGGCAGGATTGGGAAGGACCAATGTGCTGCAATCGAGCGCGGGCTTGGCCGACGGTTCCTATGGGACCAACTTTACCGATATCAGCCCGATGATCGTCCTGCCCGCAGGTGGCGGCGACACCACGACCAACTACATCGATCCGGGTGCAGCGACTAATGCGCCGAGTCAGTACTACCGAGTTCGTCTCCAGCCATAAGTCTATCTTGAGATTCGAGTTCTAAAGCGCCGATGTTTCACCGGGTTACAAAGCGCTAGATCCTGCCTATTCGGCATGTTTTCGTTGACTTTTGCGACACAGAGGTGTTTACTGTGCCATTGTCGTGGTCGCGAAAGGGTGACATCTACGTCTAGGGGAGTCTGATGAACAAAGCGCTTCTGGTGAAAACGGTCACAAGCCGTATCTTTTTGGGCTGCACGATCTTCCTCATGGCCTGCGGCATTTCGACCGTCGCTTTCGGACAGAAGAGGACGCTTCGCATTGTCTCCTATAATATTGATTGCGCCGACCAGAGTAGCGACAACAACATCACCGGCCCAACGCATAGCTTGCCGACGGTGGTCCAGGCGATCGGGCTGCATCACATTGGCAGCAACGTGCAGCCGGTTGACGTCATGACTGTGGAGGAGCTGAGTTCGACGACGCTGGCAAACTTTGTCGCGCAGCTCAACGTTATTTACGGCGCGGGGACTTACGCATTCGATCCGACCAGTGATCCAAATACCGGCGGCGGGCCGGACGGGCTGATTTACCGGACGAACACGGTGCAGGTCGTGTCGGCGCGGGCACTGCCGACCGGGCAGACCGTACTCTTGCAGTCGAATGGCACTTACACGGCGGCCCATTCCCCTGGTGGCGGGGTGAACGGCGTCACCCGCGGGCCGATGGTGTATCAGCTCCGACCGGTCGGCTTCGGGACGAACGACGATTTCTACATTTACGTCAGCCACGCGCGGAGCACGAGCGACGACTCGGCCGGAGACGCGCGCTACGCCGAGGCGCAGGAAGTTCGCAGCGACGCGAAGTACAAGCTGCCGGCCGGGGCGCATATACTTTATGCCGGGGATTGGAATCTGTTCAACGGGAGCGGGGAGAACGCCTACAAATGTCTCACGGGGCAGACCACCTCCGATGGCATCGACTGGAGTGACGGCAGCGCGATTTGGGCCAACGCCAACCAGACGCAGGGATACGATCCCATGTCCAAGACTACGCCGGCCACCACCGTCACCTGGGCAAACGTTGGCGGGGACAATGCCAGCTATCTGTACGGCGATTCGACGGCGTCGCTGGACTCGCGCATTGACATTCAATTGCCGAATGCCCTGATGTTCAGCGCTTACAACAGCCAGGGAGGAGTGCAACTCGCACCGGACAAGTCGGACCCGTTCGACACATCGAACTTCCCCTCCGCGCAATATCCGTATGCCTTCGAGACTTTCGGCAACAATGGCTCGGCAGGTGGCGGCCCGGCGACCAGCCCCGCTAACCACTCATTGGATGATCTCACCAACACGGTCCCGAGTGCCGCGACCGTTTATGCCGATCTTCAGCTCACCGGCAGCGGCAGCAGCTCCACCGGGAGCGATCATTATCCCATTGTCGGGGATTACAACGTCGTACCGACGCCGCAAACTATCCAAACCGTCTTCATCATCGTCGAAGAAAACCAGAACTGGGCTTCGATCAGCGGTAATGCGGCGTGCCCATATATCAATAATGGCTTGCTGCCAAAGTCCTCGTATGCGCTGCAGTATTACAACCCCCCCGGCCTCCATCCCAGCCTGCCGAACTACTTGTGGCTGGAAGCAGGCACGAACTTTGGCATCCTGGCTGATGGCGACGCCTTGACGTTCCACGAGAGCACCACCAACCACCTGGTCACGCTGCTCAAGAACGCCGGGATCTCGTGGACCTCATTTCAAGAGGGCATCGGTGGGACCACTTGCCCGCTTACCGATAGCGGCCAATATGCGGCGAAGCACAATCCCATGGTGCATTTCGACGACGTCACGAACACGAACAACACCGGCTCGACGTACTGCATCTCCAATGTGCGCCCGTTTACCGAGCTGGCGGGCGACCTCCAAAGCAATGTGGTCACGCGTTACAACTTCATTGCGCCGAACCTGTGTGATGACATGCACGGCAACACGGGCTGCCTGACCGGCAATGCGTTGCTCACGGCGGGTGACACGTGGCTCTCCAACACAGTGGCTACCATTGTCAGTTCCCAGGCGTACAGTAACAACGGCGTGATCTTCATCACCTGGGATGAAGGAGAGGGCGGAGACGGACCGATCGGCATGATCGTCCTTTCGCCACTGGCCAAAGGCGGCGGCTATTCCAATAGCATTCACTACACGCACAGTTCCACGCTGCTCATGATGCAGGAAATCTTCAATGTCGGACCCTTGCTCGGTAACGCCGCGAACGCCACCGACTTAAGCGACCTCTTCGTCTTCGGCGCGCAACTGGCGATCAGCCCGTCATCGGGTCTGACCTCCAGCGGGACGATTGGCGGACCATTCAGTCCTGGCAGTCAGTCCTACACGCTGAGCAACACCGGCAATGTGGCGATGGTTTGGTCGGCGACCAATACCGTTAATTGGCTGACCCTCTCCGCAACCAATGGTACGCTGGCGGCGGGTGGCACCACCAACATCACCGTCTCCATTAACGGTAACGCCAATAGTCTGTCCGGCGGCTCTTACTCAGATACGGTCGTGTTTGCCACGTCCAACGGTTCCGGCAAGGTCACGCAACCCGTGAGCCTGACTGTTAACAACCCGTCCGGGCAACTTTCGGTTAGCCCATCGTCACCTTTCGCCACTGGGGGCCCAACGGGCGGGCCGTTCACCCCGATCAACCAGACGTACACCTTGAGCAATATCGGAGCGGTCTCCATGAACTGGACAGCGAATAACTCCGCCAACTGGCTTACGCTCTCCATCACCAGCGGGACGCTGGCGTCCGGTGGCAGCACCAACGTCACGGCCTCGATCAATGCCAATGCCAACAGTCTCGCGTCTGGCGGCTACTCGGACACGATTGGATTTACCAACACCTCAAGTGGCGCCGGCAATACGACCCGTGCCGTCACCCTCAATATCGGTAACTTCGGGTTCTACGACGACTTCAGCACGTTCAGTTCAGGCAGTCTCGTTGGCCAGCAAGGCTGGACGCAACTGGGTGCGATCGCCAATTCACCGGTGCAAGTCACCGGGGGTCAGGCGGGGTTCACTGGCGGGCTGATTGTCAACAGCCAGACGGCGTACAAGAGCTTTAAGCTGACCAACGAAACCGTGTTCTACGGCCTCACCTTGACGCTGACCAACGCGCCTAACTCCACTGGCGTCCCGTACTTCGCAGCGTTGTATACCGGCACGAACGGCACGGGGACTGCCGGCTTCCGGTTGGCCGCGGAGTCACCCGATTCGGCCAACACGAATTACGTGCTCGGTGTCCGCATCACACCGGCGGCGGGTGATCCCTATACGTTCGGCACCACGGGCCTCAACTACGGGACCCAGTATCGCGTGATTGTCCAGGCTGTGGCCGGCGGCACCAACGTGATCCTGTACGTGAATCCGACCAGCGGCAATCTCGGGGCGCAGACGCGGTACGCGACGAATACCGTCACGACCGGATTGTCATCGGTGGGTTCGGTTGCGATCTCGCAATTGGACAGCGGCACGATCGCCAGTGACGGCGGATTGATCGGCAAGGTCGCTGTGGGCGACAACTTTGGGACGGTGTACAACGAGCTTCTTGGTCCCTTGCCGCCGGTGGCGAGCTTTACGGGCAACCCGACCAGCGGTCTTGTTCCGCTAACGGTGACCTTCACGGACACGTCCAGCGGCAGCGTCACCAATTGGTCTTGGAGCTTTGGTGACGGCGGCACAACCAATGTGACGACCAACAGCGTCCTCTATACGTACAATGTCGCAGGCGTCTACAGCGTGTCGGAAACCGTCAACGGCCTCGGCGGGTCAAGCACCGTTACAAATGTCAACTACATCACGGCACTGGCGCCGGTGATTGCCAGTTTTGCGGGCACTCCCACCAACGGCGTTGTCCCGTTGACTGTGACTTTTACGGACACGTCCAGTGGCAGCGTCACCAATTGGTTCTGGAACTTCGGTGACGGCGGCACGACCAACGTGACGACCAACAGCGTTCTCTATACGTACAACGTCGCAGGCGTTTACAGCGTGTCGGAAACCGTCAACGGCCCCGGTGGGTCAAGCACCGTTACAAATGTCAACTACATCACGGCATTGACGCCGCCGCCGGTGGCGAGCTTTGCGGCCACTCCACTCAGCGGGGCGGCACCATTGAACGTGAGTTTCACGGATACCTCATCCGGTTCGATCACAGGTTGGGCATGGGCATTTGGCGATGGCAACACGTCGACGAGCCAGAATCCGTCGGACATCTACGCGAATCCGGGCAGTTATACCGTGCAGGAGATCGTGAGCGGTCTTGGTGGGTCTAGTACCGACACCATGGCAAATCTGGTCAGCGTTTACGATCCGTTCGCGTGGTGGCAGATCCAGTACTTCGGCAGCACCAACAATCCGAACGCCATACCGAACGAGGATGTCACCGGCTCCGGTATGAGCAACACCAACAAATTCCTGCTGGGCTTCAATCCCACCAACTCGGCGGCGTACCTGCACGTCATCAGCATTGTGGAACAGGTGTTGGCAGGGAATACCACCGTCGTCGTGACGTATCTTGGCCCCAACGGGGACAACACCTATACTCCCGGAATTGCGTCGCGGACAAATGTCCTTGATTACATGACCGGTGACGCCGTCGGCAACTACACGAATGGCGGGTGGCAGTCCACCGGCCAGACCAACATTCTCAGTGGTGGCAACGGGTCGGGCATCGTCACCAACATGGTCGACGCGGCTATCCCGGGCATCTCGACCAACCGATTCTACCGCGTCCGCGTGTTGTTGCCATAACGCCGCTTCGATAATCACAGGAGTTGGTTCTCTCCGCCGGGGAGGGCATCGCCGTCTTCGTATCTTGCGTAGCGCGTTCGCGTTGACGCCGCCGCTGCGGGCGTTTACGATGACATTCTCATGACCGAGATGTGGAAAAACCTGCGGAATTCCTTCTTTGCCGGCTTGCTGGTGGTCGTGCCGGTCGCGGCGTCTCTGCTGATTCTGATCACCATCTTCAACTGGGTGACGGATTTCATGCTGCCGGAACTGCTCCGAAGACAGATGCTCACACCGTTGTATCGGATCATCGCCTTGGTGATGTTTGTGGCATTCACAACATGGGTGGGGTGGGTGACGCGCCTCGTAGCGGGCAAACGGATGGTATTGGCCACGGAGGCAATCATCACGCGGGTGCCGCTGCTCAACAAGACGTACGGCTTCATGAAGGAAATCAGCCTCACGCTGTTGTCGGGACGCAAAACGATGTTCCAACGCGTGGTACTGGTGGAGTTTCCGCGCCCGGGCGTGTATTCCATCGGCTTCGTGACAAGCGAGACTGCGGGCGAGACTCAGGTGAAAACGAAAGAAGAGGTCATCAATGTCTTCGTGCCAACGACGCCGAACCCCACGAGCGGGTTCCTGATCCTCGTGCCGCGCCCGCAATTGATCGATCTGAAAATGACCGTCGCCGAGGGAATGAAGCTGGTGATTTCCGGCGGCACCGTCGTGCCGCCATATCCCCCGGCGTCGCTGCCGACCACGGGGCCTGCGCCGAAGTAGCGTTGCATGGACACAGAGCGTGCCGAAGGAATCGTCTTGCGTCGCCAGTCGGTGACGGAATCCAGCCTGATCGTCACCTGGTACACGCGTGAATTCGGCAAGCTCAAAACACTCGCGAAAGGCGCGCGTCGGCCCAAGGGGCCGTTTCAGGGCAAGATCGATTTGTTTTATCGCGACGAGATAGTGTTCCTGCCGAGCAAGCGTAGCGATTTGCATCTGTTGCACGATTGTTTTCTCGAGGAACCGCACGCCCGGTTACGCCGCGCGGTCGAATCGTTGACGGCAGCCTCCTACGCCTGTGAACTGGTCGAATTGGCGACGGAGCGCGAGGATCCAAACCCCAGGATCTACGAGTTGTTGACGTTGATTCTTGGCGCGCTGGAGCGACGGTGCGACGCGGTGTTGTTGATCTGGTTCGAAATTCAATTGCTGGCGGCGGCTGGGTGGAAACCAAAATGGGAATCGGCAACCAGCGTGAGCCGCGTGCTGCAATCACTGGCGGAAACCTCGTTGGACGGCATCAAGCGTGTGCGGCTGACAGGCGAACAGGTCACCGCAAGTCGTCGGGCCGTGTGGCTGTTTTGGGAACAGCATCTCGACCGCATTCCGCGCACCCGGAAGTTTCTGGAAGAGACAATCCATTGAATCCGCTCACGCGCGCGACGGCGGACAAATCCCGTTCGGCGAGTGGCGCACAAACTCGATAAACTCGCGGGCCTCGGCACTACGGAACGCGCCATCCTGCGACGCCTCCCGCAACGCCTGCGTGCCGTTGATCCCGGAGAGATAGAACAACTTGTAAACCTTCTTCAGTTCCGTGATCGCTTCCCGCGAGATCTTCGCGCGTCGCAAGCCCACCAGGTTCAACGCGTGGATCTCGTTGCGTTCCGCCGCCAGTGTGAACGGCGGCACATCCATCGACACCCGCCCGTTGCCCGAAAGCATCGCGAGTCGCCCCATGTGTGTAAACTGGTGAATCACCGCGCCGCCTGAAACAAACGCGTGGTCGCCCACGTGGACGTGGCCCGCCAGCAGCACACAATTGCAGAGGATCACGTGGTTGCCGACCACGCAATTGTGCCCCACGTGCGCCGCAGCCATCAAATAGCAGTCATCGCCGATCACTGTCGCGCTCTCGGGTTCCGTCCCGCGATGCACCGTGCAATACTCCCGAAACACATTGCGGTCGCCGATCTTCAAATAACTGCGGCAGGTGCGGTCGAACTTCAAATCCTGCGGCTCATGCCCGATCACCGCGCCCATGTGAATTTCATTCTCGCGCCCGATCTCCGTGTACCCCGTGACATACGCGTTCGCCCAAACCTTCGTCCCCGCGCCGATCTTCACGTGGTCCTCGATGATCGCGTGCGGCCCGATCTCGACGGACGAATCCACCGCCGCCTTCCCGCTCACGATCGCTGTCGGATGAATCGACATGTTCAGAATATACTGTTGTCGCGGCGCTCAGCGCAATCCGAGTTCCTTCAACGCGGCCCCGGCCCCGGCAAGATGTTCGGGTTTCATTTCCACATAGTTGCGCGACAGCATGATTCCTTGCGCGCCTGCCTTGAACACCGCCAGCGTTTCCTCTTTGACGCTCTCGGGCGTGCACTGGCTGGTACCCGCGGGCACGGGCACATCGATATCGATGCCCGGCCAGACCTCCGTGTGCGAGCCGGCCACCGCTTCGAGCGCCCGCTTGGTTTCCCGCAGGACATAATCCGCGGTGAACCCCGTGGCACTCATTTTGTCGTATGGTGCTTCCTGGTAATTGAGCACCCGATACAGGAATTGGAGCGTCTCGTCGGGCGGCACGTCGCCGAACACATTCTCATGCGTGCTGTCCACAAAAGTCCGCATCCGTTCGCCCGCGCTGTTGCTGTACAACGCTGGCCGGATGAAATCCGACCACGCGGTCATCTCGGCAAAATCTTCCTCCGCCCGATGGAACGGGCTGAACGACAAATTATGCCACAGGTGCCAGCCGACGGTTAGGGACGGCTTGATCGATTTGACCTTGTGATACAGGTCGCGTTGCATCTCGTGCCGGCTGGTCACCCATAGGTTGTCCCACGCGAGCAATTCGGGATACTTCAACAGGAGCCGGAAGAACGTCACGAAATACCCATCCCGGGGCCGTTGATGGGCGCGACCGTTGCGGACGAATGTTTCGAGTTCAGTGAACCCCTGCCGTGCCCGGTCAGGATTGATCCCCAAACGTTTGGCTTTGTTCACACAGAATTCGCAGAAACAGGTGACCCGGGCGGGATCGGTCCTCTCGCCGTTGTGATAAGCGCCGAGCGCGTTGAGCAGGCCGCCTTGTCGTTCCGACCCCCACATGATGCCGTCGATTTCATACGACCGCGCGTAATCTTCGACCAGCCCCAGCAGCCAGGCGCGATACTGGGAGTTGTTGTAGCACGGGCCTCCCGGATGTCCCTCCGACCGCCGGCCATGGAAATCAACTTCATACAGCGGTTCCCAATGCGGAATCGCCGGGCGCCGGTTGTCTTCGATGATCCACGCGAACGTCTTGATCTTGCGCTTCTGTGCCACGGGAATCACCCGGGCGAGCACGTCCACGTCGCCAAACTCCGTGCCGCGCATGTCCTCATAGGTCAGCCCCGAGCCCTTGTAATATTCCATGTGCGGAATGGCATAGTTGCCCCCGCGAAACCCGGCCTGTGGCAGTCCCGCCCGCACCGCCCCGTGGGTGTACATGAACGGCAGGATCACGTTGACGCCCACGTTCTGCTGGAGGTCGTCGAGTATTTTGCCGACGTCCTGCTTCACAAACGGCGCCGGGCTGGTCGCGATGGAAATCGTCGCAGCCTTGCGAGTCGCCGCCGGTTCGGTCATGGCCACGTCCGCCCACGCGCTCAGGGGGGACAACGCGGCGGTCATGCCGATGGCGGTTGCGGTCTTCAACGCTTCACGGCGTGTCATCGGTTGATCAATCATGATGGGTTCCTTCCTAAAGTTCGGCTCAAAGACGGCCTTCTTCGTCATCGTACACATCGAAGAAGAACCGCACCTTGTTTGGGTGCGGACAGAATTGCGGAATGTACGTCTCGTAGTATTTCTGGTAACTGTCCGCCAGGTCGCTGATGAGTTTGCATTTCAGTTCGTTGTTCCAGCGGATGATCGCCAGCGCGTCCCGAATCTTGGAATGCTCGCTCAACCACAGCCCCACTTCCTGGTCGCTCGCGCCGGTTGAGACGAATTCCTTGAACTGGTCGGGAGTGACGCCGGTAAACTGCCACAGGAACGCCGAGAGACCGCACGGATGAAAGTTGTATTCGCCGTTCATGCCGAGCAGGAACGCCCGGCATTTCACCAGGCTCCGTGCCGCCACCACATAACCCCCCAGCTTCTCATGCGGACTGGGCGGCGGCCCTTTCCGCAAATCTTTCGCGAGTGCTTTCAGCTTCTCAGTGTTCATGGCTCATCAGTATGCCTATGCCCGCATCCGACAGCAAGAGTAGTTGCCCTTGTCCCCCATGTAGGGCAAGCGGCCCGCTTGCCGCTGTTGCTTTTGTAGGGCGCGATGCCTGTTGTGTAGGTATCGCGCTGCGCCCAGGTGTAGCGTCGACTGTCCCCAGTCGAGCCCCCTCCGTTGTAGCCGCGCCTCTGTGAGGCGCGTTCGCCCAAACTTTCCTCCTTCTGACTCCTGAATTCTGTCTCCTGTCTCCTCTTCGTTTGGCTTCGCTCCTCCAAAACCACCCGTTTTCACCCCGTTTCGACCCCATTCGCCATTTTGGCTGTGCTGTAACTTGGGTTCGCTTTGTCGAGCGAACCCATCTTCGATGTTACATAATGCATTCATGGCGAAGTAGATGTGCAGTTTTAAGATGGGTTCGGTTTTCAAAAAAGCACTTTTATAAAGAACCGGGCCAACCGCACCGTCCTCCCGTGTAGCGTCGGCTGCCTGCCCTCGTGTCGTGTCCGGAATCCCCAGCCGATTCTTCCCGTGTGGGGCCCGACCCGCTCTATGTCAAACAACCGCGCCCACTATACCCGTCCCGGCCCATCACGTCCAGCAAAAATATCGGTTTCCGATACGCACCCGACATCAAGCGCTACCTCCTGTAGCCGCGAGTTCCCCTTCTTGGAGGGGTAGGGGTGGGTTTCCACAATTCGCGAATCTCATTCGCGGCCTTCCCCGTGTAGCGTGCGCCCGCTCGCGTGCCGTCTACGGAGCTGTCCCCAGCGCATTGCCTCCGTACGCCGTTGTTGTCCGTGCCGTCTCCGAATTGTAGGACAACGGGCCCCGTTGTCGCCATTGCCGTCGCCGTGGTGCCAGCGTTGATTATAATCGGCGATTGTGATTGGATGAAGTCTGCGGGATGAAACGGTTTGCTCAACTCACTTGTGCATGGTGTTTGTTAGGCACAAACAAGAAGAACATCTGACCTATGAACAGACTCACACTTCCAACAGTGGCACTATTGCTGGCAGGATTGCTTCCGTCTGCTTTGGCGAACGATTCTCCGACGAGTAAGTTTATGGGCACATGGGAGATTGACGTCAATCGGACGTTGCAGGAAACCAAGAGGAGCCAGACGCTCGACGAAGCTATGACGCAAAAACTGTCTGCACGAATCACAGCAGATGCAGAACGGATGAAGTTACAGGTGACCGACACGAACCTGGTGTACACCATCGGAAAAAACGACACACTGATGCCGTATTCGCTCGTTTCGTCTGACGAAACCGGGATGACCGTGACCGTCAAGAGACCTGCACAAGAAGTGACATTGGTGTTTACCCTGATTGACGGGGAATTCATGAATATGCGGTCCACTACGTCTAATTTAGATCCGGTGAATCGCAACATCTGGAAGAAGGCAGTACCCATCATTTACGCGGTGTCTCCACCGGCTCCCGAGACTGTCGCACGAAGTTTTTCGTTTCCCGGCACAATTACATTCACAGATGAGAAGCGAAGGAAGACCGACTACGACAACGCAGGCAATCGGATATGGGCTCGATACTATGAGAGCGTTGACCACACATTTGCTGGAACTGCCGTCATTTTGTATGAACGTGGTACCCACCTCAGTGCGAATATGCGACAACGTTTGGAGAGTGCACTCGCCAACTACAACACGCAAATGGAGAAGCTTCGTCAGGATGCAATTCAGCATGGTAGACCCGATCCGTTGAAGGACCGCGCAGCACAAGTTGAGACTGAAGGCGCACCGATTCGGATTATCGATCTGCCCGATAAACGGCGCGGCTATGTATATATGGCAGGAATGGGGCCCGGCGGTTGGGGGCTCGCTGCTTCACTGCCGTCGAAAGACGGAAAATACGATCTACTGCTTGTGACATCCTTCCCGGGCGAATCAGGTCAGTTCGATTCTTCGGCCAACACCAAAGATTATTATGAATCCTTGCGGCAACGCCCTTACTCTAGCCTGCAGCAGGCGGTAATCAAACTGGATTCGCTGATGTTTCCTTGACGACCCGAAGCATGCGGGAGGTGGCGCAGAGCGCGCTTCAATACTGCGGGACGTTCGGCTCTATCCGCTCCGCCAGGCATTGATGTTTACCACGTTTCACGTGGCCACCGGCGGCACCTGCCATCACCACCGGTGATGCACTTGCGGGCGGATGAGCTTGTTATAGATCGCCACGACTTTGAGCATAGTGCCGCGGCTGAGGCGGGGCAGGGACGAGGCGCGGACGTTTTGCTCGACCTGGTCGGGACGTTTGGCGCCGGGAATGGCGCAGGTGATCGCGTCGAACATCAGAATCCAGCGCAAAGCGAACTGGGCTAGCGTGACATCCACGGGCACCAGCCGTTTTAGTTCTTGCACGGCTTTCAATCCAGTTTCGTACTCCACACCGGAAAAGGTCTCGCCGCGGTCGAATGCTTCGCCATGACGATTGAACTGGCGATGGTCGTCGGCGCGGAACTTTGTCTGGCGGGTCATCTTGCCGGTGAGCATTCCACTGGCAAGCGGGACGCGGGCAAGGATGCCGACCTTGCGGCGTTTGGCTTCGACAAACAGCAGCTCGGTGGGCCGGTGTCGAAACATATTGAAAACGATCTGCACGCTCTGGACGCGCGGGTAGTCGATGGCTTTCAGTGCCTCCTCGACTTTTTCGACGCTCACGCCGTAGTGACGAATCTTGCCCGCGCGCGTGAGGTCGTCCAGCGCCTCAAACACCTCCGGGCGGTAGTACACTTCCGTTGGCGGACAATGCAATTGCAGCAGGTCGAGGCAATCGGTGCGGAGATTGCGCAGGCTGCGTTCGACAAACCGCGTCAGATTGCGTTTGTTGTAACCGTCCGCGGTATGGGGCGAGAGACGGCGGCCAGCCTTGGTGGCGACGTAGATCCGCTCGCGACGCTCCCGCCGCAACTTGGCCACCAGCCGTTCGCTGTGACCGTCGCCGTACACGTCGGCGGTATCGATAAAATTGACGCCCAGATCAATCGCCCGATGCAGTGCCGCCAGCGATTCGCGGTCATCGGTTTTCCCCCATGCCGCCCCGATAGCCCACGCGCCAAAACTGATTTCCGAAACCTTCCAACCCGTGCGACCGAGGCTGCGGTAGCGCATGATGTCGTTCAATACTGCGGCACGTTCGGATCGATCCGCTCGGCCCAGGCGTAGATATTTACCACGTTTCACTTGGGAGCCCAGCGTGGTCAAGTAGCTAGTTGATAGATGGCCGGTCGGTAGCGAGGCACAGGGATAGGTTTTCCTTCCGAGCGGGCGGCTTCCAGCCATGCGGCTTTGGCAATTTCCACTTGGGCGAGGGCTTCTTCCGCTGTCGCGCCGAACGCCGAACACGCTTCCAAATCCGGAATGTCCGCGATATAGCCTTCGTCTTCGTCGCTGTAAAAGATGTTGATGTGATAATCTTTCATATCATTCCGGGAGTCGCAGGTTGTATTGTTCGACCAACTTGAGAAACTGCCGCACTTGGTAGGGTTTGGCCTGTCCGTGGACATCCTGCAGGTTCACCAGTTCCCTGACAGCCGGGGAGCTAAAGATGTGGTGACTGCCGCTGACACGTGCTTGCTGGAACCCGAATGCTTTCACGAGATGAACCATATCCTCAAACCGGATGTTTTTCGAGCCTGAAAGTGCCTTTTCGAGAACCTTGCGCGGTTTCATTCAAGCCCGTCGCGGTAGTCGTCCTAATACTGCGGCACATTCGGATCGATCCGCTCGGCCCACGCATTAATGCCGCCGGCGACGTTCTTGACCTTGGTGTAACCCTGCGATTTGAGGAACTTGACGGCGCGCGCGCTACGGCCGCCGGACTTACAATGGATCGCGAGGAACTTGTCCTTGGGCAATTCCTGGTACCGCTGTGCCAACTCCGGCAACGGAAGTTTCACCGAGCCGTCGATGACGCTGATCTCGAACTCGTCGGGATTGCGCACGTCCACCAGCACGAAATCTTCCTTGTCGTCGCGCATCTTCTTGAGGGTCTCGACACTGATGTCGTCGGGACCGAGGCCTTCATCTTTCTGTTCCACGATAGAATCTCCTGACGTACCGCCTTCTTCACCGCGCCCGATCCCGCAGAATTGATTGTAATCAATTAGCTCCGTGATCGTCGGGTTCTTGCCGCACACGGGACAGTTCGGATCTTTCGGAATCTTGTATTCGCGGAAACTCATGTCCATCGCGTCGAATCGCAGCAACCGCCCCATGAGCGGTTTGCCCTTGCCGATGATGAGCTTCACGGCTTCGTTCGCCTGGATGTTGCCAATGATGCCGCAGATGACGCCCAGCACTCCGCCCTCGGCGCAACTCGGCACGAGGCCCGGCGGCGGCGGCTCGGGATACCAACAACGATAGCACGGTCCGCCCAGATGCGGCGCGAACACGCTCGCCATGCCTTCCCAACGGAAAATCGAGCCGTACACATTCGGTTTCTTGAGCATCACGCACGCGTCGTTGACGAGATAACGCGTCGGAAAATTGTCTGTGCCGTCCAGCACCAGGTCATAGTTCTTGATGATGCCCAGCGCGTTCTCGCTCGTCAGTTTCACGGGGTGGGGGATGAAATTCAGGTGCGGGTTGATCGCCTTGAGCTTTTCCGCCGCGCTAATGAGCTTGTGTTTGCCCACGTCGCCGGTGAAATGAATGATCTGCCGCTGCAGATTGCTAAAATCCACCGTGTCGAACTCCACCATGCCGATGGTGCCGACGCCCGCCGCGGTGAGATACAAGGCAATCGGCGAACCGAGCCCGCCCGAGCCGATAAGCAACACCTTCGCCGCCTTGAGCCGTTCCTGGCCTTCCACGCCGACCTCGGGCAAAATCAGGTGCCGCGAATACCGTTTGATTTCCTCGTTGGTCAACTTCGCGCGGTCTTTGATGATCGGCTCGCGCTTGGCGAGATTTCCTCCCGCAATCGACGGCACGATGGAAATCTCGTCGCCCTCATTCACAGGCGCATTGTCACCGTGCGAACGGATGTCCTCGTCGTTGACGTATACCCGCACGAAATTGCGCAGTTTGCCGTCTTCGCCGTACAGGTGCGGACGGAGCTTGGCGTGCTCGCTGGTCAGGTTGCCCAGGACCTCGCTGATCGTCGCGCCGCGCACCTCGACCGTCGCCTGCCCATTGGCAAAGCTGCGCAACGCCGTCGGAATTGTGACCTTAATCGCCATCATCGTCTCCTGGGTAACAGTAACCCGCGGAACCCAGTGTATCCCATTACGGAGAAATTTCAACAGCCTCTTGATCGAATGCCGTTCGGTCGTCCCGCAGCCGCCACGAATTCGACTCCGCCGCTTTACCTTTGACGACTGACACGATCAAGTACGAGAAATGCGGCCACGCATGGTCGAGATCGAACTGCGATGGTCGCGCGGCAACATCGGGATGCGAATGATAAATGCCAATCACGTCCAGGTGGCGTTTATCAGCCTCGCGCTCGATTCGCAGATACATCAGTGGATTGATCAAGTATCGGTTCCGCGCGCTTTCCCCGCCAGACGCTGGCTGATCTGTTCGCTGGTTATCCGCCGCCACCGTTTCTGTGATGACACCGTCTTTCCCGAGCATCACGCCGCACGCCTCGTTCGGGTAACCCGATTCCAGGTGGCGATGGATTTGGTCGAGCAATGTGCGGGATATCTTCATGCCGTCTCCCAGAATTTCTCGCTTTGGTAACGCGCCCCGGCGTCGGGACAGATCGAAACGATCACGCCTTCCTTGATGGTCGCCGCGACCGTGAGCGCGGCGCAAATGCCCGCACCGGCGCTGACGCCGACGTAGAGTCCTTCCTCCCGCGTCAGGCGCTTGGCCATTTGCTGCGCGGCTTCGGTGGTGACGTTGACGGTCTGGTCTGCGAATTTGGCGTCGTACAAGTCCGGCACATGCGAGGTCGTCTCCATATGCTTGAGGCCTTCCAGTCCGTGAAATGGGCCATTGGGCTGGACGGAAACCAATTGGATGTTGCGATTGAATTCGCGGAGGCGTTTTCCCGTGCCCATCATCGTGCCGCTTGTGCCCAATCCTGCCAGGAAATGCGTGATCTTGCCATCGGTTTGCTTGATGATCTCCGGCCCCGTGGTTTCATAATGGGCGCGCGGGTTTTCGGGATTGCCATACTGGTCGGGGTAAAAATAAAGATCAGGATGTTCCTCATACATACGCCGCGCCGCGTAGAACGCGCCGTCGCTGCCTTCCGCCGGGTCCGTGAGAACCACTTCGGCTCCGTAGGCCTTCAGGAGTTTCTTGCGTTCGGTGCTCGCGTTGGCAGGCATCAGCAACTTGCATTGATACCCGCGCCGCGCCGCGATCATGGCGTACGCAATGCCGGTGTTGCCGCTGGTGGCGTCGAGGATGGTCTTGCCTGCGGTAAGTTGTCCCGATAACTCGGCGGCGCGAATCATGCGATACGCCGGCCGATCTTTCACCGAACCGCCCGGATTGTACCATTCCGCTTTCGCGAAGATGCGAACGCCCGGAAATTCCTGCCCGATGCGCAGCAGGGGAATCAACGGCGTGTTGCCAATCGTCCGCAACAGCACGTCGGAATCCACCGAAGGCAGCAGCGACATCTCACCCATCGTCAGACCCGCTTATCGCCCTTGGCAATCGGTGCGTTGATCAAGTTGCCCCACTCGGTCCACGAACCGTCGTAGTTCTTCACGCTGGGATAGCCCAACAGATACTTGAGCACGAACCAGGTGTGCGCCGAACGCTCGCCGATGCGGCAGTAGGCAATCGCGTTGTCGTACGGCGTGACTCCCCGACTGTTGTACACTTCCAGCAGCGCATCGTGGTCCTTGAAGGTGCCATCCTCATTGACGGCCAGTGCCCACGGAACGTTGCGGGCCGTCGGGATATGGCCACCGCGTTGGGCTGTTTCCGACATCCCCGGCGGCGCAATGACCCTGCCGGTGTATTCGTCGGGAGACCGAACATCGACGAGGTTGAACTTGGTTTCCTTGATCGCCGAAACCACATCGTCGCGGAACGCGCGGATCGACGTGTCCGCATGGCGCGCCTTGTAATCAGTCGCCGGATATTTCGGCACTTCCTTCGTCAGCGGCCGATTGTCGGCCTGCCATTTCTTGCGTCCGCCGTTCATGATGCGGACGTCGCGGTGACCGTACAGTTTCATCTGCCAAAACGCGTAGCACGCAAACCAATTGTTGTTGTCCCCGTAGAGAATGACCGTGGTGTCAGCGCCGATCCCCGATTCGCTCATCAGCTTCTCGAACGCTTCCTCGGAAAGGATATCGCGGCGGATGTTGTCGCACAGTTGGCTCTGCCAGTTCCACGCGATCGCGCCGGCAATGTGGCCCTGCTCATACGCGGACGTATCGACGTCCACCTCAACCAGACGCACGGTCGCGTCGGTCTTGTGTTGTTCGACCCAATCCGCTGAAACCAGAACCTCTGCTTGTGGATACGCATTTGCCATAAGCGACACCTATTGATGATTCGTTTTTGGAACCAGCCAGAAACCTGCGACTCAAGACCTACCTGTGCAGTATAACACAGCGAGAGGCGGGGGCAATCCTCTGTTTCCACAGGCGGAAGCCACGTGAGGTATGGTGGAGATGAGGGGATTCGAACCCCTGACCTCCTCGTTGCGAACGAGGCGCTCTACCAATTGAGCTACATCCCCAGCCGTGGTGCAGCCGCACCATTCCAAAAATACCCATCCGAGTCAAGCGCCCAAGCCCGCCCCGCAACTATGGCACGTGCCTTGCTAAATACCCCTCATATGAAACGCAATGAGCCGAAGGCCACCCGTAAGAGTCCTCCGACACTGGCGGAGTTGATCAATACAGTCAACGAATTGACGCACGATGAACAGCTCGGCGCCTATATCGTTGCCGACCTGATCAATTCACGTAAAGTCCGTCTGGAAGGGGAGTTCCGCGGGCAACGCGTCGTCGTTTCGTAGTCTCTGAATAGAACGGATGGGGCGCGGGGTGCAGTCTTGACCCTGCAAAAAAGCCTGCCCTTTTCCGCTCATTTTTGCCACACTTGCGCAAAAATGAGCATACTTTTCCGTCCCCGACACAAGCTTGTCATTGGCGTAATCCATCTTCGACCACTCCCCGGCTCCCCTCGATGGAGTGGTAACCTCAAGTCCCTCATCGATTTCGCCATCGCCGACGCCAAGGCCTATCAACGAGGCAACGCCGACGCCATCATCATCGAAAACTTCGGCGATGCGCCGTTCACCAAGGCCAGTGTCGGACCTGAAACCATCGCCGCGATGTCCGCCGCAGGATCCGCACTGCGTGCTGCAGTCAAGGTGCCAATGGGATTCAACGTTCTCCGTAACGACGCGCGCGCGGCCCTGGCGCTTTGTGCCGCGTGCGGCGGAAGTTTTATCCGCGTAAATGTCCACACGGGCGCGATGTTGACTGACCAGGGCATCATCGAGGGCGATGCCCACGGCACCCTTCGCTACCGCGAACGAATTTGCCCAGCTGCGTCCATCTTTGCCGACGTGCACGTCAAGCACGCCGTCCCGCTCGGCGATTTCGAAATCGAAGACTCGGCACACGACACTTTGGAACGCGGCTTGGCCGACGCCCTCATCATTTCGGGAACGGGTACGGGCAGGGTCGCGGACATTGCCGACGTCCAGCGTGTGCGTGAGGCGTGCCCGACCGCGAAGATTCTCCTCGGCAGCGGCATCGCGATCGACAACATCCGTGAGTTCCTTCGCTACGCCGACGGCGTGATTGTGGGCACGTCGGTCAAAACCGGCGGCAAGCTCTTCAATCCCGTGGATCCGAAACGCGTCGCCGCTCTCGTCAAAGCCGCCCGCGCGTAAATCCACCGTGACTGGGCCGGCGGTTAATGTAGGCCGTACACGACAAGTCGCCGTACGGTTCCGACATACACGTGGCCATTGGCAATCGTCGGCATGGCGAACTTTACTGCCTTGCCCGCCGGTTGCCGGCGTGTGGTGCTGTTGAAAAGTTCCTGCGTCAGGTCGGTGGCATCGTAGGCGTGGAGAACGGCAACGCCATTGTTCGTATACACATCCGTCTGGATTGTCCACACGATCGCCCCGTTCGTGCCATTGGCGGAGACGCTGGCCTGCGCGCCCGGAAATGCGAAAGCAGTCGTGGACTGTGAGACCGGGTTGGTAGAGAGAAGGCCATTGGTGACAGAGAAGCATTTCAGGGGATTGTCCTCACCCTGGCAATAAATGGAGCCGTTGAAATACACGGGTGCGTAGAACGCGTGCCCCGCGGCGTTGGTCAGGGTTTGGACAATCTGGCTGTCGCTTCCATTCTGGAACTCGCCGAGATCATCGCGGTCAAGGAGATAGATTTTGCCTTCCTTGCCGGCCATGATGGCCTCGTGGGGATGCGCACCGGGCTGATCCGGAAGCAGTAGAACGCCCGATGAGCCGAGATCGAAATCCTCGGCGTCCAGAATGGCTTGATTGAACGGCGTGAAGTAATCTTCCACGGCCAGCCCGTTGCTCGCGTCGAGCATGAGGACGCTGTCGCCGTAGTCGCTGCCGTTCGTGTTCGCATCGAACGTCCCGTTACCGGTGCTACAAAAGATGTTGCCTTGGCCATCGGCGGCAGGCCCGCAGCCGCTCATCCAGAAACCGCCTTTCCCGCCATCCGGAGTCGCATTGAAGGCCGCAACTTGTTGCAGGTTGGTCGCGTTGTACCCGAGCATCCAGCCGTGGTACGAGTTGACGTCACAATGCGATGCGGACGCGATATAGACGACGTTGCTGACCAGCAGCAGGGCGCACCGCTGATGTTGGCGAAGCGGATCGTAGGAAACAAAACCGTTCCCGGTGCCATCGCCGGTGCCCGCGACCGAAGCGACCAACGTCACCGGGCCGCCGAACTTCTCGGCGCCCGTGGCTAAATCGAGCGCATGGAGGCGCTGAAAGAAGACCGTGTTGGTCTTGCCCTTTTCCAGCACATACAATGTGTGGGTCGTCGCATCAATCACCGGCGTGCTCGTGACGCCAATTTCCGGGATGAGGTCCTCGCATGCCACGTCATTGGTTGTTAGGGTTCGTCCGTGAGGCGGGAGAAGCTTGACCTGCCAATACCGATGGCCTGTGTCCGCGTCAAACGCATACACACTGTCGTGCTCGGTGGCCACGTACACGACGTTGTGCGGACCCTTGCGCGGGACGTTCACGCCCACCGCCACGAGCGGCTGCGCATACACGTAGCCGTCCACGCCACAGGTGAACGCACGCTTGAAAACATTCGACCGTACGATGGCCGGCGTGAGAATGGTCTCATTAGTGTTCGCGCCAGTGCGAGCGTTGTCATTGTGGTACGTGAGCACGCTCACTTGCCCCCGACAAAACTGCCACGGTCCAAATACCAGGAGTGCCAACAGCAGTACTTGCACGATTCTCTTCACCGAATGACCTCTTTCCATGTTTGTTAGTGTTCCAACCGTCGCCTGCCCGCCGCCTGTAGCGCTTCGACAAGGTTGAGAGCACCCTGGTGGGCACGGATTCGTTCGGCTGGCGCCCGACGCAAACTCTGCTCCAGCAAGTTCATATCGCACCCGTACGCCGCCGCAGCATTCCACGCATCTTGCACGGGAAGCGGAACGTTCTCCAAACGATGTCTGGCGCGATTCTTCTTCACAGCGTCGGTTTTTCGGTCTCGGCGACGCGATGTTGTTCGTAAAGGTAGCGGTTGAGAGCGTTCAAGTAGGCGAGGGCGCTGGCTTCGATGATGTCGGTCGAACCTCCCTTGCCGGTCACGACCTTGGCCGTGTCGCCGTTGAATTGCACGCGGACGGTGACTTCGCCGATGGCGTCCTTGCCCCGGGTGACGCTCTTGACGCTGTAATCAGCAAGACTGCCCTTGAGACCGGTGATGCGATCAATGGTCTTGAGCATCGCATCGATCGGGCCGTCGCCGGTGCCGGCGTCGGCAATAGGTTCATTCTTGTCGGCGCGAATGAGGCGGATCGACGCGGTCGGTATCTCGCCGGTCATGACGCTGAGATAACCGAGCTTCCACACCTCCGGCGCCTCGGTGAACTGGCCTTCCACGATGGCCGTGACATCCTCGTCGTATACCTGCTTCTTCTTATCAGCGAGCGTCTTGACCTGGTCAGTAATCCGTCGAACTTCCTCCTCGCTGAGTTTGTAACCCATCTCCTCGAGTTTCTTGCCAACGGCATGGTGACCCATGTGTTTGCCCCAGGTAAGTTCGCTGGAACGGCCCACGTCCTCGGCGCTCATGATCTCGTACGTGGTGCGGTGGGCCATCATGCCGTGCTGATGGATGCCCGCTTCATGGGCGAACGCGTTATCGCCGACAATGGCCTTGTTGCGTTGGACCACCATGCCCGTCATTCGCGAAACGAGACGGCTGCTCCGGTAGATCTGGGAGGTGTCGATGTTCGTCTGGTACCCGCCGAACGCGTCCTTGCGGACCTTGAGCGCCATGACGATTTCTTCAAGCGACGCGTTACCGGCCCTTTCGCCGATGCCGTTGATGGTGCACTCCACCTGCCGCGCGCCGTTCTGGATGGCCACGAGTGAGTTGGCGACCGCAAGACCGAGGTCGTTATGACAGTGAACGCTGATGACGGCGTTCTTGATGTTGGGGACGTGGTCGTAGAGATGCTTGATGAGCGCGCCGAACTGGTGCGGCGCGGCGTAGCCTACCGTATCGGGGATGTTGACCGTGGTCGCACCCGCCTCAATCACGGCCTGCGTCACTTCCGCCAAGAACTCCGGCTCGGTCCGCGACGCGTCTTCGGGCGAAAACTCCACGTCCTTCACGTACCCGAGCGCGCGTTTCACGCCGTCCACGCTCCGCTTGAGAATTTCACTTTGCGCCATCTTGAGCTTGAACTCCCGGTGAATGGCGCTCGTGGCGAGGAATACGTGGATGCGCGCGCGGTCGCCCGCGGGCTTGACGGCCTCGGCGGCGCGATCGATGTCTTTGTCCACACATCGCGCCAAACCGGCGATGCGCGGCCCCTGGATCTCGCCGGCGATGGCTTTCACCGCCTCGAAATCGCCGTCGCTGGCGATGGGAAATCCGGCCTCGATGATGTCCACGCGCAATCGGGCCAACTGGCGCGCGACCTCGAGTTTTTCACGAATGTTCATCGACGCGCCGGGGCATTGTTCGCCGTCGCGCAACGTCGTATCAAATATCACTATGGGCTCACTCATGGCTGTTCCTTTCTAACGCAACCACCAGGGTAGGCCAATAAAAAACCCACCCCGACGATTCGCGTCGGGGTGGGTTCGAACTCTCCGAATGCAGACCTCAGCCCACCGACTCCGACGCGGATCGGAGTGCCAGCAGGGCCGGCAGCAGGCTGAAGTTGCAATTCATTGTGCAATACTCATAGCAGGTCGCAGGCCGAAAGTCAAGAGAGGCGTTGGTTGGGTAGTGTCCTAGCTTGAAATACTCACGAAGTCGGCTCGGCAGACTCCTTCGCATGGCGGCATTGCGCGCACAAACCATCTTTGCCCAACTCCAGCGGTGGAAAACGTTTCTTAACATTAACAGCAGCCAAACTCCCTCGCCCAATATATTTGGGCATCTCCGGCTTGTGGCCACATTTGCCGCAGGCAATGCACTTGTTTATCCAGCGTTGCAGTTTGGGAAGCCTCGCTAGATATGCATTGTCATCGAGGCGCTTCTTCATTTCCGTACCTTGCTCGCAATAGCAGCCCGCACAGCCGTCTGAGGCGATTCAAATACCAACCAGATCGGTTACTTCTTGACGGCCAGCACCACGCCGCCGGCGATGAGCGCGACGGGCACGATGATGGCGAACACCACCGCGTCCTTATGCGTCATCCAGTCGCCGAATAGATCCTGATTCATCAACGGGTTGGTCAACTTGGCTTTCTCGCTCGAATTGAATGGATTCGTCAGTGTGGCGCTATTCCGGTTCGTGTAATCGTAGCGCGCATAGGCGAAACTGATGATCGCCAGCACAATGGCCACTGCGATGATGTTGATTCGACTGCGCATGCACGGCCTCCTAGTAGGCGGCCTGGGCGCCGCCGAGTTTGCGTTTCTGCATCCACGGGAAGTTGGCGCGAATCTGTTCGCCCAGTTTCTCGATGGGATGGTCCGCACCGCGTTTCATGAGCGCATTGTAGACGGGACGGCCCGCCTGGTTTTCGGTGATCCATTCCTTGGCGAACGCGCCGCTCTGGATTTCGCCGAGAATCTTCTTCATTTCGGCGCGGGTCTGCTCATTGATGATGCGCTTGCCGCGGGTGATGTCGCCGTACTTGGCGGTATCGCTAATGGAAAACCGCATCCCGCTGATGCCCGCCTCATAGATGAGGTCCACTATGAGTTTCATCTCATGGCAGCACTCGAAGTACGCCATCTCGGGCGCGTACCCGGCCTCGACGAGCGTCTCAAACCCCGCGATGATGAGTTCGCTCAGCCCGCCGCACAGCACCGCCTGCTCGCCAAAGAGGTCGGTTTCCGTCTCTTCACGGATCGTCGTCTCAAACACCGCCGCGCGCGTCGCGCCGATGCCCTTGGCCCACGCCAACGCGATCTGCTTGGCCTTGCCCGTGGCGTTTTGGTGTACCGCCACCAATGACGGGACGCCTTTGCCTTCCAAGTACATGCGGCGAACGAGGTGACCGGGCCCTTTCGGCGCGACCAGGAACACGTCCACGTCCTCGGGCGGAACCACCTGCCCGAAATGCAGCGAGAATCCGTGCGCGACGCCGAGCGCTTTGCCCTTCTTCAGGTGCGGTGCGATCTCGCGCCGATACGTCTCGCCGTGGCGCGTATCAGGAAGCGTGAGCATGATCACATCGGCCGCCTTCGCGGCGTCGGCGACGCTGAGAACTTCGACGCCTTGTTTCCTGGCGACTTCGGTCGACTTGCTGCCTTCGTAAAGGCCGACAACAACTTTCACGCCGCTGTCTTTTAAATTCAGTGCATGGGCGTGGCCTTGCGAGCCGTAACCGATGACGGCGCAGGTTTTGCCTTTCAGATATTTCAGGTCTGCATCTTTGTCGCGATAGATTTTAGCTGCCATGATGATTCGATTCCTTTTGTATGAGAGACTTCACTTCGCTTAGGGCAACGCCTTGGGCGTCACTTCCTTGGCATCGCCACTTTCCCGGTACGGGTAATGTCGCGGATGCCGAACGGTTCCATCAGATCCAGAAAAGCGCTGATCTTCGACTCGTCACCGGTCAGTTCGATGGTGAGCGTCTTGTGGGCGAAATCGACGATCTTCGCGCGGAAGATGTCGCAAATCTGCATCACCTCGGGACGCGTCTTCGTATCCGCGCTGACTTTGACGAGCACCAGTTCGCGGTCAACATACTCGCCGTCCTGGAAATCCTGCACCTTGATGATATCGACGAGTTTGTTGAGCTGCTTGGTGACTTGCTCGAGCACGGTATCGTCGCCTTTGACCACGATGGTCATGCGGGACTGGGTCGGGTCCTGCGTCGGGGCGACGTTGAGCGTGTCGATATTGAACCCCCGCCCGCTGAACAGCCCCGAAATGCGGGTCAACACGCCGAACTTGTTCTCGACCAACACTGAAAGGGTATGCCTCATAAAGCGTTCCGCTTATACGGCAATCCCGGCCGCCAATCAACCCCCATTTGTCGGGCTTTGACGCGGAATGGCTCGCGGCGTGCTCTTACGATAGAAGGTCGTAAATTCGCAAGTTGCGCGTAGTCGGGCCGCGAAACGCCGCCAAACGGGGCGCCATTCGCCGTACCCTTCGCGAAGCAGCGATGGATCGGCATCATGAATGAGATGGAAGTTTCAGTTTCGAGTGCACTGCCTTTTGGCCCACGACGCCTCCCCCTGATTCGGGTCAATCGCCGCTTTTTCCTGTGTTGCGCCCTGTGGGCAACGACATTGTCGCTCTTCCTGGTCGAGAATCCCGCCGCTGAGCGCATTCAGCCCCTTACGTCACCTCTTGCTCCACGACCCATGGCGAGAGCAGATTTTGTGAATGTTGTGAGACTGGAGCCGCCCCCGCTGCAAATCCAGCCGATTGTGCCACCCGCGACGCCATTCGTGGACACGCTCACCTGGCGCTTGGATGGCCAGGATTACGCGCAACGACGCGCCAGCCGGTGGGAGAAATTTGAAACTGAATTTGGCATCACCGAACCGGAACATTCGAAAGTGTTGCGATCAGTGCAGACAGCGAAATACAATCTGGACAGGTTTACCTTCGCGGCCAATGAGTTCTCACACAATCTTTCAAGTATGACCGTGTACGAGTTGGGCCATGGCCGGATCTATCACGTATCCGCCGCCGCACAGCAGCCGGATGGGGTTTTATGGTCAACGACGGCCGTTCCTCAAAGTGTGCGCCTCGGGTTGGAGTTTAATGTGGTGCAGCGTGGGCCGTACGTCGGTGTGAAATTGGTTGTCCCAATCGGGGACTGAGATCTGTGGCCATCAGCGTTCGTGCTTGTTAAAGCGGTCAACCGCATCTACCATGTCTCATGCCTTTCAAAATACTTGGACTTTCTGATGAAGTGTTGCGCGGTGTGCAAGCCGCTGGGTACACCGAGCCGACGCCGATTCAATTGCGAGGCATCCCGCTCATCCTGGCCGGCAAGGACATCATCGGCGCGGCGCAAACCGGCACGGGCAAGACCGCCGCGTTCGCCCTGCCGATCCTCACGCAGTTGAAGACCCACGGCAAATGCCGTTGTCTCGTGCTGGAGCCGACCCGGGAATTGGCCGCGCAGGTGGAAACCGCCTTCCGCGATTACGGTCGGTTCACCAACTTGAAGACGACCGTGGTGTTCGGCGGCGTCGGGTACGGCACCCAGAAACAGGACCTGCAACGCGGCGTGGACGTCGTGGTCGCGACGCCGGGGCGGTTGCTGGATTTGTTGGGGCAGGGTTGCCTGAATTTTCGTGACATCAATATGCTCGTGCTTGACGAAGTGGACCGTATGCTCGATATGGGCTTCCTGCCCGATGTGCGCAAGATCATCGACCGCTGCCCGAAAGAACGGCAGACACTATTATTTTCCGCGACCATTCCACCCGAGATCGAACGGCTCGCTGCGTGGGTGCTCCACCAGCCCGAGAAGATCGAAATCGGCATCAGCCGTTCGCCCGCTTCGACCGTCACACATGCCTGTTACCCGGTCGCGACCAGCCAAAAGTTTCAACTGCTCGCGGCCCTGCTGCATCGCACGAATTTCGACAGCGTCCTCATTTTCTCGCGCACCAAACACGGCGCCGACAAGATTGCGACGCGATTGCGGGCCGAACGCCATTCCGTGGCGGCGCTTCATTCGAACCGCACGCAACGCGAACGCGTCGAGGCGCTCGATGGCTTCAAATCGGGCAAGTACGAGGTCATGGTGGCGACTGATATCGCCGCGCGCGGGCTGGATGTCGAGGGCGTCACGCACGTGATCAACTACGACGTGCCGCAGCATCCCGAGGATTACGTCCACCGCATTGGCCGCACCGGCCGCGCCCAGAAAGTGGGCGACGCGTTTACGCTCGTGACCATCGAGGAACTCGATTATCTCCGCGCCATCGAACGATTCATCGGCCAGACCATCCCGCAACTCAAGCTCGATGATTTCACCTACGTCCTGACCCCGATGTTTGAAGCGAAGCAAATTTCCGGCGACCGCCGCGCCGTCCGCGGCGGCCGCACCATGAAGGGCTATTCCTTCAGCCCAAGCCGAAGACGACGGTAAACGCTTAGGATGACTCACCGTTGGTCGGCGGCGTAACCAGCGGTAGCCGTATAATATTATTGCTACTTTCTGTTCGCCAAATCACTTTGCTCTCCTCATCGCTATAAATGGCGGTGACTTCAAAAGCATCATCATGAAGCCGTTTGACTTCAAGGGCAGTATGGTCAAGGCCGCCCACCCATAAATACCAGACCGTGTCTTTCCAGACATAGATCCTAACGATCTTCAATGCTTTCAGTTCCGGCGGAATGGGTACGGAATTGGTTGGATGTGCACGAGGGACGTAATTGATTAGGTATAGTTTCGACCTATCAACCCATTGTTGGATGTCCTTTTCGTTAAGTGAGTTCATATACGTACGTCCCGCTCTCGTTTGGACGACCACCGGATGCACAAACCACCAAGCGAAGAGAACCAGACTACCAACGCCGACAACAACCGTCAGCCCAACTGCACCAAGAATTATCTTCGCAATTCGTTTCATGTTCTTTGACTACCACAATTCATTCGGCCCGGCGGGGACTTTGACGGCGTGGGCGGGTTCGGCGGCGAGGCCGAGGGGGCGCGGCTCGTATTGCGGCAGCAGTTGCTGGTTGTCATTGAGGAATTGGGCGCGCCAGATGCGATAGACGGCGAGGATTTCGTCGAACTCGGCACGACTGCTCAAGAACACGACGCGTTTGTGGAATTCCTTCGACGGACCAAAACACCGCGCGTATTGCAGCGCGACCTTGCGGAACATGTGGCAACCTCGACGTTCGCCGAACACTTCCACCATCAAATCGAGATGATGTTTCATCACGACGATGCGCTCCTCGAAACCCGGCTCTGGTGGTGGTTCGCCCGTCGCGAGATAATGCGCGGTATGGCGGAAGATCCACGGATTGTAAAACGCGCCGCGTCCAATGCTGATCGCCGCGCAGCCGGTCTCCTCGAACATCCGCTTCGCCGTTTGCGGTGTCGTGATATCGCCGTTGCCAATCACGGGCACGCGCGTTAGCGCCTGCACAACCGCGCGGATGCCGCTGAGATTCACTGAGCCGCTGAATCCCTGTTGTCGGGTCCGTCCGTGAACGGCGATGGCGGCGACACCGGCGTCTTCCAGCGCGCGAGCGAGGTCGGGCGCGGTCAGGTTCTCATCATCCCAGCCGAGCCGCATCTTGGCGGTCACGGGAATTTTCACTCCGTTGACCATGGTGCGCATCAGGTGCGCGGCTTTGTCGTGGTCGCCCATCAATTTCGAGCCGCCACCGCCCTTGCAAATCTTACGGACGGGACAACCCATATTCACGTCCACGGAACTCACCCCGGCCGATTCGAGCAACGCGGCGGCATCGCGCATTTCCTCGGGCACCGCGCCGTAGAGTTGGACGGACAACGGGCGATCCAGCGGATCGCTTTGGATAAGCTCCAGCGCCTTGCGGTTCTTTTCGAGGAGCGAGCGGGCGTTGACGAGATCCGTGGTGCACAATCCAACCCCGCCGATTTCGCGGATGATGAGTCGAAAGGGGAGGTTGGTGTATCCCGCCAACGGCGACAGAAAGAGGTTTGAATCAAGCTTAAGTTGGCCAAAATGGAGCGACATCACCTTATCAATAAGCGGTTTCGGTGAAGTTTGCAATCCGGCTGCAAAAGGCCAAATCAGGGACATGAGGGGTGCCACCCAAAAGATTTGTCGCTTTTTCTGCAGAAAGAGGGATAGTAGTACGCCTGATAAGGAGGTGGTGCGCCGGTCGAACGATGGTCCGTGATTCGCATTGTCGCGCTTACCCATGCCACTGGAAGCTGTTACATCGTTGGTTACGTTTGGAGGCGAGTTGCTCAACAACCCGCGGCCAATCGGTTCCGCCGTACCCAGCTCCCGCTTTCTCGGGCGTCGCATGGCCAGTTTTCTGCCCCGAAATCCACGGGGATACGTCGTGGAACTGGGAGCCGGCACCGGATCGATCACCGCCGCCTTGCTGCATCGTGGAATACCCGCGGATCGCCTGATTCCCGTCGAGCGCTCGGAAACGTTGTTCCGCCACTTGAGACGGCGGTTCCCGCACGTGAAGATAGCGCTGGGTGACGCGACGGAACTGCGCGCGCTCCTGAAAGCGTTTCTCGGCAAGGATGACATTGAGGTCAATTACATAGTCTCGAGCTTGCCGTTGCGGTCGCTTCCCGAATCAGTCGTGACGAGTATCCTGCGCGAAGTGAGCGACGTCCTGCACAAGGACGGCAAGCTGGTGCAGTTCACCTATAACTTGGGCAAAGCTCCCAACCCCGCATTATCCGGTTTCAAGCGACATCACACCACTGTGGTCTGGGCCAATATTCCGCCCGCCCGAGTGGATGTCTTCCAGAAGAACGGCAGACGCGCCTAAGGCCGGTTTCTTACGCTCCGCTTACTGGCTGGATTGTAATCGCGTGAGCGCGTTTCGCGCCTCGGTGTACCCCGGCTTGATCCGCAACGCCTGCTCGTAGTGTGCTACGGCTTCCTTGGTCCTGCCCATTTGCTCCAAGGTGATCCCCAGAGCGTAGTGCGTCTCGGCGTAATCCGGCTTGATCCGTAGCGCCTGCTCATAATGGTCCATCGCTTCCTGCACCCGGCCCAGTCGCGCCAAGGCGAGCCCCAGGTTGAAATGCGCCTCGGCGTACGCCGGCTTGATCCGCAATGCCTGCTCGTAGTGTTCGACCGCCTCTGCGTCCCTCCGCAGTTGGAACAAGGCGCCTCCCAGGTTGTTTTGCGCCTCCGCGAAATCAGGATTGATTCGCACTGCCTGCTGGTAATGCCCAATCGCCTCTTCGATCTTGCCCACCCGCAATAGAGTATTTCCCAGGTTGTAGTGCACCTCGGCGTACTCTGGTCTGATCCGGAGCGCCTCCTCATATTGTTCGATGGCTTCCGTGATCCTGCCCGCTTGCACCAGGGTGGTACCAAACTTGTTGTGACCCTCGGCGAAATCCGGCTTTGTTCGGAGCGCTTCCTCAAAGATCTGGATGGCTTCAGGGAGCCGTCCCCCTTCCGCCAGTGTGGTCCCCAACGCGCAGCCCGCATAGGCGTAGTTCTCGAGGCTCAGCAGTACATTGAACGCCACCGAGAAACCCAGCAGCAAGCCCCAGCCCCAGCGCGCGGCTCGCCGCCAAGCCGGCCGATCCGCAAGCACCCGTTCCAATCCGAGGATGCCGACCACGGCCAACAGTGTTAGCGCCGGCAGAAAATCCACTTCATACCGGAAAGCCGTGCTGCAGTAGGGCTCGAGTGCCAACGCGCTCGTTCCAAACAGGAGGGCCACGGCCATCAGAAACCAGCGCAGGGGCGAGACTGCCATACCCGACCGACTCCGCCACGCCAGCGGCACAGCCAGCGCCAGCCATACCAGCGGAACGTTGGTCAGGACACCGAAAGGCTCTTGCACGTTTATTTGGCCCATTGGCAGGGGTGGCACGGTGATTTCATGCACGTAGGGGAAAGGAGTTCGCCAGTGTGCCGGTTCCAAAAAATATACTCGGAAATTGAACCAAAGGTAACGTCCACTGAAGAATGGCCAGGTGAGCTGTCGCTGTCCGCCCAACTGGTAGTGTTGCCCCAATTCGAACGGGCTATCGAATCGCAGGTAATTGTAGAACATCAGACCCAACCCAATGAGAAGGATCGGGCCGGTCGCCGCCAGCAGTAGCATCCCAATCGACCGTTGTTCACGCCACGTTTGGATCACCGGCACCAGCAGGATGACCCCGCCAAACAACAACGAAGGCCGCGCCCCCACCGCCAGCCCGTACGCTACGCTCGCCACCACCAGCCACCGTCCTTTCCGTTCCGTCTCATGTAACGCGCGCCAGATTGCCCCCAGTGCCAGCATGGTCAGCATGTATCCACAAATGATCGCCACTGCGTAAACATCCGACCGCGGTAACAGCACTGGCACGCCGGTCGCCAAGCCCAGCCCAAGCGCGCAGGCCACTACCACCCCGACGCTTACCTCCGCGAAGTACCGCCTCCACAGTGCTCGTAGCAGCCCCAATCCGGCCAGAATGCCGATAGCGCAAAAGATCGTCACGGCTTGTCGGTCTGCTAGATAGTGGCCGGTCAGCACGACGTATGGCCAGAACAACATTATTGCGGGCGTAATACCCCAATACAGATACAACTTGTCCTGGTAGTAGCTCAGGTCGCTGAGTCGGTACGGTACACTCCGGTAAGGACGATTCGCGACCGGATCATAGGGGTCGGCAAGTTGCGTAAACCCGGGTGGTATCTCCTTCTTCAGGCACAGATGACCGTCGCGAAACCCCTGCACCAGCAAATTGTAAGGCGAGTCAGCTGGATTCGACATCAACGATTCGAGCTTGCCCAGCTGGGCGGTATACGCGTAAATCGCGATGGCCAATACGCACACTGCGCCCAGTGATTTCCATACACCCTTCATTGTGCCGCCGATAGTTTCGTCACATTCCTGGCTTCCCCCTCAAGGGAATAACCTCTACCAGCCTGCCAAAGGTCAACCCAAAAAGCGGGTGGGAGGTTGGAACTGCGAAAAATGATGGCGGCGGGGGCCGAATCGCAGTAAATAAGGACCCCACAACAGTTCAACGCAGGGGGCATTTATGAGCGAGCAGGCGAATCTGCAGATTGGCGACAAGAGTTATCCACTCCCCATCGTGGTCGGCACCGAGGACGAGCATGCGGTGGACATCACGAAATTGCGGCAGGAATCCGGCTTCATTACGCTCGACGACGGGTATTCGAACACGGGCTCGTGCACCAGCGCCATCACGTTTATCGACGGCGAGAAGGGCATCCTCCGTTATCGTGGCATCCCGATCGAGGAACTGGCCGCGAAATCCACATTCATCGAAACCGCCTACCTCCTCATCAATGGTCATCTACCCGCCAGCCATGAATTGCGCCGGTTCTCGGAATTGCTCACCCAGAACGAAATGTTGCACGAGGATATGAAGTTTCATTTCGAGGGTTTCCCATCCAACGCCCACCCGATGGCGATCCTGTCCTCGATGATCAACGCCGCCAGTTGTTTCCACCCGCGGTTGATGGAAGGGTACCGACCCGACCGGTTTGAAGTGCAGTCGGCGCGGTTGATTTCCAAGGTGCGCACCATCGCCGCGTTCGCGATGCGCAAGTCGCGCGGCCTGCCGATCATCTACCCCAAGCCCGTGTACAAATACACGGCCAACCTCCTGCATATGATGTTTTCCGAGCCGTATCAGGATTATGATCTGAAACCCGAAGTCGTGCGCGCCCTCGACCTGATTTTCCTGCTCCACGCCGACCACGAACAAAACTGTTCGACGTCGACGGTCCGCATGATCGCGTCGAGCCGCGCGAATCTATTCGCCTGCGCCGCCGGCGGCGTGTGCGCGTTGTGGGGGCCCCTTCATGGAGGCGCGAACCAGGCGGTGATCTCGATGCTGGAACAGATCCACCAGGACGGCGACGACGGCTCAAAGTTCATGGCGGCCGCCAAGGACAAGAAGAGCGGCAAACGGCTGATGGGGTTCGGCCACCGCGTTTACAAGAACTACGATCCGCGCGCCAAGATCATCAAGGAACAATGCGACCGGCTGCTGGATGTCCTGCACGTCAATGATCCGCTGCTGGCGATCGCCAAGAAGCTGGAGGAGGCGGCGTTACACGATGAGTATTTTGTCGAGCGCAAGCTGTACCCGAACGTGGATTTCTACAGCGGGATCATCATGCGCGCGATTGGCATCCCGATCGAGATGTTCACGGTGATTTTCGCCATCGGACGGATGCCGGGATGGATCGCCAACTACAAGGAAATCATGGACGAAACGACGACCCGCATCTATCGCCCACGCCAGGTCTACGTCGGCCCGACCGAGCAACACTACGTTCCCATGGAGAAGCGCACCAAACCCTTGTAGCGCGCCGCCAGAAAGTGGCGAACAGGGGGAGACAACCGTCCTAGTTCGGCCGGATCAGGAGTTGCAATTCGGCGTGTACGGCATCCATCGCGTGCTGCACCTCGGGGGTGCGGATGCCTTCCGCGTTCTTCAAGGCCATGGTGACCAGGGTGAGCTTGGCGCGAACGCTCTTATCACGCGATACATACTCAAGCTCCCGCATGACCTCGCTGAACAAGGCGTCGGCGGCCTTGTCGGTCTGATCAGTCTCCTCAAGGATTTTGGCCAATCTCTCGCGGATCTTCATCTTTTCCTCTTTGGTCGACTTTGCGTAGTCGACGTGGATCTGGTTGGAGACGGAATCCAATTCCTGTTGCAGCACATCGAGCTTGGCAACGGCTTGCTTCCAAGCGTCAATTTTCTGCGCGCAACGCGACGCGGCATCACGATTGATGGTCTCGGGCTTTCCCGAGGGCCTGGAGCAGGAAGCTGTGAGTACCATCAAAGTTGCGGTTGCCAAATGCATCAGCTGAGCGCGGATCATCGGGGCAGTTTCTACCGCCTGTGCTATGGGGCCGCAAGCATTTCCTCCAAATCGCGTTCACCGCGCGCCACCTTTTGCGGGTGACTTGATATAGCGCATTGGTTACCATTCTCCGGGGTGCGTGCGAGTGGTTTATGGCAAAACGACGACAGGGAGCAGCCCGGAAATGGGTGATCGGTGTTGGCATCGTCCTCGTGCTGTACACCGTGGTTGGTTTCCTCGTTCTGCCCGCGGTGATCAAGTCGCAGATGCTCAAGCGACTGCCCGCGTTGACGCATCGCCGGGTCTCCATCCAGCAGGTGAAACTGAATCCCTACGCGCTGTCGTTTACGTTGCGCGGGTTTTCGCTCACGGAGACCAACGGCGAAGAGTTCGCTTCGCTGGGCGAATTGTACGTGAACTTCCAGTCCGTCTCGCTGCTCAAGCGTGGCTTGGTTTTCAGCGAAATCAGCATCAAGAAGCCGTCGGCGAACATCATTCGGTTGGCGGACGGTACGTTCAATTTCTCGAACTTACTCACCAACCAATCACCGGCGGCCACTACGCCGACAACCACGGCGCCTGCGACCAACCAGGCGTTGCCGCTGGTGATGATCGACGAACTAAAGATCGAGGATGGCCAGTTTGGGTTCACGGACCTCGACCGCAAGAAACCATTCCAGCGCCGT
>Ga0265338_10000562_pt1 | contig 65203 bp, 99 predicted proteins | sample 42126metaG_FD_193579 | JGI IMG/M metagenome (GOLD analysis project Ga0265338, IMG submission 193579) | Rhizosphere microbial communities from Carex aquatilis grown in University of Washington, Seatle, WA, United States - 4-21-26 metaG | ecosystem: Host-associated > Plants > Roots > Rhizosphere...
CGGTTACGACCTACAATGTCAGCCTGGATGGACGCTGGTAGAGACCACCGGGGGGTTACGAAGGCTCGACAAGCTGAACCCTCAATCAGATCGTCTTTTAGCTTATTCTCGTGTCGACGCAATGGTCTACGGAAAAAGAAACGGTGGCTATAAGTTCAAGAAGTCTGTTCGTCCGTACACTGGAGACCTTTACACCATAAAAACGGATCAGCGCGCCACACAATGCACTTATAACCACAAGTGGTTTGTTAAATGGAGTGTGACCGCAGAGATGCGCGCCACTACTTATGTTGTTTATCTAATGAAGAAGGGGGACTGGTTTAGAGTGGGATGGACTAAAATGTTCACCCGCGTCAACTTCCACGTAAACATGCGGGCAAATAATGAGCGTGCCGACGCTGTTTGGATACTGCGAACATTCCACAATAAAAGTGATGCTTATGAGTATGAGCAAATTATATCCTCCCGGTATGGTATTCCAATGCTACCATTTTATCCGGTACGTGGATTAAAGGACGTCACCGACGCCCTAATCAAGCGCGTATTTGATTCAGTCGACAGCATGAGCGGCGCGCTTCGTGCAATAATTGACCACGGTCTTTCCATACAGCATCCATTTATCAATCGACTCAAGGCAAACTATTCGAGATATGGTGGCGCGATAAACGAGGTGGCTGCCTGTAACCTAATCCCATCTATGATGCTCGTACCCGTCTACACCGGAAATAAGACCCCTCAATGGGTGCCGTTCACAACAGTCAAGAATCCAGTTATCGATCTTCTTGTCTATAGCCTTGACGTTGAAAAGTATCATACATATATCGCGGATAAAATCGTGACACACAACAGCATCCACCGCTGGGCCGGCGCCGACGAGGATCATTTCCTGGGCCTTCCCTACGATCGCGAAATCCTCCCCCTGTCCCACCGGCTCTCGAAAGCCGTTTTCGAGGTCGCCGAAGGTATCGCTGCAAGGGTACAACGAAAGCACGTCAAGGAATGGCGGCCGTCTGACCGCCCAGGTTCGGTCTCCTGGCTGGCATCTCCAGAGGAAGCCGACCTGGGAGCCGGATCGTGGCTGCTGCTCGCCAGGACTCGCACTCAACTAAAGGAGTTGAGCGACGAGGCCCGTAATCAGGGGGTGGTGTATTCCCTAAAGGGCCAGTCCTCGGTAAATGCCGACGACGTCGCCGCAATTAAAGCCTGGGAGGCCCTAAGAGCCGGCCGCCCTATAGGCGCCGGTGAAGCTTACACGGCCCTCCACGCCGCAGGGCGCCCGGTCCCAAAGGGCTTAGAGGAGGATCAACTCTACGGTGCCGGCGACCTGGGGCTTAAAGACCTGCCTATATGGCACGACGCCCTTACCCGGATCACGCTCGACGATCGCGAATACTACCTAGCGTGCCTGCGCCGGAACCAGAGCCTGACGGCCGCCCCAAAAGTTAGGGTCGACACGATCCACGGCTCCAAGGGCATGGAGGCCGAGCACGTGCTGCTCTTAACCGATTTGACGGGCCGCGTTCAAAAGGGCTTCGAACTGGACGCCGACGCCGAGCATCGCGTTTTCTACGTCGGCGTCACCCGCGCATCTCAGGAGCTGGTTATCGTTCCGCCGCGTAAAGCAGGGGGGTACATCATATGACAAAAGCAATTCCAGCGAACGTTCGCGCCGATCGCCTGATCGCTGATATCCGAAAGCTGGAGACCCAGCTTCGCGGCCGGGCGATGACGCCGGAACTTATGGCCGTATTGATCGCGCTGGTCAATTGCCGGACTCTCTTAGCCGAGCACGTTTCCTTTATAACCGTAAGAGAGGATCGCACCCGCCGGCTTATCGGCTGATTTTACCCTTTACTCCTGCTCACGGAGCCTTTATAAACGTACATCCTGATGGGGGCTACAATGCCGCGTTACCAAGTCCTGCGTCTTAAAGAAGATCACCCGGTCATGGGTGCCGCTCGCTCGGCCGACGCCGCCGAGCATGGTGATTCCAAACACGATGGGGCGAGCGGGCGCCTATCCGATTCCGAAATTGTCGACACGCAATGCCGGTCGCCGTTAGACCGGGTGTTTTGCTTCGCGCCTTATCAAAACGCCGTCGAGATCGCCGACCTTCTCAACTCAACGGCCATCCCTACAGGAGCCAAATTTAAGTCTTATTAACACAGAGTGGGAGAGCAGAATGACCGTCTATTTGCTTCGCTATAAGCTACCCTTCGTCGATCTCACCGTTTCGCAATACGACAACCGGGCCGACGCCTTTAGCGGCGCCACCATTGCGCAAGAGGGCGGCCATAAGACGGCCGTCGTCGAAACGGAGGACGATCTCACCGCCCTCGATAATTCGATTATCCTGGCCGGCTACAACTTCCTCGCCAAGAAGAACATCAGCAAGTTCGAGAACGCATCAATCGGCCGCAGACGCTTTTTTGACGCTTTGACTGGATCGAAAAAGGATGCTACCGACGCATCTGCCGAGCCTTCCTCGGCCGATGCGATCGAAACCACCGAAGGAGACACTGACATGGCTACCAAGAAACCCGCGAAAAAGACCAAGACCCCGAATACCCCGAAGGCCCCGAAGGCCCCGCGCGTCAAGAAGGAAAAGAAGCCCGCGAAGCCAAAGGTCGCGAAAACCGAAGGCGGCACCCGCGAAGGTTCGTCGATGCTCAATCAGGCCATCGAATTGATGCAGCGCCCGAATGGCGTCACCCGCCACGAGGCCATCGCAGCACTTTCTAAAAAGCACCCCGAAAAGAAGGAGACTGCGGTCGACAACACCTTCCGCAGCTTCCTGAATTACATTCCAAACAAGACCAAGCTCAAGATGAAGAAGTCGAAGGAAGAGGGCCGCAAGGGCACCATTTACCGAATCGTCTAACCAGCAAATTCGGCGAGGGGGCCGCCTAATGACGTTTCGTAAAGAAGTGATCGGCGACGCGACGCTCTATAACGGAGACTGTGTTTCCGTTATGGAGCAAATTGAGGCGGATTCGGTTGACCTAATCTGGACCGATCCGCCCTATGGCAACGAAAACAACGCGAAGGACGCCAACGCCACCCTGCGGATAAAGCGTGGACTAGAGAACGGCGCAATCATAAATGACGACTTGGTCTCCATGAAAACGGTCGTCGCCGGCATGCTCAAGCAGGGTGCCCGCCTGATTAAAAAGGACTGCGGAACTATCGCTGCCTGCTGTGCAGGGGGTGGGAATACCGGCTCCGATTCCTTTGCGTGGCTGTCCAATACGATGAACGAGCCCCCCCTGACATTCTATCACGCTGTTGTCTGGGACAAGGTTAATATCGGCATAGGCTGGCGCTGGCGTCGGCAATACGAATTCATTATGGAGTGCCATAGGCTCGGCGGCGATATCGGGTGGTATTCGAACAATAATAATAATCGAAACATTATCACGTGGATGCCGTCGCGTGACCGTGAGCATCCGAACGAGAAGCCGTACGAACTAATCAATGTTTTTATCGAGGTTCATACCTTGCCCGGACATGTAATCATGGATCCGTTTATGGGTTCGGGCTCGACTGGAGTTGCCGCTTTGAAAGCCGGCCGCAAGTTCATAGGCATCGAACTGGATCCCAAGCACTTCGTCACGGCGTGCCGCCGCATCGAGGAATCCTCTAAGCAGCCAGGGCTGTTTATCGTTTAACCAAAGGAGCAGAATATGATCAAGGAAGCATTAGGACTACTGGGTGAATCGGGGAAGGACCGCGTGACCGGCTTCAAGGGAACCGTCTCGTCGGTCTGCTTCGACCTTTACGGCTGCGTGCAGCTCGCTATAACGCCGCCGGTCGGCAAAGACGGTATGACCAAGGAGGGCCACTGGTTCGATATCGGCCGCGTCGAGATCGCCAAAGGAAAGCGCGTGATGCCCGTACCTACATTCGGTGGTGCTACGGTCGCCGAGTTTCAGAAGGGACCGGCCGAGAAGCCGCGCAAGGACATCTGAACAGGGAACGCCGGCCCCTGATTCGAAGCCGGCTAGAGCAGGAGAGCATCATGTTGACGAAAACTGAAAGCGAGAAGCTGGACACCATCCTGGCGAAGATCGCCGCCTTTAAGGAGTCGACCGGCAATCCCTACGTCGCCGACCTTCTTACCGAGGCGCAGGCGGTCCTGGCGAAGATCAAACGATGAAGGACGCGCTCGATCAGGTTAAAACGGTTCTAGCGGGCAAGGACTACGGCGCCCGGCTTAACCACTATTACCTGACGGGCGAGTCGATCATTGCGAGCGACGGCCGTATGACAGCGGCCGTCCCTTTCAAGGCGCCGGTCGAATGCGTGGTAGCCGGAGAGGAGCTTGAGGTGGTCGCGGCTCGAATGCCGGCCAATCCGGCATTAGAGCTGCGAACGAACGACGAGACCGGCGCCCTAACCCTGGTGGTCAAAGCAGGCCGCCTTCGCGGCTCGATCGCCTGCCTGCCGCCCGATTCCGTTTCCTTCCCTACACCGCCACCGGAAGTGGCCCGCATAGCCCTTCCAGGCTCGTTCGTGGCGGCCCTAAAGGCGGTGCGCCCATTCATAGCGGATACCAGCGTACACGCCTGGGGCCTAGCAGCGTGCGTGCGTGCGGGCCGGGTTTTGGCGACGAATAACATAGTGCTTATCGAGGGCCTTTGCCCCGAGCTGGAACTTCCTACAGATGCCGAGGTGTTAATACCTTGCTGGGCTGTAGATTACATTCTTCGCCGCAAGGACGGGCTTACCCATATGGCCCTGGAGGATAAGACCGCCGCATCCTTTTTCTGGAGCGACGGAAGCTGGATGCGAACCCAGCTTATGGCCGGAGCCTATCCGCCGGCCGTCGACCGGCTGCTATCGGAAATGGGCGAAACGCCGTTCCCTATCGAAAAGGCGTTTCGAGGTTACTTCCAAGAAGTGGTTTCAGCATCGTCGGGGATTATAACAATCGAGCCTGGAAAGATCACCGGCTCCAAGGGCGTGGCCAAGCTGGAGTGCGAAATCGATCTGGTCGGCGCCACCGAGGCCCTCCATTTTAACCCCCTGTTTATTGCCGACATGATGCAAGTCGCGACGGAATGGGATCCGTCGCTTTGGCCCGCGCCGATTCCATTCAGGGGGGATGGGGTAAAGGGTTTAATCGTAGGCAGGAAAGCCTAATGGCCCAGCGTGCTCAAAACGACACCGGGCTGTTTTGGGACCGTACAATGAACCGGTCCCGCATCATGCGGCCGGGGGATCGAGATTTCACCGAGTCCAAGCCAAGGGCGCCGGCCGTAGGGAAAACCCGCCGACCAGGAGCGCCCCGACAAGTAGCCGGGCCGCGCCCGCTAGTCCTGACCAGGGGGGCGAGTGGCTGGCTACCGCCGACCGAGATGCCGATCATTCGGGGCCAGGGCATCAAACGCCTATCGATCGACGTCGAGACCAAGGATATCGATCTCAACCGGCTCGGCCCTGGTGTTAGGCGTGGCGCCTATATAGTGGGGATTAGCATCGGGATACAAGATGGACCCCGATACTACTTTCCAATGCGTCACGAAGCCGGCGGCAACATGGACGCCGACGCCGTCCTGGCGTGGGCGCGCGACGAGCTAAACGGCTACGAAGGCGAACTGGTCGGCGCGAATTCGATTTACGACCTAGACTTCCTGGCCGAAGAAAAGATCACATTTCCCCTGGTTAAGTTATTCCACGACGTCCAGGTAGCCGAGCCTATCATCGACGAGTGGCGCAAATCGTATTCGCTCGAAGCCATATCACAACTGCATCTCGGCGAGGGCAAGAAGGAAACCCGTATCCGGCAGATCGCTAACGATAACGGGTGGTGGTCTGAAAACGAATTGAAAGCGAATCTCTGGCGTCTACCGGGAACCGATGTCGGAGAGTACGCGGAGGGAGATGCAGATCTCCCTCTGCGTATCCTACCGAAGCAATTCGAACTGCTTGAAGCCGACGAGCAGATGCATATCTACGACCTAGAGCGTCGCCTGATACCGGTGATCCTCGGTATGCAGCGCCGAGGCGTTCGAGTTGATCTCAACCACGCCGAACACGTGCGCGGCGTCCTGGGACGCGAGGTTGAGAAGTGGCGGGCCGAAGTGAAGCGCCTAGCCGGGCCGGCGGCCGAGCTGGACCAAGCCGAGTCGCTGGCTCCCGCTTTACGTGAAGCTGGAGTGGTCGTGCCGCTCACTAAGAAGAGCGGCGCCCCGTCGATCACGAAAGACCTTTTCCAAAAGAACAAGGGCATCCCCCTGATTGACGCGATCAGCGCCGGTCGCCGGGTGCAGACTCTGAAACGAACCTTCCTCGACGGCCATGTCTTTAAACACAATATCAACGGTCGAATACACTGCGAATTCCACCAGCTCAAGGGTGAACGGGGGGGATCGCTATCGAGATTCTCATCGTCGAATCCAAATCTTCAGAATGTACCCTCGCGCGTAAACGAGGACGTCGACGACCGCGTCGACCTGGGCGCCGACGACGTCGTGAAGGCTGTGCGCGGAATATTTTTGCCCGATGAGGGCGAGGACTGGTGGCGAGCCGACTATAGCCAAATCGAGTATAGGTTCCTTGCGCACTTCGCACTGGGCGAAGGTGCCGATGAGGTTCGCGCCAAATACAACGCGGATCCCAAAACGGATTATCATAAACTCTGCGCCGAGATGTTGGGCGCTGATCCCGAAGACAAGATCAAGCGTAAAAGGATCAAATCGACAAATTTCGCCAAGGGCTACGGAGCCGGTGCGGTTAAGCTCGCAGAAACATATGGCTGTTCACTTGACGAGGCGATTCGCTTCATCGAGGAGTACGATTCGAAACTCCCCTTCGCCAAATACACATACGACAAGGCTCAAAAATGGGGTGACGATCACGGCCGTGTTGTAACGATCCTGGGGCGCAAGCAGCGATTTTCCTTATGGGAGCCGGCATGGAATAAGGACCGGGATAAGAATCCGCCACTCCCCAAGGACGAGGCACTGGTCGCTTATAGCGGCCAGCGCATCGTCCGCGCCATGACACACGCAGCCCTGAACCGGAAGCTGCAGGGCTCGAACGCCGACATCATAAAGAAGGCGATGGTCGACGGGTACGAAGCGGGGATATGCGACGTGATCGGCGCATACCTCCTTACGGTTCATGATGAGCTGGGCAACTCGGTTCCGAAAACCGATATCGGCCGCGAGGCCGCAGCCGAAATGAAGCACCTGATGGAAATCGCGATTAAGATTAAGGTGCCGGTGCTAGTCGAAACCGATTACGGCGAAAGCTGGGGAGCAACGTCATGACCGCGCGTGAGAGCGTCGACTTCCTGGCCTGCCTGCTCAACGATTTAATCTGGATCGGTCTTTTGATTGTGGGGATACTGCCGTGATCAAGTGGAAGCGCTCTGCAGACCACCATAACTGGCGAGCGGAGCAGGGGGATCTCCGGGTGATGGTGGCGCGGAATGACTTCTACGATTGGTGCTGGCGACTTGACCGTCTCGATAGGTCGGGAACGATTACGCGAGCGCAGTGCATCAACTTTTGCGACGGCGGAAAGACGATGCGGGATGCCAAGCAAGAAGCGATGGCCGCGCTGGTAAAGGAGCTGGGGCCATGAGGCTCACCGCCGGCCAGCTTCAGTATTTGCTGCTGCACCTACCGCCCGCGAACGACGAGCGCGTCGGCGATACGTGCCGCGTGGCTATCCCCGAACGCGAGCACGTCGTTGACCTAAATAAAAGAGTGCGTCGACAAGACGCCGAATTAAGTACGGTCATCTTTAGAAGGGTGCGCTTGGTCGTCGATAAAGAAAGCTGGTATGAATGGTCGCTGGAGGTGGTGCAATGAGTCGAGCGTGTCTGATTTGGTCGACCGCGCATAACGCTTGGTTTCGGCCGCATGCTGCGGGATATACAAGCGACGTATCGCAGGCCGGCGTGTTCAACGAGGACTATCCGGTTGATCCCAAGCGTGAGCGCATTATGTATTTTGCGGAGGCCGCGCCGATGATCCTTTCCGCTATCGAGGAATCACAAATACAAGCAACAGGGCTCACGACACTCATCCGTCAATTCATCGGGAGGTGCTAATGTCGCGTTCAGGCTATGACGAATCAGATTGCTTCGATCAATGGCCCTGGATCATGTGGCGCGGTACTGTCGCTAGTGCTTTACGGGGCAAGCGTGGACAAGCCTTCCTAAAGGAGATGCTTACCGCTTTGGATGCGCTCGAAAACAAACGCCTAGTCGCGGAAGCCCTAGTCGCCGGCACCGAAGTCTGCGCCATGGGTGCCGTAGCAAAGGCACGTGGAATCGACATGGAAATGGTTGATCCAGAAGATCCGGCAACCGTTGCCGGCATCTTTGGTATCGCCGGTCCTATGGCGCAAGAGATCGCCTATATGAATGACGAAGGCGGCCCGCACAAGGAAACCCCCGAACATCGCTATCAGCGCATGCGGAAATGGATTGAATCCAAAATAAAGAAGGAGACTCCGTGATGGCCCAGCTTACAGCGATTGAGAAACTGGCGCGGCGTATTTGCTGGGTCGAATTCAGTCCAGCCGGCCGCAAGGGTAAGACCGAGGCGTCCTATTGGAACGCGATCACGCCGGCTATCCGCGCGGAGATTATCCGCGAAATCAAGCGCATCCTATGGGTGATCGATAAGGCACCGGTGGAAATTCTCGTCGACGCCTATTCCGAGTATTGCAGGAGGAACGACGGATGATTTTAGTTTTCGATACCGAAACGTCAGGGTTCGTCCATAAAGACCTTCCCCCTGAACATGCGGCGCAGCCGCACCTTGTGCAGCTCGCCGCACTCCTAATCGAGGAGGATGGAACCGAGCGCGCATCGGTCTCGGTAATCGTGAAGCCGAACGGCTACACGATTCCCGAGGCCGCGTCGAACGTGCATGGGATCACCACCGATCTAGCACATCGTTACGGAATCCCGTTAGCCGTCGCAGTTTCGCTCTTTACCAATCTCCGGGCGCGCTCGGACGAACTGGTCGCCCACAACGAGGAGTTTGATGACCTTGTTCTAAAGGCAGCAATCTCCCGCGTCGGCGCCAAGCCGAAGCACCCTGGACCGATGTTAAGAACCTGTACGATGCGAGCGGCTAGTCCGGTGGTTCGAATCCCACCGACCGCGAAGATGCGGGCGGCGGGATTTATGCACCATAAGCCGCCGAGCCTAACCGAGTGTGTCGAGTTTTTATTTAAGGAAAAACTCGACGGCGCACATGACGCCATGGTCGACTGCCGGGCTTGTGCTCGGGTATATTTCGCCCTGCGGGAGCAGGGGGCAATCAAGGTGCGCACGCCCGGTCAAATCGCCGCCGATCGTATGGCGATCGACGCCTTCATAAAGGAGCAATCCAATGTCACGCCGTAAAGTAACCGACGATCTTATTACAGAAGTGGTTAAGGGCGGTCACACTGAAGCCGACCCAGGCCAGATAGCCCTGGTGCGAATCCTTGCCGGCGAAGTTGCCGACGCGCTCGACAACCTCGAACGCATCGCCACCGCCCTGGAGCGTATTGCCGATGCCGTTGCGGCAAAGCCGGACGATCACAAATGAAGCTCGCGGCCTTCAAGCTTCTCAAGAAGATGCTCGAAATGACTTTCTCGGAGTCGGACGGCGAAGCCCTGAACGCGATTCGGGCCGCGAACCGAATCGTCAAAGAGGCCGACGTTACCTGGACCAGGATCCTCGACCGCGTCGTAAGTATAGAGGTTGAGGCCGGCTTCGACGCGTCGGACGTCGAGGGCGAGCCCGCGAGCAAGCCCACCCGCGATGCCGCCACGGAAAAGCTCTTCGAAGATGCGCTCGACGGCGCCGAGGGATCCTGGCGCGACTTCCTGACGGACGTCTATGCCAAGTGGGAACGCTACGGTCGGCTAACGCCGACCCAGCGCGAAGCCGTTCAAAAGGGCGCCGCCCGCACTCGGGCTCGGAGGAGATAGATGCTGACTGAGGCCGAAGCTAAGAAGATCAAAGAGACGGCGCGGGAATACGCACTGGCCGAGGGCGTCTGCGGGCAAGACCCAAACATCTCTGCCCGGCATGAAAAGGCGCGGCGACTGTGCCTTGCGTTCCATTCGCTTGTTGATGAACTGACCGAGAAATAAAGGGAGCCGCCGTGACATCTGACCAGAAAGACCTCGCCCGCCATGCACTCGGGCTTCCGAACAAGGCGTGGAAATCTTACCGAAACCACTTCGTCGCTGGTCCCGGTCATTCTGATTTCGACAACTGGGAAACGATGGTCGCCGCTGGCGAGGCGTGGAAGCGCGGGCCGAGCGCGATGTTCGGTGGAGATTACTGTTTCGGCCTGACACGTAAAGGCGCAGATGCCGCTTTGATGCCGCGAGAGAAATTGGACGCGGAGGATTTCCCCGCGCCTGTAACCGTTGGATAAGGGAGCCGAGATGCACCGATGGGACTGCCCGACAGATTACGAAGCTCGCAGCAAGGCGCGTCGTGATGCTGACTTCGATTCTAGCTATGGGCATCGTAGCTATCATACACCGTTCGATGATTGCGATGAATCCAACCGTCGATACCGGCAGGAGTACGACCGCCAGTTTAGCTACCAAGAGAACCGCCGTCAGGAAGAGGCGGCAGAGCGCCGAGCCGCCCAGCACCGCCGCGAGGAACGGGAATATTGGGAATCTCAGGAGCGCCAATGCTACGAAGAACAGCAGCAGCAATATGATGAAGAGTATGCAGCCGCCGAAGCCGCATATTACGCAGACCTTTGGCGCGAACAATTCGTTGATGAACCGCGCATGGCAGACGATGGCTGTCCGCATATCTGAGGAGGCCAAGGTGAACGTACATGAAGTTCGTCAATTCAAGCTCGCCATCCATGCGTTCGCAGACGCCCTAGAAGATTTCTGCGATAGCATCGAACAAGCGCAGGCTGAGATCGAAGATTTGACCGAGCGTGTCAAAGAGCTTGAGGCGAATCAGGTTAAGCCTGTCGTTGTCACAGATATCTAGGGAGGCCTGACCATGTCTGACGAAAAATTATGGTGTTGCCATGTGCGGGGTCCCGACGATCTTCTGCCAGCGGCAACCGAACTTGATGCCCATCGGATGGCGAATGAGACGAACCAAAAATTCGGTGGACCTCAGAGTGATCGGAACATGCCGGTCATTAGCGCCATTGTGATCGAATGGCCTTATGATGCCGCAAGTCACGCCGAAGAGTTAGCAAAAGCCAAGAAATAAAGGGAGGGCCAACAGTGTCAGACTTCAACGTAGATTCCACGCAGCAGCATCCAATCAAGATGTGGATCAAAGGCGTCCAAGTCGAAGATGTTGCCATGACCCAACTCCGAAACATCGCGGGTCTGCCGTTCATCTACAAGCATGTAGCGGCTATGCCGGATGTTCACTGGGGCATGGGGGCAACCATCGGCAGCGTTATCGCCACGAAGGGCGCAATCGTTCCGGCTGCGGTCGGGGTTGATATCGGCTGCGGAATGATGGCCCTAAAAACCACACTCCGCGCTGACCAGTTACCGGACAATCTGCATCAAACTCGTCTGGATATTGAGGCGGCAGTTCCGCATGGCCGCACCGACAACGGTGGGGCTAATGATCGAGGCGCTTGGCATGATCTACCGAATGAAGCGGCAAATCGTTGGGCACCGTTGGCAGATCGTTATGACGCTATAATTGCCAAGCACCCGAAGGCAAAGGCGTACAACTCAGCGCGACACATTGGCACGCTCGGAACTGGAAATCACTTCATTGAGATTTGCCTAGATGAATCCAGTGCCGTGTGGGTCATGCTGCATTCGGGCTCTCGCGGTGCTGGCAATAAAATCGGCCAGTATTTCATCGAGCGCGCTAAGGAAGAAATGTGTCGATACTTCATTGACAAATTCCTGCCAGATATCGATCTCTCATATCTCGTCGAGCATACCGAACTGTTCGATGATTATGTTGGCGCTGTCTCTTGGGCACAGGATTTTGCCTTAGAGAATCGCAAGGCTGTGATGCACGCCACGCTCAACGCGATGCGCCAGACTCTTCCAGAGTTTGGGGTTACCGATATGGCGGTCAACTGTCACCATAATTATATCAGCCGTGAGAATCATTTCGGGGCGAACGTAATCGTCACCCGCAAAGGTGCTGTCCGCGCTCGACCGGGTGATCTCGGGATCATTCCTGGAAGCATGGGAACCGGAAGTTTCATCGTGCGCGGGAAAGGAAATCCAGAATCGTTTTGTTCATGCTCGCATGGTGCAGGCCGCTCCATGTCTCGTGGCGCAGCCAGGAAGCAGATCAGCCTGCAACAACACGCTGAGGCGATGAAGGGTATAGAGGCTCGACTGGATGCGGATGTGATCGACGAAAGTCCCGCCGCGTATAAAGACATCGGCTCCGTCATGGCTGCGCAGGAAAGCCTTGTGGAAATCGTTCATAGGCTGCGGCAAATCGTCAACGTCAAAGGTTAAAAGGGAGGCCTTTTTGTGTTTCAAAACTCCAAAGGAGTACGCTAAATGGAAAAGACCGTAGCCGACCGCGTTCGGGAATTGATCGTGGACTATCAGCCCGAAGGCAAGCAGCAGAGCACCAATGAATGCACCCTAATAGGCAACATCGGTTTTGACAGCCTCGATATTGTCGAGCTGGTCATGGCCTTCGAAGAGGAATTTCGAATCGAAATCCCCGACGCCGATCTTCCTGACAATCCCGAATTGATCACCGTTGGATCAATGATTCAGCTTGTCGAAAAGAAGATCGCCACGCGCATGGGTGTCGTAAAGGTGTGCGATCAATGAGCGAGGAAGCCCTTTGGATCCAGGCCCGAGAAAACCTCGGCCCATTCGGTCGCTTCGTTCGGGTGGAGAACCGCGTCGATGTCGGCTTCCCCGACGTCCTCTACACGCTTGGAGGAACGAAAGGGCCGCGCACCGGACTGATCGAATTGAAGCACGAAGCCGCCATGGCGAACCCGGTCCTGCTTTCCATCTTAACCCTGGAGCAGGTTCTATGGCACGAGGCATGGATAAAGGCAGGGGGGCGGTCTTACTTCCTCTGCCAGTTCGGCCGGGGCTATTACCTATTCGGGGGCTGGGACGCCCGCCGGCTATTTGAGCGGGATATCCCGGCCGACCACGCCCCCCTGATTTCCCTGGCCTGCGACCCCTTCCGCTTCCCCACAAACGCGATAATTCGGGAGCTGCGCCGGTGATTAGCAAAGACCTCACGCGACGTACCCCGGCCGAGGATCTCTGGCTGTGGCGCCGCTGGCGGGGCTACACCCAGGCGTTCGCGGCTCAGTGCCTTGCGTGCAGCCGGTCCCGATACCAGCGAATGGAATTCGGGCTGTATCCGGCCGACTATGCCCGCACTCGCTTCTTCCCTGCAGAGCCGGGGCTCCTTTGCACGCTAGCGCGGCGTCGGTCGGGGAAGCCACTGGGCTACTTGGCTCAACGGCTTCGAATCTCGAAGCCGACTCTCATCGCCTGGGAACGTAACGGGCACGAAAAATTAATCGGGTACTGGCAGTCGAGGGGCTTTACTTTTGCTCACTAACGGGGGTATTATTCTGATGCGAACGGGAAACCGAATGACCTCGGCCCGAATCCACAGGAGACCAAAATGACAACCTTCCCAGTGTTTCCAATCTCCCGCCACGATTACACCCGCGATTGCGGATCAATCGGTCGCGCATCAAATGTGCGCGAAGCCGAAGCACTCCTGACGCGTTACTTCGCCGGATCGGATGTAGCACCGGATAGCTGGTTCACCGAAGTCGCCGACCGCGATGTACGCGGGCAGAATCAACTCTTTGCATACTGGTGTGAGCCGATGACGGTCGCCCGGCGTAATTCGGAGAACCAGCTAAAACACTTTAGAGGTTAGTTTCTAGCACCTTCCTCCGGGCCGCTCGGGTGATGCCGGCGGCCCTAAAGGCGTGAAGGGGAACCGAAGGACATCGGCCCCGGTAGAGCAGGAGAGCAAAAATGGCTAGAGCAAAAACGGTTGACGCGCTTACAGCCTTCGTAGCGAAGAAGGCCCAGATCGACGAGCTGCTGCAAAAGATTTCCGCCGCGAGCGCGGACCATTTCGGCGTCGGGCCGAACCAGATTAACTGGGGCCATACAGGTTCAATCGAATACGTACTGGGCCGACTCCGCGACGCTGCGGCGCACCTGAATATCAAATAGGGTAACGGCCCTCCGCAAGCGCGCCAGCGAAAGCTTGGCGCGCTTACGGGCGTGAAGGGGAGCCGAATGACATCGGTCCTGGTAGAGTAGGAGAGCAAAATGACCGCCGGAGCAGTCTACGTCGCTAATATGACCGCCACGATTCGCAAGCTTCATAAATGTACCATTCAATATGGGGCGTCGGTTTCTTGCGCGTGCGGCTGGCGTAGCGCAACGTGGTTTGGGAAGGGCGCACGGGCAAACGCCTATGCGGAATGGAGATCGCATTTGGAAAAATGCCTAATCGGGGGGAGTTGAGAATGTACAGGCGTTTTCTTCGGTGGTTGCTTTTCCGCAACTGGCGCGCGTCACTTTCGTTTGGCGACAGGTTACGCCTCGATTATTGGGGCGCAACCGGAAACCCCGATCACCACCCTTTTGCTTGGGCCGACAATATTCCCAAAAATGAAAAAAAGACCCTCCGCAAGGCCGCCCGGCGAAAGCTTGGCGCGCTTGCGGGCGTGAAAGCCGACCCTATTAAAGGCTTTACTCCTGCTCGTTGATGGAGCAGTATTTCGACTGAAGGCCGAATGACGTCGGCCATAGGAGATCAAAATGACCAAGCTTTCTTTTGTTCCTTCCATAGCTCAGAATCGAATTTTTGACTGGATCGAGTTCGGATCCGGAAACGCGATCGTCAAGGCCCGCGCCGGCTCCGGCAAGTCGACCACGATCGTCCAGGGCGCCCGCTTCATACCCGCGAACGAAGACGCCGTCATCCTCGCGTTCAACGCGCCAGTCGCCAAGGAAATGGGTACCAAGATCGAAGCCCTCGGCGAGGAACTCGGTCGCGTACTTTCGAACATCCGCGCGAGCACCTTCCACAGCCTGGGCTTCGGCGCCGTCTGCAAGAAGCTCGGGCGCCGCATCGAGATTAAACTCGACGGCGCGAAGATGCACAAGCTCTTCCAGCGTATGGTGGTCGAGGAGGGTGGCCTGTTTCCCGATCCCGATTATTCGGAATACGGTACACTCTGCGTAGAGATGACCAGGGAATTCCGCAGCCGGATGCTGGGTATCTACGGCGAGTTTGTCGTAAAGCTCGCGGAGCTGGCAAAGGGGGTGGGTATCGGGGCCATCAGCCCCGATATCGACCAGCGGTGGATTAAGGTTATCGAGCATCACTGCCTGGAGTTGGAATCCACGGACGGCTCCGAGGAAACCGGAATCGCCCTGGCCCAGAAGCTACTCCTCCGGTCGAACAAGGAGGCCCTGACCGGCTCCCTCGACTTCCACGACCAGCTATACCTCCCGCTGCTCTGGAACCTCCGCCTCAAGCAGTACGACTGGGTGATCATCGACGAGGCCCAAGATACGAACGACGTGCGCCGCGAGCTTGCCCGCCGGGCGCTAAAGACAGGGGGGCGCTTTATAGCGGTCGGCGATCCGAACCAGTCGATCTACGGCTTTACCGGGGCCTCGACGGACGCCATGGACCTGATCGCAACCGAATTTAACACGGTTGAATTCCCCCTCTCCGTATCCTACCGGTGCAGCCGGGCCGCTATTAAGTACGCCCAGGAAATCGTCCCCGACATCGAGGCGGCGCCGAACGCCAGGGAAGGGCTGGTGGTCAATATCCCGATGATCGAAGCCCTCAAGCGCCTTACCTCGACGGACGTCGTAATCTGCCGCAACACCGCCCCCCTGGTTAATCTGGCCTTTAGCCTGATCGCTTCGGGGCGGGGATGTACTATCTTAGGCCGCGATATCGGCGCCGGCCTCGTCTCCCTGATTAAAAAGCGTAACGCGCGGGGAATCGAAGACCTCTCGACCAAGCTTGATCAATATCTGAACCGCGAAACCCAGAAGCTGAAGGATAAGGGGGAAGATGCTCGGGCGGCCTCCCTGGCCGACCGAGTGAATTGCATCACCACGGTTATTAGCAACCTCCACGAAAAGGACCGCACGATCCCGGCGCTGCTGCGCTGGCTGGAGAAGATGTTCGACGACAAAACCGGCGTACTCTCGCTCTGCACCGGCCATAAGGCCAAGGGCAAGGAGTGGGACCGGGTGGCGATCCTCCGCCCCGACCTGATGCCTTCAAAATGGGCCAAGGCCGGCTGGCAGGCCGACCAAGAGGAAAATCTGCAGTACGTCGTTCGCACCCGTACCCGCGACGAGCTTTACATCACCGAATCCCCGGAAGTCCGCGAAGGATGCCGGGCATGAGCGACAAAAAGCACGGAATTATTGACGCCGACTACGCCGCGCTGGAAAAGCGGCTCCTCGCGGTCTACGAAAGTATGCCCCCAGGCTTCTATGGGGTGAAAGATTTTTGGAAGGTGAAAGCGGCCGAGCTGTTCGGAATCGAATACGATGCGGTGACCGCCGAGCAGCGCGACGCCGCAAAGAAGCTGGGCTATATGGACGCCTATATGCCGGGCAAAAAGGTGCAGCCATGAAATGCTTAAATGGGCCGTGCCGGGCGCCGGTCGCCTGCGGGGGATTCCGGTACTGCCGGCAATGGAACGCGGGGAAAGCTATCGGCCTCTCGGCCGAAGCTTTCGCCGCAAAAGCCCCCATCGGCACCCCGATCAAATACTACCCGATAGCCGGCGAGGAATTCTTCGTCCATAGCAAGGTGCGATCCGAGCCGTGGAATCTAGGCCACGGCGCGCTCGTCGTTCTAATCGAGGACCGGACGGGCTGCGTCGACGTAACCCATATCGAAATCATGGAGGCGGTAAATGACGACGTGTCAGATTTGCGGGCGCGAGATTAAGACAGTTCGTGGCCGCATCGCGCGCCACAAATATAAGCGTCCAGAGTACGCATGGAAATCATCTGATTGTGAAGGCGCTGGTTATCCGCCCTATGAAGAATCGAAAGATCGTCTCGTCGACTACATCGCTATTTGTACTCGTGAAAACGACGACAAGCTTAAACTTGATGCATACTTTCGTAGCAATCCACCACCCACGCTAGTTCGAGAAGGTAGCTGGACTCTTTACGCGCCGGAAATACTGAAGCGCCCCAAAAATTTCAATCCGGCAACGGAGGAAATGTTTGGGAGGCTCCCCTATTCGAGACTGTTTTTCAGGTATGTTAGAATATCGTATATCCGCGCAAAAAGTGACGCTGCGTTAATTGATAGGCTACAGCAACACCTAAAAGCGTGGAAAGCGCCATGATCTTCCGGGTTCGGTTTACGGTAGCCGGCGGTCATGTTCACTGTCGACTATTCTCCGCGCGAGGCGCTAATATGACCTTTTTCAAATGCGGTGATTTTTTGCGTCGCGGGAGAGCAGAATGATCGTCTTCGAGAACCCAGGCGAAATCGATATCGACGCCCTAACCACGTTCGGCGTGAGCGTGAAGGGCACCGACCACCCGATCGGCAAATTCGGCACCGGCTTTAAGTACGCGATAGCCGTCCTGCTTCGGGAGGGCTGCGCAGTCAAGATCGAAAGCGGATCGCGCGTCTATTACTTTGAATTATATAAAAGAGAGATTCGCGGAAAAGATTTTTCGATCGTATACCTGCGTGAGGATAGCTATCCAAACGACAAATCAGTCTGTTCCCTTGGATTCACTACCGAGCTGGGGAAGAACTGGAAATTGTGGATGGCGTATCGCGAACTATACTGCAACGCCAAGGACGAAGATGGGTGGGTATATTCTACCGGGCCGGAAGGCCTGCATAATATGCCCGATGGAATGATGGGCACTCGGGTTCTCGTTCACGGCGACGCTTTTGAAGAAGTCCACAAGCTGCAGCATGAGTTTATCCTGACGGGCGAACCTTTCGCCCGTCTGGAAGGCGCGAACGTCTATCGCCGCGAAGGCAAGTCGGTATTCTACCGGGGCATCAAGGTCGGCGAGCACGACGGCGGCAAGATCGGCCAGTTTACATACGACCTGACCGGCGACGTGCGCTTAACCGAGGACCGCACCCTGGCGCACTCCTGGATGATTCCGGTCTACCTCTCGAAGGCCATTCTCACGGCCGACGATACGAATACCATCGGCGAAATTCTAACCGCGCGCCATGATTCTTACGAGCACCGCTTCCGCTACGCCGATCACGTCGAGGCCCCCAGCGACGCCTTCCTTGGGGCGGTAAGCAAGCTTGTGGCGGGCAAGGTCGAACAGATCAACGACAGCGCCGTAACCGTTATGAAGCGCGAGGCCCGCAAAAAGATCGCCGGCCTCGGCGCCGATATCCTGGTGGACGGGCGAGGCGATTCTAGATTAATCCGCGCACTTCGCATCTGCCGCAAAGCGGGCTTTGCGATAGACGCGGAGATTGTCGTCGCGAGCCAGCTCGAAGAAAACGATGGGATAATTGCCGAGGACGGCCGCATCTATATCCCAAGCCCGCTGCCGGATATGACCGACGCCGACTACGCCGAGCGGCTCGTCGAGGCCTGGGAGCAAATCGACCACCCGGACTGGAACGACAAGCAGCGCGCCGATCACTACCTAACCCGCCTAATCCGCCGGGGCGCCGAGGAGATCAAGGATTTCGAAACCAAACTTGCGGGAGGGCCAAATGAAAGGTGATCTGCGCTGCGTGGAGGGCCGCCTGATGCGGCACGACCCACAATTCGACGACCCCGAACTTGAAACCGATATCGGGGAGTGCCCCGACTGTTCAGGGAAGGGATGCGACGACGACCCAAACGACAAATATAACTAGGGAGGCTTCCATGAAAATCTTAAAGACGCTCGTCCTTCTAGCCGGCCTGATTTTCGCCCTTATGGTTATGATCGCCGGGGCATTCGCCAATCCGACGCAAGATATTCGCGATCAACACGCGGCAACGCCACCGCGTGTTGATCGCGGCGACGGCAGGATATACCTCTGCGCCACCTATACCCACCAGCGAAATGATGGCATCCCACCGGCCTGCCTTCCATTACCGGCACCAGACGGCTTCTGGGTCTACGCCGGCCTCTCCGGGGGCGCCGTCGCCCTGGCCTGGAGCTTTACCCGGAGGCGCCAATGAACCCGCCGCTTGTCGTCAAAGTCGAGTTCGAAACCACCCCCCTGCGCCCCCTGGCTTGCCGTCCGCCCCAGCGCATCCGCATTAGCGACGCTAATACGGATATGCTGGTGACCTGGGCTCTCTTTCGGGGAGGACAGGGGGTGGGGTTGGCCGCCGGTCAATGGCTGGAAAAGAACGGCTATAGAACAACCGGCGTCGCCGGGCTATGGGTACGCCGTCAAACCCCAGGCGAATGGCTACGGAGCCTTACAAAACGCCGCGACACGCGCCCGGAAGGGATCGTCGGGCTCCCGGCGTAGCCCAAGACGGCAAAAGGCCCTAGAAACCGAAGTTTTCAACCGAGAGCAGGAGAGCGGAGATGCTTAAATACAAACAGATTGAGATTGATTCGGGCTACGTAGGCAAAGACCTTAGTATGCTTTGCTGCCCAAGATGCGGTGAGATTTACTTACACCACGAAGGTGTTATTAGTTATGATCGCAGTGAAGATGCGGAAAAGGTGGTTAAAACAACCACTCTAAGCCCCGTTACTGATGCAGAAGATGTTAAGGCGACAACCACTTCCGTCGAAGTCACAGACGGCATAGGCAACCCCAGCGACCGTAGACATGGTCTTGCAATTGCTTTCTGGTGCGAATGCTGCAGTTTCGACGACGATCCGAATGATTTAGGTAATGCGATTAGAAGCGGACGTCGTATCGAGCTAACAATTGCGCAGCATAAAGGGTCGACACATATAGGCTGGCGATTCGATGACTAGAAGCAAAAGGCCCCCGACACTTTCGTATCGAGGGCCTTCCTCCAATGGCACAGTCGTCTGGAGCACACCATGCCCGGCTATACTAGCCGAGCCGGGTGCTTGCTTCAAGCGACCGGAATCGGCTTGCCCGCTGCCTGGAGCCGGGCATGTGCCGTATCAAGGGCGAGATCGATCGCCGCCTGCTGCTCGGGCGTCGGATCGACGCCCTTGCCGGTCGAGTTGAGAATCGCCGCGATGCCGGCCTCGATTTGAGGCGCGTCCTCGACGAGGCCCGCGAGCGCGGATAGAAGTGCTAGGGCTGCGCCCATGTTATGATCCTTTCGTCGGAAGGGTTGCGACGTATGCCTTAAACACCGAATAGGCGGTGTCGAAGGCTACCATCGACGGAGTCTTACCGGCTTCGGCGTCCTTGCGGGCGACGACCAGCGCGGCATAGGCATCGTTGTCGTATGCCTTTGCCTGGGCGACGAGCGACGGGTTCGAGCAGACCGTCGCGTCGGCGCCGACCGATCCGCAGGCCGGGAGCGAAGCGTAGGTCGCCGCGCCCTCCTCAACGGCGGCAAGCGAACCCTGGGCGATATTGACGACGCCCATCGGCGTGAGGGACGCGCAAGCGACCGTCAAGCCGATGGCGGCGAGCGCGAAGAATCGAAGTGTCCTCATGGTGCGGCCTCCGCTGCGGGTTCGACTGCGGCAACGGCTTCCGGCTGGGCGCCGGGGGATTCCGCTGCAGGCTGGGTGGCGGACGCCGGTTCGACGGGCGCCGGATCGGGCTCCGGCTTCGCTACCGGGGCTGGCTCGGACACTGGTTCGGGCGCGGCTGGCTCGGGCGTCGCCAGACTTGCGTGGATCCCGGCGATCACTTCCTCGACGGCCGTAACCGAGATGGTCGAAAGGTCTTTGCCAAGGCTCGGCAATACCTTCAGGGCGGCGTCGCGGGCCGCAACGACGCGCTCTTCGGGCGTGCCGGTGCCGCTATATGCCGCCAGGGCTGCGGCCTGCACCACAGCCAAGCCGTCCGTCTTGAGGGCGCTGGCGATGTGGATTGCCGTCTCGTCGGCGATGGGGCCGACAAGGACGGCCTTAATACGATCGATGTCGGGCTGGAGCACAACCTCGACCGCCTTCAGCTCGCCTTCGAAGAACGAAAGCACGCCGGCAAAATAAGATGCGAGTTTCATTTGCTCTCCTTTAAGTGTTGCCCAGTAGCCGGTCGACCACGTCGTGCGGAACCTTCCACACGAAAAGAAGAACGACCACGGCGACAATTGCGTCGTGCGCGGAGTCCGGTAGTTTCTGGGGAAGATAGGAATTAAGGATCTGCGTCAGGGCCGACGCGATCGGAGACGCGAAAAACACGGCGATGAGCTTTCCATTGCCGGGCTTCTGAGGTGCTTGATCGTCGGCCATAAAGTAGATCCCCACTGAAGCACCCGGCTCGATGGCCGGGTGCAAAAGATGATTGTTCCTGGGGTAATTCAGGAATAAAAGTTATGAGGCTTGCTGAGTCTTAGATCCGCTTGCAGGCCCTTTCGGACCATCGGGATCGCATGGCACCTCCTCGGTCAAGGAACTGGCACAGCACTTTATGTAGTGACCGAAGCCTAGCGCCTTTTCCCGGCGGTGTCTAGTCGACTGACGGCTCGAATGAAGATAGCAAGGCGATGTTAATTACACGCTTGAACCAGCCATGCTCGAATATCGACGCGTTTTGACGCGTCGCATATTCGAGGCATCTTAGAGCCAAGAAGTCCTCAAAGCAATCCCGCGACGCCGCCCTCATCATTGCCAGGGTATGGTCGCCGATCAATCCGTCCTCAAACACGCCCAGCGCTCGCTGGGCTAGTTTAAGGACATCCCCCTGATTCACTTCCCCGTCGAATACCGCGAGCGCCCAGCACCAGGGCATCTCGTCGCAGCGATGATTATCGTAATACTTTTCGCGATAAACGGCTAGGGCCGCTTCCCGCGACGGTGGCCAGGGGGTGACGTCGGGATTGAACTTGCGGGCTAACCCGAACCAAGTGTCGCCGCCGGGATCTTTGGGATCATTCGAGTGCTGCCCTTCTTCGGGGAGCACGACGTCGGCTGCGGCCTTGAAATAGCTCACGCTAAACACCTTCTGGTGGGGCGAAACAATACAACTGATCGCCGGCCGACCAGAGTACGGCCGAGCCGGTCGGGTTGCGCGCGTTGTGGAGGACAATCTCTTCGGGAATATCGATGGGCGCTCCGTCGACAAGAGCGACGTAGTGCCCATCCCTAATTTCGGCCTCAACGAGCCTTCCGTCTGATTCGCCGCAGCACGACCTACTGGTGCCGGGGATGAGCTGGGAATTGAACCACGCGGAATACTGCCCGGAGCTTCCGGGCGGAGGCGCGGCAGACGCCGAAACGGATATGGCGAATAGAGCGAGTCCGATCAGCCTGTACATCACAGCCTCCTATTTACCGGTGAGCAAATGAATCCCTTCGACAATGAGGCCGCCGATTCCGGTTAAGCCGACGCCGGCCATCCATATGGCGCCCTGCCCGCGTGCGCGTGCGAGATCGAATCCGGCCATCTTTGCGTCGGTTGCATCAGCACGAGATTCAAGGCTGTCATTTCGTTTTGAGAGAACGTCATTCTCTCGCGAGACCGCCTTGAACTGGACGGTGTCCTCGTTGAAGTGAGCCTGCATCTTACTGGTCAGGTTATGGTGCTGCTGGTCGACCCGTTCCACCAGCGTGGCCATACCGACCTTGATGTCACCGACCACCCCGACAATTCCGTCAAGCTTTACACTGACCGTTTTAACGAGATCATTAACCTTTGTATCGATCGCGTCAACACGCTTATCATAATCACGTCGCTCACTCGTCATTTCGTCCTCGCGCATCAGCCGATCTTCTCGACCATAACCTGGGTGTATATTTCGCTCGTACCCGACGAGATCGCGATACCACCCGCCTGGGTCGAGCTAACCCAGTGTCCGATTTCGAACGTCTTGGAGCCGGTGATTGTAAAAGCGCAATCGATAATCGAGTTCGTGGTGTTGGCTATCGGAGACGTCGAATTCGACCCGAGGGCGGTAGCCGCAGAATCCGTCACGTTGTAAAGGCGAATCTGATGGTTGCAGTTTACTGCGCTCGCCGATGCCCGAAGGACGTAAATACCAGCCGGGAGCGTAAAGGTGTTTGAAGAAAGTACGCTGCCGATGCTGTCGACGACCTTCTGGTTTAGGACGCGCGTGTTCCAGGTCGTACCCGTAAGGTTCCCTGGTCCGGTTCCCGACGGCTCCTGATCCTGGAGGAACAAGACGCCGCCATTCGCAAGCGCGCCGCCCGAGGACGAGATGACCGGTCCCTGGCCAAGCGCTGTATCCGTGAGCGCCGTAAAGGTTCCGGCCGCCGCGCTCGATCCGCCGATAACAGCGCCATTGATAGTACCGCCGATAACAGCGCCATTGATAGTACCGCCGGTAATCGCGACGGCGCCTGCAGCCTGCGTCGACATAGTCCCGAGGCCAAGGTTGCTGCGCGCGGTGCCGGCATTCGCCACATCGGAAAGGTTATTTGCGACCAGCAGCAAGCCAGTGACGGCAGTGCCGCCAACGTATTGCGCATTTAAGCCCGCGACTAGAGTCGTGGAGGTAACGACAAAGGGGGCATTTCCCTGCGCAAGAGTAGACGTAATCTGTCCAGTTGCGCTAATAGTTGTGAACGCACCAGAGCCCGGCGTCGTGCCGCCAATCGCTCCGGGAATCGCCCAGGTCTGTCCAAGAAGCAGCGACGCGTTGAGATTCGCGACCGCTGTAGTCGAAGCGACGACCAGGGGGGCGGTGCCGGTGGTAACAGTCGAGGTAAACTGCCCAGAGGCTGACAGCGTCGTAAAGGCGCCGGCCGCCGTCGCGGATCCGCCGATCGGCGCCCCGTTAATCGTACCGCCGGTGATCGCAACTGCGCTCGCGTCCTGCACCGACATCGTGCCGAGGGACGTCGCGTCGAGCTGGAATTGCGTACCGTTGTATCGGATGACGTAGAGTGATCCGGCATTAACCTCACCCCCTGCAAGGGCAACCGGGCCGCCGGAGCCCGCCTTATAGACGCTCTTCGCCCCGAGCGCAGAGACGTTGATCGTCAACGCACCGGAGTTTGAGAAGCCGGCGATGAAAGAAAAGGATTCTCCGGCGACGTAGGATGTCGCCGGAATCGACGGCGTCAGCGTCTGTGTATTCGCCGATCCGCCCGATGTCCCGGACCATTTTGCGCCCGAAGAAACGGTTGCGCGTATGGCTGCGAAGAACTGCGAGATCGCCGTCGAGAGGTCACCGTCGTCGAGGACGTCGGCGTTCAGTGCTTGCGAAACAAAGTTGGCGACGACGGCCGCCTGGAAGGACGACTGGCGCCACGTCTTATTAAGCTGCTCGGAGATCGCGGTCCCGGCAACGTAGCCGGTCGAAACCGCCGGCAGCGCCGCATAGTCGGCCTGATCGAGGACATTGGCCCCGCCACCGATTGCAAATGGGAGGAAATCTACGGTAGCCATTTTATTTTACCTCTGCTCCACGTGCAGCTATCCGATCTGCGACTCGCTTCGCACGGACTATCTCTGCGGCCCTCGCGGAGTCTAGTTTAGCCTGATGCGAGGCGACAACGTCGGAGGTGTGATGCTTATCGACATGTCTGTGCACGATGGCCCAGTGGTCGTCCGCAATTTCAGGCCAGCCCATATTCACCAGATCATGGTGTATCTGCCGTTTAATGTAATCCTTCGTATTAATCGGGGAAAATACGAAGATATGCCCGTCTGGAGGAACGCGATGATTACCGTTTTCATCGGTGTCTTGCTTCACAAAAAAGAACAAAAGCGACTTATCCTCAAGAATTTTAACGCTACTATAGACAACCGATTTAGTCATGATGACCCCTCAGAGAACAGGGAAGAACCCGTTTATTTTGAAATCGTTCGCAGTGCATTGCGCGTTAGTCAACGCCGCGAATGTAGTCCCGAGTCGGAGTGCCATAGCCGCCGTACCAGATGCGGGCGTAAAAAGAATGTGGCAAGTTGCCGAAATAGCACTATCACAAGCACCGTGCATACAGGGTTGATCACCAGTTCCTTGAGTGCCGGGTAGTGATAGCGATGCCGTCGCCCCGCTAGCTGTTGATGGATAAGAAAAGCCCCCAGCTATAAACCAATACGGTCCAATCAGCATAATCCGAAGGTTAATGCCCGTTATAACAAGGCTCGCCCCACTCTGATCAGTAATTGAATACGTCGCACTCGTAATCGCTGTGACAGCAGCCGACCCGCTAGTGGCGTTCCCAAGGATCGAGTACGCAGCCTGACTCTGAAAAGTCGAAACCGGGATAGTCCCAGCTCCTGCCACTGTTCCGGTAAATGTCGGAGAGGCAAGCGTTGGGCTTGTTCCAAAGACAAGCAGATTTGTCCCGGTCGCGCCCGTCGAAGTCACACCCTCGAAAGTAACGTGCCCGGTCGCCTGCAGCGTCGTAAAGTGACCAGCCGCCGGGGTTGACCCTCCGACAACCGCTCCATCGATCGTCCCGCCAGATATCGTGACCGCATTCGCATTCTGCTGCGCCATCGTTCCAAGGTCGGTGTCGCTCAACTGGAATTGCGTCCCGTCGTAGCGAACGGTGATGACGTTCCCGAGGAATATCTCCCCCCCTGTCAAGGGAATCGGGCCGGCCGGCGAGTCCTTATATATGTTCTTCGCGCCGAGCCCGGATACGTTGAGGGTCGTCGCGCCAATGTTCGTCGTCCCTGCCACAAAGGCATAGGCCGCGCCGGTAGCATAAGACGCCGACGCTGGGTTCGGTGTGATCGTCATAGCACCGGCGGTGCCGGCAGACGTACCCGACCAGCGGGCGCCCGCCGCGACGAGGTTTGTAACCGCCGTGGTCAGATTCGTAACAGCCGCCGAGAGGTTGCCGTTATCGAGGACGTCGGCATTAATTTGCTGGGAGACAAAATTGGCGAGCACAGCGGCCTGGAAGGCCGACTGGCGCCACGCTTTATTAAGCGCGGACGGATCTGCGATACCCACCTGAAAGCCGTTCGTGACGTAGCTTGAGGCCGCATAGGTAGCCTGCGAGGCCACCAGCGCGCTACCGCCCGTTGCGAATGGGAGAAAATCAACTGTGGGCATGAGTCCTCATGTCAGGTAGTCGGCCCAAACGCCGGTGCCGAAGCCGGCGATGGCCGAATTGTCGAGTCCGAAGCCGAACAGGGGGGAGTCGGGAACTGATGGGATAATGTAATGAGCGACTCCGACGCCGGCTGGGACGAGGTTAAGGTAGCCGCCCTCAAGCAGCGCCAGCGTTAGTGCGTCGGGTGCTGGCCCGAACAGCACCAAATCCATCGTCATATCCTGGTTGTCGACGATCCCGATCGTAAAGCCGGTGCCGGCAAAGAAGATATCCCAGACGCGATAGGCGTCGGGGATCGAGCCATTCCAGGCGTTCGCAGCTGCGGAAGCCCGCAGCAGCGTCCGAAAAGCGTCGTCGGGGAGCAGTACGATTTCGCTGATCGGGTTGAACGGCCCGAACCACGTGCCCTGGTCGAAGCCCAGGCCCACGGTATCGAAGGCGAAATAAACGTCGGTGATCGGCTCGCTGACCGCGCGAGTCTTTCCGATCCAGAGGCCGACCGAATCCAACTGGACGCCCACGGCGGTGTCCAGATCGTAGCCTTGCGGCATCGCCTGAAGAACGACCTGCTCGTCGGCCGAACCCTGCGTCAGCGTATTGATCACCGATACGAAGTTCGGAGCGAGCGCGTGCTCGCTTGTAATTAAGGCGAGATAGGGTGCGGTCGATCCGCTCACGTGACATTTACCGTGACGTCGCCGGTGATACCCTGCGCCGCTTCGTTAAAGGCGATGTCGACGTCGGAGACTAAGTAAACATTACTCGGAACCGGAACACTGCGCGCGGTAGGAACGCCCGGCGTGAAGGTGATGGCGTTCGACGTAACCGACGTGACGGTCGGCTGGAAGGCCGCCGCGTTGTCGAGTACGAATCCGATCACCTGCCCTTTGTAGATATCCGTAGCGCTGGCGACGTCGATTACCGTGGCGCCCGCATTGTAGGGGCCGCCGGTCGTAACCGTATTGACGATCGGCGACGCGCGGGATTGCGAGAGCGACGCGATGGTATAGGTCGACCCAAGCGGAGCTGGAAGAGTTGCCGCAGCCTGCAGCGCCGCCAGATAGCTGATCCGACCAATCGGAAGCGCGTTGAGATATGCAACGATCGATGCCATGATAGCGGCCGTCGTCGTCGACGCGTAACCCGGAAATTGCTTGATCGTCAGCGTAACCGTGACCGCAACTTCGGCAAGCCGATAGAAGTTGATTGCGTTCGGTATCCCGACCGAGTCGGTAATAGTTTCCGTCGTCGTCCCATAGGTTCCGGTGCCTGGGGTGACCGTTTCGGCGATAGCTGTTGCTACCGCCACGGCATCCCCGCCCTCAACGACGATCGATATGTTATGCGCTGGAATACCATTGGCATCAGCGGATACGGTCGGATTATTATATCCGAAATAGCGCTGCACGCCTGTCACGTCTGCGACGTTACCGATAATGGACTCCATCACTGTCAGCGCCGGCAGCGCGGTCGAAACAGCCTGCCGCTGACGAAGCGCCGAATCAGTCTCCACAGGCGCCCCAGCCGTCGCCGCAGCCACGTTATTCGAAGACTGCCAGCCCAGGGTCGGCGTCAGGATGTTGACCAGCGTCGCCGCGTCGGCCGTAACGGCGCCGGGCGTCGTACAGGTTGCGGTCTCTACAATCGAGCCGCCACCGGGGATTGTAACGGTCGCCGGCAGCGCCCACTGGGTGTTGAGGCTTTGGTTATCCCCCACGATCCCATTCGTGATCGTCGTTCCGGCTTGCCCCACGATAGTAAGATCAGCCGTAGAATTCGTCGGAATATCCCGCGCGATGCCGTTGATCTTAACCACCGACGACAGCCCCACCCCCTGACTCGTTGCGGGCGAGAACTGGTTGTAAACGAAGATGGCGACCTGATTGCTATCGTATTGCGCCTGGGCGAAGATCGCCAGCATCTGACCGTCTTGCGAATCGGCCGGGATAACAACGTCAGACCCATAAATTGACTGCATACTCGCTTGCAACGACGCGTAGATATCCGCATAACTCGGCGACGTGATTCCGAATTCGTCGACGGTGCATGCAAGCGTGGCCAGGGGGTACGGGCCGCTCATAGGGGCAGACTCGCGTTGATGGGAACGACGCCGTAAACTGATTTAACCGTCGCCGTGATATTCAGCTTTCGGATGGGGCCATCGAGCGTGCTTTGATAAGAGGTAATCTCGATCACTCCCTGCGTTTCGAGGATGCGCTGCTGAATAGCCGCGTCGTAAGTATTCGTGGTGCCCTTGCCGACCACTTCGGATCCGTAAGGCGTACCCTCGATAAAGTCGAGGAACCATTCGCCGGCAAGAAGCCGCAAGCGCGTCAGAACGGCCTGCGCGACGGTCGCCGGTATGTTGACCAGGAACGCGGTCGAGCCCGAGCAAAACGTGGAGTCGCCATCGGCGGTGAGAGCGCGGTAGCGCATTGATCTTATCCTGTCGGTGTAGCGGTGCTGCCGCCACCCGTTGTGACGCCGCCGTGGATATGCGCGGAAACCGTATGGCCGCCGTTTGCGGTAACTTCGCCGGTGGCGATAATCGCGCCGTCGAAGTTTGCGGTGTGGCCGCCGCCAACGCCGGATGTCAAATTGCCGTCAATTTGCGTATCCGGCGTGTTTAACTCGATCTTGGTCGAAGCGTTCATTGTGATCGTCGGCGCCGTTATGTTGAGGCCACCCGGCGCCACGATATTCATTACGTGGCTGCCGGCCAGCTCGACATACATCGAACCGTCGTCGCTTCGAAGCTGGGTCGTCGTAGTCGATACCGCGTGCGGAAGATCCGTTTGCGAATAAACTCGCGGCAGGCAAAATCCGTCCGAGAGATCGTGCATACGAAGCTCGACCTGCTTTTGTGGAGTTGGCTTGCCCGACTTCCACCCGCCGGATTGCCACCAGCCGTCGATACAGCGGGAGGCAAAGATAACCAGCATGTCGTCGCCGGCAGCGAGCGGGAAGGTCAGCGAGAAGCCGCCACCACCCGGAAAGATGACCGGGCAGTTAATAAGCACCGGAAGATTGACGTTATTCCATTCGCCGGCAAGGTTTTGAAACTGCCCTAGAATGGAGGGCTGCAGCGATGCGACAAGCTTTATCGGATCGAAGGATAGAAGGTTGCAAGGCATCGCCGTCCAGAGCCCAGCGAGGCGGCCATCGAAGGCCATGCGCAGCGATTCCTGCGGGTCGTTGATTCGTTCGCGCGGATCCATTATTGCGATCCCGATGGAACGGCTTGATTAACCGGAGCCGTAGCGTCAAGCTGCAGGCATACAAGGTTAGACGACCATTCCTCGCCACGCGTATCGCCCTCGTGCTCGATCACAATTACACGGTAAATTCCGCTCGGCGTGGTGTTGGCGAAATTACGATCAGCAATAGGGGTAACGTTCGGGAACGCCTGCTCCTGTACCTGACTCGTCGTAATCAGCTCTTGGTTGATTTGCACTCGGCGCCCGACCTTGATCTTCGGATTAAGTAGACAACGGGCCTGGAGGCCGTCGATCGTAGCCTCGGGGAAATCGAGAAGACCGGTGCGTGGGTCGAGCTTAACTATCTCATCGGGCAAGTAGCCCGTCTGCTTCACCAGAGTTACCTGACCATTTTCAACGAACCACGTCAGATTCTGTGATTTGGTAAGACTGCGCATATGATCGCGGTACATACCGAACATCACTTTTCCGCGCGGTAGTATACCGCCCTGCGCCACCAGATCAGTCTGCTGGTCGGAAATCGTGCCGCCGTACTGAGCGACTTCTTTCGATAGCCTTGCCAGAATATCGGCCGGGCTACTCGCTATCGGATCAAGCGTTGCGTTAATGGTGGCGTAATTTAGAAACGCATCACCGTCGCCAGCATAGATCTCGAGAAACGTGTCGGTGCCGCTATCGCGGCCGGTGCGGAGCTGGGTGATTGTACCGTCGAAGATCTTGCCGTACTGATTGCTGTTTTCGTAGCCGGCCTGCAGCACCACCCTAGTGAATTCGGTTTGGATCAGGCGTACCGTCGACGGCGAAAGATTGAAGATGCGAGCCACCAGCGATTTCGGCGTCTGCACGTCCGGTGCGCGAACCGAAAACTGGATGTGCATATTCGAAAGGTCGATGCCGCCGTTTCCGTTTTTTACTACCGTCGTCATCGCAAACGGAGAAGTAAGGTCATAGCCAAGCGGTACAAGCGAAGACGCCGGAGGCTTGCCGTAAATAATCAGTGAAATTCGACGCTTAAATAGCGTCTGTGACGGCGTCGGAGATTCGCTCATGGGTTCGGGGATACAAAGAAAAGATGCCCTGTTGATCCAAGCGTCGTAAAGCTAGGAACGAGCGCCGGATCGTTATCGCTTTGAACGACCATTGCACCACCGTTTCCGATGCTCAAGTACGCAAGCTGCGCGAGAAGATCCGCGCCCGTAATCAGGGGGATGCCTAGAGCGATCGGAGTGTCGCCCTGGTCGGCTATGTCCATCATCCAGCATTGCGCTGGAATGCACCACGTCAAGCGTATCGTGTAGGTCGTTCCGTTGAGCGCGATAGTAAAGGTCTGCGGCGCCGGGATCGTGGGGATTTCGACTACGCTAACCATTACCCACCGAGCCCATGCAAATCGTCGGGAAGAACCGCGTTCAGCGCCGGGATATTCGCGTTATTACCGGGCGTTGTATTGAGGGCGCCAAGATCCGTTGTCGCCGCGTTGGCGCTTGGATTCTTCATCACCGTAGCGTCGGGAACAGTAATGATCGTCGTCTGCGCGAAGATAACCTCTTGAAAGACCGCTGTGATCATCAGCGCGTTTTCGGACTTCTCGTCGGTGGTAAGCCCGAGGCGCTCCAGCAGCATATTGGTATAGTTGCGCTTCCCAGTAACGAGGGAGACGACCGATCGGTTTACTTGCAGGCCCTGCAGCGTGGTGTAGATATCACGCAGGGCATTCCCGTTGCCGAAGTTTGGGACCAGCGAAGATATCGCGCCCAGGAGACCGGGATTCGACGGGCTGTTCGACCACCCCGCGCGAAGCTCCACGGTCGCCGGCATCTTAAAGGCGTGATCCGTAATAGCCGCCCCCTGTTCAACAGGGTGCTGGGTTATGCGGAGCACATCCTCGTGCTTCTCTTCGATGACGACCTGGGGATACAGTACGGTCGACGTCGGGCGCCCAAAGGAATCAATGGCTGGGGTTCCAGACGTATCGGTCGTCTGCCAAAGAATTTGGCGCGGAGGCGAGCCACCCAGGATGCTATTAAGGAATGCAGCCCCACCGCGTGCGGCGCCCTGAAGCGCAAACGTAGCCGCGAAATTACCGATGCTTGCCATTACTGCGTGGCCCCGACCATACCGCGTGCGATTTCGTCATTAACCCGTTTTTGCTCCTGCAGCACTCGGGTACTGACCGCCTTCGGATCGCCGGTTCCGATCACGTTGACCGTGGTGCTTTGATTCAGCGTTACGTCCGGTCGACCCTCCTTAATCGCGGCGACAAGCATTTCGTGCGAGTAGGGGTTCTGGCCACGGTTCTCATGCTGAATCATCGACCGCGTTAGGGCTTCGGCTACCTTTGGATCGTTAAAATCCAGGTGCTGATCGCGCCCAAACCCGGTCTTCTGAACCAAGTCCCTAATATAACCTTCGACCGTGGCGACGCTGTTGCCGGCACCTTTCGCGGGCGCATACGTGTTGATGATTTTTTCAATCGTATCAATACCCCTTGACGCGTACCGGCGAAGCTGCCCCACCATTGCGACGATGCCTTTATAGGCGGTGTCGTAGTAGCGCTCGTGGGATACACCATCAGAGTCCGTGTATTGGATATTGCCAGGATTGTTATTCCGAATCCCTTTCGCCGGGTTCAGGAGCAGCGGCTCCGAATAAGGTGCGGTCTGCGGGATCGCTAGCTCGACCTTGCTGGGGTTCGGTTTATAAGGGGCCGTGGGCTCCACAGGCGCGGCCGTGGCAGGCGCTTCGGGGCCGCCGGGGGTGCCAGGGGGCAACTCGGGCTTCGGGGCACCAGAGCGCCTATTTGCCCATTCCAAAAGGTCGGGAATGTTAGCCGACCAGCCCTGCTTGATTCCGAGCTTGTCGGCGAGCCAGCCCTTCTTGAGCCCCAGGGCTTCATTGGCCTTTTCGCCGGCTGCTTGATTAAGACCGTGAATGAGGCCGACGTTGGCTGCGGCCCCAGCGAGGGGGAAAATCTTAGCAATGAACCCTAGATAGGGAATCCTCGAAATGGCCCCCAGCAGCGCAAAGACTCCGCCCAGTGCGACGACCACTTCGGTGGCCATGGCCGGGGTGTTATGCATCTCTTTATTAAAAGCGGCAAACTCGTTAGTGAGAGCCTGCGTTTTACCAATCATTTTATCGGTAATCGGGAACCAGCCGACGTTCGCCAGATCGGCCAGGGTCTTAAAGCTGGCCTCTAGCGCGTTGATGCTTTTTGCAAGGTCTTTACCCTTGTTAGAGGCGTCGTCGACGTTGAGCCCGTACTGCTCCTGAATTTTGGCTAGATCCTGCTGGGCCTTGATAAAAGCAGCCGGGTTATTCATAGCCTGATTGGCGACGTCTGGATTCAGGCCGTAAGTTTCAGACGCTATCCGAAGCGCCAAGGCGCGAGACTTCATTTCAGAAAGTTTGACAATGAGGCCGTCGAGCAGCAGCGTTGTGCTAAGGACATTCCCTTTGGCGTCCTTTGTCTGGACGCCCAGAGCCTCTAAATAGCCCAGTTTTTGGGGCTGCTCGCGTAGAGCGCGCGCGAGATCGGCGACCATATCTGCGCCCTGGCCGGCCTCAAGGCCGATCTGCTTGGCGCCGAAAGCAACTTGCTGAAGGCCCGATGCCGTGGACCGCGAATTCTGAGCGGCGTAATAGAGGTGCTCGAATTGCCGGGCGGTCTTTTCGACCATAACCTCGACGGCCGTCGCCGTGGCAACGACTGCGGCGCCTAGCTTGAGCACCGGAACGGTGGTCGAAGCCACCGCCGAATTGAATTTCCGAAAGCTACTCTCGTCGACGTTAAAGCCGAGGGTGACCAGGAATTCCTTGATGGTCTCGCCGGCCAATTAAGTCTCCTTTGAGGCTTCGTAGACTCGGCGCTCGTTCTCAGCCACCGCGTCCAGCTCGTCGTTCATTCGAGCGATATCGGCGAGATCAAGCGTACCGTCCGTCAAGCTTTCGTAGCGGCACATGCCGGAGCGCACCGGGCGCAGTACCCAGGAGTGCTTTGTCGAGACCAGCTCGACGTTTATTTCGTGGCCTCTCCCGATGAAGTCTCGGGAGGGCCTAAAGTAAAATTTAAGAGCGAAAGCTCGACCACCTTCCAGATAAGCTGGATGATGATTCGGAGATCGTTGAGTTCGGTGTACTGCAACACCCCACTCGACGCCATCACCCCCTGCCAGCCCTGGCCGGCCTTGCGCGCGGTATTACGCAGGCAGGTCTTTATGATCATGTCGCGGGTGTCTTTCGGCATATCCGCGATCGCCCTGAGCAGGGGGGTGAGAGTATCAGTGGCCTTCAGCTTCAAAAGGTCGGCGATCGTCGTGACTTCGCCGGCCTGCTGCTGGCGCAGCAGGCTGAACACGATGTCGGCGGATCCCGCTACGACCGGAAGCAACGGGAAGGCTACGTCGAATTGTTCGAAGACGTTGAGCTTCGTTGCCCGGTAGGTCTCGCCTGCCAGCTCGAATTCGATGGTGTCGGTCATTACGCCGACGCCAATCCGATACCGAGCAGTTCGTCGAGCACGCCTTCGAACATCCATTCGTTGAATTTACCGGCCTTGTCGTAGGTCGGGGCGGTGTTGCGGACGAAGGCGGCCTGCGAGAGTGTAATTACGTCGCCGCGCTGGACGTCGGTGATCACAACCGTATTCTGTCCCCAGTTCGCCGATGACGCCGACTGGAATGCGAAGGCGGCCGAGAGTACGGCGTTGATCGGTGACGTCTTGAGCAGGCGAATGGTAGCCCGTCCAGGCGCAGCCGCGTGGAGCGTCTGCATCGCAGATCCGTCAGCGCCGAAGGTCATTGTGTTGCGATCTTCCTTCGGTTCGACCGAAATACCCTCTTCGGTCGGGCCGGAAGATGCGCCGATGGACGTCGCGATGCCGGGGCCAGTGACCGAGGCAACGACGTCCGTGAAGCTATATGCGCCGAGCGCCATTGTGGTCTCCTGTTACTGATTGACTGTGACGTTGATCTGAACGTCGTTGACGGCGCCGGCCTCTTTCGCTGCCACCTGGAACAGCACCGACTTGCGCGCGGCGCGATCCGAGAGCGCTTGCGAACTGATGGGAGGCTGGTAAATGTAATAGCCCTGTTTGAGGAAATCGCCCTCGGAGAGCTGACCGAAGCCGCCCGAATTCCAAACACCGGGCGCCAGGAATCCGTTGACGACGCCCTGCTGGCACGAGCCGGCGATCGTGGTGCCGATAAGGTGCATGCCGGCGTCGGTCTGCGGGATCTTCGTCCCGGCGGTGTAAAGCAGATTGAACACATCCGTCTGGATGCGATTGCCGAGCCAGTCCGAGTTCCAGACTTCGTCGATATAATGACCGTCGGCAACGTAACCGTTGACGATGATCGCGGTATCGTTCGCGAACTGCGCGGTGTAATTGTAGCGGTTCGAGTCGAGGTTCGCCGACTGGCTCGTGGTGAGGATTTCTGACGCGATGCCCGGAGTCTGCTGCCACTGGAAATTGATCGTCGTATTCGAGCCGTTGTAATTGACCGTAACGCCCCGGCCGAAGTAAGAGGCCGCCGCATAGGGATCGGTGCTCGAATAGACCGCGAAGGACCGCAGATAGTTCAGATGCTTGAGCTGATACCCGATCGACGTGGTATCGTTCGACGTAATCGCGGCGCCCTCATTGGTCGTTACGCCAAACAAGTGCTTTTGTGTCGATGCCTCGACATAGGCTGCGATCGTCAGGGCATAGGCATCAGTGAAGTCGACGTTTGCCGTGCCTGCGGCAAACATCACACCGTAAAAAGAAACCATCCCGTCGAGGATAGTGAGCGCGGCCAGGGGGGTCTCTGCCGCAATACCATTGGCGACATAGGCGCCGGAAGAAGTCGAGAGGCCCGCGAGCATCGCGGAGACGTCGGTACCCGTACCGCCCGAGAGGGTGGCGCCGGAGAGCGCCGGGTAGGTCGCGGAGTGCGCCAGCGTATAGGCGTTGCCGGCGGTGCCGGTCGCAACCGACGTGATGTATATCTTGGTCCCGACCGACGTATAGGTCATCTTGACCAAATTGGCATCGGAGGATGCCGAGAGAAGGGCGAGGGTGGACGCCTGGGTAATCGCGGCCGTCCCACCGATGTTGACTTGGTTCCCGGTCGCGCCCGAGGCTACGAACGTGACGACCGTACCCTGGATCGTCATAGTGTCGTTTGCGGTCGGCTGGCCGGTAAAGTTGATAAAGCCGGTCGCGCGGGGCGCCGTCAGGAAGCCCATGGACGACGACGTCCCGGTCGTACCCGACTGGAATTCGAAGTTGCCGGTCGTTGCGTTGAACGTGCAGGTCGCACCGGACGACGCGGAATTGAGCGCCGTCGCGATAACCGTTGCGACGCCGTTCATATTCGTGATCGCACCGAAGTTCAGGCCGGTAATCGAAGTCGGAACCCCGTCGATCGTAATGAAGAACGCACCGGATGTAACGGGCGTCCAGGCTCCCGCGAGGAGGTTCGCGGCGGAGACCGGCCCACCATAGAGCTGGCCCGGCGTCGCCGCTTGAGCCCAGCGCCCGATATATAGCTGAGTCGGGCTCGGGTTCTGTGCGAAGAAGTCCGTGGCCGCGAGCGTCTCGGGAGCAGTCGTACCGAAGTCGGTCTCGACCGCCGTCAAGCCGGAATATGACTTGTAGCGCGTCACGACATCGATAACCGCCGAGTCGCCGACGATCATGCAGGAGTTGAGGTTCGTTCCCTGAGCCGCGCTCGGCGTCAACGTAACGCTAACGCTGATCAGCTTCGAAACGGGAAGCCCTTGAATGGTGCTGGTCATATCATTGACTCACATGGATTGTTTCGGAGATGATGTCGGTCGCCGCATTATTGACGTCCAGTTCGATATCGGCCGACTCGACCGAGAGCACCGGATAGTTGCGCACAACGATGCGACGCAGATGAAGCGAGAGATCAACGCGGTAAAGCCAGCGCTGTTTAAGCAGGCTCGGCACCGTCACCATTTCGTTGCAGGCGACGAAGGCGAACCCATTCTGCTGCAGCAGCTCAAGGTTTTGCGGGATGGCCGTCCCATCCCTGAGCAACGAAGACAGCGCATCGGCTTCGCTATTGCCGGTCGCGCCTAGATCATAAAAGCTGCAGAGCACGTGCAGATTTTCGTGGCGCTGGAGCTGAGTGCCAAGCTCGTCGCTGATAAACGCCGTGTAGGGATAAACGTCGGATTCGCGCGACGCGATTCCGAAGGCCATCCAGGCGACTCCAGCGTCCGGGATATTCGGAGGCTCCGGTTGCCAGCGCGGGCGCACCAGCTTGCCGTCCATTCCCGTAATGCCGACCATCCAGCCCTGGAGGAAGTTTAGGAGGGCCTGACCTTCAAGCGGCGCTGGGGAAGCCGCTGGCCGAAGCGGGCCTCCGGTCGCTGAAGTGTTGCCCATCTTACTGGCTTAGATCGGTCGACCACTCAAGGCAGTGGAACTTATCCCCGGTTGTCCCAGAGATATTCCAGGCTGCGGTCGTCAGGGGGAAACCAGGGGGTGGAAAATGCTCGCCGGGCTCGACTACCCAGCCATCGGCTGTCGCGTCGCCGCCGAGCACATTGATGCGCATGGCATTCGAGCCCTGGTTCTGAAAGACCACGCCAGCGCGATCGGTGTTCGCCGCGAGAAGGACTTCGCTATCGCCGGTGGTGGCGATAGCGGCCGACGCGGACGACGGCGACTCCTGCCCGGCTACAATGATGAGCTGGGCGACGCCGTTTCCGTCTTTGACGTAGATCAGCATTTCATAAGATTCCGATTAAGCCTGATTGTAGCGGGCCTATGAACACAAGCTCGCCGGGCGCGGGGAGATCCGTCTGGGGCTGCACGTCGATGAAGTCCATCGAGGTTGCTTCGGCCTGGACGAATCCGCGTCCGAATTGCGGGTAAGGATCGACCTTGCTGATAACGAAACGGTCGCCGGCCCATACTACGATGTCGGGCTGGTAGCCGGGCGCCGGGCCGCGAAGCGCGAATCGCGTCACGATCGTAAGGCTGCGCCCCATCGTCTGCTGGTCGTCTTTACGGTCCAGATCGTCGGGGGTGGAGTCGGTAACGACGCCGATGGCGGAAAGAGCGAGGGTGGTAATGGAGGCCACTCCATTACTGCCCATCGTCTGTGTCCGACGCAACACCGGAAACTGCGTCGCCAGTAACGGATCGATCAACACTTCGGCGACGTCGAGCTGGGCCATGGAGTTTGCTTTCGAGGAGCGCGATCTCGCGCTTCAGACGATTGGCGACGTCGCTGCCTTTGGCTTCAACGAGTTGATCCCGAAGCCCGGCAACCGCAGACACGATGGTCCTTCGAACCGCCCGCGCGCTTCGTCGCTTTCCAGGCATCATTCACACCGAGTTTTTCGCGGCCGACCTTCACAGCTTCAGCACGGCTGGATGCCTCCGAAGCGTCGAATCTGATATCGCGCTTCGGTGGTATCTTTTCGAATACGTACCACTCGTCGCTTTCGCGCCTAGCGTCCCAGTCTTTCAGGGTGTCTTGAATCAGGCGGCCAGCGCGGAGGTGGATATGGACTTCGCGCAATTACATCCGACCAATCTTGTTAACCGGCTTGCCGCCGAGGATCTGGGGCGTGACGCGAACCGTCGACGCACCGGACTCACGTGCGGCGATCTCGGCCTCCATCTTTTTCTTCGTCTCGGGATCCGATTCCTTCTTCACGAATTCCTTTAACTGGACAGTCGTGTAGCCCGGATACATCCGGGCATCTTTTGCCTTGTTTCGGTTGAGCCACGCCTGGGCTTCTTCCTTCGAACTGAACCGGCCGCTGATCGGCGTGTCGCTCGATCCCCGAACGACGAACCAGCCGCCGAGCATCTTGTTCTGAACGATCCGAACTTCGCCGGCATCGCGCGTCGCGCGTGGGTGGTTATGGACGTGGATATGGACTTCGCGCATCATTACCCGACTTCAGCTTTCGCCTTGCGCAGTGCTTCAGACGCGTTGTGCGCGATCACGTAAATAGGGCGGTATGCACCGACTCCGCCGTTCAGAATCCAATGCTCGACCGTCCAGTGACCTGTCTGAGCTTCCTTGGCCTGCCCCCAGCGGTGTGCAATATCCTTAACATCGCGCGTCGCGCGTGGGTGGTTATGGACGTGGATATGGACCGCGCGAGCCATTCTATACCTTTCGGATGACGTAATTGACCGCACCCTGCATTTGGGCCGTGTCAACGAGGGTGTTTGTCCGCGTCACCCCCCTGCGCTTGCGAGCGGCCAAGGTCTTGGGTGACAGGGGGGGCGGTGTATTGGACCCGATTTTGGCCTTGACCGAGTCGCGGCCCTTTATGCCGGCCGCGTTCAAAGCCTTTTCTGTGGCCCCAGGCTTACCTTCTAGGGCGTAGCCGGCTGCTTGCTTTAAGTAGCCGGCAATGGGGTCTTTTGCCTCGCGCACGCCCGGCGCAAGGGTCGGGCGCGCGGGGATATTGACTTCCGGCGCTCCATGCTCGTGGATATAGAGCAGAGCAGCCGAGTTGATCGGATCGCCTTTGCGGTAATTCTTTTCCTGCGGAATCCCGACCATCACCTTTTGGGAGGCCAGGAGCTTCACGCCTTCAGCTATGCGGGCAAGATGATCAAGGGTTTTAACGACGCCGGATTTAATAGGCATTAGTTGCTTCCAAACTGCTGCCCGCCCCAGACTACGGCGCCCGAGAGGCCGAAGCCCTCGCAATTGGAGCCGGAAACGTTGATCGGCCCGGCTCCGAAGAGTCGGATCATATATTTGTAGCGGGTTCCGTACACCGTCGTGTTCCAATGGCTGGAATCGGGATCCGCGCCGGCACCGGTGTCGTAATTGACGGAAACCTTGTCGACCGACTTGGCCGAGACCGGGCCTCCAGCGACGCCGGGGGCGCCGCCGAAGCTTGCCGCGTCGGCGGCCTGCTTCTCAAGGACGAGGTTGTGGCAAGTGAACAGCTCGACGCCGATATTAAGGCTTGAGCCCCAGCGCAGCGCGTTGACGAACTTATAGGCCACCGTCAGCCAAAAATTGATCTGGCTATCGGTGTACACCCCCCTGTCTCCAAACTCGGGGAAGTCCGACCGAAGCTGCGATGGGGTTACGACCGGAAGCGTCATTTCCCAAACTTCGACTTCATATCGGCGATTGTAAAGGCGGCCGGGAGGCCGGTAGGGGCCTCGTCACGGCCGTGCGTGCCGCCGAAAGGGTCGCCGGGGCGGTCGTAGGGTAGCAAGGGTGAATCGGCGCTACGACGCGCCTGTGCGAGCCCGGTGTCGACGGTTTGGGCCTTGGGATCAGGCGGCATCGGCGCCCTTTGCAGCGGCTTTCGCCGGTTGCGGCACAACGGTAACACCGTTGCGACGCAGCCAGTCGTTCATAGGCTGCTTCTTGCCGTCACCGGCCAAGCTGATAGGCACCTCGGCGTAGCCCTTTTTGAACAGCGCCCGGCTGTGGTCCTTTAACGTCAAAAGGACATCGCGGGGGAAGTTCAGGACAACGACCGGCTCCTGAGCCAGAGCGACCAGCTCCTTCGCCGATTTCGCCGTCTGCGCCGAAAGCTGGAGCGCCCGAGCGACTTCCTCGGACGGGACCGGCTTCGACTCGTTGATCCGTACGCCCGGTGCCGCCGCGACCATACCCTCGGTCGCCTTGGCTACGGCCGCAGCAACTGCAGCGGCGATCGCGGCCTTGACCGTCGGATCCTCTAGGTCGAGGGAAGCAGGGGGGGCTGTGGGATCGGTGGCCGGGGCTGTAGCGGCGTCGGCGTCGGTTGCGCTGGTCTTGTCGTTCTTCGGCGGCATTCAGGGTCTCCTATCTAGAGGTAAGCCACTCGTCCATCGTCTTTGTCGCCTTTGAGGCGTTACAAGGACGGCACATCAATTGGATATTGGCCGGGAAGTTCGAACCACCGCGCGAGAGCGGGACGATGTGCTCGATCTCAAAGGTCTTTCGGATATCCTTGCCGCACCCGGTGCAGAGCCCATTCTGCTCAACGAAGATGCGCTCGATATCGTCTTTCGTGAAGGATCCCTCGGCGCCTATAACGCGAGCGCGGCGATTTTCGGATGCGCGCTGGTAGTTTCGTTTGTAGCGTTCGGGGTTTCGTTTCGCCCATTCGGCGAGGTACTCGTTGAAATAGTCGGGGTTCCGTTTCTTCCATGCCAGGAACCACTGGCGAGCGCGTTCAGGATTCTTGTCGTGGTAGCGTTTTCGACGCTGCTTTGCACTTTCGGGATTTGCCAATTCCCATTTTTGCGTTGCCCGCTTGTGACTCTCACTTTGGCCGTGTAGCTTCGCGCAATCTACGCATCCGAACGATGTAACGAAGCGTTCGGCGATATGGCCGTGAGGACAAGGATTGCCGGTAAAGTAACGCTTGAGCCCTTGGGCGAGAGCTTCTTGACGGGTGACCTGTTTTCGGTTTACGACTTGCTCAACCATTGGCATCCCTTCCGATGCTGTGTGGTTAGAGCCCCCTGAGCGGTGACACGCTTTGGGGGCTCGACTCTGAGCGGACTATACCAAAGCGGCTCGATAGCCGCCTTAGTTAAATTCCATCATAAAATCCGATGGTTTGTGTGTAGACAACTTCCACAACACCCAAACGGCCGTAGTAGGTTGCCTTAAGGTAAAGCCCATCATATTGGATCGGCGTCCGCGAAAGCAGCGTCATCGGGAAACGAATCCGATCGTAATTCTTCCGGTAAACGACCATACGGTCGCCAGTCCCGAGAGTGCCGATCGTTCCGCCGGCCGCTGCGCCGATACACCACTTCGACGCGAGGATGTCCAAAGAGCCGCCCTGCTTGATCACGATATTGTTTTCAAGCAGGTAGGTCAGGATCGAGGTGTTGCCGGCAGACGACACGAGCTGGGTTGAAATATACCCATACTGCGCGGGCGGAATCAGAATGCGATCGGGCAAATCGTCCCATGCCGCATTCTGCCAGTTCGTTTGCAGCGCGGTGTTGACGTCGGCCAGGATCTCGTTCGGAGTCTTGGTCGTCCACTGGGTTCCACCAGCGAGGCCCTGCGCAACGTTCGTCGCCGTGACGCCCGATGCGTTGACGAGACCGGTATCACCGGTGGTGGTATCACCGATATAAACCTGTTCGTCGGTGTCCATCTGGTGCTTGAGCTGAAGCACCTTATATTTCTGCTCATCGATCGGGCGGCCGATGCGGGCCGAGCTTTCGAGTTCGAGCAGGTCGTACTTGATTTCCAGAGCCCAGGGCCGCAAGGGGTGCGGAGTCTTGTCGATATCGACGCCGACGCCGGAAATCTGGGTGGAGTTTTTGCCGACCCAGGCTTTGCCGGTTCCGATGCCGTTACCGTCGCCCGCGCCACCGGCCGACCCGAAGGCGGAGGTGGTGTAAGACGAAATTTCGTCCGCGATCGTCACGTCTTCGCGGAGCGGCATGTCCCGAAGGTACTTGATCGAGACCAGCGGCTCGTGGAGCGTGTAATCGAGGCGCTCCAATTCGCCGACGAGGAACGCGCCGGTCGAGTCATAAACTCGATCGCCGGTGAAGCTCTTATCGGGCCGGCGATAGCCCGGAAGCTTCGCGGTGAAGTCGAATTTCTTCCCCACCGCATTGGTACGCCCCTGCGAATCCAGGACGAAGCCAGTGGCCGCGTCCATGGTCATCAGACCGTCGCGCGTATAGCGACGTCCGAAGTTACGATTGATGAACATTCTGAGGTGTCTCCGGTATTACGGGTGGAAGATAATCTCGACGATGCCGGCGGAATCGGACGGCCCGTTGAAGGTGCAGGTGCCCGGCAGCGCGATCGTGTTGCTACCGGAAGACGCGGCCTCGACGAAGCCCTGGACGTGAAGTCCGCTCGTCGCTGCGATCCAGATATTGATGGTGCCGCCCTTTACCACGTTCGCCGCAGCGAAGTTGTTCAGGGTGGTCATTATATAGCCCGAGCGCATGACGTCGAGCTTGCCAATCGTGCCCGGCGCGCCATTACCGATCGACGCCGCACCGTAATTCGTTCCAGACGATTGCTGGAAGGGATACGGGCGAACGGCGAAGCCGTAGACGTCGGTGATCGCCGTGTCGCCGGCCTGAACGAGTCGGAACAAGTGCGAGGTGGCGTCGATAATGCCGGCCTGTCCGAACAGCGTGATCGGATTGGTAGGATCCATCGAGACCGGCTCGATCGCCACCGGATGCGTCCGATTGACGTCGCCCGAGAAACCGGCGGGCATGCGGAACTGGTAAGCCTGCCCAGTATCCTTGGTATAACGGCGGCCGAAGCGGCGAAGCTGCAGCTCGCTATCGCGAGTGATGATCGCCGGAGCCTGACGCCCGAGCAGGCGTCCAAACTGATCAAAAAGTTTCATCGGAGTGAGTTCCTTGCGTTGCGGTTAGCGGGTGGAAGTCCGCGCGGGGTAAAGTTCGGCTGCGCGACGGTTGAGATCCGCGATTGAACGAATCACACCATCGGGCTGGGTGCCGGCGTCTTGCTGCTGGCGGGATCCACCGGCATTATTGATGCGCTTCATCGCGGCGCCGGCCGCAAGGAAGGTTGAACGCACGCGCGAGCAGTCCATCGCCTTGAAGTCGATGGTGGTCTTGCCGCCCATAACGTCGCTGATCACACCTCGGCTCGCCGGAACGTTCCAGGCAAGGTCGAGCGCGGTCTTGCGGTGCTGGCACATGGCCTTGAAAGTTGCGGCTGGCTTCGCCTTGGCGTCGAAGGTCGGATGGCTCAGGCCGGGGGCCAGAATCTCGGCGACGGCGATGGTCGTCTGGAACGAAGCGGCCAGGGGGGCAGAGTCTTTCGCGCCCTTGTCCATGCCTTCCTCTTCCATCTCTTCCTCGGAGGCGTCCTTGGACTCTTTTTCCTCCTTCTTTTCCTCTTCGCCCTCGGCGTCTTTGGCTTCCTTTTCGGTTTTTTCTTTTTCCTCGGCGTCCTTCGCGGCCTTGTCCTTCATATCTTTGAAGTACCCGGCGACGTCTTTCATCATGTCTTCGAGCGCACCGACGCGCTGGCCCATCGCGGTCATTGGATCGGCGGGCTCTTCGTCGGCGCCCATCGCAGGGCTATGGTTGTGGATATGGACGGCCAGCGGCTCTACGCCGGTCGCGCCTTCCTCGGCTTCGGCGTCGAGCGCGGCCTTGAATGCGGCCTCGTCCTTCACACCGATGAGGTTCATCAGTTTCTGCTTGTAGGTCATCTTCATAACGGGAATCTCCTGAATTTGCTGGTCGCCTATGGCACAGCGCGGGCCGCAGCGACCTTCCTCGACGAGCGCGACATGGTTTCCGATAATGTTCGTCTGCTTGACTTTCCCTGGTTCAAATTCCTCGTACTCAGGGTTATATCCGCAGGAGAGTTCGACCTTTCCTGCATCGATGAGCATAATCAGGCCCTGGTCCTGCACGACCAAATCGGCCAGCAGCAGATCCCCCTGATCCCCTTTGCCCTGGCGCGGATTTAGAACCGTACCAAGCGACAAGAGGCGCCAGTTAAAGGTGTTGACCATCTCCGAGGGATGGTCGTTCGTAATCGGCTTGCCGTTCCACGATGCAACCGAGACTGGGTCGAATACGTCCTCGGGCTTCCGGTGAACGTGGACCATGCCATCGGCTTCGGGCTCGACGTCCGCAGGCAGATCCAACTCTTTTGGATCGTAGGCTTGCGTCCCGGTGCGTGCGATCGGGGTTCCCTCGATTACGAGGAAGCCCTCGGGCGTCTTGCGGCGTTTGCCGCTAATTTTTTCCGGTGTGAAAAACTTCATCGGGTTATGCCACAAAGACGATCGGCTTCGGCCGAGAGATTTTGATGTAACGCGAATTTACAAAACGTGACCGCGTACTTATGGCCGGCATTCCGAAGATTCCGATCAAACGGAAAACGATGGCCCCAAATAAACAGCTTCGCGTAAACATCAAACGGGCTGTGATAATGACCATCGGTGAGCGTGGCACCAATCTCGATCTCGCTGGTCAGGTTCACTCCTGAGTAAACGATCGCGAGCACCGTACAGGCGGCCCAGAGCCAGCGCCGTAGCGAAGAGCGTGACCGGCTCGTGGAGGGGGAAACTGACGAGCCCTTCGGCAAGGACAGCGACGAGAACAAGTCGCTCTGCGAGTAGCTTGCCTCGGAAGGCAACCACGATGAAGGCGACAAAAGTGATCGAACCGATACCAAGGTCAAAGACGGCCTCCATCAAATCATTATGGGCGTGATCCCACGGAAGCACGCTGCCGTAACTGGCGAAACCCCACCCGAACGGCTTTAGGTTCGCCAGCGTCCATGCCCAGAAGTCGAAGCGGTTCGTTACCGAGGCCGAGCGCCACGCGTCCTGTGAGTCGAGCCAAATAAGGGCGCCAGCCGCGAGAACCAGGGGGGTGGCTATCATGAGCCATTGCCGGAAAGGCCGGCCGTGCATAGCGTAAAAGAAGACCACGGCGCCTAGTGCAAGTAAGGCCCCGCGCGAGCCTGAGCAAGCGAGCATGATGAAGCAACTCAGCATCGCTAGACATTCGAGATGGTTTTTATTCTTGACGCTCAGGATACCAGCCAATGCGACTACGAGAGCCTCGGCGAAATTATCTCGGTTCAAGAAGAGGCCGGCAATACCACCGAGCGGCGCTGCTATACGGGATCCGAATAGCTGCATCACTACGAACGGCACCGAGGTTACGAACCCCAGTGCCAGCCCGAGCCATACCCGGCGAAGATCCTGGGCTTCGGATGCGATCTGGAAGATCAAAGCAAGTGCTGCGAATTGAACGAGGGCGCCGATGCCTTGAAGCGGATCGAAGGCCCAGAGCAGCGACGTCGCGGCATAGATAAGGAACGTGAGCCCGAGAAGGTGCCCGACCGTCCATCGGATTGGAACGGTCGAGCGAAGTGCCATCAACACAGGCGCGGCAATTAAGATCGCCCACCACCTCGGCGCTACACTTGCAGAGACGAGCCCTGGTATGTAGATCGCCGAGGTTATGAAGGCGAGGATCGGCATTTTTAGATCAACAGGTCGCAGCCGACGACGCCGGTATGCGCCGGGCTAAACGATGCGCCGGTCGAGGTGATCTGTTGGATGCGGAAGAACCGTGGCACGTGAAGGCTGACGCCGGTCATTCCGGTCGGGAGCCCGGAGACCGCGATGCCGGGATAAACCTGAAGCACGGTCGGTACATTGAGCGCAGTGCCCGTACCCGTCGCCGAAGTAAACGAAACACCCGATGTCGCAATCGTAAAGTACGTCTGCGATGCAGTGTCGTATTCCTGGACGTTGATCGAAACCGAGGGCGAACCGGAATCGGCGGTCTGGGTAATCGAGCAGATGACGCCCTTATAGGCAAGGGCGTTGATCAGGTTCGAATTGACGGTGCCGGGCGTTGCGGACTGATTGACAATCAGGATCTGCTTCGTCGGCGTACTGGCAGTCGGCGCCGGCACCGGCGTATTGTAAGGCGGAGGCGGGATCGAGGGAACCTGGGCCTGCGCGAAGGGGAGCACTCCGATCGACAGGACTGCGGCCATAATGGTCGCGGCGAAAAGGCTGTAACGGCGAAAACGCATGGTGATCTCCTTCAGTCGAAATGATCGGGCAGGACTACTTCAGCCCAGCACCTGCAGTTTTTGGATACCAATCGCTGGTCTGTCGTTGTATAGTATCCGCGACCAGTAGAAAGGGTGAACACATGGCCGGCAAAACGATGGCGTCCAAGCGACTCCACACGGAGACGTCGAAAGTAATCGCTGCCTATACAGGGGGGGAAAGCGAACTCTCCCTCTCCAAACGCTACGGCGTGAACCGATGGACGATCACGCGCCTGCTCGAAAAAGCTGGTATTGAAAGGCGTGGTCGAAGTGCCGGCATGTTCGCGCGCATGGCGCAAGCCAACATCGAAACTCGGCGCAGCCTCATAGCGAAGGCCCGCGCGACTCGCATCGCCAATATGGCTGCTGCCGCCGAAGAAGATCGGCCTCGCTACGATATCGGATTCGGCGAAGTCGAAATTGCCCAGGCTATGGCCGCGCGAGGTTTTGAAATCGTCAAGCAACGAATAGTCGGACCATATATCATCGACCTGACCATCAATGGCGTCGCCATAGAAGTTCGTCTCGGCGCTCGATCGCTTAAAGTGGCGTTTGCCAGCGAGCGCGATAAAAAGCTCATCGAAGCTTACGGTGAGCGGCTGGTCAGTATTCATTTCAGCCGGGCGATCCCCCTGACTGATTGTTTGGATCAAGTAGTCGCCCTCCTGGAGAGCGCCTGCCGCAACCCACCCCCGGTCGGTGAGCATTGGATGATTAAGTGTTACCGTCAGCGGCTTCGCTGCCCCGGCCATTACTACGCTAACCAGATCACCCTGGTAAAAGGCACGCCACAAGCGGTGAGCGTCGCGCGTTAGCTGGATAACGGTGTCGCCGGTGAAGCAGTTATAAATCTGGCCGGCGTGCGTCGTCGTACCATCGGAAAGCGTGGGAACCTCGTCCCATTTTACATACTTCCCATTCATTTCACGATGCGATGGCCTTGTATCGCTGTCAGTCTGCGAACGCCAAATGTAGCCGAGACTGCCTATGTGCTCTGCGCGGGCCTGAACCAGCCCCGACGACGTCCGCGCCACTTCAGTCCGCGCGATTAAGTCAGCCCTGGATTTAGACACGTGCCCCGAGCGATAGATCTCTTTGCTGATCTCCTTCGCGCGGGTGGAATTCGATATGTTCTCAAGCGTCAGCTTGTGGACGCGCTTGGCGGCATCGGTTGGCAGCGACGTGATGTAGTGCACGCTCTCCGCCATAAACTTCCGCAGCATCTCGCCGGTCGGTGCGGTCTGAATCTCTTGGCGCAACGAAGCGCCCATCTCTTTGCCGAGCTGCGCCCATACGCTCTCGTCCCGGCGCGCTACCTCAAGTACCATGCGGCGGGCGACAGTGCCCGCCCATGGCCGTATCAAGTCGGAATAGGATCGCAGCGCGATGCTAATCTGGCTCAGGAACGCTGGATCGTCTTGATCGAAACCGTTAATGATGGTTCCGATATGCGTAGAGACTTTGCGAAGCTGCCGCGCGTACTGAACCTCGACCCGACGCGAATAGGCGAAATTCTTCCGCTGCTGGGGAGTGTCGCGGTGCTTATCCTGAATATGGCCAAGCATCACTCCTCCGTTTTTTCTTTGGCCTCACCTTCGGCGGGCTCTTCGCCCGGTTCCTCGCCACCAGCGCCCCCCTGCATCTCGGAAGGGTCTGGCGGATCCTGATCGGCCGAGTCGATATCCTCATCCGTAATGTTTGTCCAAAGACCGGTCTCCTTCGAAGTCGACCGCAGCTCTTTAAGCGCGATCGCAGCCGAAATGATTCCCTCTTGATAGACCGACGTAACCGAGCGCGTGGTCGCTTCCGCGATCTCCGACTTCTCCTTGGCCGACGCCTGCCATAGCGGCCGGAAGTCGTATGAGAAACCAGGGGGGAGGGTGATTCCCTCCGAGCGCGCGGCGACCTGGATCGTGGTGTTCATCGGGAGCCGGAATTCAAGCTCCTGGCAATTCGAAACATTGTCATAGTAGTTCCGCATGTCGGATTCGCCGGTGGCATTTAGCCCCGCCGGGCTCTGCCCGAACAGACGAGTCAATGGGATTCCTGTGGCGCCCGATAGCTGCTGCGCGAATTGGATCAGCACGTCGGAGAGGCCGGCGAACGAGTATGCGACGGTCTCAAATTCGTCCTTCATATCGATGAGGTTGACGCCCTCATTCGACTGGAACATACGCATCGTGTTGACTTGCTTGATCAGGCCGGCATAGGCGTCGCCACCCGCCGCGATAATGTCCCGCAAGCCGTCGATCTTGTACGTCCGCAAATACGCCTTATAGACGAGCTGCGCGGCGCCCTGCGTCGACGAGTCGAACGCAACGAGCCGATCGTAGAGGGGCTCGAATACCGAGCAGCCCCAGAGGTTCAGATTGAGCGCCTGCCAGTAAGGCTGCTTGACGCCCAGCAGCCGGAAGCACCGGCTGTGGTGGATGCGCTGCTGCCGAATCCCCGGCGCCTGCGCGACCACGTCGTAGAATTTCGGGTTGCCCAGCTCCGGACCAAGCTCGGTCACCAGATCGTTTAGGCTCGGGTTGACCATCCAGCGGTCGAACACCGCCAAGCCCTTAAACGCTCCGCGCCCCACGGTATCCACGTTGAGCGGCGTCGCCATATCCTGGCCGTCGACGAGGATCACGGCGATCGCCCCACCGTACAGGCGCGACATCTTTTTGGCTTCGTTGAGCTTCGGCCAGACGCCGGTCATTTGTATGGCGGTCTGGATCTTCTCGATGGCGTCGGGCTTCAGGGTGGAGTGTAGCTCGATGCCTTCGCGCGTCATATCCTCGGCGGCGCAGTCGACTGACTTCTGGGCGATCCACGATCCCCGGTACATCCATTCGAGCAGCGAGCGCTCGTTTGTGATCGGGTTGAAGCCGTAGGTCGAACCGGACGATTGATTGTTCGTTCCGATGCCGACGTTCGATATGAAGTTCTGAAACGAGTCCTTCGTGACGGGGCTCGCCTTCGCCCGCGCGTCCAGCACCTTCTTTTCCTGCGCCTTCGACGCACGCGCTATGCCGGCGACCGATACCTTCTTGCGGGCCATTAGCAGTGGCCTGCGACGGGGGCCTGCCCGAGGATGTCGAGCGCCTTCATGATGCGGTTGTAAATCTCGATAGGCGGCAGCACATATTGCGTATCCTGATTAAAGTGGAGCAGCTCCTCGGTCGTATAAAACATGAGCCCAGGCTCTGCTGAGAAGGAGACGCAAATTAGCCTATCGGTGGGGCCTCGCGTAGCGAAGACGTTGTTTGGGCCGATCATACATCCCGTCGTGCGCTCGCATCAATGTGCTTGGCGTACCAGGGCCACACGTAATTGACGCCGAACGCAACCTCCTGCGCCGTAACCTTTGGGTGCTTGACCGTGATGTTGACGATCGTCTGCTGCACGCCGGCAAGGTCGAGATCGCGGCGCACCAGTTCGATGCGCCCCTGCTTTACGAGAGGCAGGGGGAGCAATTCGGGAAACTCGGAGAGGCCGTTGTTGAGCGCCTTCGTCCGGTGGTTCTGAACGATGTAGGTCACCTCACCGAGGAGGTGCAGCGTGATCCGCTTTCCATAGGCGTGCTTTAGGACCAGCCGAGCCAGCACTTCGGCCGCCGCGTGCATTCGACGCTCGGTTTCGGTTCCCTGCATCTGACTCGTATCCATTACGGCGCCCTTCCAAGCTTGGCCCAGACTTCAAGATTCGTGCGGTGCTTACGATGCAATGCAGCCAAAGCTAGGCTGCACACCGTATCGTCGTGCATGCCCTCGGGAGCCGAGTAGCGCACGCCGCGTTTCGTGTATTCGTATTCGAACTGCTCCAGCTCAAGGCGTACCACATCGTTTGCGTAGAATACCTTGCGGCTTTGGATGTCGACCGCGAGGTTCTCCATCAGCTTCTGCTTCGATTGCTGCGAGAAGTGATAACCCTCGATGTTCGTGCCGACCTTCTTTTGCAGCATCTCAACGATCGGATCGCCCACGCCGGTGGAGTCGATTAGCGTCGGGATATAGCCTACGATCGAGTGGATCTCTTTGATCGTATCTTCCCAGGGCTTCTGGAAGCGACGGAACAGGCAGGTGCGGCCGTCCTCGTCGAGCCCGGTAATTACGGTCCAGTCAACGCTCTTAGCCAGATCGATACCGATGCTGATAGGCTTCTTCGTCGACAGCGGCGCCAAGCACGACTTGATGTATTGCAGGCCGAATGGGTTTCCACCATCGTCGCTGGGCTCGGCAAGGTATAGCTCCTTGAAAACCTGCTCAGGCAGTATCCGCTTGGCGTCTGCGATTTCCGAGGCCGACAAGATGCCTGCGGCAACGGCGTCGGCGGCAATGATCTTGTAGTAAGCCATCCCGGCTTCGCCGGCTTCGGCGCGACGCGCCAGCTTATAGAACCACCCGACTCTTCCCTTGACGTTCCCGATGATACGCATCGGGCCTTTCGTCGCGGTTAGCGTCGATCGTACCGCGTGGAAGCCTTCTTCCTTGGCGCGGCTGGCCTCGTCGACGACTGCTGAGTAAACGTCCTCGCCGTATAGCGAGTCGGGATTCTCGGATCCCTTAAACCAAATGATGCTATCATTCGGCATCGTCAGCGTGAGCTTCGACGCGTTCGAAGATAGCAGCATCCCCTTAAAATTCTTTTTGATGCGCGTAAAGGCAATCGCAGCCTGCGGGTAGATAGGAGCTACCCACCAATGATTCACGCCAGGCGGCCCGGTGATTGCGTTCTCAACGATCCAGACGCTGCAGCCGTCCGTCTTTCCGGTCTTGGTCGATGCCTCGATCATTGAGTAACGCGCCGGCCCACCGAAAGCATCCTTCGGTTCGAAGATCGCGACGCGCTGCTTTTCGTAAAGCCACGGCCTCTTAAACGTGATGCGGCGAGTAACCCGCTCGGTAACGACCGGCATGCGTCATACAACTTCGCCCGGAGCAGGGTCGAAGAATTCCTCATCAAGCGAAAGCAACACAACGGTCATTGGACTGCAGCCTCCTCGGCCGTCTCGTTCTCGATCACCGTACTACCACGCAACTGCGCCTGCCTAATATGCTCAGGCGGCTCGGAGCCGATCTCCACGGTGACGATAATCTCCTCGTCGACCGGCGGCTTGTCCACGGTGATCGAAGCTAGGCGCGGGTGGCAATACGGAGCGGCGTCGACCGCGCAGCTCTGCGATTGCTCGCGGGCATAAAACATCTTGCTCATCAGCTTATTAAGCAGGGCGACTTCGCCGCTCAGGTCTTCGAGCTTATTAAGATCCATATCCAGAAGCCGAGCCATCATCTTCTCGGTGTCGCGCGTGAGCTTTTCGCTCTGGCGCTTCCAATAGATCATATTATTGACCATCGTATCGAGCGGCGTGTCGCCGTCCCGATTGATGCGATTGGCTACCTCACGTGTTAGGCGCGTCGCCTTTCCGGCGGCGTGCGTTCGCTTGCGCGTTCCCGCAACTCCGCGTGCCATAGTTTTCGCATCTAAGCCATTGAAACGGCGGAAATGGGCAGATCAACGACGGTCGGGCGCCCAAACATGCGCAAAAGAACGCGCACTCGATCGTTTCCTGATGCCTCACATCGTCCCAGCCAGCCGGCCAAAGGCCCGGCTTCGATGGACAATTTTGTCCCGATTTTGATTAAATGTTGTCCCTCGACTTCGCTAAGCGGGCCACCCGCTCCGCGTGAGACCAGCTCGTCGGCTACCGCGTAAGGCAGGGGGAAGGGGTCGCCATCGGAGTCGCAAAGGATGCGCTTTACCCCCAGCGTCCCGTTGATCGAGCCCCAGGAATCGCGGGCCGTATCGATCTGAATAAACAGGTAGCGCGCGAACAGCGGCTGCTCGAAGTCCACCGGCCGGCCGCGCACGATGCGGCGACGCAGTACCGTCAGAAACAGCACATCGAAAGCCTGACGCCGAAGATGCTCGACGGCCAAGCGCTCGCAGGACGGCTTCGTTTCGACGACATACCATCGCGCCACGACGTTCTCCGGGTTTAGGGTTTTGGAGTGCTACCGCACTCGGGGAGAATCCCGAGTTCCGACGACGAAAAGCCCCGCGACCCCTTCAGGTGCGGTTGAGATAGCCTTTCGACTGCTCGGAGATGAGCGTCTGGGTCGATGCGATAATGAGATAAGCACTAAGATGCAACGATTGTCCCCAAATGCTCGTGCGGCGGCTCTAATATGCTCTGCCGACCCTTATATCAGATATCCGCCCCGCTAGTCCAGGGGGTTGAGCAAAGTATTTATTCCATCACCCCCAGAATCTGGCCCGTCTCTTGCACTCGCGCATGCACACGCACCTATGCGCGCGACCCACACAATTCTTTTCGATTGTTTTGTTTTCTTTGTGTATGTTGCTACAACGAAAGCAAAACAATCGAAAAGAATTATCCTCATGCGTACAGGCGCACCCGCGCGCGATTCTATATAGGAAACCTAAACAGGAGTTAATAATGGGACGCCACCCGGATCTTACCCCCCCTGACCTAGACTTCGTCGACTACACCCTCACGATTCAGGGCTCCATTTACGTGGAGGGCTTTAACGATGAAAAGAAGCGCGATATCGACACCGCGCGCCAACTTCTCATGCCCTACGGTATCGTGTTCGCCCGAACCAAGCCTAATGGCACTCAGAAAAATTATACCCATATCCGCATTCCGAGCTGGTGGATGCTTAGTTACGTTAAAGCCACCCCTGGAATGACCGTCGAGGAATTCGCCAAGCGAATCTATTGGCATCAAGAGCCTGACGCGAAGCCCTGGGAAGGTGTGTTCAAACTAAAAACCATCGCCAAGGCGCGGACGGCCGTAAACCGGCTCCGAACGGCTGGGGATGTAAAGATCATTTATAACGAACAGGGGGAAGCTCGCATTTACCCTGGCACCTGGACCGACGCCGATTTTGTATAGTCCAGTGATCTAAATAGGTCGAGCCCGGCGCCCTCGACCTATAATTCGCACAATGATGTAACGTGTAGGGTTTACTCCCGAGTCTGCTTTCATTACAGTCCCTCCCCTAGAGCGGGGAGAGCAGCCGGCCTTGACGTACATTCCCAAGACAATTCCGTGGAAACATCAGGCCGACGCTTTTGAGCGCTCGCGCGATCAGCGCCTAGCCGCCTTGTTTTTCGAAATGCGCACCGGCAAGACCAAGGTCGTCATCGACACGGCCGGCTATCAATACACCCGATTCATAGAGGCCGGGGGCTGGGGGGCTCGCCCGCGACCACTAGTAGGCTTAGACGCCTTACTAGTGGTCGCGATGCCCTCTGGCGTACCCGCGAACTGGGCCGAGGAAATCGAAACCCACCTCCCCGACAATATCCCGCGCCAGACCCTCGTATGGAAGGCCACGCAGGCTAACACAAAACGCTTTCTAGCCCGATTCACCGACCTATGCGCGTTCCAGGGCCTCGCCTGCCTTCTCGCCAACGGTGAGGCAACGACGACCCCTGCCTTTAAGGCTCTAGCGTATAAATTCCTGAGGCGTCGTCGCGCCCTCGTAGTCGCGGACGAGACGACGCTCCTTATGGCGAAGCCTGGGAACAAACGGGCAATCACCTTACTAGCGGTCTCTCGCCAACAGGGGGCCGTCATGCGTCGCATTTTAGACGGCACCCCTGTCGGCGACGGTGGCCCCTTCGATTACTACACCCAGTTCAAGTTCCTCTCCCCAAAGATTCTAGGTTTCGATCGCTTCGAAACCTTTAAGACCTACCACGGCGAATTCGAGCCGGGCTTTAACCACAATACCAATACTGAATACAAAACACTCATCGGATACCGCAACGTGCCCGAGCTGCAGGAGAAGATCGCGCCGTATGTCTACCGGGTTCGGCGGCAGGATTGCTTCGACCTTCCTCCGAAGATTTACCAAAAGATCCGATTCCCTTTATCCGATGCGCAACGCGAGGTCTATGACGATCTCAAGACCAAATACCAAGCTGAAATCGACGGAGTCGGAAAGGTTAGCGCCCCCATGGTGCTAACCCGACTCCTTCGACTCCAGCAAATCGCATCCAACTTCTGGCCCGAGACCAAGCACCTCACCCCCTGCTCCATATGCCAGGGGGGTGGCTGCGAGGATTGCGACGGCCTCGGCGACTACGTAGAAACGCGCGCTGCCAAGCCGATCGCCCAAAAGGATCCACGCTACGAAACCCTGCGCGACACCCTGAAGAAGGGCGAGCCTACTCTCGTCTGGGCGCGGTTCACTCGGGACGTCGACGTCATCTTAACACTAGGAGCCGAGCTTGGCCTTTCTCCCGTTAGATACGATGGTAAAGCTTCTGCTGACGACAAGATTGCTGCAAAACACGCCTTCACGAAAGGCGAAGCAGGACTCCTGGTGGGCAATGAAAGATCGGGTGGCCGGGGCCTCAAGCTCCCCGCTAAGACTATTATCTATTACACCAATCAGTTTTCGCTCCTCACCCGATTACAGTCTGAAGACCGGGCCGAGTTTGAGGGAATGGCTGGATCAACGGGAGTGCTTGATTTCATCGCTGAGGACACCATCGACGAACAAATCGTCGAATCCCACCGCCGAAAGATGAAAGTCGTCGACTACATCATGAACGAAAGCTCGGGGCGCTTCCTATGAAGCAATACAAACCATCGATACATTACAATCCAGATAGATGGCGTACTTACGCCCACCACGGCGACGAGACGAGCTTTAACGATCTCGCATACAGGCGCGCGTGCAACCGGCGCAACTATCTGGTGTTGACGGGTAGGATGGGTGGCCTGACTCTTCGCTACCTAGCTGGGTGGCTTGGCATCACCGTTGCATACGCCCGGCTAATGGAATTTCGCGCCGTTCGACGCGATCGGTGGTTGAGGGAGCGCTGGCCGTGGCGCCGCCCGGAACGCGAAATCCAGATGTGCCAGGAATTGACTCCGCACCTCCGCGATCAATGGATCGAGACCGACTGGACCGAAGCATGCTAGGCCACCGCGTCGAGATTCAGCTCGCGAACCCCATCGAGACGGTACACGGTATGTTACAAAAGCAAACGCCCGAAGGCGTAACCGTATATGTAGCCCCTACCGTCGCCAGCGCACGCAACGTCTTTTATCCTTTTCACCGCATCCTATCCATAGCCGACAAGGGCGACGTATACCGATGAACCCCGACGCCACCATCATTAAAGACTTCCCACGTGGCGCGGTGCTTGTTTGGCACCACAACGATTTGCGGCTACCTGGGCAATTGATGCGCGACCTTGACCGCCGCGATATCGAGCTGGTGGGACCGCGCGACCTGGATCATATCGCCCGGCTCGCCGGCATCCATTGGCCGTCGATTAGGTTGCACCCCGATACGAAACTAGATAAGCGGCAGCTTGAAACGCTCATCCATCTTCGTGCGAATTGGACTAAACCATGAAGCCGAAGCTCGCCGACTACGACCTTCGCCAAATGCCCGCGTCCTTCTCGGGCCTGCGCGTCGAGACCGGCCCCGTCCAATTCGGGGAGGACCACCCCGGAGTCTTCCTCCGGGGCGACGCCGCCTTCGCGTATGCCCAGGCACTCTCGCAGATCCTTACCACCCATCAGAACCCCGACGCCATTGCCGGCCCCGTTTGTATCGGCCTCGTTAAGCTCCTTCAGAGCGCGAGGGTCGGCTAGTGCGCTCCTGGCTCGCCTTCGTATGGTCGACCGTCCTTTTCTTAGTAACCGGGAAGGAGCCGGAATGACGATCGAACTGAGCCCGTCCCTAACCAAAACGAAGTGCGGGACCACTGTTATAAAGGCACCGACCTATGCCGAAATTCTACAGCATTTCAGGGAGTTCGGGGCATCGATATACTCGAAAAAGGAAAATGCTGAGAACGAGCAGATCTACGTGATATTTGCGCAAGCTATATTCGACGCGAATAAAACGCTCTCTTCGCACTCCCGGTCACGACGGCTGAATCTCAGGTGACCTAGCGATGGCGATCGTCTATCACGTCCAAAAGCTCGACGGCTATACGGACGGTCGTCCGTCCTGGCGAAAATATGGCGCCGCGTGGACGAGGGACGCCGCAGCTATAAAAATGGATTCCTTTAGGAAGCAGCATCCGCACCTGACATTTCGTATTCGCAAAATAAGGCGCCGGGGGAGATCATGATCGGGGTTCGCATTCGACATTGGAAGCGCGTCGACGACATAAACCACCACGAAGTGCTCGACACTCCGGCCGATCCGATTATCAACGCCGAGGCCGCGAAGCGCCACGAAGTCGAGTATCATACCGTCGATTATCCCGGCAAGAAGCGTGGCTCCATCGAGCTTAAATTCCCGTCGCTTTTTATGGCGGAAATAGTTGCCCGCGCCCTGATACTTGCTTACAGTCAGGGCCGGCGAGACAAGGTTTCTGAATTCCGTCGAGCACTAGAATTCGATCCATCATAGGTGGGGGCACCATGAGACGCGTTATAATCGAGTCTCCTTTTGCGGGTAAAACGCAAAAGGAAATCGACCGAAATACAGATTATGCTCGCGCGTGCATGCTGCACTCGCTAGGGCTGGGTGAGGCGCCTTTTTTATCGCACCTTTTATACACAAGAGTTCTCGACGACAACGTTGAGAAGGAAAGAAAACTCGGAATCCTCGCAGGATTTGCATGGGCGCAAGTTGCCCACGCTACAGTAGTTTACGTCAATCTCGGTATTACCATCGGAATGATGCGTGGTGCCGAAGCCGCTTCAATGGCAGGCCGCACCGTCGAATTTCGTTACCTCGCGCTCGACTGGGAGAAAACAGTATGAGCGCACATCGTGTTTTCGTCGTAAACGAGCCGATGCGGTACAATCCGAACGACGGCCACCGCTCCATCGATTTAAGCCCCGCCTATGAATTCGGCGATCTCGTATTCCTATCGCCGCCCGGCAATCCCCCCCTGGATCCTGATTACATCACCCAGCGGATGCGGGAGTTGCTCGTCGACTTCACTTCAAACGATTTCCTTTTGCCTATAGGCCACCCCGTACTTATCGGGTGGGCTACAGCCCTGGCCGCGCAGCGGGCAGGGGGGCGTATCAAGATGCTGCACTGGCTTCGGCAGTATCTGCGATATACCGTTATCGAGGCCATCTTATGGATACCAGAGCAGGAGAGCAGAGATGAACCAGTTACGCAATGCTAAAACACCTGAAGAGGCTTTAGACATCGAAGCCGCGCCGGAGGCGGGCGCCTCCGATGTCCAGCGTGCCAAGGATATGGCCGACAAGGCCATAGCTATCGAGGCCGAGATAGCCGCGCTCGAAGAACAGATCAAAGGCAAGCGCGCGGCGTTGTCAGCGATCGTCGAGGGCTCGCTCGTCGAACTGATGAAGAGTGCGAACCTCAACGACTTCACCCTTGACGACAAAACGAAGGTGAAGCTCAACCGCATCATTCGGGCCTCGGTTCCAAAGAACGACGAGACCGGGCAGGCCGACCAAACCAGGTATCAGGCCGGCCTCGACTACATTATCTCGCTCGGCCAAGACGGAATGATCAAGCGCACATTCACCATTTTCTTCGGCAGGGCCGATGTCGCCTGGGCTAAGAAGTTCCAGCGCGATATGGCGCAGCGCAAGAAGCCGCTCGACTATGAGATGGCCGAGTGGGTCGAGCCCGGCACGCTGTCGAAGTTCGTACGCGACACCATCCTGGCCGGCGGCGAAATCGATAAGACCAAGCTGTCGATCCTCGATAAGACAGTGGTCGAGATCAAGCCGCCACGCGCGAAGAAGGCCGACTCAATCGAATAACGGAATCGTTGATCGCTGGCGCAACGCTAAATAATGCCAGCACCACATATGAAGGAAAAGCACTATGAATAACCCGAACAAAAAGCACGATGACAAGCAGACCGAAACGAAGGAAGAAACCCATATCGAACCGCCGGCTCCCGAAGCAGCCAGCGCTCCCCCTGCCACCGTCGAAGAGTCGGCGACAGGGACAGCGCTCGCCGCCTACGATTTCGGCGACGACGCCGGATCGGGAATGGAGAACGTCACGCGGGACGAATACAAGATCCCGTTCATTCGCGTGCTCCAGCAGATGTCGCCGCAATGCGCACCGCCGATCAACGGCGGCGTCGAGGGCGCCAAGCCCGGCATGTTCTTTAACACCGCTACCGGCGAGATTCACGACGCGCTGATCGTGGTGCCGACCAGCCGCGATCATAACTTCGTGAAGTATAACCGGCGCAAGGAAGACGGCGGAAACAACGAGGGCTTTATTCAGATCTACGCGCCCGACGATCCGATCATTCTTATGCTCCGCGAGAAGCAGGGCAAGTTCGGGAAGCTGCTGCCGGGCGACACGCCGCCGACCGAAATCGCCGAGACTATGTATCTCTATAGCCTCGTCGCTCCCGCGACCAAGGAAGGCAAGGCCCTCGGAACCTTCTTCCGGTGCATCCTGGCGTTCACGTCGACGCAGATCCCGAAATACCAGACTTTCGTGTCGCGCTATATGGGCATCCAGTATGAGGTTCGGCCGAACGAGTTTGTTCGGCCACCGCTCTGGGCGCACAAATGGTTCTTCACCACGGTCTACGAGACCAAGAAGAAGGGCTCGATCTACGGCTACCGCATCACCCTGTTCGGCCGTAACGAGGACAATACGGAATCGAAGGAGAAGTCGCTGATCAAGCGTACCGATCCGCTCTACCTCGACGGCAAAGCCTTTTACGAGTCGATCAAGAAGGGCGACGTCAAGGCCGACTACTCGCAGGCCGGCGCCGGGCAGGACGAACCGGGCGCGTCGGAGCCGAACAACGGCTCGGGCGCGGCCAATCCTGACGACGACGTGCCGTTCTAGCCCGTAATAAGTAAGGCCGCCACAGCCCTAAAAACGGGGCTGTGGCGAACGCTTTAAGGGTAGGGACGGGCCAGTGGTAGAGCCAAGCGCAGACGCACAACGATTGCACCAGCTATTCGCCGGGCTTGAGCGCGCGCACGGCTACTATTCGGTCGACGGCAAGCCTAACGAAAAGGGAAAGATCGAGGGCACCCGTTATACGGTTAAAGAGCCCGTTACCGATGAGAAGTGGCAGCGCCACCTCGACGGAATCTATAACACCTTTCCCTACGGCCTGGGCATCGTTCCGGTGCGGGACGACGGCACCGTTATGTTCGGTGCGATCGATATCGACGTCTATAAGGGGCTCGACCTTAAAAAGCTGGCGCAGCGGAGCAAGGAATTCGGCCTCCCGCTAATCGTATGCCGTACGAAATCAGGGGGGGCGCATCTCTACCTGTTCCTGAGCGAGCCGGCTCCGGCCGCCCTGGTGCGCGCCAAGCTGGCGGCATGGGCGGAGGCACTCGACCACAAGGGCGTCGAAATCTTCCCTAAGCAGGACTCGCCCGGCGACTCCGAGGACAAGCGCTACGGCAACTGGATCAACATACCCTATCAGGCGGGCGAGAAGACCACCCGCTTCGCCGTAAAGGACGGAAAGCGATTAACCCTCGCCGACTTCTTCGACTACGTCGACGCGATGAAGGTAAGCCCCGAGGAACTGGAGGGCATCGACCCCATAATTCAAGGCGAGGACGACGATCTCTTTTGGGGCGCACCCCCCTGCCTCAAGGCGCTGGTCGCGCGTGGCCCCATAGTGGACTTCCGCAATAATTTTATGTTTAGCATCGCCGTTTACCTCAAACGGCGATACGGCCCGGATGCCGTCGTCGAAAAGGCCCGACTCTACAATTCGCTCTTTTGCTCTCCTCCTCTGGATGGAACGGAACTTGATCAGCTCGCACTGTCGGCTACGAAAAAGAGTTATTCGTACAAGTGCAAAGACAATCCGATCCTCCCCGTTTGCGATAAGAAGGTCTGCTGCACTGTTGAGTTTGGCGTCGGCGGCGAACGCGGCGCCGACTCAACCGAATTGCAATTCGGTAAACTCCAGAAGCTGCTAACCGACCCCCCGCTCTACATATGGGAGATCAACGAGGCGCGGGTGGAGCTATCGGCATCTGATCTCTTGACGCAGCGCGCGTTTCAGGTTCGCGCGTTTGAGGCCACCGATAAGATCATGCCGCCGCTCAAGCCGAAGGTGTGGCGCGAGTATTTGGAGGCCGCCGTTTCCGCAATGACGACCATAGAAGTCCCGGACGACGCCACGCGATCAGGCTTGGTCTGGGTACATTTGCATCAGTGGTGCACTTCCCGAGTAACTGCTCGTTCTAAGGATGAGCTTTTACTTGGTAAGCCCTGGACTGAAGAAGGTCGAACCTTCTTCAGTCCACTGGGTTTTTTATCGCATCTTTCGTCGCATAAGGTTGCCTGCGGCGAGCGTGATCTATATCGTTTCCTCCTAGAGCGCGGGGTTCAAAGCCATACCGAGACGATCAAGGGAAAGAGGATCAGCTTCTGGTCAATCCCCGAATTTACGCTCCAGGTCGAGCCATTTGAGGTTCCCCGAGTTGAACCCGAGGGACAAATGTGATGGATGATTTCGGACCACCTCCAGAGTTAATATGGATCGACGTTGAGGATCTCTTTATCGATCCGCGATTCCAGCGTTCGATTGCGGAAGCGCGAGGAGAGCGGCTCGTCGCTCGCATCGCGGCAAACTTTCGCTGGAGCGTATTCGGGGCGATCCTCGTCACCCGCCTGGAAGATGGTCGCTATTCGGTAATCGACGGCCAGCACCGCATCGCTGCCGCCAAGAAGCGTGGGATCCGCCAAGTGCCGGCGGTCGTCGTGGCGCTTTTAAACCTAGCCGAGCAGGCCGAGTCCTTCGTTCGGGCGAACGCCGACCGTGTCCAGGTAAACCCCTACGCGCTATGGAAGGCCCGGCTTGCGGCCGGGGAGCCTGAGTGGATTGACTTCAAGGCAGCGCTCGATAAGGCCAAGATTGACGTGCCTTTTTATACTATGGCCAAGCGCGAATTAAAACCTAACCAGACGCTGTCGCTCACGACGCTTAAAACGATTTTCGACACCCACGGCGATGAAACATTTCAGCTCATTGTTACCGCAGTGCGGGAAGGCTTTCGGGGGTGCAGGGGGGAGTTAGGCGTCAGCGTGATCACGGCTGCGGCGATGCTGATTACCAGCCCGGTGGTCTTTGCGCTTCGGAAAAAGATGGCGATCGAGGTGCAGGCTTCTTTACAGAAGATGGGGCCGGAAGTTTTTAACAAAATAATGCGGGAACGGCGCCCTTTTGAGTCGACATATATCGACGCCGCAGTTTACGCTATTAAAGCCGGGATGCAGATGCCGGTAAAGAATAGGGTCGAGCCACGCGCACCGGAGCCGATTTCACACTCCGAGCAGTCGAAGCCGCCGGTCCAGGCTCGGCCCTTACCTCCACATCATGAATGCCTTAGCACCCTAAAAGAATTCGGGCACTGGGTTGTCCGCGCGAAGTATCCGCGTGGCAGCAATATCTGGCAAATGAATGGTGGAGCCCTCATCACTACCCTTGAGTTATACCGGCGCGCGAACACCGAATTGGAGCGTCGTGGTCGTCCCAAGCTTTCCATAGGAGCCTCCAAATGAATTTATCGAAAATAGCCCAGCGCATCTGGGACGAAAAATATCGTTTCAAACGTCTTACCGACAACGGCGATTTCGTCGTTGTCGATAAGACATTGCAGGACACCTGGGGACGTGTCGCCCGCGCCCTGGCTTCCGCCGAGCTGCCCAGCGTAAGAGACCATTACGAAACTGAATTCTTTAAGGCCATGGAGGACTTCAAAGTCTTGCCGGCGGGCCGAATTATTGCCGGCGCCGGAACTGGTCGCCAAGTCACTTTGATGAATTGTTTTGTAAACGGTGACATCCCCGACGATCTCGCAGGTATCTTTGAGCATTTGAAAGAAGCCGCAATTACTATGCAGCAGGGTGGCGGCATAGGGTACGACTTTAGTACCTTACGCCCTAAAGGCGCTCCCGTTCGCGGTGTCGAAGCCGACGCGTCTGGACCGATCAGTTTTATGGACGTCTGGGATTCGATGTGCAGGACTATTATGAGCGCCGGCACACGGCGCGGCGCAATGATGGCTACCATGCGCTGTGACCACCCGGATATCGAAGCCTTTATCGATGCCAAGCAAGACGCCGGCCGCCTGCGGATGTTCAATCTCTCGGTCCTCTGCACCGATCCTTTCATGGACGCGGTCGGAGACGGAAGAGCCTTCGACCTTGTATTTGGTGGAAAGGTTTACAAGACGATCCATGCCCGCGATCTCTGGGACCGTATTATGCGGGCGACCTACGCAGCGGCCGAGCCCGGCGTGATCTTCATCGATCAAATCAATCATCGCAATAACCTCCATTACTGCGAAACAATCCGGTCGACGAATCCATGCGGCGAGCAGCCGTTGCCGCCCTATGGCACGTGCCTGCTGGGCTCGCTCAATCTGGCTCGACTGGTACGGGAGCCTTTTACGAGAGAGGCCCACATTAAAGCCGGCGATATCGAGGATCTCGTCACCACGGCCGTTCGTATGCTTGACAACGTCATCGATATTTCCGGCTACCCGCACCCGAAACAACGCCAGGAGGCATTCGACAAGCGTCGCATCGGCCTCGGCGTAACCGGCCTCGCCGACGCCCTCGCTATGTGCGGGGTTCGCTACGGATCCAGTGGGGCCATCACTCTTACTTCATCGTGGATGACGCTATTCGAGTGTGCCGCTTATAGAGCGTCGGCGATGCTCGCCAAAGAAAAAGGAAGATTCCCACTTTTTATCGAGAAAGAATATCTCGAAGGCGTCCACATCAAGCATCTTCCGACCGAGATTCGTGAGCTTATTCACAAGCACGGTATTCGCAACGCACTCCTCACATCGATCGCACCGACCGGAACCATTTCACTATTCGCCGACAACCCGTCCTCTGGCATCGAGCCGATCTTCGACTTCGGTTACAGTCGAACCATCTTAAAACCGGACGGCTCCAAAGATGTTGAGCAGGTCATGGACTACGCGGTTCGCCTTTACGAGGAGGCGAACCCCATAGGCCCCCTCCCCCCTGCCTTCGTGACCGCAGCCCAGCTTACTCCGGCCGACCACCTCGGCATGCAGGCCGTCGTGCAGGAGCACATTGACTCCTCGATTTCGAAGACCATAAACCTACCGGAAAACATCACCTTCGAATCTTTCAAGGATATCTACCGGCAGGCTTACCTCCTGGGATGCAAGGGCTGCACAACTTACCGCCCGAACGATATCACCGGCTCGATCCTTTCTTCTTCCTCGATGACTATGGACGAAGCCGTTGAGCCGACCGGCACGCTTCCTGATATCATAGAGCCAATCACTCGCGGCGACGTCGTTCCCGGCGAGACCTATAAACTGACGTGGCCCGAATCCGAGCACGCCCTATACCTTACGATCAACGACGTTGTCGTTGACGGAATCAAAAGACCGATCGAGGTCTTCGTAAACTCCAAAAATATGGAGCACTTCACGTGGACGGTCGCCCTTACCCGAATGATCTCAGCTATCTTTAGGCAGGGGGGTGACGTCGCTTTCGTGGCCGAAGAGCTGAAAAATGTTTTCGATCCTCGCGGTGGTGCTTGGATTGAAAAGAAGTACGTCCCGTCCATCGTTGCTTTGATCGGCGAGAAGATCGAGGATCACTTGCGGAAGATCGGGTGGTACGAGGACGTCGAAGCCGAGGTAATGGCCGACAAGGCTGTAGCGTTTGAAGACAAGCACCGCGAGCTTACCGGCCGCCCCGGCGACTGGTGTCCGAAGTGCCACCGCCCGACGCTCGTCCACAAGGAAGGGTGCGCCGAGTGCACCGGTTGCGATTATTCAAAGTGTTCTTAACCAAGGAGTTTAAGATATGACCAAGGCATCCCCGACTCGTATTGCCAAGCGCACCGTCGCCGACGAGGCCGGCGTAAATAAAGATCCGGCGCCCGATGCTGCTGCGAAAACCATACCGGCCAATGACGTGAAAGAAGCTTCGCCGGTGGCTCCTACGAAGGAGCCACCGCCGTTTATGATGCTCGACGTCGATCGGAGTCGGGCGTTGTTCGACTGGGCTATGATCAAGCAGATTGCCGGCGAGGTTCAGCGGCTTCCCCCTGACTTCCCGGTCACTGGACCGGCGCAGACGGCGCTGGTACTCTGGCTCGCCCACCAGCAGCTCTCGGTCCACTTCCAAAAGTAGGAGCCATCATGGAACGGATAGGAGGCCACTGTGATCGTCACGATTAAACGGATGCGCCCGAGGGTGGCCTCTTACTTATGTTGAGCGCGATCTGTGGCTGCATACCGCCGAGGGCACAAACAAGCCTGGGCACAAATGCTATTCAACATCCATCCTCGCCCTGCTCGGCGCGGCACGTAACTAGGGAGCCCTTTATGCGCATCAACATTTACAGCCAAGAGCTTACCAGTGAAGTCGTAACGGTCGAGAAGGTCAGCAACACCGGGCTAACATATAGCGCGGTGCAAATGATTCTGCATTCGTCGCCCAGGCTGCATCACCCGCCGCAGGACGACGACCGCAGCGCCGTTACTTTTTGGCTCCCGAAGTCCGTGGAGCGGCGAGAGGAACTGGCGACGGTATTCGAGCTGATGGCCGCGAAGGTACGCGCGGCAAAACCCGAGACCGGCCTCGACTAGGATGAAGCAGACCCTCGTACTTGGCGGTCCAGGTGCCGGAAAAACAACCCGGCTCCTTGGTGTGATGGAGGCGGCCTTGGAACGGGGGATTCACCCGTCCAAGGTCGCGTTCGTAGCCTTTACGAACGCCGCAGCCGACGAGGCCCGGAACCGCGCCCGAGCGCGTTTTGGGCTAACTGATGAAGACCTGCCTCTCTTTAGGACGATCCACTCGCTCTGCTTCCGCGAGATGGGGCTGCGCCGTTCCGACGTACTAGGCGAATCCGGCCTGGGCGAATTCGCCGAAATATGCGGAGAGCTAAGAGATGATGAAGATACTGACGGCCCTGCCACACGACTTTCAGCATCGCACCTCCTTACACTGGACCATTACGCAAGGACGACTCGTCTTACGATCCGTCAAGCCTGGGAAGACCATGGTGCTTCGGTCGATTGGTTTCGACTCCTCCGCTTCTCGGAAGCCTATAAGGTTTACAAGCGGGATCGCGGCCTTATCGATTTCACCGATATGCTCGATCAATACGCCCGGACAGGGGCACCCACGTCGGCCACGGTGGCGATCGTCGACGAAGCTCAAGATCTTACAAAGCTCCAATGGCGGTGCGTGGATATCGCCTTTCGCAAAGCGGATGAACTTTGGATAGGCGGTGACGACCTACAATGTCAGCCTGGATGGACGCTGGTAGAGACCACCGGGGGGTTACGAAGGCTCGACAAGCTGAACCCTCAATCAGATCGTCTTTTAGCTTATTCTCGTGTCGACGCAATGGTCTAAGGAAAAAGAAACGGTGGC